>Ga0315899_10003411_pt1 | contig 17309 bp, 9 predicted proteins | sample LakEriMetagenome_2_FD_203518 | JGI IMG/M metagenome (GOLD analysis project Ga0315899, IMG submission 203518) | Freshwater fungal communities from buoy surface, Lake Erie, Ohio, United States - Buoy 4 MA112 | ecosystem: Environmental > Aquatic > Freshwater > Lake | place: USA: Lake Erie, Ohio... | reverse complement strand
AACGGCTTGTCGGTGCCGCTCTCCGGATACGTGCGGCTCGAACCGTCGCGTCCCATCTTGAACGAGAACACGCGCGTGATGTCGGCCGCAAAGGCGAGCGCCTGAATGTCGAACATCAGCTTCACGTGCTCGGCAAACGAGTCGGGCACGCCGGCCGGCGCCTCAGGGAGTTCGCGCACCTCGCCGCTCGTGTTGCGCGCTTCCACGCGCTGGATGCGGCGCTCCACCTCACGGATGTCCGTGAGGTAGCGGTCGAGGCGGTTCTTGTCCTCCGGGCTGAGGCCGGCCTTGAGCGAGCTCATCTCCCCCGACACGAAGTCGAGAATGCTGCGCCGCGTGCGCCGACGTTCGGCCCGCTCGGCGCTCGTGCCTCCCACGCCGAACAGCTTCTCGAAGGCCACGCGCGGGTCGCGGATCACCGGCAGCGGCTCGTTGGGTGACGCCCAGCTGATGGAGTCGGTATACACGCAGGCGTAGCCGTAGGCGCACCCACCCGCCTGGTCCACGTTCTCGATGCACAACTGCATCGACGGAATCGGCGTGTCCTGTCCGAAGCGCCGGGCGTACAGCTGGTCGAGCGACGTGCCGACCTTCACGTCCGAGCCTTCCGTCTGCTTGGGATGCATGTGCGTGAGGTACACCGCACTCGAACGGAAATGGTCGCCGCCGATCTCGTTGGGCGACGTGGGCTCGGCCTCACGCACGTCCGTGTTGCTGATGATCGTGAGGTAGTCGCGGTACTGCTCGAGCGACGTGAGGGCCGTGGGCGCGAGATCGTACGCCTTCCCCGTGGCCGCGGGCGACCAGAGGTTCATCTTGGCGCCCCACTCGTTGCAGCCGGCGGCGCCGTGCACCATCTCGATGGCCACGAGGCGCGGTGCCTGCTTGGCGTTGCCGAACGCGCCGCGTCCGACAGGAATCATCGCGTCGAGATACGGCAGGGCGATCGTGGCACTCATCCCCTGCAGGAACTGACGGCGGGGCATGGCCTTTCCGGTCAGGAAATACATCGGTCGGTCTCCGTCGGGTTATCGAAAGGGGATCAGCGCCCGCGGCTCGACGCCGGGGCCTTGGGTTCGGTGCTGGCCGGGCTCGAGGCCGGCGCGGCCTTGGTCGGGTTTTCCGCCACGACTTTTCGCATGCGGAACGCATCGCTCCGGACCACGCCGAAGATGAAGTCGTTGAGGCGGTAGTTGTTCGTGCGCGCCGCGAGTTCGATGCGACGCACCGTCGGCGCGTCGTACCACTCCACGCGGCGGCCCAGCGCGTACGCCATGAGGTTCTGCGTGAACGAGCGCATGAGCGGCACCGGGCGCTTGAGCATCGCGGCCTGTAGTTCGGCGGGGCTCGTGATGCGGGTCCCGTCGTAGTAGTCACCGCGCGTATCGAGCGGCGCGCCGTTCTCACGGATGCGCCAACGTCCCATCACGTCGAAGTTGTCGAGGGCGAGGCCGATGGGATCGATGAACTGATGGCACGACTTGCACGTGGCGTTGGCGCGATGGATTTCCATGCGCTCGCGCGTGGTGAGCAGTCGCCCCTCCTTGGCGCCTTCCGTCTTCTCGAGGTCGGGCACGTTGGGCGGGGGCGGCGGCGGCGGCGAACCCATGAGCACTTCCATCACCCACTTGCCGCGCAGCACCGGCGACGTGCGGTTGGCCACGCTGGTGAGCGTGAGCACGCTGCCGTGGCCGAAGATGCCGCTGCGCGGCGAGCCGGCCGGATAGTTCACCTTGCGGAAATCCGCGCCCACGACGCCCGGGATGTCGTAGTGCTTGGCGAGCGCTTCGTTCACGTACGTGTAATTGGCCGTGAACAGCTCGTTCAGACTGCGGTTCCCGCGCACGAGGTTGTAAAAGAACAGCTCCGTCTCGCGGCGCATGTCGGTGGCCAACTGCTCGCGGAAGTCGGGGAACTGGTTGGCATCGGGGTGCACCAGTTCGATATCCTGGAGCCGCAGCCACTGCGAGGCGAAGCGCGTCGCCAGCGCTTCACTGCGCGGATCGGCGAGCAGGCGCTTGGCCTGTGAGAGCAGCACCGTGGTATCGGCGAGCCGCCCGCTGCGACCGAGCGCCACGAGCTGCGAGTCAGGCGGTGCGCCCCACAGGAAGAAGGAGAGGCGTGAGGCGAGATCCACACCGTTCACCGCCACCCGGCCCTTGGTGGCGGTCGGCAGTTCCTCGATGCGGAAGATGAAGTGCGGGCTGGAGAGCATCGCCTCGAGCGCCGTGCGGATGCCCAGTTCGAAGCCGCCGCTCTTCGCGCCTTCGTCGTAGAACGTGAGCAGCCCCTTCATGTCGTTGGGCTGCAGGGGACGGCGATAGGCCTGCGTACCCAGCCGCGAGAGAATCTTCTCGGCGCACGGACGGGCTTCGGCGGCCGCCAGCGGGCGGCAGCTGAAGATGCGACGGCGGCTCGGCGTATCCGACACACCGGTCGGGTTGTACGGCCCCGTCACCGCGAAATTCTGAATATGCGCCTGTACGGTGATGCCGGCCTGCGCGCCGATCTGCGTGTCGGCGATGCTGTGGCCCAGCGGCGTGATGTTGTCGTTCACCGGCCCTTCGAACGTGCGCACGAAGGTGGCGGCGATGCGCTGCGGGCCGGCACGGATCGGGATGGGCTTGGTCTTCATCTCCATGCCCTGCGGATCGGCCTGCGACATGCCGCGATCGATATCGAGCACCGCGACGCGCTCGCCGTTCACCGAGACTTCGATCTTCTCGTCGAAGGGCGCGGTGCTGGCGAACAGCTGTCCGGTGGGAATGGCGTGCAGCGTGATCGTGAACACGTACTCGCCGTCGGCCGGGAACGTGTGCGTGACGGCCGTGCCGCCGCGCGTGCCCACCGGGGCGCCGTCCACCTGGTCGAGCTGCGACGCGAGCCGGGCGATCTTGTACGTGCTCGTGGACACGCCCGCCTTGGGATCGCCCACGGCGAGGCGGGAAATCTCGCTCGCCGCATCGAGGTACGAATCGAGCAGCGTGGCCGACGGCGTCTGCACGTCGGCAATGTTGTCGAAATTCGCGCTCTTGGTGTCGAGCGGCAGCCACGAATCGGCCTTCACGTCGAGCGACAGCACATCCCGGATGGCCCGCTCGTACTCGGCGCGATTGAGGCGCTGGAAGGTACGGGTGCCCGGATTCGGATCGGCCGCGTAGCGCGCATCCATGGTTCGCTCGAGGGTCTCGAGCAGGACCTGCAGCGTGTCACCACCCGGCCTCGCGCGACCGGGCGGCGGCATCATGCCCGTGCGCAGCTTGTTGATCATCTTTTCCGCCACCTCGGGCGACGCCTGCCCGATGGTGGTGAGATCGAACTGCTGCAGCGACAGGTTGCCCTGTTTGCGCTGATCGCTGTGACAGCCGGCGCAGGTCTTCTTGACCACATCGCCGAGCGCCGCCGTGGTCATGACCGTCGCGGGGCGCTTGAGCACCGGATGCCCGGTGCGACGGCTCGCACGCGTGGCCGACGCGCGCGCCGGGTCGGTGGCACCGTCGACGAACGACAGGTCGTACGACACCGGCGTCGCCATGGCGGCACGACCGGCGACGGGGGCGGAGGAGACCGGAATGGACGGCGTGCCGGTGCCATCGAGCATGGCGATGGCAACGACAGCGACACAACCGGCACCGGCAGCTACCAACGACTTCATCCCCGGGCCTCCGGGCTCATTCGGGTGTAGGTCGGGCTGGGTCCGCTGGTAGGAGCGCGGACCCGGGAGAAACGGAAAGATGTTCCAGTACCAAGGAATACGGTTGAAATCTGCAAACCGTTCGCGCAGGGGAACAGCCCAGCGCCGGAATTCTTGCCGTGTCCCCCTCAGCGCTTGTGCTCCCTGGGCCGTTGGGAAGATTGAGCAGTCGGGCGGGTGCCGTACGCCCTGCTCGCTGTCCCCGCTCCCTGCCCCCTGCACTTTGGCAGAGTCCCCACCCCGGAGGAGTTCCGTGCGATCACGCTGGATGCTGTCGGCTTCGGCCACCTTGGCCCTTGGCCTCATTCCGCCACACGCTGCCCACGCGCAAGAGCGCCTCAACCCCGTGATCGATCTGGTGGCGGCGGGGAAGCCGGTGTTCGGTCTCTACGCGCCGGCCAATCGCCGCGCTCGGCCGGGACAGCCGACCCCACCGGCCGACTCCACGAAGACCATGGCCCAGCTGGCTGGTGAGGCGCTGGCCTACAGGAAGCTCGACTATGTGTTCGAAGGCACGATGGAGTACAACTTCGAACAGTCGTTCCCCCCGTTTACCGAATTCGCCAAGGCGATGCAGGAGGGGGGCGCACTCGCCAAGGGCAAGTCGCCGCGCTTCACCCATCCGATGTTCGTGAAGACGATGGAAATCGCGCCTGACCCGGCCGCGGCCAACGTGCGCATCGGCAAGCAGCTCAACGAGGGCGTCAACGGCATCGTGTTCGTCGACGTGCTCAATGCCGCCGAGCTCAAGCAGGGCATTGCCGCGCTGCGCTTCAAGAGCAAGGGCGGCACCCGATCCGACGATGTGGGCAACGCGCCGGCGCGCTGGGGCATGAGCGAGAAGGAGTACAAGGAGAAGGCCGACCTGTGGCCCCTCAACCCCAAGGGGGAGCTGTACAACTTCACCATCGTGGAGAGCAAGGAAGGGCTGTCGCACATCCGCGAAATTGCGGCCGTGCCCGGCGTGGGGGTGCTCTTCCCGGGCGCCGGTACGCTGCGCGGGGTCTTCACCACCACCGACGCCAACGGTCAGCGGAAGTTCGACGAGGCCGCGTGGGAAGCCGCCATTCAGAGCGTCCTGGCCGCGTGCAAGGAGTTCAAGGTGCCGTGCGGATATCCCGCGGGGGCGCCGGACATCGAAAAGCGCATGAAGGAAGGGTTCAGCGTGTTCGTGATCGGCTGGGGGGAACAGGGCTTCAAGGCGGTCGATCTGGGCCGCGCGGCGAGTGGCCGGTAGCGCCACACGCTGACGGCTGCGCGTCCTGGGGAGCGCCGTGAGTCGCGCCCCGGTCGCCCGCCGGAGCCGCCGGAAACACGAAGGGCCGCCGGACAACTGTCCGGCGGCCCTTCGTTCACACCCGTCGGATCCTTAAGGATTCCGGTCGAGGCACCCACCGAACTTCGGGTTGTTGCGCTCGTTGAACGGGATCACGAGAGTCACGTCGTTCCCGTAGCTGTTGCCGGGGCGATACAGCATGCCGCCGACCGGAAACACCGTATTCGCCGCGCGACCATACTGACGGATGAGCCGGCGCATGTCACCGAGCCGGTGACCGGTGAGCCACAGCCAGTAGGCGCGCTCCTTGAAGAGCATGTCCACGGCCGCCGCCTGCGTGGTCGGCGACGCCGGCATCGCGGCGATGGGCGTGCCCGAAATTCCCGTGGCACGAAGCGTGTTCAGCAGCGCGAACACGGCGTCACGGTCGGCCTGAGATCCGCCGCTCGTGGCGTTGAGGCGGGCCTCCGCCTCGATGAGCCGCGCTTCGATACCATCCGCGAGCACCGCCGGTGCCGCCTGCGCCGTGTACTTCTCCTGACGCGGCAGGTTGCGGCTGGTGCCGTCGAAGCCCGTGCGAGTGGAGGGGGTCCACGGTACACGCGGATCGACCGGCGTGACCAGATAGTCGATGCCGTTCGTTCCTTCCTTGGTGCCCACGTTGTAGCGCGAACCGGCCGGATACGAGGCGTTCCAGATACCGTTGTTCTGGCGGGTCGTGGCGATGGAGTGGCTCAGGATGTACTTGAACGACGTCGGCACCGCACTCACCGCCGTCGCCGCCGCGGCGTACTGCCCCTGGTCGAGCAGGACGCGCGCCTTGCCGATGGATGCGAGGCTACGGTAGGTGGCCCCCGTCGCGTTGGCGAGGGCGGAGTCCATGCTCGCACTGGCCCGGGTGTACACCTGCGCCGTGGTGAGCGGATCGCCGAACACGAAGTCCCCGTTCGCCGCCACCTTGCTGAACGGTACGCCCGAGCAGTACCCCTCGGCGAAGAACGTCTCGGTGAACCCGCGGATGGCGTACAGCTCCGAGAGGGAGTCCTTCGCCGCACTGGTGGTGGGCTTCACCGCGACCCACTTCTCGATGACCGACGCCATCCCGGCGCGGGCCAGCTGCAGCTGATTGTACGTGCTGTTGATGGCGCCGCCGAGCAGTTCACTCGAGTTGCGCCCATCGGTGTTGTAACGGTCGGCGAAGGTATCGGTCGTCTGAATCTCGTCGCCGAGATTGCCGGTGGCGACGATGAAGCCATCCTGTGTGCCGGAGTACGCCACGATGAAGTCCTGCATCGCGCCGTTGCGCAGCGTGGTGACACCGAGGCTGCCACCGATGGCCGATTCGGCGATGACGTCCGGCGTGGCGACGGTGAGCAGATCACTGCTGCACCCGGCTGCCGAGAGAGCGGCGGCCACGGCACCCAAGGGACGGACCACCCGGCGTGCGGAATTGAAGAATCGCATGGAGGTTCGTGGTCTCAGAAGGAGAAGTTCATGCGCAGCGTCATGATGCGCAGCGGCGGCGTGGAGAAATATTCTTCGTTGCCGCGGGCGTCGTTGTTGGACTGGGCAGCTTCGGGATCGACACCGCTGTAGTTGGTGATCACCCCGAGGTTGCGGCCCGTGAGCACCACCGCCCAGCGCGAGGCGCGGAAGGCGTTCGCCCACTTCGTCGGCATCTCGTAGGCCAGCGACAGCTCGCGGAAGCGCGTGAAGGCGCCATCCTCGAACATGCCCGTGTACACCGCCTGCGAGGTGGCGAGGGCGTTGGCCTGCTCCTGCAGCGAGGCGCTCTTGTCGTAGCGGCCACGGCAGGTGACACCGTTCATGCACTGGTGACGCAGCGTGTTGTTGAACTTCTTGAAGCCCCACTTGCTGTCGACCTGGCCGCTGAGGCGCAGCTTCTTGTTGAACAGCTCGATGGTCGGCGTAAACGCGACTTCTCTGGTCGGGAACGTATTGCCCTGGTAAACCGCCGTATCGCTGTACGTCAGTTCGCTGAGCACGATGATGCCGTCGCCGTTGGCATCATTGAAGCGGATGTTCTTGTCCCACAACCCGAACAGCGGGTACCCCGGCAGATTGCGCTGCGTGTTGCGGTTGCCGGAGGCGATGGGCGACACACCCTCGCCCAGCTTGGTCATGCGGTTCTTGTTCGTCGAGCCCGTCAGCAGGAACGACAGCGCCGCTGCCTTGCTGTCGATCACGCGCTGATTCCACGTGAGCTCGAGCCCCGAGTTCTTGATGTTGCCGATGTTCACGAACTGCGTGGTCAGGCCGGACAGCGACGGCGCGATCGAACGCTGAATGAGGGCGTCGGTCGTGCTCTTGCTGTACGACGTGACTTCGATGTTGGTACGGTTCGAGAACAGCGAAAGGTCGAAGCCGAACTCGGTTTCCGCCGAGAATTCCGGCTTGAGGTTCGCGTTGCCGAGCGAACCGAGCGACGCGGCGGGTGCGTCACCGTTGCTCAGCGTAAGCGGGCCCGGCGAGTAGAAGCGCACGGCGTCGGTCGCGCCGGGGATCTGGCCCGAGGCGCCGTACGTGCCGCGGAGACGCAGCGAGTTGAGGAACTCCGGGCGCGGGAAGAACGACTCCTCTGAGATGAGCCACGAGGCGCCGAGCTTGGGGTAGTACACGGCGCGGGTATTCGCGCCGAAGGCGCTGGCCGCGTCCCGGCGGACACCGCCGGTGATGAAGAGCTTCTCGCGGAGGGCAATCTGCTGCTCCACGTAGTAGCCCAGCGTGCGCCGCTCGTTGATGCTCTGCGTGCTCGAGCGCGTGGCGGCCGAGGACACCGTCACACCGCCGGGGGGCAGACCGATACCGGTACCCACCGTGCTGGAAACGGCGTTGCGCACATACTGCATGCCGACGGACGTCGTCGACTTGAGCCAGTCGGTGAGCTGGAAGGTGCCGGTCGCGCCGTAGTCGGCCGTTTGCTGGTTCAGGTCGACGCGCGAGCTCGTGATGTTGCCGGTGCGCACCGTGCCGGTGGCCGGGCCTTCACCGACCTTCGCAATGAACAGGTCGTTGCGATTGGTGAAGTCGGAGCCGATGGCCGCGCGGGTGGCGAGCCACGACGTCGGCGACCACTGGGCGGAGATGCTGTTGATGAAGCGGTTGATCGCCTGGGTGGTGGTCTGCGCCAGCACGTCACCCATCATGAACGAGCGGTACCCGCGCAGCGAATCACCCTGCGCGTCGCGCAGGTCGCCGCGCCACGGGCCGCCGAGGGCGGCCACCATCAGGCCGTTCGAGTTGTCTTCGTTCTGCGGGAGACGCAGATCGCTGTTCACGTAGCCCGACGAGGCCTGCACAAACAGGCCCTTGCGGAGCTCGGCGTTCACGTTCGCGCGGAAGCTGTTGCGCGCCAGCGCGTTCGGACGCATGAGGCTCGACGGCAGCTCGCTCACGCCTCGGCGCTCCTTCAGGCGCGTGACTTCGAGGTCGGGGAGCTTGTAGATGCCCGTTTCGCCCTCGGTCTGGCCAGAGACGAAGAACTGCACGCGATCGTTACCACCCGACGCCTGCAGGTTGTACTGCCGCCGGCTGCCGTCACCGATCGGCGTGAGCCGCGGATCGTTGAGCACATTGCCGTGCGAGAGGGAGTCGACGCTGGTGCAAGCTCCCGATGCCACCGCCGTCAGGAGGCACGGGCTGGACACCGTCGGCGCCGCCGTCGTGCGGCCCCAGAGCGTCCACATGTCGGGATACACAGCCGTGTTGTCGATGCGGCCGTTTTCCGTACCGATCTGATACTTCGTCTTGCCCGACTTGCCGCGCTTTGTCGTGATGACGATCACGCCGTTGGCGGCTTCGGTGCCGTAGAGCGTGGCGGCCGAGGGGCCCTTCACGATCTCCATGCTCTCGATTTCAGCCGGGTTGATGTCATCGAGTCGCGACGGACCCGAGCCACCGACGCCAAGCGCGTTGTTCGTCTGCGAACTCGCGCGCACGCCGTCGATGACGACGATGGGGTCGTTCGAGAGCGAGAAGGAGTTCTGGCCGCGGATACGGATACGCGAGCCGGTGCCGGTGGCGCCGGTCTGCACGACCTGTACGCTCGACGTACGGCCCGACAGCAGGCCGCCCATGTTGGACACGGGCAGTTCGGCGATTTTCTCCGCCACGTTGATCTGCGCGGTGGCGTTGGCCAGTTCCACCTTGCGCTGCTGACCGGTCACCGTGGTGACGACGGCCGACAGCGAAAACGCCGCCTGCGAGAGCGCCACGTCCTGCGTGATGGGCGCGCCGGCGGTGACGTTGATATTGATACGCTTGGCCTCGTAGCCGATGCGGCTGATCTCGAGGACCATGGCGCCCGTGGTGGGCACGCGGAGCGAGTAGCGGCCCGTTTCGGCCGTGAGGGACCCGACCTGCGTCCCCTGCACGAGCACGCGCGCCTGCTGGATGGGCTGCCCGGTAGCGGCATCAGTGACGCGCCCCACGACCGTTCCGCCCGCCGCCTGCGCCTGGAGCGCACTGGGGGCGATCGACCCGGCCACGGTAAGAAGCGCGAGCGCCGGGGTAAGGAGTCGGCGCAGCAGCGGCATGGAGGCCGTGTTGACAAGTGGTGACGTGCGTCGCGGCGTCGCACAGCAGAGCTGTGGGCCGCTTCGCTCGCCACGTGCGGACGCAGCAGGAACGAACAATCGCATCTCGTGACTCCCCGTATCAGGATCACCTACCGACCACCCGATGTTGTGGCCGGCCATGACACCCCGAAACGCGACGACGGCCCTCCGGGCAGCCTCGTGGCCCCCGGAGTGCAGCCGGTTTCGATCGTGTCACTCTCGTGCACGAACGGGCCACTCGCGTGAAACCGTTCGGTCTTTACTCGTTGTGAGGACTGCTACGGCTGTCGCCCCGGCGGCGTGCGCGGATGGTCGCGCACCAACGGCGGGAAACCGTGGGGTGTCGTGCACCGAGGTGCAGCGCGGTGTGGCGGGAACTGTCGGGGGAGAGAACGGCGTTCCCCGGGTCGTGATGGACCGGGGCAGACGCTACGCCCGCCGGTCCGAACTGTCAATACTTTTTCGGGGAACGTCCCACGATTTCGTGGGGAAATCCCTCTCGTGGGCCTGTCGGCACGCCATCGCCAACGAACACACGGGCCCATACGTAGTGCAGGGCCGCGTCATCGGGACGGGTGTCCTCACGGCGATTCATCCCATCTCTGAAAACGAAAACGGGCCCGCGCACCGGCGCGGACCCGCTCGAAACATTCCGTACCGGCGTGCGCGCGTCAGTACCCTGACGGCGCCGGCGGCAGGATGAGCTTCACCCCGGCCAGCGCCGCCGAGTCCGCGACGAACGGCGCCGCGCCCGGGGTGAGCCCGTTGAGCTTGAGGATGTACGCCAATGCAGCCGCGTAGTCTTCCTTGGGGAGCGAGCCCGGATTGCCGTCGGGCATCGTCGTGCGGATCTGCTCGAAGAGCGTGAACACCGGCTGCCCGGCCCACTTCGTCCGGAAGTCGCCCCCGGTCACGTCCTTCGACTCGTGGCACTCGGAGCAGGTCTTGGTCCACACCGCCTGACCGGCCGTGGCTTGAGAGTCACTGTAGACGGGAATGGTGTCGGCACCGTGGCGCACCGCGTGGCCCTGCGGCAGTGGCTGCTGGGCGGTGGTGCGGACGGCGGCCGAGACGCTTGCCGCGACAACGGCGAGCAGGAGAACACCGGGAAGTCGGAATGAGCGGGACATAGCTGATGAACGTGCGAGGGAGGCGCTTCGCTGGCAAGTCGGCGAGCCGGGAATTCGGCCGCTCGTGCCGCACCCGTTGCATTGCGGGGGCGCGTCGTGAGCGACATTTTCGGCGGATGGACGCTTCTGTTACCCCGGATGTTCCCGAACGGGCCGATGTTCCGCCCTCGCCGCCGTCTACGGACGACTCGCCCCTCGTCATGCACGATGCCGTCCCGCGTCGTGACTTCCTCAAGTTGGCCGGCAGCGCCGGCGCACTCCTCGCCGCCGGCTGTGCCCCGCCGGTGGCGTTCCCAGCTGCCCCGGCGCGTGGCGTCAGCGACGCGAAAGCCGCGACGGGCGGCGGCCAGCATGTCGTCGTGATCGGCGCCGGTGCCTGGGGTGGATGGACGGCGTATCACCTGCGCAAGCGCGGGGTGCGCGTCACGCTCATCGATCAGTACGGCCCCGGCAATTCGCGCAGTACCAGCGGCGACGAGACGCGCGGCATCCGGTCGTCCTACGGCGATCGCGCCTCCGGCGAGCTCTGGACGCCGTGGGCGCGCACGGCCATCGCGCGCTGGAAGCTGTTCAATCAGGAGTGGGGCCCGCAGTTCCGCAGCACGTTCTTCTTCGAGACGGGCGACGTCATCATGCGCGCGACGCGCGAGCCCTTCATTACGAAGACCATCGAATTGTGGAAAGCCAACAACGTCACGCACGAGGTGCTGAGCGGCGACGAGGCACGCAAGCGGTGGCCGGTGATCAAGGCCGACGACATCACGGTGGCGATCACCGAGCCCGATGCCGGCGTGGCCCGCTGTCGTGCCGCCACGCAGGCCGTGGCGTCGGCCGCGCAGAAGCTGGGCGCGAATCTCGTGATCGGGCGCGTGCGCCCGGGCCCCATCGTGAACGGCAAGATGGACGGCGTGGTGCTCGACGACGGCACGGTGATCCGCGGGGACAGCTACGTGTTCGCCTGCGGTCCGTGGCTGCGCAAGCTGTTCCCGTACATGGAGAACCGCGCGCGGATTCCCATCGGCCACGCGCTCTACTTCGGGGTCCCGGTGGGCGACACGCGTTTCACCTTCCCCAATCTGCCGAGCTTCAACTTTCCGGGCGTGACGGGGTGGCCCATGCTCCCCACGGACAGTCGCGGCTTCCGCGTGCGTGGTGCGATTGCGCCGCCGGTCGCGGCCGGCGCCCCTGCTCCGGCACCGCAGCCCGCCGGGCCGGCCGATCCGGCGCTGCAGGACCCCGATCTGAGCCCGCGCTGGACCAACCAGGATCGTGTGGACGGCGCCCGTCGCTTTCTCGCGGCGCGGTTCCCGCTGCTCGCCAACGCCCCGTTGCTGGAAACGCGGGCGTGCCACTACGAGTCGAGCGTCAACCAGAACTTCATCGTGGATCACGTACCCGACACCACCAACGCGTGGATCGCGGGGCTCGGACAGGCCGAAGGCTTCAAGTTCGGCCCCGTGATCGGCGAGTACATCGCGCAGCGCGTGACGGGCAACGACGGTGACGCGAAGCTCAAGAAGGCGTTCGCGCTGCCCACGGAGCAGTACGAGCGGCCACCGGGGTGATGCGCAAAACGCTGCTCTTCTCTGCCGCCGCGCTGTTCTTCGCCTACGAACAGTGGTCGTTCTACGCGTGGATGCAGCAACACGCTACCGTGAGCGCCGGCCTGGCGCACGCGTGGACGACCCTGCGCCAGGACCCCATGGTGTTCATGGCCTGGAACGACATGGGCGTCTTCACGGCCGTGGTGCTCACGTGGCTGTGGCGCGACCTCAAGAAGACCGGACGCACGTTCGCTTGGTGGCCGGCGACGTTGCTGATGGGTTGCCCGCCGTTGCTGGTGTATCTCGGGAAATACACCCACCCACAACCCTCCACCCACGACCCTCGACCCTGAACGGGAATCACGGTCAGTCGACCACGCGATGTTCGTGTGCGCGACTGGCGGCACGCCCGTTCAACGTGAAGGGTCGTGTGTTCAGGGTCATGGGTGGGTGCGATTATCCCCAGCGGGAAATCGCATCGTTTCGCCATGTTTCAGCACCACGAATCGCTCGCGCTCGATACCCCGCGCATCCAGGGCCCGCTCGAGATCACGCGGCGGCTGATCGAGCGGCTCGTCGGTAAGCGAGAAGGTGCCCCAGTGCACGCCGATGGCCAGCTTCGCGCCCACGTCGAGCATCACCTGCACGGCTTCGTCGGGATTCACATGCTGCGACCGCATGAACCACCGCGGTTCGTAGGCCCCGATGGCAATGGCGGCGGCATCGAAGGCACCGAACCGCGCCCCGATGCGCCGTGGCTCGTGCGAATAGCCAAGGTCACCCGAGTACCAGAAGCGGAACCGCTCGTGCACCAGCGCCCAGCTGCCCCAGAGTGACGCGTTGCGATCGAATCCGGTACGGTTGGACCAATGCTGCACGGGCAGGAAGTGCAGCGCGATGCGCCCCTGCCCCGCGTCGAGCGTAGTGTCGGCGTCCCAGTCGAGGGCTTCGATGTACGGCACGGCGCCCCGCACGCGCGGCAGATTGCGGGCGAACCAGGTTTCGGTGCCACGTGGCACGTAGAAGCGCGGAGCCCCGCCAGGCTGACGTGCCACCGCGCGCACCGACGGGCGATCGAGATGATCGTAGTGATTGTGCGTGAGCAGCACGGCGTCGACATGCGGCAACTGCTCCGGCATGAGCCCGGGTGGCTGATGCCGGCGTGGGCCCAGATAGCGAAACGGTGACGCGGTGCGGCTGAACACGGGATCGAGCAACAGATTGGCCCCGCCCATCTGCAATAGCGCCGACGAATGGCCGATCCAGGTATACGCCGGCTGCGTGCGATTGCCGTGCAGGAACGCCAGATCGGGCGCGACCCCACGAATGGGCTGCGCCGGCGGTCTGGGCAACCGCCGGCGGGTGCGCTCGATCGTCCAGCGCAGCACGTCCTTGCCTCGCGTCTGCACGCCCGACGGATACATCGGTGTCACGCGATCAGACGCTCACGGCTCGCGCTTCCGCTTTTGCGCCCGGGCGAGGTACGGCAGCACGAACAGATAGATGCCTGTACCCCAAAGCCCCAGCACGATGAAGCCGGACGGCAGAAACACCCACAGCTTGGCCGCGTCGTGGAACCACGATCCATCGTGCAGTTGCTCTATGAGATCGGAGCGGCGATAGGCGGATTGCAGCACCGCCCCCGACGCGAGATCCACCTGCAATTCCCAGCGGCTGTTGCCGATGATCTTGGCGATTCCTTTGGACGGACGGACATCCACCCGTTCGATGTCGTCCCATGAGCGGATTCCTGCCTGTGGGACCGCCTGTGCCGCCGCCAGCAGCTGCGGCATCGTGACCGATGGCACCGTGTTGCTCGTGCGCTGCTCGGGCGGCTGCACCCACGGGAGCTGCTTCTTGAGCTGCAGCAGCAGCCCCGTGGCAATCACCAGCAGAAAGGGCAACGCCGTAGCGATTGCCCCCCACCGGTGCAGCTTGCGATTGACGATACGCGGATTGGGTGTCATCAGCGTCCGCGCTTGCCCCAAACCGGCGCCGCGGGCTCGGCCTTGGCGCGGTTGTCCTTGTACGTGGAGAGCAGCCGGAGCGCCTCCTGCACGGCACGTTCGAGCTGCGGATCACGCCCCGCGATCACCTCGCGGGGGAAGTTCTCTACGTCGATGTCGGGGGCCACGCCCTCGTTCTCCACCGCGAACTTGTCGTCGCGCGAGAAGAAACCGAAGCGCGGCGCGATCATGCTGCCGCCGTCGACGAACGGCGGCGTGTCGGTGGTGGCCACGAGCCCGCCCCACGTGCGCGCGCCCACCAGCGGGCCGAGCTTGCGGCGCTTGAACATGTACGGCATGAGGTCGCCGCCCGAGCCCGCCATTTCGTTGATGATCATCACCTTCGGCCCCCAGATGCCGTTGGCCGGACTGGTGAACGGGTAGCGCTCCCCCACGGGGTTGTTGAAGTAGCCGTCGTAGTCGCGGCCCAGCAGGTCCACGATGTAGTCGGCCGCCGAACCGCCGCCGTTGTAGCGCTCGTCCACCACCACGCCCTGCCGATCCTGCTGCGCGAAGTAGTAGCGATTGAAGCTCGTGTACCCGGGCACGCCGGTGTTGGGGAGATACACGTACGCCAGCTTGCCGTTGCTCGCGCTGTCCACGTAGCGGCGGTTGGCTTCCACCCAGGCGCGCGTGCGCAGCCCCTGCTCGCTCGCCACGGGGACCACGGTGATCTGCCGTGCCCCCTGCATGTCGGGGCGGCTGTTCACGGTGAGCACCGTCTGGCGGTTGGCCGTGCCATCGAGCAGGCGATGGATGTCGTCGGGCGCGCGCAGCTCCACCCCGTTCACCGTCAGAATGAAATCACCGCGCGACACGTTGACGCCCGGCGCCGCGAGCGGTGCCCGCAACTCGGGGTTCCAGCTCTCGGCGTCGTAGATACGCGCAATACGGTACCGGTCACCCTCCACGGAGAAGTCGGCACCCAGCAGCCCGCCCGTGCCGTTGGGCACCTCGGGATAATCACCGCCGCGCACATAGGAGTGCCCGATGGCCGTCTCCGCTCCCATGTTGTCGATGAGGTAGTTGAGATCGGCGCGGTGATTCACGTGTGCCAGCAGCGGCTCGTACATCTTCTTCACCGCCGCCCAGTCGGTGCCGTGCAGATTCTTGACGTAGAAGTTGTTGCGCTGGTTGCGCCACCCTTCGTTGAAGATCTGCTTGAACTCCTCGCGCGGATCGATGTAGGCGCGCAGCGTGACCGGCAGGCGGCCGGTGCCTGCCTGCGGCACCGTCTTGTCGGCGTCGACGAGATACAAGGCGCTGTTCTGTCCCCCCGTGCGATAGAGCAGCTTGCGGCCGTCGGCACTCACCGTGTACTGCGCCACGCCGCTCACGAACAGCTGCGCCCGACGTGTGGCGAGCTGGAAGCGATGCAGCGCGCTGCCGCCTGCCGGGCCACCGGCCGTGCCCGTGGCCGGCACCGCTTCGAGGAAGAACACGGTTCCGGCGGGACCCGCGACGAGGGCGGTGTAGTCGCGCTCCACGATGCCCGGAACCACCACGATACGCTGCTGCAGCCCGTCGAAGTCGATACGTGCCGGCGCAGCGGCGACGGCGCTGTCGCGCGGCGCCACCGCGCGCGCGCCCTCCTCGTCACTCTCGGGCAGCAGCGGCGACGGCTCGTTCTTCGCCAACACCGCGAGGTACAACGCCTTCGTCTCGGGGCGGTCGTACTTCGTCATGTCGAGCAGCGACGAATTGAGCGCGAAGTTGGTGCTGGCGAAAAACCACAGGTACTTGCCGCTCGCATCCCACGCCGGGCTGGTCGCATCGGCCATGCCGTCGGTGATCTGCCGGGCCGCAGCCGCCTCCACGTCGTACACGTAGATGGCGCGCATGAGCGATTTGAGCCGCTTGGGGTAGGCGATGTAACGGGAGTCCGGGCTCCACACGGGCACGATGCTGCGATCCATCATGAAGTACGGATCGTTGTCGGCCACCTTGGCGCGCCCGCTGGCCACATCCACCAGCCAGATACGGAAGTGCGTGTCCTGGAAGGCAATCGTCCGGCCGTTCGGCGACCAGCTGGGCGAGTACGGACGGCTGGGTTCCGGCAGTGCGATCACCCGCTTGGCACCAAGCCCGTCCTGGGGCGCGATGATCAGCTGGTACTCGCCGGAGGCATCGCTGAAGTACGCCACCGACTTGCCGTCGGGAGACCACACCGGTGCGATCTCGGCCGACCCGCTGCTGTTGCCGAGATTGCGCACGTCGCCCTTCTCAGCCGGCACGGTGAAAACTTCGCCGCGCGCTTCCACCGCGGCGCGCTTGCCCGTGGCAGACAGCGCGAGGTTCGTCGCGCGCGAGGTCACGTCCTTCCACGCGGGCATCATCCACGGGAAGTCACCGGCGGCCGTGATGTTCACCACCTTGCTGGTGCCGCTGCGCGCATCGAGTTCGTGAATGTAGCCCGCCTGCTCGAAGACCACCGTACTCCCCGACGCATCGAGGCTTTTCACATCGAAGTCGGCGAACTTCGTGATCTGCCGAAGCGCGCGCGTCTTCGTGTCGAATGCCCATACGTTGGACACGCCGTCGCGGTCGCTGAGGAAATACACCGCATCGCCCACCCACACCGGATCCATTTCCTTGGTGCCGGTGAACGGCGTGCTGTCGAGCGCGAAGCTCTTGAGATCGACGATCCAGATGGGCTTGTTCTGCCCGCCCCGATAGTTGCGCCGTTCCTCGTCCCACGACGTGGGCATGCGATAGGCAATCTTGCTGCCATCGGGCGAAAGCTTGCCCTGATTGGCGCGCGGCAGCGGCAACGCCGACTCCACGCCGCCGGTCACCGGCACGGTGTAGAAGCGCGGCACGCCCGTGGGGGCCCACGTGGCACGCGGCGACGAAAACAGGATGTGCTTGCCATCCGGGGTCCACCCCTGCACGAGGTCGGCGCCCGGGTGCCACGTGAGCCGCTTCGGCTGCCCGCCCTCCACCGGCACCACGTAGACGTCGGTGTTGCCCGCATACTCGGCGCTGAACGCCACAAGCGACCCGTCGGGGGACAGCTTGGGATTCTGCGTCTGTCCTTGGAAGCTGGTGAGCCGTCGCGCCGAACCGCCGGCCCGTTCGACGA
>Ga0315899_10003410_pt1 | contig 17310 bp, 17 predicted proteins | sample LakEriMetagenome_2_FD_203518 | JGI IMG/M metagenome (GOLD analysis project Ga0315899, IMG submission 203518) | Freshwater fungal communities from buoy surface, Lake Erie, Ohio, United States - Buoy 4 MA112 | ecosystem: Environmental > Aquatic > Freshwater > Lake | place: USA: Lake Erie, Ohio... | reverse complement strand
TGCCCCAACCCATCGCCCTCGTGCACGAATGGTTCACCCCCCGTTCGCAGGGGGGATCGGAACAGGTGGCCCGAGAGCTGGATGCTCTGTTGGCGGGGGCAGGTTCCAGGCCGGATCTCTTTGCCCTGGTGGATGGCGAGAGCCGGCGACCCGACAGTTGGCTGGCGGGCCGCCGGATTCACACCTCCTTCATTCAGCGCCTTCCCTGGGGGGTGAGCCATGTTCAGCAATACCTGCCGCTGTTGCCACTGGCCATCGAGCAGCTTGATTTGTCCGCCTACCCCCTGGTGCTGAGCAGCAGCCATGTGGTGGCCAAGGGCGTGCTCACCAGTCCGGATCAGCTCCATGTGAGTTACGTGCACACCCCAGTGCGCTACGCCTGGGATCAGATGCACCCCTATCTCGCCAGCTCCCACCTGGCCAAGGGCCCCCTGGGCCCCTTGGTGCGACTGCAACTGCACTGGCTCCGGCAATGGGATGGGATCAGCGCCCAGCGTCCGAACGCCCTGGTGGCCAATTCACGCTTCACGGCCAGCCGCATCAGGCGGTACTGGGGGCGGCGCGCCACAGTGGTGCATCCGCCCGTGGAGGTGGATCGGTTCAGCTGGCAGCGCCCGCGGGAGGATTTTTATCTCAGCGTCTGCCGTTTGGTGCCCAACAAGAGGGTCGACCTGGTGGTGCAGGCCTGCAATCGCACCCGGCTGCCGTTGGTGGTGATCGGCGATGGTCCCGAGCGGAGGCGGCTGGAAGCCATGGCCGGGCCCACCATTCGCTTTCTTGGCCGTTGCACAGATTTTGAGGTGGGGCAATGGCTGGAGCGATGTCGGGCCTACGTGAACGCGGGCTTGGAGGATTTCGGCATCGCCCCTGTGGAGGCCATGGCGGCTGGAGCACCGGTGATCGCCTATGGCGCCGGGGGCTTCTGTGACAGCGTGCGGCCACTGGATGGGCACACTGCCCATCCCACAGGTGTGTTGGTCTCCCAGCAGAGCGTTGCAGCGCTGGCCGAGGCCCTGGAGCACTTCGCTTCACAGCGCCTTTGGCTGCAATTGCCGGCGGAGCGTCAACGCCTCTGGGCAGAAACCTTCTCCCCGGCCCGCTTCCACCAGCGGATGGGCGATCTTCTTCAGAGGCTGTGGCTGGAGCATCAACGGCGCTTGGCGACCACCAGGGCACCCCTCTCCCTTGCTGTGCCTCTGACATGAGTGGCCTCCTGGCATGGGATTCCTTGGACCAGTCTCCGTAAATTTCCGATGTTGAAGCTGGTTGATCAGGGTGCTGAGTGTAGGAACTGCATCACAAGTTCAGCCAAGCAATTTGATTGCGTTGCAGCCCAGCCTGCTCGCACCAGCTGAACTGATCGATCTTCAGTCGAAGCGCTCGAGAGTTGTTAAGCGTGCCGGAGACATTGTGTTTTCTTTCTCCGTCCTTGCCATTGGTGCTCCGGTGTTTATTGCCCTGGCCCTGCTGGTGAAGGCTTCTTCACAAGGGCCGGTGTTTTACGTCCAGCCCCGTATTGGTAGAGATTATAAAAAATTTGGTTGTATCAAGTTTCGCACAATGCGAAAAGATTCGGATAAAATTTTAAAGTCTCTCTTGGCAAGTTCGCCAGAGCTAAAAAAAGAATTCGCGAAGGATTTCAAGCTAAAAAATGATCCTAGAATTACCAAGATTGGCAAGTTTCTTCGCCGTTCGAGTCTTGATGAGCTTCCCCAGTTTTTGAATGTTCTGCGCGGCGAAATGAGTGTGGTTGGCCCTCGCCCGATCGTGAAAGCTGAACTCAATCGATACGGTTACCACATGAATGAGGTTTTGGCCGTTCGGCCTGGCATGACTGGACTGTGGCAGGTATCAGGCCGCAACAATCTTTCTTACAGGCAGCGCGTTCGTCTCGATCTTCGCTACGCGCGCTCGCGTAATTTCTTAATGGACCTGAAGATCGTTGCTCAAACCATCATGGTGGTTTTAAATCCACGCGATCGGGGAGCCTACTGAGTCAACGCAGCGGTCGCCACTAGCCAGGCGATCTCCAACCGCAGCGTCTGGTTCAACATCTTGGTGATGGCTCCTTGATCTGGGGGCTTGAAGTTGGCTCCCAGCACTGGTTTTTCCCGCCAACCATCGGGATACAGGTTTCTGCCGCCCAGTCGCACTTGCGCGGCATGGGCATACGCCGCTTCGGAGACTCCGGCATTGGGGGAAGGATCGGCTCCCCCTTCTCGCAGCGCCTCCAGGAATTGGCTGAGGCACCTCCAAGGACGGCTTGTCACCAGTGGCAGGGTCAGCGCCACGAGGCGAGCGGGGATCCATGTGAGCCCATCATCCAGGCGGGCCCCAGCCGTGCCAAGCCAGCGCAACCGTCCGCGCCGGTAGCCCAACATGGAATCCAGCGTGCTGCTGGCTTTGAAGATCCAGGCCAGGGCGAGAGGGCCGGGTGCCCCTCTCCATTGCCCACAGAGCCAAGCGCCCACAAGCATCCAGAACAATGGAGCGAACAGCCCATCGACGGCATTTTCCGCCGTGGTTTCCGCGGCAGCCCGCAGAATTTCCGCCTCGGGCAGCATCTCCACCTCTCGCCCCACAATCCAGCCCAGGCGGGCGCGGGCCAAGGTCAAGTCCGGGAGGGCGCCAAGCACGGCCCGCACGGCCTGCTCCAGGCTGCGTCCCGCCAGAGCGCTCGCCAGCCCAATCACCACAGGGATCGAGCCCCATGGAGGCGTCGACCACGCCGCCTGCTCCAGAAGCCATCCTGCTCCACCCGATCCCACAGTCAGCAGCAGGGTGACAGCCCCCCCAGCCAGCCTGAGCTTCCACGGGGTGTCTCCCGCCCAGGCCTCGCTGAGGTGTCGCAGACGATCGATGCACCACCCCATAACCTGCACGGGATGCAGGCAACGCCGGGGATCACCCACCAATCGATCCAGCCCACAGGCGAAAAACACCAACAGGGCGGGGTAGGGCACAGGGGTGATTGCCGCCCAGCCTGTGTTCAGCTGGCCCTGAGCCAGCTGAACATGGCCCGCAAGCCCTTGCCCACTTCCTCGATGGGATGTTGGCTGTCACGCTCACGGATGCGGGTCATCTCGGGTTTGCCGGCCTCACATTCGGCAACAAACTTCTTCGCAAACGTTCCATCTTGAATGTCACTGAGGATGCGCTTCATCTCAGCTTTTGTTTCAGCGGTGATCAAGCGAGGACCACTGACGTAGTCTCCATACTCAGCAGTATTTGAAATTGAATCGCGCATGGCGGTTAGCCCACCTTTGACCATGAGATCCACAATTAGCTTCACTTCGTGCAGGCACTCAAAATAGGCCAATTCCGGCTGGTAGCCAGCCTCAACAAGGGTTTCAAACCCTGCCTTCACCAGCTCGCTGAGTCCGCCGCAAAGGACAGCCTGCTCACCAAAAAGATCCGTTTCAGCTTCTTCTTTGAAATTGGTTTCAAGGATGCCCGCCCGGGTGCCGCCGATGGCTTTGGCGTAGGCCATGGCGAGCGCACGGGCCTGGCCGCTGGCATCCTGATGCACAGCAAACAGACAGGGCACTCCCTGGCCATTCTGGTATTCCCACCGCACAGTGTGGCCAGGGCCTTTGGGGGCAATCATCACCACGTCCACGTCCGGCGGAGGCTGGATCAGGCCGAAGCGGATGTTGAAGCCGTGGGCAAAGCTGAGCACTTTGCCGGCCGTCAGATGGGGCGCGATCTCCTCGGCATACACCTGCTTTTGCACCTCATCAGGAAGGAGGATCATGATCCAATCGGCCTTGGCGGCCGCGTCCCCCACACTCAGCACCTCCAGGCCATCGGCACGGGCCTTATCGGCGGAACGGCTGCCCTCATAGAGGCCCACCACCACGTTCACGCCACTGTCCTTGAGATTGAGGGCATGGGCGTGACCCTGGGAGCCATAGCCAATGATGGCCACCGTCTTGCCGTCCAGCAGGCTGAGGTCGGCATCGGTGTCGTAGTAGAGCTGGGCCATCTGGGCGTCGGTTCCGGGCTGGGCGATCGCCAACTTTACGAAAGCGCCGCGGCTCTGCCCGGCCGGCTCTCCCTGACTACGCTCGGAGTGAGCTGTTGCCCTGCGCCATGACCGGTCCGGCTGCCCTTTTTGACGCTCACATGCAGTGTGAGTTCCATGGCGACCTGGACGGCACCCTGGCCACCATGGTGGAGAACCCTCACCTGCTCAACCTGGGCTCTGGGACGGGAGGTATGGGAATGGAGGGGGTAAGGGAGTTCTACGCCAGCAAGTTAATCGGCCAGTTCTTCCCGCCGGATGTGGAGTTCATCACCATCTCCCGCACAGAGAATGAGGAGCGGCTGGTGGATGAACTGGTGATCCGCTTCACCCACACCGAGACGATTAGCCACCTGTTGCCTGGGGTGCCCCCCACGGGCCGGCGTGTCGAGATGGCACTGGTGGTGATCGTGGGCGTACGGGACGGGAAGGTGTCTTACGAGCACATCTACTGGGACCAGGCGGGTCTGTTGGCCCAGCTGGGGCTGCTGGATCCGACTGGCCTGCCAGTTGATCCCCATGTGGCTGGCCGGCTCCTGGCCTTCATGGGCAAGGGCTGAGGAGCCTTCTCTCAGGTTCTGGCCACTAGAAGCGATCTGTGTGGTGATGCACCGCGCGCCAGTGCCCCTCTTCCTTTCGAAACACCGTGGTTGAGCGGATATCGCTGCGGATCTGTTCACCCGCCTGGGTCATCCCGCTGGTGCGCTCCATACACACCAGATAGCCAATATCTGGGGTTTCCATGAAGCGGCGTTCATCCGCCACCAGGGTGCCCCTAAAACCCATGGTGGATTCCTTGGCAAACTGCTCCATCACCGCCTTGCGCCCCACGCAGATTGCGCCTGTGGGGCCAAGATGGCTGACGTCATCGGAACCAGACCAGATGGCTGAAAAGGCTTCAGGATCTCCAGCAAGGAGCCGGTTGCCTGCCGCATAGAACGCATCCGCGGCTTCTTGGAGCGACTGGGTCATGGGAGAGGCAAGGTTGCGGGTGGAGTGAGGGGCTCAGGCTTCGCTGGGGTGGGCGATCACCCGATCGATCAAACCGTACTCCGCGGCCTCGGCGGCACTCAGGAAGTAATCGCGATCCGTATCTTTGGTGATCTTCTCCAGGCTTTGGCCTGTCATGTCCGCCATGGATTGATTGAGCATGTCTTTGATGCGCAGGATTTCCCTGGCTTCAATTTCAATGTCGCTGGCTTGTCGTTGGCTCGTGCCTCCAAGGGGCTGGTGGATCATGATGCGACTGTGGGGAAGGGCCAGCCGCTTGCCCTTTGTTCCAGCCGCCAGCAAGAAAGCCCCCATGCTCGCTGCCAGTCCGACACAGATGGTGACCACGTCTGACTTGACGTATTGCATTGTGTCGTAGATGGCCAAACCTGCTGTGACCGAGCCGCCTGGGGAATTGATGTAAAGATAAATCGGTTTGGAGTTATCGTCCGAGTCCAGGTAAAGCATCTGCGCCACCAGGCTATTGGCGACACCATCACTCACTTCCTGGCCAAGAAAGAGGATGCGCTCGACGCCAAGACGGGTGTAAATATCCACCCAGCGTTCGTATTGGCTGCCAGGGAGGCGGTAGGGAACGCTCGGGGTACCGATGGGCATGGTGGAGAAGGGTGGAGGGTGGATGGCTTTCGAGCCAGTTTCGATGAATCAGGCCGAAGCGGCCTTAACCAACGCCTGCGGGGACGGGGAGTTGTTTGCGGCTGGTGAGCACCCGATCGATCAACCCGTAGTCCATGGCCTCTGCCGCGGTGAGGTAGGTCATGCGATCGGAGTCCTTGGCGAGCTGCTCCACAGACTTCCCCGTGTTGTCGGCCAGGATCTCCAGCATGGTGTGCTTGTTGTGCAACACCTCTTTGGCTCTGATTTGAATATCGCTGGCCTGGCCGCGGGCGCCAGATCGGGGCTGATGCAACACAATCGAGGCATGGGGAAGGGCGGCTCGCTGTCCCTTGGTGCCGGCACTCAGAATCATCGCCGCGGTGCCCATCGCCTGGCCAATGCAGATCGTGTGCACGGGGGGTTTGACATAACGGAGGGTGTCGCAGATGGCGAAAGCCTCCGTTTCAAACCCAATGGCATCACCCGAATACCAGCTGGTGCCGGTGGAATTGATGTAAAAGAAGATCGGTTTTTCGGGGTTGTCAAATTCCAAATACAGCAACTGGGCGATGATCAGCTCAGTCACATCAATGCCCAACTGGCGTTTTGCGTCATCCGAGGAAAAAAGAGGTAACCCCAGATAGACAATCCGCTCCTTCAACAGTAGGGAGGGCAGGTCTGGAGGTGGCGTGCGCAGCACCGCGGAATCACCGTAGTAGGGGGCTGACACCGTCATCCGCAAAACATGCGCAGGCAGACTGCACACTAGCTGGGGCCGGCCGGGGGTTGCTCAGTGGAAGCCACGGGTTTTCCGCCTCCCTTCACCCCTGCCCTATCGGCTTGATCACGGGGGCGCTCACGATCCTGGCGGGCGAACACCATCCTGCCGGTGGGGGTCTGAAGTGCGCCAGTCACGGTGACGGTCAGCCGCTCTCCGATGCGCTGCCTCGCCTCTTCCACCACGACCATCGTGCCGTCCTCCAGATAGCCCACCCCCTGATCCGCTTCCTTGCCCTCCCGCACAATCTTCAACTGCAACGAGTCGCCAGGCTGGACTTCCGGACGCAGGGCAATCACCAATTCGCTGAGATTGACCACTTTTTGCTCCTGGACGCGAGCCACCTGGGCCAGGTTGTAGTCCGCTGTGAGCAGGGTGCCGCCCGTATCTGCGGTGAGCTTGAGCAGCTTCTCATCGGCTCCTTTGCCCTCGTAGCGCGTGCTGTTGATCACCATCCGGCGTCCAATCTCCTCCCGCAAGGATTGCAGCAACTTGAGTCCACGCCTGCCTTTGCCGCGTTTCTCCGCGTTGCTGGAATCAGCAAGGGCTTGGAGCTCATCGATCACCGCCTGGGCCACGATCACCTGACCCTCCAACAGACCCGACGCCAGCAGACCTTGGATGCGGCCATCGATGATCACACTTGTGTCGAGAATTTTCGCGGAAGCTGGCTGCAGCACACCCTCTGCCACTAGGAGGGCTTCGGCACTGGAGGGATTGAACAACCGCAGCAGGGTGCGGCCATGCACCTCGGCCAGGTTGTAACCGAGCACACCGAAAAAGACGTTGCTCAACACGGCGGCCAGCGGTTTGACCAGCACCACCTCCCAGGGGAGGGGGAGCAGCAGGATGGGGGCCAAAAGCAGGTTCGCCACCAACAGGCCCAAAATCAAGCCGACAGCCCGGCTGATCAGCAGATCTGTAGGCATGCTGCGCACCTGGTTCATCAGGCGGCGACGGAGCTGTTGGAAGAAAAACCCCGCCAGTAGCCCAAAAAAGGCGCCAAAGCCTCCCACCACCCAGCGCAGCCCCTCCATGTTGGTGACCTGCAACAGCAGGCGCTCGGGCAGCAGATCTACCCCGAGCCAGCCGGTGGCAGCTCCGGAAAGAAGGAAGAGCAGCAGGATGAGAACGTTCACCATGGCGACTGTGCGTGGCCGCCTTTTGCATCAGCCCCGAAGCATGCCTGATCTTCGCCGTTTTGCCAGGAAGGGGTAACCGCTCGTGACGCTTCCCCCACCCAGGGCTGCCTATGTCCACATTCCTTTTTGTTTGCGGCGCTGCTTCTACTGCGATTTTCCTGTGGTGCCGCTAGGCGACAAGGCTGATGGCAGCTGCAGTCCCAGCATCGCCAGCTATCTGGAGCTCCTCCATCACGACATCGCCACCTCGGCTGGCGGGCCTCCCCTCTCGACGGTGTATTTCGGTGGGGGCACCCCTTCGTTGCTCACGGCAGATCAGGTGGAGGGGGTGCTGGCAGCTTTGCAAGCGCGCTACGGCCTTGCAGATGGGGCAGAGATCACCCTCGAGATGGATCCCGCCACGTTTGATGAAGCCCGCCTGCAGGCGGTGATTCGGTGTGGCATCAATCGGGTCAGCCTGGGTGGGCAGAGTTTTGACGACACCGTGCTCCAGGGACTGGGGCGTCACCATCGACGGCGCCATCTTCTGGAAGCCGCTGGTTGGCTCCACGAGGCCCGCCAACAGGGGCGGCTGCGCAGTTGGAGCCTGGACCTGATCCAAGGCATTCCGCCTCTGCAAGAGGCTCCCTCCTCGCCATCCTCGACAGACTGGCGCGCGCACTGGCAGCTGCAGCTGGAGCAATCCATCCAACTGCGCCCGCCCCATCTTTCGGTGTACGACCTGAGCATTGAGCCAGGCACGGTCTTCGCCAGGAGGCTGGAGCTGGGGCAGCTGGAGATGCCTGAGCATGAGTGGGCTGCCGATCTCATGGACTTGACCGCTTCCCGCTTGCGGGAGGCTGGCTATGGCCGCTACGAGATCTCGAACTATGCCCTCCCCGGCCATGCGAGCCGCCACAACCGGGTGTACTGGAGTGGCGCGGGCTGGTGGGGTTTTGGCATGGGGGCAACGGAAGCCCCTTTCGGGCGCCGGCTGCCCAGGCCCCGCACCCGCCAGGGCTATGCGCTCTGGCTGGCGGAACGGGGACATGTTCGGGGGGAGACCCCTCAGGCATTTCCCCTCGATGAGCTTGTGATCGTTGGGCTTCGGCGACGGGAGGGAATCAACCTGGCTCGGCTGCTGGCGGCCCATGGCTTCTCGCCAAGCGATCTGGACACCCTTCAGGCCCGCCTATCCCCCTGGATTGAGCGCCGCTGGCTCTGCCTGGAAGGCGAGCGCTGGCGTCTGTCTGATCCAGAAGGACTGGCGCTCAGCAACTCGGTGTTGCGGGACTTTCTGGTGTGGTGGCTGGAACAGCCCGCCTCCCAGCCGGCTTTTGCTGGTGAATCCACCCCCGTAGAGCCTCAACCGCCAACCGACGCCCATCAAGCAACGGCGGAGAAAACGGAGGTTGGCGATCTGTAAAGCCCAGCAAATCCGCTGTGACCCGCACCTGCCCATCGCAGCGATCTCCTGCGCCAATGCCGATGACGGGAATGGTGAGACGCCTGCTGAGGTCCGTGGCGAGGGCGTCGGGAATGTGCTCGACCACTAGCGCAAAACAGCCCTTGGCTTCCAAGGCCAGGGCCTGCTGAACCAGCCGCTCTTGGGCGAGGGGATCTGTGGCCTGCCTTCGCAAGCCAAGCCGATGCACCGACTGGGGTGTGAGGCCCAGATGGGCCATCACCGGGATGCCCATGCGCACCATGCGGTCGATCGCTGCCAGGGTTTCCGGCTCTGCCCCTTCGAGCTTTACGGCAGCGGCGGGGCTTTCTTTCAACACCCTGCCAGCAGCAGCCATGGCCTCATCGAGGCTGCACTGATAACTCAGAAAAGGAAGATCACAAATCACAAGCGGTGCCTCCCCTCCCCCAAAGCCGCGCAGTCCCCTGCCGACTGCGCGGCAATGGTGAAGCATCTCGTCCAAGGTGACCGGCAGGGTGGTGGGGTGGCCCAAGGAGGTCATGGCGAGGGAATCGCCAACAAGCACGGCATCGGCGCCCGCTTCGCCCACCATCGCAGCTGAGAGGGCATCCCAGGCAGTGAGGATGGTGATGGGCAAGCCAGCCTGTTTGCGTAGCAGAAGGTCGCCTGGGCGTTGAGGCAAGGTGGAAGGTCTGGTGGGAAACCAGCCTATTGGTGAGAGGGTAAGATCGTCTTGGCCCGGATCTACGCGGCCGAGACGCCCAAACCTGGTCAGGACCGGAAGGTAGCAGCCATACGGGATGCTCTTGGCAGGCGTGGTCTCCGGGTCACCCCTCAGAGTCCAGTCGAGCCTGACGGTTCACCAAAAAAGGTGGAATTTTTGCACCTCTCTCAGGAGGGGTTGACTCTTCAAGGGCCGAAGTGAAAGCAGAAACCGGCCGCTCCGCACGGTAGGCACCACCACTTTCAAAGCCGGTGGCAATCACGGTGACGTGAATCTCACCCTCCAATTGATCGTCCACGACCGCCCCAACGATGATGTTGGCATCGGGGTCGACTACGTCGTAGATCACTTCCGAGGCGGTGGTCATGTCCTCCAGAGTCATGTCCCTGCCACCGGAAATATTGATGATGCATCCCTTTGCGCCATCAATGCGTGCAGATTCCAACAGTGGACTGCTCATCGCAGCCTGGGCTGCCTCGCTGGCCCGTGAACGGCCTGATCCCACACCGATCCCAAGCAGGGCCGTGCCGGCATCAGCCATCACTGAGCGCACATCGGCGAAATCCACATTCACCAAGCCAGCCTTGGTGATGATTTCTGTGATGCCCTTCACCGCCATGCGCAAGACGTCATCAGCAGCCCGAAAAGCCTCTTGCAGGGGGGCCCCGGCGATGGCATCGCGGAGACGGTCGTTGGGAATCACGATCAGGGTGTCCACGTGCTGGGACAGCTGGGCGATGCCCTGCTCAGCCTGGCGCAATCTGTTTCTTCCCTCGAAGCTGAAGGGCTTGGTCACGATGCCGACCGTGAGGGCGCCACAATCCTTAGCCACCTCGGCCACGATCGGAGCAGCGCCTGTACCGGTGCCACCACCCATGCCAGCGGCAATGAACACCAAATCTGCCCCTTCGACAGATTTTTGGAGGTCTGCCCGGGATTCTTCCGCTGCTTTTTGACCAATCAAAGGATTGCCGCCAGCCCCTAAACCGCTGGTAAGGGTTTGACCCAACTGGATCCTCTGAGGAGCTGCAGCTTGTAGCAGGGCTTGCGCATCCGTGTTCAACACCCAAAAGCCCACACCCTGGAGATCGGTGGCAATCATGCGGTTGACGGCATTGCTGCCCCCGCCACCCACCCCGATCACTTCAATACGTGCCGTTTGGCTAGGAATGATCCCATTGGCGGAAGGGGTGCTCTGGCTCATCTGAAGGGACGATTGCGGGAACGATGACGTAGGGCTGTTGTCGCGAGGGACAACTCCTCCAAAGGACGACCTCATCCCGGAAGGCGATGGGGCAGGAGTGGCTTCGGGAGGAGTGGAGCCGTTGCTGAATGGCTGCATTATGTCTTCAGAAGAGTGACCCGGCTGTCTGTCTCGGGAGGGAAGTACCTTCCTCTGGATCCGCCACCTACGCAATCCCTTGTGTGGAATGGCTGGCAGATCCTAGGGGTGGGGTCTGGCCGGAGGATGTGGCGGGGGCGCAGGACCATTGGCGGTGGTCGTGGTCGACCCCTGAAGATTAAGTTCTGGCTGTTCGGGGTCCGTCAGGTCGATGCTGAGAGGACGCTTTCCTGCAAGTCGTTGGGGCAGGGTGCGGTTGAGGTGAGCCAAGACATCCAACCGTCTGGAGAGCTGGGAATCAACGGGGCCAAGGCGGAGAGGACCCAGCTCTCGCGTGGTGATCCACAGGCCTCCGTCCGGTTCAAAACGGATTTCCGTCAAGCCAGGTCCGATCTTGTCGCGAGCTCCCAAAACCTGACCAAGCACGGATCGATAGCGCTCATTCCAGCCGATCACTTGGATGGAGGCTCGTCCGCCTAGGCGGACCCGAGTGCGGGAGTCGGCATGGATCCAATTGCCCGTGCGATCCACAAAGCCCAGTTCAGGCCCTTTTGGTGTGCGCCTTTGGGCACGCGCCACCGCCTCTCGATCCACCAGTTCCACCCGCAGGCGAGGGGGGAGCATCAGCCGGGTCACCTTCACCTGCTCCACGGGCAGGGAATTGGCCAGGGTGGTGCTCAGCAATCTGGGTTGGAGGGAAAAGAGAGGTTGTGGGAAGCGCAATCGACCCACTGCAATCACCTGATCCCGGCTCACAAGGTTGCTGCCGCTCACTTCCACTTGGGCAGGACCCTGCAACATCCAACCTTGCCGCAGCAGCACGAATCCGAGCCCCGTAGCCAAGCTTCCGTAGACGAGAAGTCGCCAGCCATCTCGCAGCCGCTCCATCCTCCTCTGGTGACGGAGCTGTCGCCGGCGCTCCACTCCGGGGAGCGTGGAAGGGGCCATGGGGGACTGTCGTCGCATCACAATTCACACCGGGAGCGGGCCATCAATTCATCCATCCATCGACGAGCGCGATCGGCTTCACTGAAGGGCAAATCCTTTTGTTGACCTCCTCCCACCAAGCGAAGCCTGCAGGCACCTTGACTCTCTTGTGTGAGAGGGGCCTCACCTGATCGTAGAGAGAGCAATTCGGTGAGTTCAAGTTGTTTGACCTCAAACGAATCGAGCTCCCGAAAATTGCCTGCTTCAAATGTGGCCCAGCTCAACACGCCATCCACCAGCCGAGCTGCTCCTGCGGCATCGAGTTTCGCCAGCTCGGCTCCGGCTGCCCAGTCTCGAAAGAGGCGCTGCCGTCGTCGCTCCAGCCAACCGAGGCCGGTCAGGAGCACAAATACCAGCAACAGGGGCACCCAAAGGAGTCCTTGACCCATGGCGTTAAGGAATGATCTGCTGAAACTGGGGAGATTCTCTCGCGTCCAGTAGCAAACGGTGGAGAAGCTCTGTCAGGGGCATGCCACTGGCGGACCAAAGCATTGGATACATGCTTTGGCTGGTGAAACCTGGCAACGTGTTGATCTCATTGAGCCAAAGGGCATCCTCAGGTTCGCTGTAGAAAAAATCCACCCGCGATAGGCCGGATGCCCCCACGGCCTGGCAGGCGGAAATGGCCATGGCACGGGCCCTGGCTTGCACCTCCTCGGAAACGGGGGCGGGAATGAGCGTGTGGCTGCGTCCTTCGCTGTATTTCGCCTCGTAGTCATACCAGTCGGCATCGAACCGAATCTCCCCGACCACAGATGCCCGCAAGGACTCGCTGGGGCCCAGAACGGCACATTCCAGTTCGCGGGCCACCACACCCTTCTCCACCACGAGCCGGGGATCGAGAGCAGCGGCCGTGGCAAGCCCTTGGCCGAGGCTGAGACGGTCGATGGCCTTGCTGATTCCCACCGACGAGCCCAGGTTGGCTGGTTTAACAAAACAGGGGTAGCCCAACGAGGCCTCGATCTGCGCCAACAAAGCTTCGGAGGGCTGGAAGTCTGGGGGACCGCTCAAGTCGCTTCGCGACAAACTCAAGTAGGGCACCTGGGGCAAGCCAGCGGCGGCAAACGCCGCCTTCATGGCTTGTTTGTCCATCCCTATGGCTGAACCCAGCACCCCGGAACCCACGTAGGGCACCTGCATCAGGGTGAACAGCCCCTGGATCGTCCCATCCTCCCCATTAGGGCCATGCAGCACCGGAAACCACACCTCTACATCCAGGGCCCCCTCGGGAAGTCCTTGAAAGCCGACCCGAGGGGACGCGGAAGGGAGATCGGCCATCTCTGGAGCAGTGCCTTGGCCAAGAACCTCTTCAGCAACCGCTGGGGGCCACCAGCGCCCCAGGCGATCGATATAGAAACAGCTCACCCGATAGCGCTCGGCATTGTCAGCGCTGCGCAGGCCCGCCCAGACCGTGGCGGCGGAACGAATCGAAACAGCGTGTTCGCCGGAGGCCCCGCCGAACACCAGGCCAACAAGGGTCGATCTGGAGGCATCGGTCATGGTGGCCGGCAAACGTCGGAGGCCAAACGGTATCAGTGCCGCGAAAAGGCACCAGAGGTCTGCGGAGAAGTCTTAGCGATGGATGACCCCGACCCCCCCCAGCAGTCCCGCTAGTGCCATCATCCAGAGGGGAGAGAGCCGGGTGAACACCACTAGGGCACACACCACCCCAGAAACCACCATCCCTGCTGGATTGGTATCGGAGAGACGCAGGATCTTCACCCCCACGGCAAACAGCACCCCAAGCGTCAGCGGACCCATGGCCCGCTCAAAGGCCAGTCGCCATGGAGAGTGGCGGAAGCGGTTCCAGCTCAGGCTGGCGGCTACCACCAACAGCGTGGAGGGCAGCAGGATGGCCACCTCGGCCACACAGGCCGTGAGCAGGGCCCAGAAGGGGCCCTCCCGCCATGCGGCAGCCATCCCCAACAGACCCACGAGCATGGAACTCGGGCCCGGTGCAGCCTCTGCCAATGCGTAAAGATCATTGAATTGGCTCGTAGTAAGCCAGCAATAGACCTCAACGCTGAGGTGGTGATACTCGCTCAGCAGAGTGTTCCCGCCTCCAAGGGAAAACAACGAGAGCCCCATGAAGGTGACCATGACCTTCATGAGCTGTGCCAGGTCTGAGAACCTCTGGGGCTCGCAGGCGCTCACCGCCCCCATCAGCCCAATCCATAGGGAGAGCATCACGGCCGAGACTCTTCACCTTGACGAGGCCAGTACCAGGCCATGGCCAGGGGGGCGATCACCAAAAGCAATGGCACAAGCCGCAGGTTGAACACCACCATGCTGATCCACACCCCAGCGGCCAAGAGCAGGGCAAAGGGATCTCCCATGTAAGTGGGCAAGATTTTGAATCCCATAGACAGGGCCAGACCTGCGGCCACAGCAACCATGCCGGCCAGAACCCGATCCACCATGGGGAGGCCATGCAGATGGAAATAAATCATCCCAACCCCCATCAACAAACTAAATGGCACAGCCAGCATCCCGGCCAGCGCCGCCATTGCACCTGGAAGCCCACGAAAGGTGGCCCCCACGTATACAGCCATGTTGATTTGATTGGGCCCGGGAAGCAGCCTGGCGACCGTGAGCCCAGTCAGAAAGGCGTCGTTGCTCATCCAGCGGCGTTCCTCCACCATGATGCGCTGACTCCATACCGAGAGGCCTCCACCAAAGGAGGAAAGGGCCACCTGCAACAGGCCGACAAACAACTCTCGCAAGCTGGGGGCGGGAGCAAGAGAGTCTGAATTAGTCATGCACGAAGTGGGGATCGGGAGGCAACTCGCCCTCCTCATGAAAGGTGGGATCGAGAGGATCGGGGGCGATGTATGGTTTGGCAGCTTTCCAATCGGCTGCAAACGTCGCTCTCAGCCGCTCAACCACTTCTTGCGCATCGCTTTCGATACCTAGCTCTCGCCTCAGATCAAAGGCACTCCGATCAATATTCATGGATCCAGTTTGAGCGTAGCGGCCATCGATAAGGATCAATTTGGCATGCAGCTTGAGATGCTTCTGCCGCCTCACTTTCACGCCGAAGCGCTGCATCACTCTCAAGGAGGAGAAGGTGTCGTAGATGTCCCAATCGCTGATGCCGTGCTTGCCCCCGCAGAGCACACGCACTTTGACCCCCCGCTCACGGGCACAAATGATGCGCTCCAGGATCACCGCATCCACAAACTTGGGATGTTGAATCCAGAGGGTGTACTGGGCAGCATCGATCAAGCGGGCCATCTGGCCGCGGCTGTGGGCGCTGCTCCACACCAGCCCCACGTTGAGATCAGGTGAAAAGAAGGTGCGCTGCCAGTCGGCTTCAAAGCCGGCCCCCACCTGGGCGACCACGGCTGGATTGCGACTCAGGACGCCATAGTCTCGGGTTTCGTTGAAATATTTATCAGCAAGATTGAAGGTGGAGATCAATGCTGCTTCCCCATCAATCAGCATAGATTTCTCATGGGTCACTGGAAAAGCTTCACTCGTCCAGGCTGTGGCGATTCCCCAGCCCTGGAGGCGAGAAAAGGTTTCATCGTTCCACCGATCCCCGCCTGATGTGTGGGGGTTGAGCATCACTCTCACATCTACCCCCCGCTGCTTGGCCCGGTGGAGGGCATCGAGCACTACTGCTGAGTCCAGCTTGAATTGTTTGAGCAGCAGCAGGGACTGGGCGCTATCGATTAAGGCCACAACTGATTGGGCCCCATCATCTGGCATCACCAGGAGCTCTTGGTGGGGATACAGCACCGCTGCCATGTAGGCCAAAACCCTCGCCCCTACCCTAATTGCCCCCTGACGTCAGCGGTTGTCCGCTCAGGGAAAACCCTCTCACCGTCTCGATCCGAACGGGCACGAGATCCCCCGCTTGGTGGCTGCCGCCGCAGCCATTGGCGGCGGGGAAGAAGGTGAGGCGATTGGTGCGGGTTCGCCCCATCACCTGGCTTCCATCCCTGGGGTTGACCCCTTCCACGAGCACCTCCTCCACGCGTCCCAGGTAGCGCTCGTTGCGGCGGCGGGCTGTGCGCTCCACCAGGGCATTGAGCTCTTGCAGCCGGTCCACCTTCACCGTCTCTGGGAGCTGGTGGGGCCATTGGGCAGCGGGAGTGTTGGGGCGTGGGGAATAGGCTGCTGTATTCACCTGGTCAAAGCCGATCTCTTCAATCAGGGAGAGGGTGCGACGGAATTGGGCCTCGCTCTCCCCTGGGAAGGCCACGATCACATCAGCACTGATCGCAGCATCGGGCATTTGGCTGCGGATCCGCTCGAGGATGCGGCGGTAGCGCTCCACCGTGTACCCCCGGCCCATGGCCCTGAGCACCTCATCGTCTCCGCTCTGAAAGGGAATGTGGAAGTGTTCACACACTTTTGGCAGGCGAGCGCAGGCATCGATGAGCCGCTCGGAGAAGTAGCGCGGATGGCTGGTGGCAAAGCGAAGACGGGCGATTCCCTCTACATCGTGCACTTGCTGCAGCAGGTCAGTGAGGGTGTGGGCCCTGCGGCCTTCGGAGGTGATGCCAGGCAGGTCGCGTCCGTAGGCATCAATGTTTTGGCCCAGCAAAGTCACTTCCCTGTAGCCACGCTCGGCCAAACCCTCCATTTCCAGGCGGATGGCCTCCGGCCAACGGCTTTGCTCCCGCCCCCGTACCGCGGGCACCACGCAATAGGTGCAGCGCTCATTGCAGCCATAGATCACATTCACCCAGGCACACACCGCACTGTCACGCCGGGCGGTGGTGATGTCTTCGAGGATGAGGTGTTCCTCGGTGGCCACCACCTGGGCCCCACGTTCCACTTGCTCGAGCAACGTGCCCAGTCGGTTGGCGTGCTGGGGCCCCATCACAAGATCTAGCTCGGGCACGCGCCGGAGGAGGGATTCCCCCTCCTGCTGGGCCACACAGCCCGCCACGACAAGAATGAGCTCGGGATTGGCCCGTTTGCGGATCGCCTGACGGCCCAAGTAGCTGTAAACCTTTTGCTCGGCGTTGTCGCGAATGGAGCAGGTGTTGTAAAGCACCAGGTCCGCGCTGTGTTCATTGGTGGCCGGGGAGTACCCACGAGCTTCCAGAATGCCAGCCATCCGCTCGGAATCGGCCTTGTTCATCTGGCAGCCAAAGGTGGTGATCCAGTAACTGCCGCGCCGTTGAGTCTGCGGAACCGGTGAGCTCGACACGGAACCAGCCTCTCGAGAGGCTGGCTGAAGGCCTTGAAGCTCCAAGGAGGAGCTGGGGCTGGAGACGGGGAAGCTCATGGGGTCATTCTCCGACAGGCTCGCCAGCCCGCAACAGTCATCTGGGGCCTGCTCTCCC
>Ga0315899_10003404_pt1 | contig 17322 bp, 14 predicted proteins | sample LakEriMetagenome_2_FD_203518 | JGI IMG/M metagenome (GOLD analysis project Ga0315899, IMG submission 203518) | Freshwater fungal communities from buoy surface, Lake Erie, Ohio, United States - Buoy 4 MA112 | ecosystem: Environmental > Aquatic > Freshwater > Lake | place: USA: Lake Erie, Ohio... | reverse complement strand
ATAAGGGTGAAGCTCGTATTCGTTGAGCTTGTCATCGGTAAACTTTCGGTACTGAATGCGTATAGACTTCCTGGCCTTGATGTGGTCTAACAGAGGCGCCAAATGTTCGTTACCTAGGCTGACCGTTGAGCGTTCGAATTGGATAACCCGACTCAGTGAAGCATCATCGGGGTTAGGGGAGATGTTCACCCGGTTAATAATCTTCTCAATGGCGCTTTCATACTGCTTAAATATCGGGATGCCCTTGAATTGTTCAAGCGTGGCCGTTGCAAATCGAATGGCCTCAAGATCCTCATCTCCCAGGGAAAGCTCCGAAATACTATAGCCTTCTTCCTCGTAATGGTAGCCACCGTTTTGTTTGGAAAACTTAATCGGCGCGTAATAGCCGAGTTCGCCCTCATTCTTCATGGCCCAGATATCTTTGTCGATTGTGCTCAGGGAAATAGCGTCTCCACCACTGCCAAATAGCGCATCCTCACATGCTTGACGCAAATCCTCACGGCTAGGATATGGCTTCCCCTTATTGGTGAGGCAGCGATCAATGATGCGGTAACGGAGAAGTGCGTACTTATTGGCCGGCATAGGAGTATATCGGCCTCAAAGATGCGCTAGAGGGTTCGAGCTTTTTGGATTGTTACAAAAAAAAATCGCTCCGGTAGGGGAGCGATTTTCAAGAATTATTGAGAATTATCTAGTGTTCATTTGCCTGATACAGCGGCACGGCAACCTCATAAAACTTTTTACGGTGCTCTGTCATGGCCTCCTTGTTCCACTTCATCTCATGTTGATTGACGGAGCAAATGCCGTAAGGCTTTTTACACATCTCCTTCAATTCAGCATTGTCCAGGCTTTTATACAGGTCAATGTCCATCGGGCATTTCAAGGCACTGCCGTCGGCCGGATGTTGGATGCTCTTACAGTTCATAGCGTACGTTTTACTGAAGTAGCCGTCTTTTTCAAAAACCACCTCGTAGTTGGCTCCAGTTTTCAACAGCACACCATAAAATCCGTTTTCTTTCGTCGAGGTTGAGCTTACCAGTTCTCCGGCGGCATACACCATTACATTGACCTGTGTCAAGGCCTTGCTGCTTTTACGGTTGCCTTTTCCGTCTGTCGGTTTAGTTTCCGGGAGCATGCCTTCCTCCACTATGCCGTAAAATAACAATTGAGCTTTTTGTGCATGCACCAGTGTCATTGAACAGAGGAGCATTAAAAGGGTGATTACAGTTTTCATCGCAAGTTTTTAAGTTTTCAACAGGTTATACACATGTTTTCGACAAAAAGTTGCAATAAAAATAAAAAGCACTGATTATCAGTTGTCGTGCTCTCTAATTTTTAGACGAGATAGCGTATTGAGGCTATCGATACTTAGGGAATCCGCATTGTTCGTCGAACCATTTGGGCGTAAGGCCTTAAGGTTGGGTTGCCCTGCATCGATCCACGCGGTATACCAAAAGCTACCAATGGAAATGACGGCAGATTTCATGCGACGTTCAATTTGGCCGTCGAGCATTTGACTGTAGGCGCGACTAAATTCCTGTGAATAGACCTTCATATTGGTTTGTCCGCGAGTCTCGTAGGAATATTTCTTCTCTTCCCCAAAGCTGGCGGTCAATTCGCGCTCATAGGAGAGCACGGAATCAACAGCAGCAAAGCTTTCCTCGATCCGTTCCCAAATGAAGGTCTGCGGCGCTTTGACGTAGTTAGCTTTTCCAACGAAAAAATCATAGTCTTCGAAATACAGCTCGGGAATACGGCTTTCCCAAAAGCCATGAATGCCGCGCTGACCGGTTTTCTGACCGTTGTAATTACTCGTCGCGTGGAGCGGAACGTGAGCATCGCCTATATAGTGGCCGATTTCAGCCGATAACCGCAAAATACGGTTGATGTCCTCATTGCGGAACGCTGTTGTCAGTTTCTGTTGCGTCAGGTAAACGTTCCAAGGCACAATACCATGCGCTCTTAGCGTGTCTTCTGTGAATTTTTCGACTGCATCACTCCATCTGCGAGGCACATTGAGAAATGGATTCGGCTGCTCAGCTGTGATGTAGCGATCCATATCGATGTAGTGACATTCGGCTTCTCCTTTTACGCTATACCGTCGTTTATCCGGATCTACCGAATGATCGATAAGGTAGTCCATGTTATCCTTGTAGAATCCGAATAATTCCTCAGGCAACGTGTAGATGGCCAACTCGTTGATTTTTTTATGTCCGAAAAAGCCCCAGGCATTATTGTTCATCACACATTGGTGAGGCGTGTAGGCCGAACCTACCAAAACAATGCACAGCGCGCATGCGAAACGAATCGAACGAGCCATTAAGGATTAAGATTGTTCGATGGCTTCTGCTGTAAGCCATTGTTTGGGTTCATATTGAAGCTTTACCAAAGCGCCATTTTCCAGAATAGGAATGCACGGAACAGTGTTGGCGGTCAAACAGTATTTTACATCGCGCTGAATGTTGAGTTTAATCAAGCGCCGGCGATGCGAAGAAGCCCTCAAGAAACTCCAGAGATGCTCGCGAGCTGACCTATACATGAATTTCGCAGCAACTGTGCTGTCCTCAACACACTGGAATTTACGCGACTCAATGAGTATGTCGGCGATCGCACCTCCGCAAATAGTGTCTTCTAAATTCACCTTGTCTTTCCAGCCGGAGGCTAGTATGAGGGTGTGCTTATGCTGTTCGGCAAGCCACGAACAGATGATATCGAGATTATTCAGGCATCCGATAACTACGATTTTGTCCTTGGCCGCCATTTGAATGGCCTTGGTTCCGTTGGTTGTCGTCAGCACAACGGTTTTGCCCTTCATTTGCTCGTCCATGTAGGCATACGGGCTATTACCAAAGTCAAATCCCTCAACAACCCTTCCATCGCGCTCGGCGCCTACAATAAAGCCTTTTTGTTTATACTCCAGGGCTTCTTCAACACTGGCAACCGGAATAATGCGGTCCACACCGCGGTGTAAAGCGGTGGTAATCGCACTCGTTGCGCGCAAGACGTCAATAACAACAACAATTTCGAAATCCTCCTGATAAAGGTGGTATTGACCGGGCGTATAGCAGACCTCGACAAGTTTACGATCCGTAATAGGTGGCAAAGCGTTCAGATTTTCGGGTTTATACAAGGGTAGGAAGATTATAACTTCCTTTGGGCGAAAATAAGTGATTCATGCAATGGTTGGTGAATCTTCGTTTTTCCGGTTAAAGTGTTGCTTTGGTCTTGGGGTTTAATTTCTTGAAAACGAGTGTTTTGTTTAATTGAGAGGGAGGTTCTTTTTGGGGAAAAGTCAAACAGAGTCCTGAAGCGTCAACCAATATGCGTGTTGATTGTTATACTATTATCATCGCGGTCGACTGTGATTATCTTCGCCGCCCCATAGGAAAATTCATGATTGAAACTGATATCATTATTGTAGGAGCAGGTCCGTGTGGACTGTTTACCGTTTTCGAAGCCGGATTGCTCAAATTACGCTGTCATTTAATCGACGCTCTGCCTCAAGCGGGTGGACAATTGACAGAGATTTACCCGAAAAAGCCGATTTATGATATCCCGGGATTTCCGGAAGTATTGGCCGGCGATCTCATCGAACATTTGATGAAGCAGGCCGCTCCGTTCAAGCCCGGATTCACCTTGGGTGAGCGTTGCGAGTCGTTTGAAAAGGCCGACGATGGTAGTTTCATCGTCAGGACCAGTCGCGGCACCCTTCACAAAGCTCCTGTTGTAGCCATTGCCGGTGGTTTGGGATGTTTTGAGCCTAGAAAACCGCCTATTACTAACATATCGGATTTCGAAGACAAGGGCATTGAATACATCGTTCGCGACCCGAATTTCTATCAAGGAAAGCGTGTGATTATCAGTGGAGGTGGGGATAGCGCTCTTGATTGGGCCATTTTCCTAGCCAATGGTGTGGCTAAAGAAGTCACGCTGATTCACCGGAGCAAAAGCTTCCGTGGGCATCCCGATAGCGTTCAAAAGGTGCTCGATATGGCGGCTAGTGGCAAGATTAAGCTCTTAACGGATGCCGAGGTCGTTGGTGTCCAAGGATCAGGTCATTTGGAAACCATTGAAGTGGATTCTCAATCCGAAGGAAAGATGACTCTATCCACCGATCATTGGTTGCCGCTGTTCGGACTTTCACCCAAATTAGGACCACTGGCCGACTGGGGGCTGAACATTGATAAGAACTCTATTGAGGTCAATACATTTGATTACAGCACCAACGTTCCCGGTATTTATGCCATTGGTGATATCAATACCTATCCCGGAAAATTGAAGCTCATCTTATGCGGTTTCCATGAAGCCACACTGATGGTGCAAAGCGCGTTTAAGCGCATTTATCCGGACAAGAATTATGTGTTGAAGTACACGACAGTAAACGGGGTGACCGGTTTTTAATGAACATACTTTCGAAACGATTATGGAGAACATCATTCATATAACGGTAGTGGATAGAGAAGGGCAGGAGCACAATCTGGAAGCTCCGACCGACATGAACATGAACATGATGGAGTTATGCAAGAGCTATGAGCTCCCGGTGGAAGGCACCTGCGGAGGAATGGCCATGTGCGCAAGTTGTCATATGTACATTCTCTCGGAACATGAACTCTCGGAACGCAATGATGATGAGGAAGCAATGCTGGATCAGGCCTTCTTCGTGAAAAGTAACTCTCGATTGGGATGTCAGTTGCACCTGAACAATGCTATGGACGGCCTAAAGGTGCAGTTGGCAGAGGTCGGAGGGTAACGCGCCCTGTTTCAACGTTTACATTAATTCATCGTGGCGCAAGCTGCCGCATTCAAGCAGCCGCTTGAGAGCGGGTATCTGCCTTGCCTGATGCGTGAGTTGCACGTGTCCCATGTGGTGACAATCCGTACCGACGAAACTCACCATTCCTTTATCAATCAATCGCTCGGTAATCCGCTGACAATTGGGACCATATTGCCCCGTAAGGCTATTGATGTTAATCTGAAGCAGAACATCCTTGTCAATCATGGATTGGTATCTCTCCATACTTCGATGCCAAAACTCATATCGCTCAGGATGCGCCAAAATGGGCTGATAACCCGCCAGACGCATATTGAAAATGGCACGACCTAGATTGATGTTTTCCTCAGCAAATGAGATTTCAAAGAGAACGAATTTTTTGTTGCCGCCAAACGTCAGCAATGAGCCCGCTTCGATTTGCTCTTCAAAGTGTTCGTCGCAGTAATACTCGGCTGCGGCTTCAATTTCGACATCGATTTGTCGCGCTTGCAACTCGGCTCTTAACTCCTGCAATTTCCCATGAATGATCTCCGGGGTATTCTTATACATGTCCCAGAAAATGTGCGGTGTCGTGATAAACTTCCGGTATCCCATTTCCTGTAGATGCTGGATGAGCTGAATGGAATCATCAAGTGAAGTAGCCCCATCATCAATACCCGGCAGTAAGTGGCTGTGCATATCAACACCGAGAACCGAAAGATCGATCGGGTCGATTTTCTTTTCCTGACGTTTTGGTTTCCACTTATCGAATAGTCCCATGGTGTTTACCTGGTGTATTGCTTTTCGTAGTAAGATCGGTAGTTACCGCTGGTCACGTGTTCGAGCCATTCTTCGTTGGCAAGATACCAGTCGATGGTTTGGGCCAGAAGCTGTTCGAAGGGTTGTGTTGGTTCCCAGCCCAACGCTGTTTTGAGTTTGGTTGCGTCAATGGCATAGCGCGCGTCATGGCCCGGACGATCCGTAACGTAGGAGATGAGTTTCTCACTTTCACCTGCAGCACGGCCGAGTTTTTCGTCCATCAATTTGCAGAGTAAACGAACGACATCGATATTTTTCCATTCGTTGTTTCCGCCAATGCAATAGGTTTCGCCGTTGTTACCCTGGTGATAAATCAGATCAATAGCACGCGCATGATCTTCGACCCAGAGCCAATCACGAATATTCTCACCTTTACCGTAAACCGGCAATGGACGACTATTTTTAATGTTGTTGATGATGAGCGGAATGAGTTTTTCCGGAAAATGATGACTGCCGTAGTTATTGCTGCAATTGCTGATTACGATAGGCAAACCATACGTATGATGGTAGGCACGCACCAGATGATCGCTCGAAGCTTTACTGGCGCTGTATGGACTGCGCGGGTCGTAAGCCGTGCTTTCATTGAATTTACCTTCCGATCCAAGTGACCCAAAAACTTCGTCGGTGCTTACATGATAGAAGCGCTTGCCGTCAAAGTTGCCTTTCCAGCATTGCACGGCTGCGTTCAGCAGATTGGCGGTTCCAACCACATTGGTTTGAATGAACGCATCCGGTCCGCTAATGCTGCGATCCACGTGACTCTCAGCGGCTAAATGGATGACTCCGTCAAACTGTTCCTTTTCAAAAAGACTTGAAATAAATCCCTTGTCGGTAATATCACCTTTGACAAATTGATAATTGGGCTGATGCTCGATATCGGATAAGTTCTCCAAATTACCGGCATAGGTGAGAGCGTCAAGATTCCAAATAGAATATTCAGGATAGGCATTTATGAAACGTCTTACAACGTGCGAACCAATAAATCCGGCCCCACCGGTTACAAGAAGTTTCATGCCATCAAATATAAAACGGAACTACACTAGTCATTCGCTACTCGCCACTCGCCACTAAAATTACATGCTCCAGTAATTCAATTCCTTAATCTTCCCACGATAAAGTCCTTTCAAATCGATGAGTGCACCCTTGCCTTCATGCAGGTAGGATTTAAACTCGCTCTCCGGCAGGTCCTTATACTCTTTGTGAGCTACACCAAGAATAATAGCATCGTAGGCGTTTTTGTCGGCTTGTGGAACCAGACCGAAACCATATTCATGCTTGAGCTCATCGCTGTCTGCATGTGGATCGATAACATCGACTTTAATACTGAAAGACTCGAGTTCACGGATAACATCAACCATCTTGGAGTTGCGCACATCGCTAACATCCTCCTTAAAGGTGGCACCCATGACCAACACGCGCGATTCAAGGGCGTTACGACCTTGTTCTAGTATCTTTTTCACGGTTTGTTTTCCAACGTATTGTCCCATTCCGTCATTCACGTAACGGGCACTGCTGATAACGCGGCTGTGGTAGCCGAGTTTTTTCGCTTTATAGACGAGATAGTAAGGGTCTACGCCAATGCAATGACCTCCCACCAATCCGGGAGTAAACTTCAAGAAGTTCCACTTGGTTCCGGCTGCTTCCAGGACATCATACGTGTTAATGTCCATCATATTCATGATCATCGAGAACTCGTTGATAATCGCGATGTTCGCATCACGCTGCGTATTCTCCAAAATCTTACACGCCTCGGCAACTTTGATGCTCGCTGCACGAAAAGTACCGGCATCAACGACAATTTCGTAGGTCTTGGCAATTTCTTCCAGCGACTCGGCATCACAACCTGAAACCACTTTGGTGATGGTGCGCAGGGTGTTCTTTTTATCTCCCGGGTTGATACGTTCCGGTGAGTAGCCCACCTTGAAATCGCTCACCCGCTTCAGACCCGATAATTCTTCCAGGATAGGTACACAATCATCTTCTGTGCAGCCCGGATAAACGGTGGATTCATAAACCACGTAATCGCCCTTCTTCAGCACTTGTCCAACGGTGCGTGAAGCTGAAAGCACAGGTCCCAAATCAGGTAAGTTCAAATGATTAATGGGGGTAGGAACCGCAATGATGAAAAACGTCACGTCTTTCAATTCATTAATATCGGCCGTGAAGTGAATGTCGCAGCCATCGAAGGCCGAAGACTCCAGTTCCTGCGAGGGATCTTCATGATTGCGCATCATGTCGACGCGCTTCTGATTGATATCGAAACCCACCACCTTGATGGAGCGTGCGAATTCCAGTGCAATGGGTAATCCAACGTACCCCAGGCCAATAACAGCAAGTTTGGCCTCTTTGTTTTTGAGTTGATTATAAATCATAATAACCGACTTAGCAGCGTATAGAGGCGCGAAAATAGTGTTTTTACCGGAACAACGGTGAAGCTTTTAGACCGCAGGCATTAAACTGCGGTTGTACTTCTCGAAATTCTTGTGTTCGACTTTATTGAGTTCATCAGTCGACAGGGAGCGGAAATAATCATAAGTGACTTTTAAACCCTCGCTTCGGTGAACTTTCGGTTCCCATCCGAGTAATGATCTCGCCACTGTGATATCAGGCTGGCGTTGCTTTGGATCATCAACAGGTAGATCCTTGTAGATGACCTTCTGCGTGGTGCCCGTGAGTTTGATGATTTCTTCAGCGAAATCACCAATGCTGATTTCATCAGGGTTTCCGATGTTTACCGGTCCGCTGTAATCGCTATGGAGAAGTCGGTAAATACCGTCTACCAAGTCATCGACATAACAAAAGGAACGCGTTTGCGAGCCATCACCGAAAACTGTGAGGTCTTCACCGCGAAGTGCCTGACCTATGAATGCCGGCAACACACGACCGTCGTTCAAGCGCATACGCGGACCATACGTATTGAAGATGCGCACGATGCGTGTTTCAAGTCCGTGAAATGTATGATAAGCCATCGTCATCGCCTCTTGGAAACGCTTGGCTTCATCATAAACGCCACGCGGACCTACAGGATTAACATTTCCCCAGTAAGCCTCTGTCTGTGGATGCACAGTTGGATCTCCATAAACCTCGCTTGTGCTCGCAATCAGAACGCGCGCTTTCTTCACCATGGCAAGACCAAGGCAATTGTGAATACCCAGTGAACCAACCTTTAGGGTTTGGATAGGGATTTTCAGGTAGTCAATGGGGCTAGCCGGCGATGCAAAGTGGAGGATGTAATCCAGATGACCGGGAACATGGATGAACTTCGATACATCGTGATGATAGAATTCGAAATTCTCCAGCGGGAATAGATGTTCGATATTTTTCAAGTCGCCGGTAATCAGGTTATCCATGCCGATGACATGATTGCCCTCGCGGATGAACCTGTCGCACAGATGCGACCCAAGGAAACCGGCTGCTCCGGTAATTAATACTCTCTTCATTGCAGGATTGAGGTGATTAGCGCAGCGAATGTAGTCAAAAGTACTCATGGGTGTATGTCTAATTTACCAAAACAGGAAATCGTCGTTGGATCAATTTATCGGTTATTTGCACATCCAAGATCAAAGCAATGAGCAGAGTTGACCAATTTCAGAAGGATGGCTATTTGGTGATTGAAGGCTTCAACTCCGCGGAAGACTGTGACGCGCTGATGGAGCGTGCCATGTGGCTTGCCGGGCGGTACGATTATAAAGGGCATCCTTCCATTTTTGAGACAGGCAATCAGACAACGTCAGCCGACGACTATTTCCTTAATTCCGGTGACAGAATCGCTTATTTTTTCGAAAAAGATGCCTTTGATCCGAATGGTCAACTCAAAAAAGGATTATTTGAATCCCTCAATAAAATCGGGCATGCCATGCACGATCTTGATCCGGTCTATGATCGCTTTTCACGATCTCCGCAAATGCGGAAGTTGGCGGCAGAATTAGGCATGTCGGATTACCTGGTCATTCAAAGTATGCACATTTTCAAGCATGCCCGAATAGGAGGAGAGGTCGATGTTCACCAGGATTCTACTTTCTTATATACAGAGCCCAATACCTGCGTGGGTTTCTGGTTTGCTTTGGAAGACGCCACTATCGAAAATGGGTGCATGTGGGCTACCCCGGGAGGTCATAAAACCCCTTTGCGCTCATGGTTTCGAAGAAAGGAAGAAACCGGGCTTGAAATGCATGCTCTTGATAGCAGTCCATGGGATATGGACGGCATGCAGCCACTCGAAGTGAAAAAGGGAGCTTGCATTGTGTTGCACGGTGCATTGCCTCATTATAGCCAACCTAATACAAGCGGTAAATCCCGCCAAGCCTTCGCCATACACACGATAGATCCCGCGGCACATTATCCTGAACGAAATTGGCTTCGTCGGGAAACTCAATCATTGCGTCCACTATGAATCGATTAATCCTGGTGTTTTTTGTTGCACTCTGCGCATGTGGCGGGAGTAAACCAAATGAGCGTCTGGCAGATCAGCCGGTCATTCGAACCGTAAAACCCGATTATGCGAAAGGTTTTTCCATCGATGTTCTGGCCGATAGCACGCGACGCATTGTACTCATGAATCTGGAGGCGCCCGGAGAGACATTGCAGGTGATTCACTGGAAACCCCGGCCGCTGACTACTATCGGTTGCCTATCTACTACGCACATCCCTTTTTTGCTGGCGTTGGAAAAACTAGACTTATTGAAGGGCGCCGGTTTTGCCGACCGCTTGCGCGATAGCGTAGTCACTGCCAAAGTGAATTCCGGCGAAATCCAAAATCTAACCGCCGGCAATGAACTCGATCCTGAAGTGGTATTCGCGGTTAACCCCGAAATATTATTTGTGTATCCTTTTGGCGGCGCGGGTTACGAGAAGTTTTTACAACGGGGTATCGGTTGTGTTCAAGTGTCGGAGTACCTCGAACGTCATCCCTTGGGCAGAGCTGAGTGGATCAAAGTTTTCGGTGCGTTGCTTCAATGTGAGCAGAAAGCAGACAGTATCTTCCATTCCATCGAAACAGAGTACATGAGAATTCGCGACAACAACAAAGGGTTAAGCACCGGCAAGACGATGTTTTTAGCTTCGATGGATGGCGATCGCTGGGCTGTTTCTCCCGCAAATAGTTTCATTGCACAGCTTATAGAGGATGCCGGAGCAACGTATCATTTCCGCGACTCCACCTCGACAGGAAACGTAGTGCTGTCTTTTGAATCCTTTTTTATGGATGCGGGTAAGGCGGATTTCTGGGGGAAAATTATCTATACAGAAGCAGAGCCTAGCTTGGAAGTCTTCACCGAGAGCGATTCCCGACTGCTATCGCTTGCTCCTGTGTTGAATCGGCATTTGTTTTATTGCAATGCTCTGCGCGATGACTACCACGGACAGGCATTGCTTGAGCCGCATGTGTTGTTGAATGATCTCGTCGGAATCGTGAGTGAGCAACCGGATTCGACGTTCAACTACCGCTATTTCAGGCCATGGAAGAGTTATAACCCAAATCTCGCCGAGTAATTGTATCTTTGACATTATCACCATGAGAGTTTCCACGGTTTTCCTGCTCGTGCTTTCGCTTTGCCTTGGTTCGTCCGCAATCGGTCAGAACTATACGCTTAATGGCGATGCCGTGTCGGCCGGTGGGACGTGTGTGTCCGTTACCCAGAACCAATTGTGGCAAAACGGCTCGGTTTGGTACAACGACCAGATGGATTTGAGTCAACCGTTTTCACTGGAGTTTAATATGACGTTTGGTATTCAGGATGCCAACGGCGCTGACGGAATGGTGTTCGTTTTACAAACGGTTGGTCCCGACGCCATTGGCAGCAGCGGCGCAGGAATGGGATTTGCGGGATTCAATCCGTCCTTCGGAATCGAATTCGACACCTATCAAAACAGCGATATCGGAGACCCCTTTGAAGACCACATAGCATTTATGCGGGATGGCATTAACAATCACTTTTCAGGACAAAATCTGGCCGGCCCCGTATCCGTTCACCCGACCAACATCAACGTGGAAGACGCTCAGCCGCATGGCATCAAAATCACTTGGAATCCGGCAACGCAGCTGGTTGAATTGTATTTCGATTGTTTGTTGCGCTTATCCGACAATATCAATCTAGTCGGAAGTGTCTTTGGAGGCAATCCTTTGGTCTATTGGGGATTTACAGGTTCAACCGGTGGACTCCCCAACTTGCATCAGGTGTGCTTGGCCGAGAGCTATTCGTTTGAGACGGATCCTATCATGTATATCTGTGCGGGGGAATCGGTTGAACTCAATGCTAATGGCAATCCTCAAGGGGCATTCAACTGGATTCCGTCAACGGGAGTTAATGCGCCAACATCACAATCCACCATCGCTACACCTGCTGTTTCCACGAATTATTGCTGTGATTACACCGACGTTTGTGGCAACACGACTTCCACCTGTATTCAGGTAGAAGTGGAAACACCGCCGGTGATTGATGCCGGTCCTACAGACTCATTTTGTGCCGGAGACAGTTACACGCTGCAAACCACCTGCGATCAGGGCACTGCTGTGTTGAGTTGGACAACTCCCGATGGACAGTTTACAACGGCAACCAATATCCTTCAACCCACCGTTGATTCACCCGGAACTTACACGTTGCAGGCCACTAGCGCTATGGCGGAATGTCCGTCCACCGATGACGTGACGATTGGGCAAATACCATTGCCTAATCCGGTCTTTGAAGCTGCCATTACGAAGTGCACCTATAACGATACGCTGTTGGATATCGGCAATGCATGGGAGTCCGTGGAATGGTTTGACGGCACATCAACGTCGACTTATTTGGCGTCAGTTGCGGGGGATTATGCGGTCACTGTCTTTGAAAACGGGTGTGATACGACGGTCACATTCACGGTCAGTAATGTAATGCTGCCCTCGATCGAACTAGGTCCGAATCAATTGATCTGTGCCGGCGATGTCGCAACGATTGATGCAGGGGTGGTTGTTCTATGGCAGGACACCGTTCAGGCTGCTGTGCGTGAAGTCACGGATACAGGCTCCTACACAGCGGTGTTTGAATCGGACGGATGTATTGTGAGCGACAGCGTATCGGTGGAAGTGCAATGGCCGCCGGTCATCGACTTGGGAAGGGATACCGTCTTCTGTGAGGGTGAAGTTTTCGAGTTAAATGCTGCCGTTGGAGGCATATGGCAGGACGGAAGCGTCGGAGCTTCATATGCAGCTGAGGAGTCTGGTGATTATTATATTCTAGTTCAGCAAGGCCCTTGTGTTGTTCGCGATACGGTTGAACTGACGCGAATCGATTTGCCGCGAGTTACACTAGGCAATGATCCTATCTATTGTGAAGGGCAGGAGTTTGAAGTTGGTTTTACCGCAACGGGCGTTGATTCATTCGTTTGGTCGACCGGCGATACGACAGAAACGGTTCGTGTGAGCGAGTCGATAGATTTGGCCTTGGTCGCAGGTAATATTTGCGGATCAACCACGGATTCTCTTCATGTGGTTTTTGAAGATTGTAGCGCATTTGTATTTCTTCCGACCTCGTTTACGCCCAACGGCGATGGATTGAATGATTTCTATATGCCTTCAGTAGCCAATGTTGAGCTATATGAATTGTGGATTTTTGATCAGTGGGGAAGAGCACTCTTCCACACGCAGGATCCGGCAGAGGTTTGGCAAGGCGATAGTAATGGCGGAGGGTATTATATCGCTAATGGGATCTATAATTTCAGGGTGCTATACCGCACGAATCTAGGGACTATCCAAGAGCGTCGTGGGTTTATTCAAATCATCCGTTAGCCCTTGTAAGCGGCACGTTTGAGACGGTCATTGATAGCACGTCCCAAACCATAATCAGGTACAAATTCAGCAATAATACTGGCGTGATGATCGGCGTCAAGTTTACGCATGGCGGAAAACAAGTTACGCGCGGCTTCGTGCAAATCACCTGACTCTGAAAGGCGAATGTTGCGGTAATTGTGATAACTGTCGCGGAAGCTCAGAATGCTCACGTCAGGGCCATGGTCATGCAAGAGATCATGGATATTTCCAAGTAAGAGTTGCTTTCGAGGTGCGTAGTGGGAGTGAAGCATGCCAGGCGCTTGCGGTGAACTCGTGCTGATGGCATTGATTTCAACAGGACCGATAGCCTCTTCGATGGCTTCTACGCTCAGTCCACCAAGTCGAAGTATGCGAGGAACAATTGAGGTGCAATCGATAATGGTAGATTCAACGCCAACGATGCATTCACCACCATCAAGGATGTAGGGGATATGATCGCCCAGTTGCTCGGCAACATGCGCCGCGGAAGTAGGGGAGATGTATCCAAAAGGATTGGCGCTTGGAGCTGCAAGCGGGAACTCGAGTTGCGCGAGTAGCTCTAAGGTCAAGGGATGACTGGGCATACGCAAACCCACGGTATCCATGCCGGAGGTGACAATATGGGGAATGATATCTTTTTTGGCCAACACGATGGTCAAAGGTCCCGGCCAAAAAACCTCCATAAGTTTCTGTGCTTCCGGAGAAATATGACGCGTCAGTTGTTGGGCCTGTTGGATGCTTCCTACATGGACGATCAGGGGGTCGAAGTGAGGTCTGTTCTTGGCTTCGAAGATGTTCAATACAGCATCGGCATTCAGCGCATTCGCGGCAAGACCGTAAACCGTTTCCGTTGGAATAGCAACGAGTTTTCCATTTTGCAACAGTCCGGCAGCAAACGATATGTCGGTTGAATTGCCCCTATTCATGACGCAAAGATGAGCGAAATAATACCGATTGCAGAATACTGATTTACTTCACCGGAATGTCGCGCAAAATCATTCCCAGTTCGACCACATAAACGACGGGATCAATCTCTGGCATCGCGGGCTCTACAGTGTAGCTATACCGACCGAATACGGGGAATTCCTTGGATGCGTCAAGGATGTATTCAATGTCGATAAGGTCAAATCCTTTTTCGCCATAAAATTCACCTTGGGCATTGCGAACAGGAACCTCGACGTCGCGGCGAACGCTTTCTCCGCTTGGACTCTGCTCGGTGACATGCAACAGTAATTTGTCGTAGGGATATCCCGTTCCTACGCGCACCGCGAGCGCTAATTCATAGGCGTGTTTATTTTCGGTGACCTCCACATCAAAACGAATCGCCTCATCCGCCGCCCATTCATACTCTTCTCCAACGCTGATGTATTCGCTGTAAAGCACCCGGCCACCATCACAAGCAACCAAGCCAATCGCTATAAGCGCGGCAGTGAGTAAGATGTTGATTCGTTGTTTCATTTGGTGAAATGGTTAAATAGTGAAATCGTGAATAGTACTGTTGTACCTAGTCCCCAGTCCCTACTAACCCTCCATTCCCTCCGAGCTCTGCTTCATATTCTTGCGCTTGAAAACGGCGGCATCGACTTTTCCGAATTTCCAGCCGAAATTGAAACGCAGAAGCTGCCAGTCGCGGCGCTTGAACGTGTCTTGCACGAAGATGTCGGTTTCGCTGTGCGTGAATTGAACACGGGAGCGCAGTACGTCCTGCATTGACAAAGTGAGGGTCATGTTTTTCATTTTACCAAACTCCTTCTTCAGCGATAAGTCGAGGCCGTAAGTTGGAAGCACATAGCCTTGAACGGTGTTCTCCGTTCCGCCCCACATACCACCGCCGCCGCCACCACCCATGCCGCCGCCGCCACCGCCCATACCGCTGGCGCGGTCGCTCGAGCCAACAGTGAGCGCCTTGCGACTGCTGTAGTCGAACAGGGCTTGGAACGTGAAATTGCCGGGAAGTCGGAATATAGCATTGGTCTTTGTCCACCAGCTGGCCTGGCTGTTCGTCAAGCTTGGACTGATGTTCGTGCCGTCAATCGAGGACTGGTATAAGTTCAAGTTAACTGTTAAATCAAACCATTTGGTGATGGTGTTGCGGCTGACCAATTCCAAACCGAAGGCTGTGCTGCTCGAGGCGTTATCGTAAGTATTGATGACAATCTCGCGCTGCATGATGTCATTGAATTCCGTCACCTGATTGCGAATGGTCAGATTGGTGGTATAGCGTGCATAGGCAGTCGCAATGAAGACATTCTTCTTGTCGTAAGCGTTCTGGTAAGAAAGCTCCGCCAGATGCGTGAACTCCGGTTGCAATTCCGGATTGCCTCGGCTTACGTTCAAGCTGTCGCTGTAATCCACAAACGGTATGAGCTGCATGAACGAAGGACGATTGATCTTTCTCGAAAGCGCCAGTTGGACGTCTTGCTTTTCATTGACAACACGGGTCAGGTAGAGCGAAGGAAAAAGGCTGATGGGATATTGCACGCGAAACTCCAAGGTAGTGTCACGCAGTTTGCCCTGGTAATTGCTGCTTTCGGCTCGAAGACCCAGCTGATACTTCCATTTTTCCGCATTCTTAGAAACAGTTCCATAACCAGCATAGACTTGATCAAGAAACTCATAATTGACCAGTAATCCCGGAATTTCAACATAGGTTTCAGTTGCGGCATCAAAGCGTTCATTATAATAGATACTCTCGTAATGGCGCACCAGCCCACGCACGCCGGCTTCAAACTTCAAGTTGTCGTTGACCTTATTGGTGAAATCGGTTTGCGAAGTGTAAAGCTGCATTTTTCCGCCGCCTGTTTGACGCTGGACGTTCGTCAGATAGTCGGAGTAGATGCTTTCATAATCCCCTTGAAACGAACTCTCAATCAGACTGACATTGATATCTGAGGTCAACTCGGTTCCTTCTTTGGCAAAGAGGTGTTTATATAGTAGGCTACTGCCGTAGTTGCGAAACTGGCGGTCGGTTGTGGAGTTACGCACATAGGCGCTGGTACCGCTGATACCACCGCCCGAAAGTGTATCGGTTTGCGCATCGATTTCATCGGTCGGATTGAACTGACCTTTGGTAAGGCTTTGCGAAAACGTCCAAGTGTTGCGGTTATCGGCAAACCAATCGACGCCCACTTTGCCATTCATGAAAAAACCAAGATTGGTAGAAACCTGATCCTGATGGAGGCTTGTCGTATCGGTTGGCAGATAGGTATCGCGATCGGTTGTTCCGCGACTAATGCTTTTGCGCTGGTTGTAGTTGCCATTAGCGAAGAAGTTGAACTTGCCTTGACGCAAGTTGATATCGCCACCGAAGTTTGTGCGTGGTCTGCTATCTGCACCAACACGCATACTCCCATTGTAGCCCATGCCGCGGTTGTGTTTCATCACTATGTTGACGATTCCACCGGCGCCACCACCTGCGTCGTACTTGGCGGAAGGATTGGTAATCACCTCCACTTTTTGGATGGCATCTGCCGGAATCTGGTCAATGGTCAAGGTTGTCGGACGGCCATCGACAAAGATCTGTGGAGCACTGTTACGCATGGAAACATTTCCATCCAGGTCGACTTGCACAGCAGGGATATTACGCAGCACGTCTTCTGCAGTTCCTCCGGCATTCATTGGATTCTTCTCAACGTCGTAAATGCGTTTGTCGAACTCGATACGGTAATCGCTATCGCCGCCGTCGATGACGACCTCTTTCATGGTGGCACTTACGGCGAGTTTGATATTGCCCAAATCCTTTTCCGGCATGCCCATTCCTTGACCGGCGTTGAGCGTGAATGGAGCGCGATAGACGCCATACCCCACAAAGTTCACGGCCAAAGTAAGAGGCTCTCCTACGGGTATGTTATCGATTGAAAAATCACCATTGGCTGCGGAAATCCCACCGTTCACCAGCGGTGCTTTGGTAGAGTCTTCTCCGGCAGCAACTGCTTTCAGCACCTGAATGACGGCATACTCAACGGGCTTC
>Ga0315899_10003403_pt1 | contig 17322 bp, 15 predicted proteins | sample LakEriMetagenome_2_FD_203518 | JGI IMG/M metagenome (GOLD analysis project Ga0315899, IMG submission 203518) | Freshwater fungal communities from buoy surface, Lake Erie, Ohio, United States - Buoy 4 MA112 | ecosystem: Environmental > Aquatic > Freshwater > Lake | place: USA: Lake Erie, Ohio... | reverse complement strand
GGAGCACCGACTTTTCTTAACTCCCCTTCTACTCCCAGGGGAGGAGAAGCGACCGGGGGATGAGGTGGGGAAACACGCGCAGTTTGTGTTTTGCGAACTACATAGTAGAGTGCGAGAGGAGAAGGAACGCTCGAGGGGTTGAGTCTTGCGGTTCGTGTCGTACTCAGCAAAGCGGTACTCGTACTCCGCGAAGCAGTACTCGTACTCGAACCCGCCGCAATCTAACATTGCAATGATGAACGATAGATCGTGGCTTATCGAAGTCGGAGTTTCTCGAGTACGAGTACGAAAACTAGCTTCCTAGCCTAGTTGATGATTGAATAGCACCAGACAGATCCCAGCTTCGTCCAGTGCTCTTCCCACCCTCATCCCCCCCGCCCCTTGCTCCCGCCCGCGGGAGAAGGGGAGCCAAGCGGAGAAAGCAAGTTCGAACGCTGACCGGTGGGTTTCGCGGTCGGTGATTCACCGCTCGAATGCAGTGGTGGTGTTTGCGTTGTCGCAGTGGTTCAGAAGTTCATCGGCCGACCGCTTCACCACACCCTACGCGGACCCGCCCCTTGCTCCCGCCCAAGCGGGCGAAGGGGAGCCAAGAAGACAGGGCTAATCGCTGTTGTTTATTAATTCTAAGCCACCATCTGATGCCAGAATTCAGCTTACAGTTTGCAACCGGCGGCGGCGTAGACGGCGTCGAGGACTTGCTGGGTTTGCAATGTCATCCGCCCCCAAGACTCGTCCGGTGTGTTGCTTCTCAGCGACCGATGGAACGTGTTGAACATGTTGATCTCTTGACTTGGTGCATGCCCCGAGTCGTATTCCGCAATTTGAAAACGCTGACTGCGGCGGTGCATGTGGAAGTCGCAAACGTCGGTTGCGAATTGCGGTTGCACAAGATCGAAGCCGACGTTTGATCCGTAGCAAGGCAATACGAAATCGTCGAGCCAAATACTTCCCTTCTCTCCACTGATGTGACACCACTGCTGATGCTCGGTGGCAAACGAACAGTAGAAGCTTGCGGAGACCCCGTTATCAAATTGCATCTCGGCGGTGAATTCCATCGGCACCGGATTCGGACTTCCCTCTCCTTGCAACGTCGAAATGCAACGTGCCGTAACGCTTGTTGGCATCCGCCATTCGTTGACCCACAGAATCATCCGAATGGTGTACCAACCTAGATCCCCAAGTGAACCGTGCGGTTCGTACTGAGAATTCGAGCGGATGTTCTTTGTTCGGAACTCTTGGTCGCCATTGAACGAGAATTGGGTCGCAATGCGTTTGATCGCTCCGATCCCCGAAGGACTTTTGAGGGTCTCTCGCAGTTGAGGCAATCGCTGACTATGCATGAACATCACCCCGTCCATGTATTGAACGCCGTTGGCTTTGCACACATCGAGGATCTCTTCGACGTCCGCTGCCGATAATGCAGCAGGCTTCTCGGCTAGAATATGTTTGCCACTCTTCGCTGCCGCTAGAATCCACTCTTTGCGAATCCCTGTGGGCAACGGGATGTATACCGCATCGATATCCTTGCACTCAAGCATCGCTTGGTACGACCCGAACGCTTCGGGGGCAGCACCGAATGGACAATTGCCTTGGCACTCATCGATGAATCGCTGCGCGGAGTTCACATCGCGGCTTGCGACCGCACGCACAACCCCTTCTTCACTCCGCGAGATCGCGCGCCAATTCTTTTTGGCAATCCCAGCCGTCGACAAAAATCCCCAGCGAATCTTCTCGGAGCGAATCGGCATCTTCGTCATCTGTATCCCTGTCTATTCCATTGAAAAACTACAAAACCAGCCCTGCTCATTACGTAGCACTGCTAACGACTTAAATCATTCCCTTGATCGTAACACACCATCCCGCGTTCGCAATCCGTACGCATCAAGCACTCCTGCGGTTATACTTAACGAACGGCGCTCATACGACGAGCACTTGATCCCCCATACCACGCCCCATGACAACCAGATCACCCGATTACCAGATCACCCGATTACCTGACCACCCAATTACCTGACCACCCAACCGTCCTCTCCCTTAGATCCCGATAGCCAAATAATGCCCCCACGAACTTCAGCAAGAATGGCCGCTGCTCTTGGATTACTGTGCAAAACGTTGCGCAAAACCTGCGATCTAAGCATCCTGCGCAAACTGTGCATCACTTGCATTATCTGCATCGCGATGCCGATAGGTGCGCAAGCCTTCGAGGCGGCTCGGCCTCCGAACATCGTCTTGATTCTTGCGGATGATCTCGGTTACGGCGATTGCGGTTGTTACGGCCAAACCCGTCTGAAAACGCCAAACATCGATCGACTTGCCTCCCAAGGGCTTCGCTGGACCCAATTCTATGCGGGATCGACGGTCTGTGCACCGAGCCGCTGCGTGCTGATGACGGGCAAACACACCGGCCGCTGTTTGATCCGAGGAAATTCCAAAGACTCGTTACCAACCGCTGAGAAGGTCTTCCCGGAAGTTCTCGCGAAGGGAGGGTACACGTGCGGGTTGTTCGGTAAGTGGGGGTTAGGCCAAGCCGGTTCGGACGGAGCACCGCTGCGGAAGGGCTTCTCTAATTTCTTCGGCTACCTCGACCAAACACACGCACATAATTTCTTCCCAACGTTTCTCGATGACATGGATGGCAAAAAACAACTTGCGAATATCGTGCCGAATGAATCGCCAGCCGGGGCAGGGGTAGCGACCCAACGTGTCGACGATGCAACGGAGCTGATTCTTGAAAAAGCCCTAGCATTCGTGGAAGACCAGCGCGAAGCACCCTTCTTTTTGTTCTTCTCACTGAATCTTCCGCACGCCAACAACGAAGCTGGCAAGGTCGGCACGCAAGACTTCGGATTTGGCAACTACGCTTCGACCGATTGGCCCGACGCTGAAAAAGGATTTGCTCACCTTGTTGAAAAAATGGACTCCCAAGTCGGTATGCTCGTGGATCGAATCGATCAGCTCGGACTCGGTTCGTCGACGTTGATCCTCTTCTCGTCGGATAACGGCCCACACCACGAAGGTGGCCACGCCGATCGTTTTTTTGATTCTAGTGGACCACTGCGAGGTTCCAAACGAGATTTGATCGACGGAGGCATTCGAGTTCCGACCATCGCCCGTTGGACAGGCACGATCGCTCCATCGACCTCCACCGATCAGTTAGGATCTTTCGACGACTTGTTCCCCACATTCGCCGATTTAGCCAATCGGACAAACGATGTTCCGTCGGATTGCACCGGCGTGAGCCTTGTACCAACCTTGATGGGCAAATCGGGCGAACAAAAACAGCGTGACTATTTGTATTGGTCGTTTTACGAAGGGGGGATGGGGCAAGCCGTCCGAACCCGTGACTGGAAGCTTGTCGAACAACCTTTCGGAACTCCCTCGCGACTCTACGAAATCAATTCCGATTTACAAGAACAACACGATGTTGCGAATCGCTTCCCCAATATCGTGGCCGAATTAACAGCGAAGATGAATCAAGCCTATGAGCCTGGCGAGGGACCTTGGGTCCTTCGTTCCGCTAGGAAATAACCTTAGTTCTCATGGTGTTTTCGTACCAAGAACTGACTTACATCCGATTTGCAACTTCCCACTCGTACTCAGCGATAGCGGTACTCGTACTCGAAAAGACCGAATCGAGCACGAGCACGAGCACGAGCACGAGCACGAGCACGAGCACGAGCACGAGTACGAGTACGAGTACGAGTACGAGCACGAGTAGGATGACCGAGCCGAATGCGAATTGTTTTAGCGACTATAGTTCCTGAACATTTCATACTCCCCAAACTTTACGCTGCGACCCACTTTACACTGCGACCCACGTTACACTGCAACCCACTTTACACTGCAACCCACTTTACACTGCGACCCGAGCAATATGCTTATCAATAAATCCATGCATCATCACTCCCATTTGAAACTGATTCTGCCATTTGCTACCAGAATGCTTCCCAAGGGAAGATCGTCATTCTTCCCAAGTTCGCTTGGCAAGCACTGCTGGAGCGTGGGTATTGTTGGGATGTATTTCACTTGCTTGCTCGGTACCTTGTTTAGCCCGCCAATGGCTCTAGCGCAAGGAGAGTCGGGTGCAAGCGATACTCGCTGGCGTGTTCAACTGACTACCCAATCGCCGGTTACCCAATCGCCAGTTAATCAAGCGCCGGTCACTCAAGCGCCAACCACCCAAACATCACCAGATCAAACGCAGGCAGATCAGTCTTCACCTTCGCAAGCTCCCGATGCGACAACCGCGATTGCTTCGGTTGCGAAGAACTACCACCGCACAACCGCGAGCGTTGCGTGGGATCCAGCGAAAACCGCGCTGATTTTGTGCGATGTGTGGGACTCTCATCATGGACTTCAAGCGGTCCGCAGGGTGCGAGAAGTCGCCCCGCACCTTGATCGGCTTGCCAAAGCCGTCAGGAGTCGAGGGGGGATTATCATCCATGCCCCGAGCGACTGCATTCCATTCTATGCGCAGCATCTTGCGCGCAAGAGGGCTCAAGAGGTCGCGATCAGTCCGGAGACACCTCAAAGCATTGTTCCTTGGTGCGACCAGATTGAATCCGAAGTCGCGATTGGGTATCCGGTGGATCAGTCCGATGGCGGAGAAGACGACGATGCGGTCGAGCACCTGCAATGGGCCGAGCGACTCTCTGGAATGGGACGCGACCCAAAACGGCCTTGGGTTCGCCAAATTGAAACCATCGAAATCGATGATCAGAAAGACTACATCAGCGATTCCGGAAAAGAGATTTGGAATATTCTTAAGACAAACGGCATTGAGCATGTATTACTGAGCGGCGTTCACACCAACATGTGTGTGCTTGGCAGGCCTTTTGGGTTGCGTCAGCTCAAGCGTCATGGATTTGATGCCGTATTGGTTCGGGATCTGACCGACACGATGTACAATCCGCAACGGTGGCCTTATGTCAGTCACAGTAGCGGTACAGATCGCGTGATCGATCACATTGAGCGAGTCGTCTGCCCGACGACCACGAGCGATCAGTTCTTGGGTGGTTCACCGTTTCGGTTTTCCGAAGATCAGCGCAAGCATTGGGTTGTGATGATTGGAGAGGACGAGTACAAGACCGACACGACGCTTGTGCGTTGGACACAAGAGCAGTTATCGAAAGACTTCCGCATCTCCTACGTTTTTGCTCGCGAAGCGACCCCCAATGAGTTCGTGGGGCTCGAAGCGCTCGAAACGGCCGATGCAATGCTTGTGAGTGTTCGGCGACGGCCACTTCCGGCAGCCGATCTGCAACGCATCCAACGCTTCGTCGCTTCTGGCAAACCGGTGCTTGGAATCCGCACCGCGAGTCATGCGTTTAGTTTGCGAGGGAAAGAGCCACCGGACGGCTTAGTGGCTTGGCCCGAATTCGATGCCCAGGTCTTTGGGGGTAACTATACCAACCATCACGGCAATGACTTCATCACTTCGGTGCGTGTTGAGCCGCAGACCAATCATCCGCTTGTCGCGCACGACGAACGAGGGAAATTCCTGTTCGAGAGCAAAGGCTCCTTGTATCGCGTCTCCCCGTTGCGGCCCGGCACATCGGTTCTTTGGACAGGTTCGATACCCAACGAAGCAAGCGAGCCGATCGCTTGGAGTTTCGTCCGAGACGATTCAGGACGATCGTTCTATACTTCGCTGGGCCACGAAAGTGACTTTGACAACGATGCGTTTTGCACGTTGCTTTTGAATGCTTCGTATTGGCTTACGGGAAGCTCCCAGCGGGCGACGATCGAGGACGTTGAACATCAACAGCACATGGTTCGAAGAGGAAAAGGGAAGCAACGTTAATGGATCGCCAGAAGTACAAGCAGGTAGTCGATACGTTTTTTGAATGGAATCAAGAAGAGCTCACCAAGATATTTTCAGAGCTTTTATCGGCCGTGGCGGCAGAGAAGTCCCTGACGCCGGCTCAGATCATGAGCCAGAACTATGAGACGGCGCGCGACAATCCCGAGATCCACAGTCGCCCCGGAAACCTCAAAGATGCACGCGACTCGATCTTTCCTTATTTCTGGGGAACCGATAGCTGGAACAATCCACTTCATCTCGAAAACGTACGAGGGCCGGCAAACCAAGCGTCGTTGATCGGCGCGATCGCTTGTTTGCTCAAGAACCCCAACCTTTGCACCGATCGTTACAGCCAACGCTCGAATGAGCTCGAAGTCAAAGCCATCACCGCCTTGGCCAACTTGATCTATTACCACACCGATGATCCTTGGGGGGTGTTCACCATCGGAGGGACGATCTCGAATTTGTACGGAGCGAAGATCGGACTCGAGCGTGTCGTTCCCGGTGCGATGCAAAAGGGGCTCGCAGGAGAGCGCGTTGTAGGGATATGTTCGCAAGCGAGCCATTACTCCAATCAAACCATTGCAGGTTGGCTTGGGATCGGCACCGAAAATTCCATAGAAATCCCGACCGACGAGAACTTGAGCATGCGGGTCGATTTGCTCGACTCGACCCTTGATCAGCTTTACAAACAGCGGATCAAGGTCGCTTATGTGTGCGCCACGTTCGGGACAACCGACGGATTCGGAATCGATGATGTTCAAGCCATCCGCGAATGTGTCGAGCGGCAGTGTGCGAAACACAACATGCCCAAACCGCAGATTCACTGCGATGCGGCCGTCGGCTGGGCGATGAGCATGCTCACCGATTACGATCGCTTGAATAATCCCCTTGAATTCAGCCCGGGACTTCTAGAACGGATCGAAAAGGTACAACGGGCCAACGTCGGGCTGCGTTATGCCGATAGTGTGACCATCGATTTCCATAAAATGGGGCGCAGTCACTATCCATCGAGTGCGTTTATCGTCAATCATCGCGAGGACTTGAAGTATCTTGCGCGAAGCGTCACCGACACCCCTTACTTCTCCGATGCGGATCCACGCCGCGATCCAGCGTTGTTTACCCTGGAGTGTTCTAGACCGGGGATCGGCCCGTATGCCGTCATCGCATCGCTTAACGGCATCGGTTTGGTCGGTTGGCAAATGTTGTTGGCACGCGGGATCGAAATGGCCGAGCTGCTCAAAGAGCGGCTTTCGAAGCTAGAGTACTGCAAAGTCCTCAATCGAGAGACGTTAGGAGCGAGCGTCAATTGGTGGGTGTTACCCAAGGGGCGAAATGCCGAAGAGATCTTTCAGCGGATCATCCGCAACGAGCTTACCTCTGAGCAGCTTGATCGCTACCGCAAAGAAATCAGGCACTTGTTCGACAAGCGGCTCAAGACCATGAATCCCGAGCTTGATGCGAGATTAGGGTTTACCACCAGCTATGGTTACTGTCCGCACGGCAACGAGTTACCGGGGTGGAAAGCGGTGTTTTTCAATCCGAAGACGACCGATGCGATGGTCGAGCGGATCGTCGCGAGCATCGAAGAGTTGTAGGGATTGGCGGGTTGTAGGGATTGGCAAGCTGTAGAGTAGCCGGGAGAGAGTCGGGGAAGATTTTTCGCCAGGGGTGCTGCAGTTTCAGAAAAAATAATTCTACAAGTTTGGCTGAAAGTCCTTGGAAAAGGGTAGAGAGTGTAAAGATTTGCGGGTTATACGCCCGAAAACACCCCTAGCGGTTCTCTGGATTGTTCCGAACATGCCATTCCCCGGACGGGAAATGTCTTGACGGAGCGTCCCGGTCGACCTAGACTTTTTGGCAGTAAAGTCCAACTAACAAAAGACTTAAGTTGCCTTGAAGAGACGAGGGTTCGGTCGTGACAAAGAAAGAGATCGTGAAAACGATTTCCGACGAAACGGGACTCAACCAACAGCAGATCAAGCAGATCGTCCAGAAGACGTTCGACTCGATCATAGCGACGTTGGTTGAGGAGGGTCGGATCGAATTGCGGAATTTCGGTGTTTTTCAAGTTCGCCCACGTGCGGCGCGAAAGGCTCGGAACCCGCGAACGGGAAGACAGGTTGAAGTGCCCGAGAAATTCGTGGTGAGCTTTAAGCCTGGCAAGATCATGGAGGAGCGTGTTGGTGCAATCGCCGACTCGCCCATCGCAGATTTGATTCGTCAAGCTGTAGAGGCTGACGCTCAAGACGCGAGCCTCGACGATGATTTTGAAAACCCGGACGATCCAGCACCATCGATCGCGGAAAAGTAAGCGCAAGGCGATTAAGTTCGCCACGGATAACAAGAGCGCAAGGAATAAATCGTTCACGGAGTTAGAACTCATGCGACGTCGAATGCTGGTATGCTTGTTGTTGATGATGGCCACGTTGCCGACCATCGGTTGTGCCTTGCCAATCTATTCCGCTTTGCCTGGGCGTCGGGCTGAGCAGTTGATTTATACTTCGGAAAACCTCCGAGCGATGATTCAAGAGTGGGAGCGGTTCTGGTTTCTCGACCAACCGGATCACATGAGTCCATACCGCACGCACGGCGGCGTGATCTAACCGATCGATCAGCCTATTGGTTTAACCCCAAATAGCCGGTATCCTTGTAGGTCGCGAAAGGGTGGTGGGTCACTACCCTAAATCATTCTCGACGACTTAAGAGCACGATCCTGAGTATTCAGCGATCGTAGGGGATACCGTGAGAGGGACCATTACGCCTGAAAACTTTCGTCCCCGCGCTCGGGCTGGCTTTACGCTTGTAGAAGTCATCGTCGTTCTATCGATTGTTGCGGTTCTTGCCGCACTGTTGCTGCCCGCCGTCCAGAGTGCTCGCGAAGTCGCTCGGCGTATTCAGTGCCAGAACAACATGCGGCAGATCGGGCTAGCTCTGCACAACTACCACGCTTCGCTGCGAACTCTGCCGCCTGGTTGTCTTCAATGGAGACCTTTTAACGGGCCGGCTTTCTTGAAGAACTTCGCTTGGTCCGCATTGATCTTGCCGTTCATGGAAGAGCAAAACGTCCATAGTTTGGTCGATTTCAATCATCCCTTCGACCATCCGACGAACGCCATTGCGAGGCGAACTCCCATCGCCACCTTCACGTGCCCGACCGTTCCGAACCATCCCCCGAAGCCGGGTAAGACCGATTACGGCGGACTATATGGGCAGCGCATCAATACTCGGATCGATACCAACAACGGGATCTTCGTCTACAACCAACCCTTCAAGTTCCGCGATATCACCGACGGGTTGACGTCTACGGCAGCTGTTGCCGAAGACACCGGCGGGCCGGATGGGGAATGGATCAACGGCAGCAATGTCTTTGAGCAATCCGGAGGGATCAATGATCCGAAGGCTTGGGCGCTCGACAATGAGATCCGATCCCATCATCGCCATGGAGCGATGGTGTTGTTTGCTTGCGGACGGACCATGTTCGTCTCGAACCACTGTCGGCCGGAAGTGCTGGCGGCGATGATCACGCGCAATTGGGCGGATAACTGGACGCTCGACGAGTAAGCGACGCGGCATGAATCACTGCGCCGAATTGCCCACTAAGCCGAGTTACTTACTGCGCCGAATTATTCACAGCGCCGGATTACTCACTTCGTTGCGTACCGTCTTGCTTGACATCGCCATCTGCCGATAAAGAGTCTTCATTGAGCCATTGAGCACCTGCTAAGCGGATGGGAGCTTCTTCGCGCCCGAGCGATTTCGTGCAATCGGAGAGGACTCGCTGCATCCAAGCTTCAGCCAGTCCGCGGTCCGACTGTTCATCCGCTCGGTTCGCAGGATCGAGTCCCCAGCGGTTCGGATCCCCGATGTAGATCCGAACTCGAGTGGGCATCAGGAGCGGGCTCCAAACCGTCGAACCCATTCTTGCCCCTTCGATCCAGATTGGAACAATCGGCACGCCGGCTCTGAGAGCAATGAGTGCAGCGCCGGGGCGGACCGTCATCCAATCCGACTGCGTCCGATTGATTCGGCCTTCGGGAAACATTCCAACCATCCCACCAGCTTTCGCGATCGCCATCGCACGTTTCGTCGAAGCTGTATCCACTCCACCGCGATTCGTCGGGATAGCTTGGTAAGCCCGCAGCAGGTGGCCGATGACGGGGACGCGAAAGTATTCCCCGGCGACCATCCAATGGACACGAGCGCCGGCGGCGAGTTGCACAAAGAACGGGTCGACCGAGCTGCGGTGATTAGCGACCACCACGGCACCGCTGGCATTCGGGGTTCCTTTCCCTAACAATTCATCGAGCATCACCGAATCGCGTACCCATTGTCCATCGCGCAAACCGTAAACTTCTACCCTCCAAAGGAGTCGTCCCAGGAGATAAACCGGGGCGTAGAGGATCCTTTCGAAGGGGGTGTAGCGACCGGGTCGGTAGAGCATCCACAGGGCGGTAGTCGTCCCGAGGATCAGCAGGATAAGCAAAACAACTAGAACCGGGGATGGCGAGTCCAAAACGGCTAAAGTCGGCGAGAAATCTAAAAGCAACTCGTTGATGAGCATAGGTTTACGGCCTCCTTAGAGAGCCTTATAGGTCTTCGACCAAACACCCCAATGCACCCGAGATTACAGGCCAATTGATAGCATTCGCTGGAAGAATGGGGGGTTTTCGTGGACGGAATTCGCAAAAGTAGGTAGCCAAAACGACCCCTTTTCGGGTATCGTAGAGGCATCGCATGAAACCTTGATTCTAACCGATCGGGGGATGCGACGCCTCGCCCCATCGAAGCGATGGGAATGGCCCCACTCGAGTCGGGTTTGAGCCTCGCGGCCACGGGCTCCAACCAACAATCACCTTAGAAGCAGAGGGCGATTGCTCGAGAGACAGGCAATTCTCAAATGCTCCCCAACCTTCGAACTCGCCAGTATTGAACTTGCAGTTTAGAACGGGCGGGTTCGGGCTCCAGCACAGCGCGTTGAACGGATTATCACAGTGCATGCTGCGGTGGATAGAGGTGTCGCTCCCGATCGGTCTTTTCTTCCTCTGACGTTTACTCCATGACGTCGATTCACTTACCAGTCTTGCTTGAGCCCATTCTGTGCGAATGGCTCGATTCCCTTGTCTCGGCCGTCGATCGCGGTCCGATAACCATCGTCGATGGTACTTTTGGTGGGGGAGGGCATTCCTTGCAGATTGCTCGTCGTTTGAAAGAGGGGGACACGTTGATCGGGATCGATCGCGATCCGTTGCCTATCGAGCGATTCATTAAGTCCGCACCAACGGCGACAGACCCTACAGGCCTTAGCCCCGCCGTTGACGCTTCTTCCGAAGAGCGATGGGTAGAGTACTCAGCGGTATTGCCCTCGGGTTGTAGGCTAGTTCTTTCTTGCGCGTCGTACTGTGCGTTGCCGGAGATTCTAAAAGAAATCGGCCTATCGCAGGTACACGGGATATTGCTCGATCTGGGGCTTTCCTCCGATCAGCTCGACGACTCCCAGCGCGGATTCTCCTTTCGCCTCGATGCCCCTTTAGATTTGCGGTTCAATCCGAACTTGGGCATCAGTGCGTCGGATTGGCTATTGAAACATTCCGAACAGCAAATCGCAGATGCGATCTATCAATACGGAGAAGAGCGATTCTCGCGTCGCATTGCTCGAGCAATTGTCGAGCGCAATCGCACAGATCCAATCACCACTTCCAAAGAGCTCGCCGATCTGCTCCACCGCGTAATCCCGGGTCGCATTCACGGCCGCGTCGATAGTGCAACTCGGACCTTTCAAGCTCTCCGCATCGCAGTCAATCGCGAACTCGAACACGTTCAGCGGGCGATGGAACTCATGCCCGCTCTGCTGGCTACTGACGGACTCCTTGCCGTGATCTCCTTCCATTCGCTCGAAGACCGGATCGTTAAGCATGCCATGCGGGACGATCCAAGGCTTGAAGGCGTCACCAAAAAGCCGATTGTCGCCACGGATGCCGAAGTCGATGAGAATCCGCGAAGCAGGTCCGCTAAACTGCGCATCGCACGCCGCGCAAGCGAAGATGGTCGCTAAAGCACTTCATATCAGACTGTATCCGGTCAGACTGTATCCGGTCAGACTGTTTCCGGCAAAATCCTCGTACAGAATGTAAAGCCTTTCGTTCGAATTGCATTTCGTAGCAACTACTATTTCCTGACTTTACCGAAGTAACCGGCCGAGATGAGCAAGCCAACAAATGACGCAGCATACGGCGATATGGACGCATACGGCGATACGGGGGAAGAAAGCAGGTCGAGCGGAAACCCTGCGATGACTTGGAGAGGCCCACTGCTGTGCGCTTTGGCGGCGATTCTCTGGAGTACCGCAGCGTTGTTCGCTCGAGCCCCACAATTTGATCCTTGGCCGTTGGAAACTCGCGGTGCAGCGTTGGCCTTCTGGAGAGCCTTGTTCGCTCTTTGCATCCTCATTCCCATGATTCGCAAAATCGCTTGGGATTGGCGATTGATCCCCATGACTTTGTGCTTTGCGTTGATGAACTGGACTTATCTGACAGCTCTCGTCGGGGGCCCGCCGGCCAATGCGATTTGGCTTCAATATCTCGCGCCCGCATGGGTGATGCTTGTCGCGGTTTTTTGGCTGCGTGAGCCGACCAATCCGAGAGATTGGTGGATGCTCGCTTGGTGCATCCTCGGGGTGCTGTTTATCTTGACCATGGAGATGACGGCAGCCACACCGAGTCCCAAGGATCGTTGGTGGTCACCTTGGTTAGCCATAGCGAGCGGCATTTTTTATGCCGGGGTGATTTTGAGTCTTCGATCCTTGCGACATCTCGATTCAGCTTGGCTGATCGCACTGAACCATATCGTCACTGCCGCCGCGATGCTGCCAATTTTTCTCGCCTCCGGTGCGGGGATGCCACACGGTTCCATGTGGTTGCTACTCATCGGGATCGGCATGCTTCAAATGGGTACTCCATACTTCCTTTTCGCAAAAGGGCTTCGCACCACTCCAAGTCACCTTGCAAGTTTGATTACACTGCTAGAGCCCTTAACGTTGCCCTTGTGGGTTCACCTTGCTCGCAGCGGGGAGCCTGATTACCAGCCACCTAACTGGTGGACTTGGGTCGGGGGTATGATGATCCTTATCGGCTTGTGCATCCGGTACGCGCCTCGTTCCGCATTCCTGTTCTTAAAGCCGCAGCAAAATATTTCCAAGGAACCCAATCATGAGTGATTCGATCGACGCGCGCCGGCAAGCCCTTCATGACGCGTTCTTTCAAGACCGCGATCAAGAGCTACTCGATTTCCTCGATGAGCAAGCGGTTACGGAGCAGCAGAAGGGACGCGAAGAATTGCGAATCGCTGCCAAAGTCGACAACCCAGTGATCCTTGATAAACTCGAAAAACTCGGCATCACCGCTCCAGCGATGACCGCTTTTATGCTTTTGCCCCTCGTCCGGCTCGCTTGGGCGGATACCAAAATGGCCGAAGGGGAATTTCACACGTTGCTCAAAGCGGCAGATGAAGAAGGGATCACGTATGGCACTCCCGCCTACCGGCTATTGAGCCGATGGCTCGATGAGAGACCGAGCGAACGAATGATCGAGACTTGGGCCGATTACGCAAGGGCTCTGAGCCAAGAGCTCGACGAAGAGTCCCTGTCCGCATTGCGAACGGCGACGATTGAACGGGCAAAAAAAATTGCGACCGCATCGGGTGGGTTTTTGGGACTCGGCGACCGCGTATCGCGCGACGAGCAGAATGTCCTACACGACCTGAGATTAGCGTTGAGCAAAACTATCTAGTATATGCGGGCTACTCCGGACTGAGCGAATGCCTGGACTAAGCGAATCCGTGAAACAGATCGCGCCGAAGCGCGATCCGTCCACGGCCGTTGGGCTTAAAAGTCAGCCTGAGCGACTCGTAAGTTACTCCGACTTGACGACAATCGTCCTCGATGCCGGCTTGGTCAACTTCGGTACACGGATATGCAGCACACCGTCTTTAAACATCGCTTCGATCCGCTCGGTATCGACCTGCTTAGGCATCTTCACAGCACGCGCGAAGAGTCCATCGGTACGCTCGACGCGATGCTGAACAGCACCTTGAGCGATCGCACGGACCGTCTTGGTCCCAGTCACATGCAGCTTATCTTCGTGTAGCTCCAGTGAGACATTCTCAAGCGAAACGCCTGGCAAATCGAGGAGTAAATCGAAGCCTTGATCATCTTCGACCACGTCCAAGGCTGGGGTATACGTAGCGACCGAAACCGATTCGCTTGTCGTAGAACCGCTAGCAGTGTTACCGTAGGTTTTATTGCTATTGGTGTTGTTGCTATTGGGCCCCGATTTGCTATTTACCCCGGTATTGCCAGCAGGTCCGGTGTAGCTAGCGGACCCTGTGTTGCCGGCAGGTCCTGTGCCGCAGCAACTGCCCGAAGAGCAACTGTTGTTCGATGCGTTCGCCGAACTGCCTGGTACCGGTCCTTTGTTCAACACTTGTTCAAAGATGTTTTCCATCTCGTTAGCGATGTCGAGCAAAGCCGAAGGAAACCGTCGAATTTGGAAAGGAAACTGAGCCATGAAAAAACCCCTCTCACGAAAAAGTTGCGATCGCGGGGTGCTCGACAGTCACCTGTCAATGTGGCAGCACCTGTTTCTGATCGAAAAAAATAAAATGCAACATGCGTGCCAAAACATTCCCTACAAAAAAACTTCATCCTAATTCTCGGACCCACTACCCCTGATTGACACAGGCCGTCGCACCCCAAACAATGCGGGCTGAAGGATCGATTTCGCGGCAGGATGCCGCTTTTCCTTTTTGCTAACTCCAATTCCACGTTGAGCTGAACCACAGCTCGGCCTACTTGCGAACGGATGGATACTTTGTCGTTCCAGGCTCACTTGATTCCACGCTTCGCTTCTCGTCTGACTTTGCTTGGGCTGTTCACATGCGTCGGCTGTTCGGCGGGTTCGGCTGAGAACAATGCAGAAAGCTCGACGGCAAATTCCACTGGGTCTGGTGCCAACACAGCGAAGGCCGATGCTGCTGCGCGGGGCTGGAAACCACCTGCGCCGCTCGATTCGAAGCGTGCGATGAGCTATCTCGAACAGCTCTGCAAGATCGGATCGCGAACCACCGGCACTCCTGGCATGCAGCAACAGCAAGACTTGCTGGCGAAGCACTTCGAGAGCCTTGGTGGAAAAGTGATTTGGCAAGCCTTCGATCACAAGCATCCGCTGACTGGCGAGGGAGTAGAAGTCAAGAACTTGATCGTCCAGTGGAAGCCTGAGTTAACGACTCGCGTTTTGCTCTGTTCGCATTACGACACGCGTCCTTTTCCGGACCGCGATCCGAAGAATCCCAAAGGGCTATTTGTCGGGGCGAACGACGGTGGGAGCAGCACGGCCCTTTTGATGGAACTCGCACATGCGATTCCTACGATCGATCTGAAAGTGGGTGTCGACTTTGTGTTCTTCGATGCAGAAGAGCTCGTCTATGGAGCCGACAGCAATGCGAGCCGGGGTGATTATTTCGTCGGCTCGACGTACTACGCCCAGCAGCTCATCGCCGAGCCTAACGCCAATCGCTACGTCGCAGGGATCTTGATGGACATGGTCGGCGATAAAGATCTTCAACTCTGCTGGGACGAAGTCAGTTTTCGCTATGCCCCGCAGATTGCGAAAGATGTTTGGAACGTCGCGAAAGAACTGGGCGTCCGCGAATTTAACCCACGCGTTCTGCATTCGATCCGCGACGACCATTTACCACTGAACGAAATCGCTCGAGTCCCGACCATCGACATCATCGACTTCGATTACCCAACGGTCGCTTCGCGCTCGCGTAGTTACTGGCACACTATGGCCGACACGCCAGATAAGTGCTCTGGGGAATCGATCACCAAAGTCGCCGCCGTCGTGATGACTTGGTTGAAACGCCAAGCCCCTTGATCGGCCATGACCAGTCCATCCACTCTTGATCCGCCTGCAATCGATTGCAAGGGACTTTCTTTCCGAGTGGGTAACGTCTCGATACTCGACCAAGTCGATTTGGTCGTGCGTGCAGGGGAATTCCATGCGTTGCTCGGTCCAAGCGGATCAGGGAAATCGACACTGTTGCGATTGATCGCTGGTTTAGAAGCTTCCACAGCGGGCTCGATCGAACTTTTCGGAGCGAATGCAACCAGCACTCCGGCTCACCTTCGACGCATCGCCTATGTCACTCAATCCGCCTCGACTTACGATCATCTGAGTGTTGCTGAGAACCTTCAATCTGCCAGTGCGCTTGCTCAAAAGGGGTCCTTGCCCATCCGCACTAGTTTGGAATCTGAACTGATCGATGCGTTTGAACTTCGAACGAAGCTTCATTTAAAACCACCTCAGTTATCCGGGGGCCAACAGCAAAGGCTCGCCATCCTTCGTGCGTTGCTGAGCCAACGCCCGTTACTTCTGCTTGACGAACCGCTTGCTCACTTACAAGAATCGCTCAAGCATCCCATCCGCCAAGTGCTTCATCGCTGGATCACCCAAAACTCGATCGCTTGCCTTTACGTCACCCATGACTCTCAAGAAGCTAGCGAATTAGCGGATCGCATCACTGTCATCGACCAAGGACATATGCTTCAATCTGGTAGCCCAACCGAGCTTTATCGTTCACCTAATTGCCGAACGGTCGCCGAGCTATTTGGTCGCCCGTGCATCGAGTGGTTTTCTATTCCTCATCCGATGGGACTTCGCCCACAAGATTGGATTCCCATCACATTCCGTGAGGAACTCGCAGACTTATCGATCGCTGAAGGAACCGCGACGGGGCTGACGCATATCGAGGCGGAACGTGCTGTAATTGCCCGAGGGATCATTCGCAGTATTCGGCAGATTGAAAGTTCCCTGTGGATCGAACTCGATACGGGATCTGATTTCACCCTTGGTTCTAATCCAAGAAAAACGCATAGTTTGGCAGCCCAGAGCATGCCGACGATTGTCCGGCCTACCAATGAAATCAGCCAGTTCGCTGTGGGCGAACTGGCTGCATTTATCAATCGCTCGATCATCGAGCTACCTGCACGAAGTACAAACTGATTACTGGTTGTTAGTAAATGGTTGCGTCCAAGCTTGCTGCTTTTGTTCCTTCCAAACGGGATCTTCGGGTACTAAGCTCGAAGTGATGACCGCTCGGACGATCGTCTCACCCTTCTTCAGAGTGTAGGAGCTACGCAATTGCTGGGTTGCTTCCCCAACTCGTCCGATATCTTCGGGTTCGCCGTCCACGTCTGTAACTAAGTACTCCGTCCAATAGGTCACACCGTCTTGCGGATCGATTTCCACCGACAGCGTTTTAGTCTCGTTGTCCCATTGAACATCTTTCAAACTAACTCCGCTTGAAGAGTAGAAATCACCCGCTTTCATCGCGCGGATCAAATGCTCGGGGGTCAAGAACTTGGCGCGGACCATCACCCAGCCACGGCCTGGGCGACTTCCTTCTTTCCCATGATACTCGTGCGAATCATCGGTCCCGACTCCGTACAGAACAGAGCCCCC
>Ga0315899_10003402_pt1 | contig 17328 bp, 16 predicted proteins | sample LakEriMetagenome_2_FD_203518 | JGI IMG/M metagenome (GOLD analysis project Ga0315899, IMG submission 203518) | Freshwater fungal communities from buoy surface, Lake Erie, Ohio, United States - Buoy 4 MA112 | ecosystem: Environmental > Aquatic > Freshwater > Lake | place: USA: Lake Erie, Ohio... | reverse complement strand
ACCGCGCCCCACTCGCGGGCGAAGTAGCGTCGCATCGACTCGAACGACGCCGCGCCCGCGGCCAGGATGCCGAACGCGAGCACCCAGAACGCCGGGTCGGCGCCGTCCGCGGGGAAGCCGAAGATCACCGTCTTCGAGCCGGCCGCGAAGTTGAGCGTCAGGTGGTAGCTCATCTCGACGACCAGGATGATGCCCACCAGCAGCACCAGCCCGGTCATCAGCACCCCGACGTACGGATCGCGCAGCCGGCCGAACAGCCTGTACTTCGCGACGCGCAGGTTCATCAGGATCAGCGAGGCGACGCCGCCGGGCGCGTACATCACCATCAGCACGAAGAACACGCCGAGGTAGAACTGCCAGGCCTTGGTCCACTCCGACAGCGCGACCGCGAACAGCACGAAGATCACCGAGCCGAGGATCGGGCCGAAGAAGAACATCGCGCCGCCGATGAACGCGGCGAGCAGCACGCCGCCCGAGCGCAGCGCCGACACGTTCTCGGCGGTCACGATCTCGAAGTTGATCGCGGCGAGCCCGCCCGAGATCCCGGCGAAGAAGGCCGAGACGATCAGCACCAGATAGCGCACGCGCTGCGTGTTGTAGCCGAGGAACTCGGCCCGCTCCGGGTTGTCGCGGACCGCGTTCGAGATCCGGCCGAGCGGCGTGTGGGAGAACGCGAACATCGCGATCATCGACACGAAGCACCAGACCGCGATCAGGTAGTAGACCTGGATCGCCGGGCCGTAGGTGATGCCGAGGACCGGCTCGCCGACCACGCGGTTGCTCGAGATGCCGCCCTCCCCGCCGAAGAAGCCGGGGAACATCAGCGAGGCCGCGAACACCATCTCGCCGATGCCGAGCGTGATCATCGCGAACGGCGTGCCGGACTTCTTGGTGGTCACGTAGCCGAACAGCACGCCGAACACCGCGCCGAAGATGCCCCCGACCAGCGGGATCATCGAGATCGGCAGCGGCAGCGTGCCGGCGCCGACCCAGTTCATCGCGTGGATCGCGAAGAACGCGCCCAGCCCCGAGTAGACCGCGTGCCCGAACGACAGCATGCCGCCCTGGCCGAAGATCATGTTGTAGGACAGCGCGAAGATGATCAGCATGCCCATTTGCGAGAGCAGCGTGATCGCGAAGCCCGAGCGGAACACCAGCGGCGCGACCAGGAACGCGACCGCGGTCAGGCTCCAGACGAGCCAGCGACCGACGTCGACCGGGGCGAAGCGGACGGTGCGTCCGCGCGAAGGGATGGCGCTCATCGTCGTCAGCCCTCCCGGGTGCCCATCAGGCCCTTCGGCCTGAAGATCAGGATCAGCACCAGCAGCACGTAGGGCAGCACCGGCGCGACCTGCGACACGGTCAGTTTCAGCAGCTCGTAGCCCAACACGTCCGGCCCGATCTTCAGGCCGACGTCCTCCGCGAGCTTGAGCCCCGAGTAGTCGATCGCGATGGCGAAGGTCTGCATCACCCCGATCAGCAGCGAGGCGACGAACGCGCCGGCGAGCGAGCCCATGCCGCCGACGACGGTGACGACGAAGATGATCGAGCCCACCAGCGCAGCCATCGACGGCTCGGTGACGAACGCGTTGCCGCCGATGACGCCCGCGAGCCCGGCGAGCGCGGTGCCGCCGGCGAAGGTCAGCATGAAGACGCGCGGCACGTTGTGGCCGAGCGCCTCGACGGTCTCGGGGTGGGTCAGCGATGCCTGGATCACCAGCCCGATCCGGGTCCGGGTCAGCATCAGCCAGATCGCGACCAGCATCAGCACCGCGACCAGCATCATGAACCCGCGGTACTTCGGGAAACTGGTGGTGAAGAGCGTGAAGAGCGGGCCCTGCAGCTCGGCCGGCACCTGGTACGGCACCGCGGCGCGTCCCCAGACGATCTGCACCAGCTCCACGATGATGTACGACAGCCCGAAGGTGAAGAGCAGTTCGGGCACGTGCCCCCACTTGTGCACGCGGCGCAGCCCGTACTTCTCGACGAGCGCGCCGAGCGCGCCGACCACGATCGGCGCGATGACGAGCGCGGGCCAGTAGCCGACCCACACGCTGATCTGGTAGGCGACGTACGCGCCGATCATGTAGAACGACGCGTGCGCGAAGTTCAGCACGCCCATCATGCTGAAGATCAGCGTCAGGCCCGAGGCGAGCATGAACAGCAGCAGCCCGTAGCTGACGCCGTTCAGCAGCGAGATCAGGAAGAATTCCACGACGAGAGTCCGCGCGGGGTCCAGGGCGAGGTTCGGGGTCGGCGGGCGCGCCGGAGCGCCCCCGCGTAGGGGGACGGCCGGGCGCGGCCCGGCACGCCGGATCGGGCCGGCGCGCGTGCGCCGGCCCGGCCGGTCAGGGCTTGGGCGGCTTCTTCATCTGGCAGGAGGTCGGCTGGGCAGCGACGTACGGGTCGAGCCGGGTCTCCATGCGCCAGCCGTAGCCGGTGTTCTCCTGGTCGTACAGCACCTTCTTGCCGTCGACCTTCGCCCAGGTCGCGACGTAGACCGCCTGCTGCAGCTGGTGGTCCGAGGCGCGCATCTCGACCTCGCCGTTGAGCGAGTTGAACTTCATGCCCGACATCGAGTGCGCGACCCGGACCGGATCGATCGACTTGGCGCGCTTGACGCCCTCGCCGAGCATCCGGAACGCGGTGTAGGTCGCCATCGCGTAGTAGTCGTCGTTGAACTTCTTCTTGAAGCCCTCGATGATCTGGTGGCCGACCTTGCCCTGCGGATCGTTGCCGTCCCAGTACGACACCACGCGCACGCGGTCGGCGCCGGAGGCGCCCATCTGCGTCGGCACGCCGGTCGTGCCGGCGTAGTAGGTGTAGAAGTTCGACTTCAGGCCGGCGTCGTTCGCCGCCTTGATCATCAGCGCGAGGTCGGAGCCCCAGTTGCCGGTGATCACCGTGTCGGCGCCGGCGGCCTTGATCTTCGCGATGTACGGCGCGAAGTCGCGCACCTGCATCAGCGGGTGGCGGTCCTTGCCGACCACCTGCACGTCGGGCCGCTTCTTCTTGAGGTACTCCTCGGCGGCCTTCTCGACCGAGTGGCCGAAGGCGTAGTCCTGGTTGATCAGGTACACCTTCTGGATCGACTTCTCCTTCGCCATGAAGGCGGTCAGCGCCTCCATCTTCATGTCGGCGTTGATGTCGAGCCGGAAGTGCCAGAAGCTGCACTTTTCGTTGGTCAGCGACGGGTCGACCGCGGCGTAGTTGAGATAGACGATCTCCTTGCCGGGGTTGCGCTCGTTGTGCTTGGTGATCGCGTCGGACAGCGCGATCGCGACGCCCGAGCCGTTGCCCTGCGCGACGTAGCGGAAGCCCTGGTCGATGATCGACTTGAGCACCGTCAGGCTCTCCTGCGGCGAGCCCTTGTTGTCGAAGACCGTGACCTCGAACTTGGTGTCCCCGGCCCACTTCTCCTTGTTGGCCAGGTCGGCGATGTACTGCCAGCTGCGCGCCATGTTCTGCCCGACCGGTGCGGCCAGGCCCGACTGCGGATCGATCAGGGCGACCTTGACGGTGCCCGACTGCGCGAACGCAGCGCCGGATGCGAAGCTGGCGACGAGCGCGAACGCGGCCGTCGAGGTACGGATGCCCATCGATTGTCTCCTGTCGTGTCGTTCGCTCGCCGCTGTCCACTGCAGCGGCGGCGCCTGATCATGCCCCGGTTTCAGGCGGTCGGCAACCGATAGTCCCTGAAGGTCTCGCGCAGCTTGGTCTTCAGGATCTTGCCGGTCGCCCCGAGAGGGATCGCGTCGACGAACTGGACGTCGTCCGGCGTCCACCACTTCGCGATCTTGCCCTCGTAGAACCGGATCAGCTCGTCCTTCGTCACCTCGGCGCCGGGCTTCTTCACGACGACCAGCAGCGGGCGCTCGTCCCACTTCGGGTGCGCGATGCCGATCACCGCGGCCTGCGCGACCGCCGGATGCGCGATCGCGAGGTTCTCGAGGTCGATCGAGCTGATCCACTCGCCGCCCGACTTGATCACGTCCTTGCTGCGGTCGGTGATCTGCATGTAGCCGTCGGCGTCGATGGTCGCGACGTCGCCGGTCGGGAACCAGCCCCGGCCTTCCGCGTCGTACGCAAGCGGATCGCCGCCCTCGCCCCTGAAGTACTCCCTGACCACCCACGGTCCGCGGACGAGCAGGTTGCCGTAGGCCTTGCCGTCCCACGCGAGCTCCTCGCCCTCGTCGTCGACGATCTTCATGTCGACGCCGAAGATCACATGGCCCTGCTTCTCGAGGACCTTCTGCTGCGCCTCCTTCGGCAGGTCCAGGTGCTTGTTCTGCAGCCGCGACAGCGTGCCGAGCGGTGACATCTCGGTCATGCCCCAGGCGTGGATCACGTCGACGCCGTACTGCTCCTGGAACGCGCGGATCATCGCCGGCGGGCAGGCCGAGCCGCCGATCACGGTGCGGCGGAAGGTCGAGAACTTCAGGTTGTTCGCCGACACGTGCTGCAGCAGGCCGAGCCACACCGTCGGCACGCCGGCCGAGTAGGTGACCTTCTCGCTCTCGAAGAGCTCGTAGATCGACTTGCCGTCGAGCGCCGGGCCGGGGAACACCAGCTTCGCGCCGACCAGCGGCGCGGTGTACGGCAGGCCCCACGCGTTGACGTGGAACATCGGCACGACCGGCAGGATCGAGTCGCGCGCCGACGCGCCCATCGCGTCGGGCAGCGCGGCCGCGTAGGCGTGCAGCACCGTCGAGCGGTGGCTGTACAGCGCGCCCTTGGGGTTGCCGGTGGTGCCCGAGGTGTAGCACAGGCCGCAGGCCGAGCGCTCGTCGAGCTCGGGCCAGACATAGCCCTCGGCGCCCTCGGCGAGCAGCTCCTCGTAGCAGAGCAGGTTCGGCACCTTCGTCGTCGCCGGCATGCGGTCGCGGGCGCACATCGCGATCCAGCCCTTCACGTTCGGGCAGTGCCCGGCGATCGCCTCGACGATCGGTGCGAAGGTCAGGTCGAAGGCGAGGTACGCGTCGTTCGCGTGGTTGACGATCCAGGCGATCTGCTCCGGGTGCAGTCTCGGGTTGATCGTGTGCACCACGCCGCCCAGGCCCGCGGCCGCGTAGTAGATCTCCATGTGCCGGTAGCCGTTCCACGCGAGCGTCGCGATCCGGTCGCCGACGTGCACGCCGCGCTTCGTGAACGCGTCGGCGAGTCGCGCCGAGCGGTCGTGGCAGTCGCGGTAGCTGTAGCGGTGCAGGTCGCCCTCGACCCGGCGGGAGACGATCTCGACGTCGGGGAAGTGGCGGGCGGCGTGGCGCAGCAGGTTGGACACGAGCAGCGGCATGTCCATCATCAGACCCTGCATGGGGCGTCTCCTGGGAGGAAGGTCTTCGGGGTCGGATCCACGGCCGGGGCCGGGCGGCGCGCGCCGTGGAGGCGAGGATGGTGGCCACCGCAAGCCCGCCCGTCAAGCAGGGTCAAGACGGCCGCGCTGCGCACGCGCGGGCCGCGGCTTTAGAATGCGAGGGCGCCATTCCCCTTCGTGCCCCGCCGCGCGTTCCCGCGCCGCCTGGCCGGTTCGTGCGGCCCACCCGGGCGCCCCCCAGAGACGATGAAGCTGCTCTTCGACCTCTTCCCGATCCTGCTGTTCTTCGCGGCCTTCAAGCTCGCCGACATCTACGTCGCGACGGGGGTCGCGATCGCCGCCACGGTGCTGCAGATCGCGTGGCTCAAGCTGCGCGGGCGCGCGGTCGAGCCGATGCAGTGGGCGAGCCTCGGGATCATCGTCGTGTTCGGCGGCATGACGCTGCTGTTCCACGACGAGACCTTCATCAAGTGGAAGCCGACGGTGCTCTACGGGCTGTTCGCGGCTGCGCTGCTGCTCGCGCCGAGGCTGACCGGGAAGAACCCGCTGCGCGCGATCATGGGGGCGCAGCTGTCGCTGCCGCCGCGGATCTGGCAGCGCCTGACCTGGGCGTGGGCCGGCTTCTTCGCGGCGATGGGCGCGCTGAACCTGTTCGTCGCCTACCGTTTCCCGCTCGAGACCTGGGTCGACTTCAAGGTGTTCGGCACCCTGGGCCTGACGATCGTGTTCGTGATCGTGCAGGCGGTGTGGATCGGCCGCCATGCCGAGGAGCCCGAGACCGGGGACGCCGGCCGATGAGACCGACGCTGGACGACCTGCGCGCGCGCTTCGAGGCGGCGTTTCCCGGCGACGCGATCGAGCTCGCCGACGACAGCCACCTGCACGCCGGGCATGCCGGCTCGGCCGGCGGCGCGGGGCACTACACGGTGCGGATCGTCTCGCCGCGCTTCCACGGCGCCTCGACCGTGGCCCGGCATCGCCTTGTGTATGATGCGGTGCGGGACTGGATGCCGCACCGCGTCCACGCGCTGGTGATCGTCGCCCGCACGCCGGCCGAGGCGTCCGCCTAGGGGCCGGTCCGGTTTTCCGGTGCGCTTCCCCGGCCCGCGTCGGCGGGCCCTTCTCCGTGCGGCCCGGCCGCCCGCCCCCCCCACATCATCCCGAACGTCCATGAACGCATCCTTCCGTCGCACCCTGCCCGCCGTGATCGCCGTGCTGTCGATCGGTGTCGCGGGCGCAGCGCACGCGCAGAACGCGGCGATCGTCAACGGCAAGGCGATCCCCAAGTCCCGAGTCGACGACTTCGTCGCCGCGCTGACCCAGCAGGGCCGCCCCGACACGCCCGAGTTGCGCACCGCCGTGCGCGACGAGCTGATCGCGCGCGAGATCTTCGTTCAGGAGGCCGAGCGCAAGGGCCTGACCCGCAACGCCGAGGTCGCGCGCCAGCTCGACCAGACCCGCCAGGACATCCTGATCCGCGCGGTGATCCGCGACCACCTGAAGAACAACCCGGTCACCGACGCCGACGTGAAGGCCGAGTACGACAAGCTCACCAAGACCGCCGCCGGCGGCGACAAGGAATACCGCGCGCGCCACATCCTGGTCGAGTCCGAGGCCGAAGCGAAGTCGATCATCGACCAGCTGAAGAAGGGCGCGAAGTTCGAGGAGCTCGCGAAGAAGTCGAAGGATCCGGGCTCGGCCGCGAACGGCGGCGACCTCGACTGGAACGGGCCGGACACCTTCGTCAAGCCGTTCTCCGAGGCGATGGTGAAGCTGCAGAAGGGCCAGACGACCGACGTGCCGGTCAAGACCGACTTCGGCTGGCACGTGATCCGCCTCGACGACGTGCGTGACCAGGCACCGCCGCCGCTCGAGCAGGTCGGGCCGCAGATCAAGCAGGAACTCGAGCGCCGCCGGATCCAGACTCTGCAGACGGACCTGAAGGCGAAGGCGCGGATCCAGTAGAACCGCTGCTGCTGCGCCGCTCCGGACGCCCCGCCCCCGCGGGGCGTCGTCATTTCGGGGCCGGCGGCTCCGGATCGGCGGACGCGGCGCGGCGAGCGGCCCGCGCGGCCGCGCGGCGCTCGGCGAAGAACGCCTGCAGCGCGGCGCCGCACGCGTCGGCGAGCACGCCGCCGACCGAGGTCGCGTGGTGGTTGAGCCGCGGCTCGGCGAACAGGTCGACGACGCTGCCGCAGGCCCCGGTCTTCGGGTCGGCCGCGCCCCAGACCACGCGACGGATCCGCGCGTGCTGGATCGCACCCGCGCACATCGCGCAGGGCTCCAGCGTCACGTACAGGTCGCAGCCCGGCAGCCGGTAGTTGCCGAGCGTGCGCGCCGCGTCGCGCAGCGCCCCGACCTCGGCGTGTGCGGTCGGATCCTGTGCGCCGATCGGATGGTTCCAGCCGCGCCCGACGATCGCCCCGTCGCGCACGACCACTGCGCCGACCGGCACCTCGCCCGCGGCGCGCGCGCGCTCGGCGAGCTCGAGCGCCGCGCGCATGAAGCGCAGATCGTCATCGTCGGGCCCGGGTGGCGTGCTCACGACGGCAGTGTCCGGTAGCGGCGCGCGAGCGCGCGGAATGCGTCGAGCCTGGGGTCGACGCCGGTCTCCTCGGCAAGCACGCGCGCGATCTCGGGCGCGACCGCATCGGCCGCGGCCGCGTCGAGGAACAGCAGCCGCGACCGACGCGCGAGCACGTCCTCGACCGTGCGCGCCCACTCGTGCCGCGCGGCGAACCGCACCATCGCCTCGCTCAGGCCGTCGGCGAGCATGCGGGCGGCGCCGGGCAGCGCATCGAGCGCGGGGGCGTCGGCGCCGTAGAGGTGCAATCCCGGCGCGTCCGCGATCGGGCGCGGGTCGGGACCGCCGGGACCGGCCCCCGCGAGCGGCAGCGTCACCGTGACGCCGCCGGCGCGGCGCTCGAGGAGACCCGCGTCGAAGCAGCGATCGAGCACGTCCTCGGCCATCGCGCGGTAGGTCGTCCACTTGCCGCCGGTGACGCTGACGAGGCCCGAGGGGCTCACCGTCACCGTGTGCTCGCGGCTCAGCCCCTTGGTCTGCGCGCTGGCATCGCCCGAGGGGCGCACCAGCGGGCGCAGCCCGACCCACGCGCTGGTCACGTCGGCGCGCGACGGCGCACGGGCGAGATAGCGCGCCGCCTCGCGCAGGATGAAGGCCACCTCGTCGGCGAACGGCTCCGGCTCGACGGCGAGGCCTTCGCGCGGCGTGTCGGTCGTGCCGAGCACCGTACGCCCCAGCCAGGGCACCGCGAACAGCACGCGCCCGTCGGCGGTCGACGGCACCAGCAACGCACGCGGGCCCGGCAGGAACGCGCGGTCGACGACCAGGTGCACGCCCTGGCTCGGCGCGACGATCGGCGGCACCGTGCGGCCGGCCGCCTCGCCGTCGCGCGCGCGCAGCGCGTCGACCCAGACCCCGGTCGCGTTGACCACCGCGCGCGCCGCGATCGCGTGCTCGGCGCCGGTCTCGCGATCGCGCGCGCGCACGCCCCGCACGCGGCCGTCCGCGTGCAGCAGCGCGACGACCTCGACGTGGTTGAGCAGCAGCGCGCCGTGCGCGGCCGCGGTCCGCGCGAGCGCGACCGCGAGCCGCGCGTCGTCGAACTGGCCGTCCCAGTAAAGCACGCCGCCACGCAGCCCCTGCGCTCGCGCGCCCGGCAATTCGCGCAGCGTCTCGGCGCGGTCGAGCCGGCGGGTCGGGCCGAGTGCGTCGCGGCCGGCGAGGCGGTCGTACAGCGCGAGCCCCGCCCCGTAGAAGCGGGACTCCCACCACCGGTAGGCGGGCATCACGAAGCCGATCGGCGAGGCCAGGTGCGGCGCGTTGCGCAGCAGCGTCGCCCGCTCGTGCAGCGCCTCGCGCACCAGCGACAGGTTGCCCTGCGCGAGGTAGCGCACGCCCCCGTGTACGAGCTTGGTGGCACGCGACGAGGTGCCCTTCGCGAAGTCCTCGGCCTCGAGCAGCGCCACCCGGAATCCTCGCGCAGCCGCGTCGAGCGCGACGCCGAGTCCGGTGGCGCCGCCGCCGACGACCAGCAGGTCGAGCTCGCCTGTCGCGGCGAGGCGCGCGGTCAGCGCGTCGCGCGCGGTGCGGGGCGGGAGGGTCGCGGCGGGCATCGGCGACGTGATGGTAACGCGCGCGGCGCATGGCCCCGGGGCTCGCCGGCGTCGTGCGACGGAGCGGTCGCCGTTCCGCTTCCGCCTCGGCGGTGTCCAGGACGAAGCGAAAACCTTGACATTCTTTACTGTCAGTTCAAAATGACAGTCGCGGTGCCCTCGTGCGGGCTGAGCACGATTTCATCGATATTCTTTTCAGGAGATCGAACCATGTCCGACCCGACCGCGTCCGACCCGAACAGGGTCTGGCCGACAGGACTGACCGAACCCGAAGCGCAGGAGCTCCATCGCCATCTGATCCAGGGCACCCAGATCTTCGGCATCATCGCGGCCTTCGCGCACCTGCTGGCCTACATCTACTCGCCCTGGCTGAAATAGGCCGCAGGAGCCGAACATGATCTACGGCAAAGTCTGGCTTCACGTGAAGCCCTCCGTCGGCATCCCGCTGTTCCTCGGTGCCGTCGCAGTCGCTTCGTTCTCCGTCCACGTGGCCCTGGTCACGAACACGACGTGGGTGAAGCGCTTCCTCAACGGTCCTGGCCCCGCCAAGGCGGCCCAGATCAAGCAGGACGTCGCGCAGGCGACCGTCCCGCCACCGACCGTGCTGGTGGCGTCCACGACACGAGGATCCGACTAGGATCCGGCTCGCTCCGCGAGACGCGGGCGGGGCCTTGGCCCCGCCCGTGGTTCCGCCCGGGTTCCGCCGTGACGTGACCCCGCCGTGAATTGACTCGTTTCTCCGATCGATCCGCTCGTCCGGACATCGCCATGACGCTTCGCCGTTCCTCGCTCGACCACCGAGTCGCCCGACGAGCCGCCGACGCCGGCGATCCCCCGTCCGCCCCGCGGCGCACCCCCCGATGAACGCCCTCGCCCGGCAGCTGGTCCGATCCTGGGTCGGGATGGGCACCCGCTTCCTGCCGTTCGCCGACGCGGCAAGCCCGGATCTGCCGCTCCCGCGCCTGCTGCGCCTGTCGCTGTTCCAGGTGTCGGTGGGCATGGCGCTCGTGCTGATCGTCGGCACGCTGAACCGCGTGATGATCGTCGAGCTCGAGGTGCCCGCCTCGCTGGTGGCGGTGATGATCGCGCTGCCGGTGCTGTACGCACCGTTCCGCGCGCTGGTCGGCCATCGCTCGGACAATCACCGTTCCGAGCTCGGCTGGCGTCGCGTGCCCTACATCTGGATGGGCACGCTGGTGCAGTTCGGCGGCCTCGCGATCATGCCGTTCGCGCTGCTGGTGCTGGCCGGGCGCGGCGCGGCGACGGACTGGCCGGCGTGGGTCGGTCCGCTCGGCGCCGGCGTCGCGTTCCTGCTGGTCGGCGCCGGCCTGCACACCGTGCAGACGGCCGGCCTCGCGCTCGCGACCGACCTCTCCCCGCCCGAGTCGCACCCGCGCGTCGTCGGGCTGATGTACGTGTCCTTGCTCGCCGGCTCGATCGTCGGCGCCCTCGCGTTCGGCGCGATGCTGGCCGACTTCACGCCCGGGCGGCTGATCCAGGTGATCCAGGCGGCGGCGGTGACGACGCTCGTGCTGAACACCGTGTCGCTTTGGAAACAGGAGACGCGCAGGCCGCGGCGCGGCGCGGCGATACCCGACGCCCCACCCTTCTCTCAGGCCTGGCGCGCCTACGTGGCCGCCGACGGTGTCCGGCGGCGCCTCGTCGCCATCGGTCTCGGCACGCTCGCGTTCGGCATGCAGGACGTGCTGCTCGAACCCTACGGCGGGCAGGTGCTCGGCATGACCGTCGGCGCGACGACCACGCTGACGGCGAGCCTCGCGCTCGGGGGCCTCGTCGGCTTCAGCCTCGCGTCGTACGTGCTGTCGCGCGGCGCGGACCCGTTCCGGATGGCGATCACCGGCGGACTCGTCGGCATCGCCGGCTTCGCGCTCGTGATCCTGTCGCCGGCCCTCGCGTCGGTGCCGGTGTTCGCGCTCGGCGTCGGCCTCGTGGGCCTCGGCGGCGGCCTCTTCGGGCACGGCACGCTGACCGCGACGATGAACCACGCACCCCGCGACCAGGCGGGGCTCGCTCTCGGCGCCTGGGGCGCGGTCCAGGCGACGACTGCCGGGGTCGCGCTCGCGCTCGGCGGGCTGCTGGCCGACGCGGTCGGTGCGCTCGCCCGCCGGGGCGCGCTCGGCGCCTCTCTCGCGGGTCGCGACACCGGTTACCTGGCCGTCTACGGGCTGGAGATCGCCCTGCTTGTTGCGACGATCGCGCTGATGTCCGCACTGGCACGAGGCCCGCGCGCGCGGGCGGTCGCCTGAACGTGCAGAATATGCGGGACAGTCCCGCCATGCGGTTCCGTCCGGCGCCTTCGCGGCACCGGGCCTTTCGTGTTGGACCCCGCTGCGCCGGCGATCCGGCGAGCCCCTAGGAGATCACCGTGCCCGTCTCGTTCTGGCTGACCATCGTCCTCTTCGTGCTCATCGGCTTCATGCTGGCCAACAACTTCTACTGGAAGAACCAGCGCGAGGAATACAAGTACCGCGTCGAGAAGTGGAAGGCGCAGCGCGAAGGCCGCACGGAGTGACGCGGGCGGGCGCGCGTCAGCGCGCCCCGCGGTCCTGACCGGGCGCTCGCACCAGGCGCTCGGCGATACCGCCCACGATCATCACGCAGAACGCCGCCCCGCATCCGGCGGCGAGCAGGCCCAGCGCGATCCCGCCGACCTGGGCACCAAAATCGAACGCGAAGGCTGCGCCGACCAGCGCGGCCAGACCTTCGATCGTCCATCGCAGGATGGGGCGCGGTGCGCGACCCCCTCGGTCGTGATCCATCGTGGGCTCCCTGTCGCGCCGGTCAGTCGCCGAGCGCGTGTCTCGCGGCTAGCTTACCAGCGACTGCGTCGGCGCGAGGAGGCCGATCGAAGTCAAGGATGCGGCGCAGACCGCGCCGCCGCGCTTGCCCCGCCGGGGTCCCGGTCGTAGCCTGCAACGCTCGATCCGACCTCCAGCGGTCGATCGTCTCCGGGATCTCCACCATGGCTCCATCGCGCCGCCACGCCGAGCGGCACCGTACCGACCGCATCGGCTGGCTGCGCGCTGCCGTGCTCGGCGCCAACGACGGCATCGTCTCCACGGCCAGCCTGGTCGTCGGGGTCGCGGCGGCCAGCGCGAGTTCCGGCAACGTGCTGCTCACCGGCATCGCAGGCCTCGTGGCCGGTGCGATGTCGATGGCGGCGGGCGAATACGTCTCGGTCCACTCGCAGTCCGACACCGAGCGCGCGGACCTGGCACGCGAGCGCGCCGAGCTCGACGCGGACCCTGCGGCCGAGCAGCGCGAGCTGGTCGCGATCTACGTCGCGCGAGGGCTCGAGCCGGACCTGGCGACGCAGGTCGCGGCGCAACTCATGCGCCACGACGCGCTCGGTGCGCACGCGCGCGACGAGCTGGGCATCTCGGAGGCGTTCAGCGCGAGGCCGCTGCAGGCCGCCTTGGCCTCGGCGGGCAGCTTCGCGGTCGGGGCGGCGCTGCCGCTGGCCGTGACCGCGGCGGCGCCTGCGGCATCGGTGATCCCGTGGGTGTCCGGGACGTCGATCGTGTTCCTCGCCGTGCTCGGCGCGGTCGCGGCCCGCGCCGGCGGCGCCGGCGTGCTCGCGGGTGCGTGGCGGGTCACCTTCTGGGGCGCGCTGGCGATGGCGATCACCGCGGGCGTGGGGGCGCTGTTCGGGGCAGTGGTCTGATCCGCCGCTCAGGGCCTGCGCCGCGCCTGCCCCGAGGCCTGCGCCTCGAGGAACCCGAGCACCGCCGCGAGCGCCGGCGAGCGCAGGTCGTCCGACTCGACCAGCAGCGCGTGGCGCGCCCTCGGCAGCACCTGGCCGCGGCAGCGGCTGGCCGCGCCCGCGTTGACGTTGGCGCAGAACTGCTCCTGCGCGGCCGGCTCGACCACCGTGTCCTGGCCGCCCTGCAGCAGCAGCACGGGCACCGCGATCCGCGCGGCCGCCGGCCCGCGCGCCTCGTGCGAGGCGGCGCAGGCCTGCACGACCCAGCGCAGCGTCGGGCCGGCCACGCGCGCGTCGGCGCTGCCGCAGTGCTCGCCCTCGCAGCGGGCCTGCCGGTCGAGCCAGCGGCGCTCGAGCCGCGGCACGCTGTGCGACATGTCGTTCATGCGCTTGTCGGGCAGCGCGGCGAACGCCTTGCGCTGGGCCTCGAAGCCGTCGGTGACCTGGATCGAGGAGACCCACGGCAGCGGCGCGTCCAGGCCGCCTGAGCTCGCCTGGTCGCACCAGTTCCGCACCGGCTCGAGGCTGCCGGGCTCGGCCACCCGCGGCTCGTGCATCGGCGTCACCAGTGCGGCGGCCGCGAACGGTGTGTCGGTGCCGCGTCGCGCGAGGTGCAGCGACACGACCGCGCCGCCCATCGAGTGCGCGAGCGCCACCAGCGGCCGCGGATTGCCCGAGCGCGACGCGCGCACGATCCCCACGAAGCGCTCGAGGTCGGCGACGAGATGGTCGAACCGGTCCATGTGGCCCTTCGTCGACTCGTCGGGATCGGCCAGCAGCCGGCTCGAGAAGCCCTGGCCGCGGTGGTCGTGCACGTAGACCGACCAGCCGTTGGCGACCAGGTCGTGGATCAGCTCCTGGTACATCGACAGGCCCTCGGTGAACCCGGGCACGACGACGACGCCGCCGCGCGTCTCGGCGCGGTGGCGGTACAGGCGGTAGTGGATGCGGACCGTACGCTCGTCGTTGCGGCCCGTGGGCACGCCCTCGAACGATCCGATCGTGCGCTCGGCCTTCGACCGCGTCGCGCGCTCGATGTCCTCCCAGCCGGTCGACGCGAAGCGCGACTCGCGCGACAGCGCGTACCGGCCGGGATCGACGCGGGACGGGTCCAGCGGCTCGAACGCGACGGCGCAGCCCGCTGCGAGGAGCAGCGCCGCGCCGATGCATCGAGCCCCGGCGGCCCGACGTCCGCGTTTCCTCTCGGCGGGCGCGGCGCCCGCCCGGTCCTCGACGGATTCGACACGTCGTCGCGGATGCACTCGGTTCAGGCGGCACAGCGCCTTCACGCCGGCAGTGAGAAGCATGGTCATCTCGTGGGGGATCCCGAAACGCGGGCCTCGCAATCATCCGACATCCGAGGCGATTCGCTCGCACTCGAGCGAAGGACGCGGAACCGATCCTTCTGCGGCAGGCGCCACCGAGCCGAACGAACGCATCACCCGGAGGTGCTCGACCGCGTGCAGCCGCCCCCGGCGGCGCCGCGGCCGCGCACCCTTCGCCGAGACACGACCATGCGAGCGCTCGAACGCCGCCATGGGCTGCCGCTGCGGCGCTGCAGTTGGGGTGGCGGCTGCACACCGTGTCCGACATCAGGCCGGAGCCCGGGATCGGGGCCAAGAACGCGACCCGCGGGTGCTCGCAGCCCGGCAGCGCTCACACCCGGATGCGTCCAGGGTGCGTCCGAAAGGACGCCTTCGCGTCGCGCGGCCCGCTGCCCATGCCGGGCATTGGGAGGGCGTTTGAGATTTCTGTCCCCCGAAGCGGTCGGATCTCGGCACGTTCCGATCGTTTCGTCACGGAAACTCATCGGGCACGAAGTGACTTGACGGTCTTGCCGTAACTGCGTAGTCTTCTCGTGACCGGATAGTTCATTCGGTGGCGTTCCACCCCGCCTGTCGCGGTGCCTCCCTCAGGAGTCGAATCCATGATCCGCTGGTTCCACCGCGCCCTGGCCGTCGGTGCCGTTGCCTTCGTCGCCGCTTGCGGCAGCGACCACGATCCGGTCCCCGCCCCGGCCCCCGCGCCCGTCTCGATCGCGCAGACCGCAACCGATGCGAACCTCACCGCACTCGTCGCGGCAGCCACCAAGGCCGGGCTGGTGCCGACGCTGTCGGATGCCAATGCCAATCTGACCGTGCTGGCGCCGTCGAATGCCGCCTTCAACACCCTGGCCACGAGGCTGGGCTTCACGGACGCCACGGCCCTCGTCAACGCGCTCCCGGCGGCAGCCCTCCAGAGCATCCTGCAGTACCACGTGATCGCGGGCCGCGTCGGTGCGGCGGCGATCCAGTCAGGCCCCGCAACGCGCCCGACGCTGTACACCTTCGGCGCTGCACCCGCCACCTTGGCGGTGTCCACGACCGGTGGGGTCGGCTTCACCGATGCCGTCCTGACCCGTGCCAACGTGGTGACGGCGGACGTCGCCGCCTCCAACGGCGTGGTGCACGTGATCGACAAGGTTCTGGTGCCCCCGGGCGTGCTCAACGTCGTCCAGATGGCGCTCGCCAACCCGGACTTCACCTCCCTGACGGGCGCACTGGCAAGCCGCAATCTGGTCCCCACCTTGTCAGCTGCCGGTCCGTTCACCGTGTTCGCGCCCACCAACGCCGCATTCACGGCGATCGCATCGACGGTCGCCTCGCTGACCGGTCCGCAACTCGACACGGTGCTGACCTACCACGTGCTGGCGGGTCAGGTGCTGTCCACCGGCATCCCGTTCGGCACGCCGGTGACGACCGTCGCCGCACCCCGGCAGTTCACCATCACGGCCGGGCCGGCGCCCGCGATCGCCTCGATCGCCGACAGCACCGCCACACCGGCGCGTATCGTTGCCGTGGACATCCGCGCCAGCAACGGCGTGATCCACGTGATCGACAAGGTGCTGATTCCGAGCCCGCTCTGACGCGGGACGGGCGGCCATGCGTACCGCCCGCTGAATCGAAGCCTGATTCAGCGGGTGGCCATGCAGCGCCGCCGCAGGGGGGCGTGCAAGAGTGAATGGCCCTTCCGGGGTTCGAATCCCCATCCCTCGGCCAGTATAGGTTGCCATCAGTCCGTCCTGAATAACGCCGTAACCGATCAGCCGTGATCCAGCGAAGTCAGAGTGAGGCCCATCGCGGCGAGCAAGGTCGCGATCGGTCGGGCACAAGAAAGCCGCAGCGCCCGCAGCAGCAGCCTCACGTTGTGACCCGCGCCGCACAGCACCGCATGCAGCGCGTCGCCCAGTGCCCCTTTGAGCCAGTTGCGTCCGAGTCGCCCGTCGGTCTTCATGTGTCCGATCGTCGGTTCCTTCGCGCTCCTTCGCTTGATCATCGCGTGCAGCGTGCGCGTGATGCCGCGCTTCTGTCCGGAGCGCAGGATCTGGATGCCGTCGAGCTCCACGCCGCGATAGCCGCGGTCCACGATCACCGTCTTAGGCTTGTGATCGGCCAGGATGCTCACCTGCTCGATCGCCTCGCCGAGCGTGTGTCCGTCGTACGGATTGCCCGGTATCGAGCGCATTCCCACCACGAAGCCTTCCTTGAGCGTCGTGGCCACGGTCACCTTCACGCCGAACTCGTACGGCGTGCGCGCCCTGCCCTTGCTGATGCATTCCACCTCGGGTGCATGGAACGCGTAGAGCTTGTTCTTGTCCTTCGTCTGCTGGGTCAGGATCCGGTTCGCGCGGCCCAGGATCTCGCGGGCGCGGCCCTGGCGGCTCGGATCGATCCGCTCGAGTTGGCGATCGACATCGCGCATCACCCGGCCCACGCGCGAGCGCAGCGTGCGCAGCGACTTCTTCATCCGCCGGTACTGCTTGGCGTGCGCGTAGCGCCCGATCTGCGCAGCGAGCCTCGGGGCCTCGCGGTTGTAGTTCTGCCGCAGCGTCAGGCCTTCTTCATCGGCCAGCGACACCAGGTGCCGGCGCGAGGTCTCCAGCAGTCGGCTGTCGGTCGGATGCGCAACCGCCTTGGGCATCACCGTCGTGTCCACGACCACCCGGTCGATGCTCGAGTGCTTGAGCAGCCCCAGCTTGCGCCCCGCCTCGATCGTCGCCGTCAGCATCGTCTCCACGCCTTCCTTGCCCACCCGCTTGCGCAAGCGCGACAGGCTCGACGGATCGACGGGCGCCTCGGTCTGGAAGTACGTCTCGCCCGTGTGGTGCTGCCAG
>Ga0315899_10003401_pt1 | contig 17331 bp, 8 predicted proteins | sample LakEriMetagenome_2_FD_203518 | JGI IMG/M metagenome (GOLD analysis project Ga0315899, IMG submission 203518) | Freshwater fungal communities from buoy surface, Lake Erie, Ohio, United States - Buoy 4 MA112 | ecosystem: Environmental > Aquatic > Freshwater > Lake | place: USA: Lake Erie, Ohio... | reverse complement strand
CGTATCTTCCCTTGCTGCGTTTGGTTGCAAGGTGAATACGGTTTGAAAGACATCTACCTCGGTGTGCCAGTAGTTTTAGGCAAAAATGGGGTAGAGAAAATCATCGAACTCCAGCTTAATACCGCAGAGAAAGCACTGCTCGAAGCATCAGCAAAAGCAGTGAAGGAAGTTATGAACGTGTTGGACACTATGAATGCCAGCGCGTGATTCAATAATTCAAACACAAATGTCTAACAATAAAAGAGGCTGCCTCATCGGGCAGCCTCTTTCATAAGTTATAATTCCTTATTGCTTCTTCTTCGTTTGAATCGTGGGCTTTGGAGCAGGGACCTCTTGCTTTACCTCACGTATTCTGATTGGATCCTTTTTGGCTTCTTCAGGGCTTGCATTCTCCGATCCATCCGGAACTACTGGTGCGGTAACCATCTTTGGTTTCTTTTTCACAAACTTCAATTCGTCTATGATGTTACCACCGCCCATCAATTTCTCAACGATAAACAAGACGTATCGAATATCAACCGAAATAGTTCGTTGCAATTCGGGCTCAAATGCAATGTCGCCGCTCATGGCCTCCCAGTTACCATCAAAGGCAATACCTACAATATTTCCATCTCCATCAATTACGGGGCTTCCAGAATTACCTCCGGTAATATCCAAATTATGAATGAAGCAAGTGGGCAATTCACCTCGATTATTTGCGTATCTGCCGAAATTTCGATAGGTAATGAGCTCGGCTAGCTTGTCTGGAACTACAAATTCCGGGTTCGAGTTATCACGCTTTTCCATGATTCCGGCAGCTGTCGTATAGTAATCATATTTCACCGCATCGGCAGCTTTGTAGTCATCCACTACGCCGTATGTAATACGCATAGTGCTGTTCGCATCAGGCGCATAGGTCTTAGTAGGATTCATTTCACGCAATCCGGCAACAAATTGACGCATTCCCTTATTGAATTTTTGTTGCGGATTCATAGCACGAAATTTCATGGCGTGTTCATTGGCACTTGACGCTGTGATGTATGCCAGATCTTTATCAATAGTCTTTGCATTGGGCTTCTTCAAAAATGCCTTCAATCGCATTTTATCAGTGAAAACAGAAGTTTCAAAAAGCTTAGCGGCATATGCCGAAGCGCTGCCCTTAAATTTCGAATCAAGCATTTGGTGCCAGCTTGGGCGATCTGTCGAGATACGCTCACGATACAGGTTGGTTAGGTTTACGAACACTACCTGATCTGTCGCAGCGTCATACTCTTTAAAAAACGCCTCCACTTCAGCATCCAACGAAACTAAACCTTCGTTGCGCTTAGTCTCATCCGTTTCTGCCAATAGCTGCTTAATGGATTCACCCATTTGAGCGGCAAAGGCCATAAATTCAGCACCGCCGGCACCGCAAAGTGAAGAGTAGGTTGCTGCCTTTACATTAGGATCCCACTCTGCATAATATTCCTGAATCAATTTGAGTGTTTCCCCATACTTCGATTTTGCATTTCCATTGGTATTCAACCAACGTGTAAAATCTGTCTCAATAACTTCCTTATCACGTTTCACATCCAAACGCTTCAACCCGCGTGTTTGGCCGATATAATACTTCCAGCTATTTGCTGTAGAAGCGTACTTCGCAGCATACATCAAACGCACACGTTGATCTTTATCCATCACACTCTTCCAGCTCTCGAGCTTAGTGCCAAAGCACTCGATAAGCGCAGGATTTCTCGTGTCGATTGCCTGCTGGATACCATACGATGTGAGATAGCGAGAGGTGCGACCGGGAAAGCCCATTATCATCGTAAAATCACCCTCTTCAACACCATCAATATTCACAGGTAGAAAGTGCTTTGGCTTATAAGGAACGTTGTCTTTGCTGTAGGATGCAGGTTGGTTATTCTTGTCCGCATAAATACGTAGCATCGAAAAGTCGCCGGTATGACGAGGCCACATCCAGTTGTCGGTATCACCACCAAACTTACCTACGCTCTCGGGCGGATTACCCACCAAGCGAATATCACTGAACGTTTGATAAACCATCATGTAATATTCATTACCGTAGAAAAATGATTTCACTTCAACTTCGTACTGACCATTATTGGTATTAGTACCCGAGAGTTCCTTGGATTTGGCAGCAAGCGCCTTCTCGCGATCTCCCTCCGACATGCCATCATTCACTGCAGATAGCATTTGTTGCGTAACATCCTCAATTCGCACCAAAAAAGAGATCTTGAAATCTGCAATAGGTAATTCTTCCGCATGGCTCTTTGCGCAAAAACCATTCACAAGCAGATTATTTTGCACCGTCGATAGGGTCTGGATAGCATCGTATCCACAATGGTGGTTCGTGAAAATCAATCCTTTGTCACTCACCACTTCACCTGTGCACATTCCATAATTAAGACGCACAATGGCATCCTTTAACGACGCTGTATTGATGCTGTAAATTTCTTCTTTAGTTAGATTTAAACCTAGGCCTTTCATTTCGGCCTCATTCATTCGGTTGAGCAGACTAACGAGCCACATACCTTCATTGGCCAGGAGTGCACCCGGCATCAATGAAATCAGCAGCACTGCGATGTACATTGTTTTTTTCATGATTATTGAATTGTGATGGTTAATTATTGAAGGGTCTTCATTTCTATTCTTGATTGCTACCTGAAGGTTGCCATTGTTGTTTTTCAATGAGGGTATCCAACTCATTGTATAAAAACCTCAAAGAAGCAGGTCCTTTATATCGATTGCGTACTTTATGCAATGTGCCTTCATGCGCAACATAAGTAGTAATATCAGGCAGATCATGAACCTTGTCATTATCATACGCCGTATTCATTTGGAAATAACCTATTTCCTCCGCCTTATGGAGCACATGCTTCACGTCGCTGAACGAAACTTGCGCTGTAAATCGACCAATGCGATCAACATGATTTTTACCGGTATACACAGCTCTTCCGTTATTCAAGATGGTAAGCTCAAAAATCGGACACATACCAAAGCAAGCACCACGCGAATAGTAGATCATCGTATCGGTGCCAACAGGTAATGTTGGCGGCTGACTTCGTTGAGTGATGGGTTCTGCCTGTGGAGCTTTTCTCTGCTTCGTGCATGAGAACAAAACGAGAAGAACAGAAAAAACCAGAAGTATGTTTCGCATCTATTTTTTTCCTTGTTGAGCCAACTTTTGTCGCTGAGCCTTTTGTGCCTCTTCCAGTCGCTGCATAAAGCTGCTCTTCGCTTGTGGCTTCTTTTTATTCTCTTCAATTTTAGCACGAATAGCATTTTCGTCAATGAAGTACTTCTTGATGGCCCACATCTGACCGATGCTCACCATGTTGGCCATAAAGTAATACAAACTCAACCCGGATGGCTGACTATTGAAGAAAAACAGCATCATCACCGTGAAAATATTCATCATTACGGTCATGTTGGGCATTCCTGGCTGCTGCGCCATTTGAGGCTGGCTGCCCATGCTCAACTTCGAATAGAAGAAAGTAGAAATACACATCAAGATGGTAAATCCACTAACGTGATTTCCGTAAATCGAACTTAAAATCGGAATATGCTGGTCCCAACTCAAGATGCTATCATAAGCAGCCAAATCGTCGGCCCACAGAAAGCTCTTGCCTCGCAGCACGATTTCAGCAGGAAAAAAGCGAAACATGGCGTACAAAATGGGCATCTGCAATAACACCGGAATACAACCCGCAAAAGGATTCACACCGGTTTGACGATAAAGTGCCATGGTCGCAGTTTGCTTCGCCATGGGGTCCTTGCCATCAAACTTCCTGTTGATTTCATCAATCTCAGGCTTCAACACACGCATCTTGGCGCTACTAAGAAAATTCTTCCAGGTAATTGGAAAAAGAACAGTCTTGATGCTTAAGGTGACAAGAAGAATGATGAGCCCCCAACTACCGATGAACGAAGAGAAAAACCAAAACAGCGGACGCACACAATATCGATTCACTGTTCCGATGATACTCCATCCGTAATCAATCACACGATCGATTTCCTCGGTATTGAGTTTCTTTAATTCTTTGTAATCATTGGGCCCAAAATAAAAGGTTAGTTCACCGAACGCATTCTCGCCGCCCTTCATAGCCATCAGCAGTTTCGCTTGATAAAGCTTGGTATGAAGGCTATCTTGCGGAACATTAACCTGCATGTAGGAACCCGGCTGAAAACCATCCTTGGAAATAACGGCCGCAGAGAAATAATCCTGTTTGAATGCAACCCATTGCAGCGCCTCTTCTGAGGTATAACTATCGTCGTCCGACTCGCTCAAATAATCTCTGTCTTCCTCGCCTTCTCGATAATATACCGAACAGCGTGAGCGCTCAGCGGCAAGTCCCTTCTCATTATTCAAACCACCGGCACTCCATTCCAACTGCAAGGGCTTCGAATTCATTTCAAGTTCATTGCCCAACCCATTGGCGTTAACCTTCACATCTACCGCATAGGCATCGGGCTGTAGGGTATAGATAATATCAAGGTATTTTGCCGGATCCGACGATTTCAGGCGCATGGTGAGAGAACCTGTCGATTGAGAGGCGTCTACCTCAGAGGCGCTTGGCTCGAAAAAGAACTCATCCGAACCGAACTCGCCTTTACCTGCCACACGCAGTTTCAACTTCATCGAAGAATAAGCCTCACTCCATAGCCGGATATTTTCTTTGGAAGCATAGCTCTTGTAACCATCCAATAGTTCTGCCCCCACGAATAATCCACCTTTCGTGGAAACAGTTAGCTTCACCCTAGCATTCCGAAGCACAACCGGCACATTCTCTCCCTTCACCGAAGCCGCCAGAATACCATATTTCGATTGTTGCTCTAATGAGGCAAGTTCTGTGCGCAGTGAATCACTCATCAAAGTGTCCGGTTGCAATACGCCTGTACTCTGAACTGCAGGAACTTCAGGAACTGCAGCTGCAGTGCTATCCAGGGTAGCCTGTTGTTCCTGTCGAAGTTTTTCCTGCTCGTTGGCTTGATACCACGAGAAGCCCAACAGCAACAAAATCATCAGGACAAAGCCGACCGCGGTGTTTTTATCAAATTTCATATCAATTATAAAAGGCGGCCAAAAGTCGCCACGAAACGGGGAACTCTAAAATATTTTTACGAAAAACCGTCAATAGCCCAATCTGCTGCGAAGAAGTCTTTTTAAGCCTCATTTTTGCCGTATGAAAAAGGGACAGGCGCTGCTGCTTTTGTTGACCACGATTCTGCTGCTTTTCCTGCAGCTCAGTTCAGGCAGCGTTTCTATTCCTCTGGTCGGGATATGGGAAACATTGACCTTGCAGCCGGGGGTCGAGGAAACCCATCGTATCATACTGTGGGATTCACGAATACCCAGAACGATGACCGCAGCGCTAGCCGGAGCAGCCCTTTCATGGAGCGGAATGTTGATGCAGACTCTTTTTAGGAACCCGCTAGCGGGTCCGTCGATGCTAGGAATTAGTTCCGGAGCAAGTTTAGGAGTAGCGCTGTTAGTGCTGGGTACAGGAGGTACAGTGCATCTGGCCGGGCTTTCAGGCTCGGTCAGTATTGCTTCAGCTGCATTCTTTGGGGCATTTGGGCTCTTAAGTATTGTTTTGCTTGTTTCACATCGTTTTGCCAACGAATCAACCCTCCTGATATTCGGTATTATGCTAACCTACTTCACATCCGCTATGGTAGATGCCTTGCAATCTCGCGCCGGAAGCGAAGCATTGAAGTCGTATATATCGTGGGGAATGGGAAATTTCGGAGATTGCAATTACTCTGAACTGACCATCCTTCTGTTGGCCTTGTTCCTAAGCATAGCGATTACAATTTATATTTTACCGAGGTTAAACCTCCTTACACTAGGCGATCACTACGCTCAAACTATGGGCGTAGATATTAAAAGAACTCGCGTTTTAATCATGATTGCCACAGGATTCATGGCAGGATGCGCAACTGCCTTCTGCGGCCCCATTTCCTTTATTGGACTCGCCGTTCCTCACATGTCGCGTTGGCTCACACATACGGGCGACCATAGAAAGAACCTGCCAACTACCCTTTGGTTAGGCGCATGCATTGCATTAGCATGCGATTGGATGAGCCGAATGAGTGCACTTCCTCTCAACACTATAGCATCGGCTTTGGGCGCACCTTTCGTAATTGTATTGGTATTAAAATGGAAGCGATTTAGTTCAATGATATGAATACCACTAATCGTCTTCATATCCGAAATCTATCCTTCTCCTATTCTGATAAGGAGATACTCAAGAATATCACTATCGATATTGAATCGGGTCGACTTACATCCATTCAAGGCAGAAACGGTACAGGTAAGAGTACACTCCTGAAATGTATTGCCGGGCTCAGTAAGCCAACCCAAGGTGAAATATCACTCAACAACATTTCCCTCCAATCGCTTACCCCACTTGAAAGATCTCGCCAACTAGCTGCATTATGGACCGATCGTTTGCGTATAGCCGGTTTTACGATTTATGATCTTGTTCTCATGGGAACCTACAACGCTCAAAAAGAATCGAATTCCCATGAATTAGACTCTATTGTTACAAGCTGTTTGAGCGCCCTCGGAATAGAGCATTTATCGCAGCGCTCACTAGATCAAGTAAGCGATGGTGAATTACAAAAGGCGATGATTGCCCGTGCTTTGGCACAACAACCCGCATTTCTGCTTCTCGACGAACCCACCACATACCTCGATTACGTGGCAAAAGAAGAACTTATGCTCACCCTTCAGAAACTAAGTTCTTTGAAGGGAATAGGCATCGTTTTTACGTCACACGAATTGGAATTAATTCGCACTTATGCTCATACACGGCTGGAAATAGCTGATGCTACAATAAGCCAACTGAAATAAGTATTAGAGGTGAATTTCTCGTACAAAACCTTCTTACCTTCGCCAACCCAAAAATCGTTTAAACAATGAATATAACAGTGGTAGGCTCAGGATATGTAGGCCTGGTTACGGGTACTTGCTTTGCCGAAACAGGCAACAACGTGACGTGTGTAGATATCGATGCAACAAAGGTTGAAAGAATGCAAAAGGGTGAGATTCCTATTTACGAGCCACACCTAGATGTTTTATTCGAACGCAATATTCGTGAAGGACGTTTACATTTTACCACTGACTTAAAAGGAGCTACAGACAGTGCTCAAATTATTTTTCTGGCATTACCTACTCCACCCGGAGAAGACGGCAGTGCAGATTTGAGCTATGTGCTCAATGTGGCGAATGAATTGGGTAAGATTATCCAAGATTATAAGGTCATAGTAGACAAAAGCACAGTGCCGGTTGGGACAGCCGAAAAAGTACATCAAGCCATTGTGCAGCACACCAGCATTCCCTTCGATGTAGTGAGCAATCCTGAATTTTTGAGGGAAGGTTTTGCTGTTGACGATTTTATGAAACCCGATCGCGTGGTTATTGGGACCACCAGTGCACGCGCTCGCAAACTTATGGAGGAACTCTATAAACCGTTCACTCGTCAGGGCAACCCGATCATTTTCATGGATGAGCGCAGTGCCGAGTTGACCAAATATGCAGCTAATGCCTTTTTGGCAACTAAAATTTCATTCATGAATGAGATTGCCAATTTCTGCGAGAAAGTAGGAGCCGACGTAGACATGGTTCGTATTGGTATGGGAACCGATACGCGTATTGGCAAACGCTTTCTTTTCCCAGGAATTGGTTACGGCGGGTCGTGCTTTCCCAAAGATGTGCAAGCTTTGTTTCACAGCGGCATGGAGAATCACTATGAATTCAAGATTCTCAAAAGTGTGATGAAAGTGAATGAACGCCAAAAAACAATCATGTTGGGGCCAATCCTCGATCATTTCAAAGGCTCACTCACCAACGTAACCATCGCACTCTGGGGACTTGCATTTAAGCCCGATACAGATGATATACGCGAAGCACCTGCGTTGTATATGATTGAACATTTGCTAGAGGCAGGAGCACGCATTGTAGCATTCGACCCGGAAGCAATGGACAATGTAAAGCGTCAAAAGGGATATTCTATTACATACGCCCAGGATCAATACGATGCACTGAAAGATGCAGATTGCTTACTGATATGCACCGAATGGAGCGCGTTTCGCAATCCGGATTTCGAAAAAATCGGCAGCTTAATGAGAAGCAAAACCATCTTCGATGGTCGCAATCTATACGATTTGGAGAAAATGTCTGAATTGGGTTATTTCTATAAGAGTATCGGAAGAACAGTAGTGAATGCCTAATACCATTTAATGTTTGGTGGATCCTTCATCAGAAGCATCATCTGGTTTAAAATGATACCTCACATGCAGAGGATGTTGATGAGACTTATGCTCTTGAGAAGGGATCTTCCAATATGCATTCTCGTCATCCGGAAGTTCAGGCTCGAGTTCAAATTGATAAACTTTACGCTTAGGCCCCTGCATGCGCCACATAAATGCGGCTAGAAAACCCATGAAAAAGCCGCATGCATGTCCTTCCCATGATACTTTTTTGTCGACCGGAAAAACATACCAAACAAGCGATCCATAATAAAGAACTACCACCAATGCGACCCTCATCAGAAGAGGGTTTCTTCGAATTATTCCACTAACCATAAGAAAAGCAAACTCGGCATAAATAAGAACACTGGCTCCTATATGGTTGCCCTCACGGCCCGAAAACCACAGGAGCAAAGGAGAGAAAAAGAACAGAGTGATAAATACAGGTAGAGCGATAGAACGATAGAAATAAAAAAGAAAAGAGTTTAATACAAAGAGTGCCAGCGAGTTTTGGGCAATATGTTCCAAATCGCCATGCAAAAAATGAATGGTGATAATACCGCGTAAGCCCTCCCAGGTTCTTGGCCTCAGACCCCACGATTTCAAATGGAAACCCATGTATTCATCCAATATGAATACAGACCAACCTATTACCAGTAATAGCAGCGAAAATAAAATTGCATCCAACATTCGCAAGCGATCAGCTCGCGCGGCATTCTGTTGTGATTCTGCTGATGCTTGCACTCCTATTAATCCTCTGATCTTAAAATGATGAAACTTCCTTCTTGGTTATACCCTTCTCCATCCAACCCCAAGGCCGATAAGCGATAATAATAGGTGCCATCAGGGTTGTCTTCCGGCAGCCATTCATCCAAAACCCCATGCAAGCCGCCAACCCGAGTTCCCCATCGATTCAATATATCTGCATCAAGCTCCTTCATATTCTGTGTCTTCACTCTCCAAGCATCATTTAACATGTCACCATTGGGTGTAACTACGTTTGGAATTATCAACAGCTCGGAATCATAATATGTAACCACTTGCATGCTATAAACATCCGGACAACCGGCGAGATAAGCAGTAAGCGTAATAGTATGTGTTTGTTCTCCATCAAAAACACCTTGGACTATTTCTGTACTATCATCGGTTATGATTGTGTCACCATTGCTCAATTCCCAAACAAAGTAGTCGCCCACCGATGCATTGGAAAAATCAACCTCGAAGGGAGGAATTCCAATGGTATCGGATGCGGTAAAAAGGGCTAAGGGCTGATGAACAATTACCTCGGCGCTTGCCTCACCGACACAACCATGCTCATCTGTGCCATGCACATGGTAAAGTGTTGTTTCAGAAGGCGAAACAACCGTAGTAATTTGCTGGGGACTATCAATAGCAGGCCCTTCCCATTGCACTACTTGAAGACCGCTCACCGCCAGAATATCACTTTCTCCCGGACATATTTCCAATGGTCCATTGGTAATAACGGTAGGTGGTTCAAAAACTTCAACAGTCACCTCGCCCGAAGAGGCGCATCCATTTACTGATTGTCCTGTCACAATATAAGTAGTAGTTTCCGAGGGTTCTGCTACAGTTGCAGCTTGCTGAGAATTAAGAACAGAAAATGAGGGCGACCAACTATAAACCTCTGCCCCGCTTGCGTTTAGTAATGCCTCTCCCTGCGGACAAATTGAAGTATCTGCGGAAAGCACTAATTCAGGCAATGGAAACACCTCCACAGTATCCACTACCGTAATTGAACAGACGTCAGAATAATCGTACTGCACAACTGTAACTCCCAATCCGGCTGCAACAGGATTGAATACTTGCTGTCCAACAGGTCCTTCTATTGCTGTGCCAATGAAATTGCCTCCAAAAAAATTCGCCTGAATGTCAAACGCGGGCTGATCTATACAAACACCATCAGGCAAACCCAAATCGATTTCCGGAAAATCTTCAATTGTAAGCGCTACACTATCTTCGGTAGCACAAGAATTCAGTAGAGAGTAAGTAAAGAAATGAGTACCTGGGGGCAACAATACCGGATCCATAATACCCAGCAATGAATCAATAATACCCATACCCGACCACACGCCCGACTCAGCTTCTACAAATAACATAACCGTGTCACTATTTACACATTCATGTGAGGGTTGAATAAAGAACATAGAAGGGTCTTCCACCTTAACCCAAATAGTATCAGCAGAAGAACAAGCCTCGTGATACATGGCCACCACCTGATGCAATCCCAATCCGGCTAATTGAGGATCAAAGCTACCTTCATTCATAGAAGAAATACCATTGCCAAACCATAGCACCTCAGTGAGGTTAGATGCAAAATCCTGCACTTGTGCATTTAGACATAATGCTGTCGTATCCGGCTGAAAAATTTGTAATGGAACGTATGTCTCAATTGCAATTTCTGTAAAGGCTTGCGTCGGGCAATTACCATCCAGAGAATATAAAAGTTCAGCATTTTCACTCACAACAAGAGAAGGGTCAAACGAGCCCATCAGCGAATCCAACACACCCGGCCCGGTCCATATTCCTCCAAGGGGTGATGCCTCTAACTGAACAATTGAATCGATACTGCATAAATTACTGACACTGCCAAATGTAATTTGTGGCGTCGACTGCACAACAATTACCACCTCAGTAGGCTGGATGCACGAAGAGTTGGGTTGAAATGTGACGGTCCATTCACCTTCACCCGCTGAAGCAGGATCAAACAAAACCCCGTCTGTGACACTTTCAATGGGGCCATTCCATGTACCTTCTTCAAAACTGGATGTCAAGAGCAACGGGCTCTCTTCTAAACACAAAACACTATCTGTAAGCGCTATTACAGCTGAGTCCGGTGGAATATAATCATAGAATTCGACATCCATACTTGTTGTCCCACAGGCCTCCCCTAACTGAATATTTGTAAGAGAAAATGTAAAATAAGTGTCTTGTTGAGGACCATTAGCCAGTGTTACATACAATTCATTTTCCTCACCCAAAAAATCAACCGGAGGATACGCCTCCCATACCACTCCAATGTTTTGCCCGAGAAAAGCAGCATTTGGATAATTCCGCTCAAATAGTATAGATAAATGCAAACTATCCAGGCAGCCTACATCAGGTATTGTGAAATCTTGTAATCCGGCCGGATCGTATACCTGCATGTAAGGTTGCGAAAAGTAAGAGTCGTCCGAAATCGTTATTGACGCATTCACGATATAGCCTTGAGCCCCTTCATAACAATCATAAACATTCAGGCTCCAACCGGGCAGTGTAACATCGCAACCCTCGAGAGGCGTCCAGTCGATAGGTTGCTGAAGGGAACCAAACGAACCAAAATCACCGGAGATTTCGAAAAATGGTAAATCACATAAATAATAATTCAACTGAGAAGAATTATTGAAACACAAATTAGTTGCGTCTGCATTGTAACACACCGTATCTACTTCAATAGGTGTTTGAGCCTCAGTAAGCAGAATAGTTGTTGATCCGCACTCCGGTGGCGCAACCAACTCAATACGCAAATCAGCCATGATAGGATGCTGAATATCCAAACAGACTTCTATCTCTGTGCTATCATTAAAAAAGTACGATTCAGTAAAATTCGATGGCGGTGGGTTGTAATATCCACCAACATTTCCACTCCAAAACAATCCGGCCAGTTGCACCGCAGAGCAACCAGGTTGTATTGTATTAGCATTTACAATAGGTGCAACAGCAACTCTCGAAATCCAGCAAATGTCATCCAAGAGTATAGTCCCCAAAGAATTGGTAACCAATGCCCGAAAGCCTCCATTGGCTGCTGTATAGCTTCCTTCTGGTACCTGCTGTTGATTCGTTATAGGCAACCATGAATTAGTGGAGGAAATAAAGCGATACCATTGAACATTAATTAACTCCTCCGATGGCCAGTTCACTCGAAGCAAAGCGCTTTGTCCCTGACAAATGAAAAATAAACTGTCATTTTCATAACCATTCGTATAGGATGTTGTATCACGCGCAGAGCAATTCAAGCATGTTAATTGCGCAGTTACCTCAACTGAGAAAGTAACAAATACAATCCAAAAAATCACCAATAATCGAATGAAGGACATGGCTATTGGATTGTATTAATTCCAGATTCAATACTAACACATTCCAATGAGCCTTCAAGAGAAGACACGATCATGCATCTATCGCATGGTAAAATTGGATAGTTCATAGGGTGGCGTTAAGCGAAACAAATATGAACCAAAATTGAATAAACCAAGCACCGTTCTGTTAATAATCTGTTGATAACGCCACAAAAACAAAAACGCCCTCCGAAGAGGGCGTTTTGTAAGTTCTCTGGTAGAGATTATTTCTGAATTTGAAGACGCTCAATCTCAAATGAAGCACCTGAGCTCAAACGAATCATGTAAATACCTGAAGACAGATGATCTGCATCAAACTCAGCTGTATAAACAACGCCTGCATCAGCAGATCTGTTGAATAGACTTCCTACCACACGTCCGGTCATATCCAACACCTCAAGTGTCAAATTACCGTCAGTAGTGCTCATGAAGGTGATGCTCGAGTGATCGTTAGCGGGGTTCGGCTGAATTCCTACAATCGCAATCTCAGGATTGCGACCTGCCTGGTTGCTATCATCGTTTACCGTCATACCCGCGAAACCATTGTCTTGTGAAGAGAACAAAATAGTCTGCGAGCAAGTAGATGAATTACCTGCACAGTCAATCGCTGTCCAAGTGCGCACGATGCTATACTCAGGACAGTTGTCTACACGGAAAGCAAAGTCGCCAATGCCACCCGCCAAACCACTGCTCACAGGCTGACCTTCATACAAGAAGATACCGCTGTAGTTGAACCATCCACCTGCACCATAATCACCGTTGTAGTTGTTGGCGCCATCTCCAATTTGGAATCCGAAGTATTGGTTAGATGGTGCGTGCGTGAGGTTCAACAATGAACCTGCATGCGATCCCCAGCCGGTCAATTCAAATGAAGCACCCGCCTGCAAGATGTAGTACATCCAGTCTTGGTAGTTACCATCTTCACCTCCACAATCGGCCTTGAATCCGCTTGGTAAAGCATCTGAACTCCACTGAGCCCAATCCTTGCCATTGGCAAAGGTCACGTTGAAATCAAAACCACCGGTCGGATAAATTACGTTGTACACACGACCGCTCATCGTTACGCTACCATCGGCATTGTATACCATCTGAGCAGGCACACTCTGGTCGAGCTGATACCAACGATACGCGCTTGGCAAGCTAAACAATGCCATTGCCCAATCGTATGGGTAGTTACATGGGTTGTCAAGCGGACGAACAGGTGTATACAAGTTGTATCCTGTTGTGCCCGACTCTGGGCAACCAATGCAAGCCTCTTCATAAATTACTTCTACTTCGTTTGAGCAGTTATCGCTAGCCGATACCTCAGCAGCAGCAGGAACTTCTGCATCGCAGGCAAGCGTTACATCGCTTGGGCAACCAACCAAAACAGGATCTGTAGTATCTTCAAAGTTGATTGTTTGTGTGAAGGTAGCACTTGCATTACCGCACGCATCTACAGCTATCCAGCTGCGAACAAAGCTTCCGGTGCATCCGTTGGAAACATACTCACCATCGGTGTAAACGTAATCAACAGCGCTGCAGTTGTCCGCAGCAGCTGGAGTAACTACATCAGCTGCCTGGTCACACTCATAGGTAAACACACTAGCATTGTCTGCAGACCATGCGGGAGATGTAGTATCCTGGTAGTTCACTGCAAAGGTGATCGATGAGGTGTTGCCACATACATCCGATGCAGTGTAGGTAGTAATTACCGTGTAGTTGCTGCTGCAGTTACCCTCTATTACGATCTCACTGGTGCTGATGGTTACCTCACCCTCGCAATTGTCGCTTGCACTTGGGCTTGGGTAGCTCACCTCAGTGCCACACTCAACTGTAATCTCCGAGCTCTCAGCATCAAATACAGGAGCCGTTTCATCCAACACAGTGATGTACTGATCTACTACCGTAGTGTTTCCGCAATCGTCGCTGGCAACCCACATGTAGTGATATACCATCTGGCAAGGTGTACCCTGCTCTTCAACCGATGCGTTCACCGTTAAGTCGGCATCGCAATTATCGCTGAAGGTAACTACCGCAGCAGACCAAGCATCATTGCAGCTGTAGGTCATATCCATTGGGTCGGCAGAAGCAACAGGAGCCTCATTGTCAGTAACCACAATGGTCTGCTGGAAGTACGATGAATTCTGACACTCATCGATGGCCATATAGTGACGCACCACTGAATATGCACAACCTTCACCCGTTGGCTCATCGTAAGCAATGGTAATGGCTGCATCGCCGCAGTTGTCATAAGCCTGCACATATACACCATTTACATCAAACTCATCGCACGACAGGCTGATGGTAGCATCACCGCTGAATACAGGTGCCGTAGTATCATATACATAGATCATCTGAACCTGTGTGGCTGTGTTACCGCAATCGTCGGCTGCGATAAACGTGCGCTCGATAGTCTTGCTGCAGTTGTTTTGAGCAACCAACGCCTCAACATAAGTAATGGTCACTTCGTTGTCGCAGTTGTCTGCAGCCGTTGCAGATGAAGCCGGCAATTCAGAAGCATCGCACTCCACTGTCATATCATCAGGGAAGGATGTAAATACAGGAGCTGTGTCATCGATAACGTTATAAACCGTTGTTGCGTTGGCTGTATTACCACATGCATCTGTAGCTGTCCAGGTGCGCACAAGGGTATAGGTCTGCGGACAGTTGCCGCTTATGATATTGTCGTTGTATGAAACAATTGCCTCGCCGCATGCGTCGGCAGCAGTTGCTGCGCCGAAGTTGATACCACCATCGCAGCTATACGTGCCACCTGCAGGTACAGATGTAAACACAGGATTGCTTTGGTCGTAAACGTTTACGGTAGTTGAAACGCTGGTTGTATTGCCACATGCGTCTGCTGCGGTCCATGTGTAGGTATAGATGTGGTTGCAGCCTACCATCTCCTCCGTTACGTTGGCGGTCAAAGTCAAATCGTTGCCGCAATTATCTGTAAAGGTCGGGTTGTCAATACCGGCGCCACCGTTGTACTGAGAGCACTCGATGGTAAGGTCGGCCGGAACATTCGATGCTACAGGAGCTGTAGTATCAACAACGTTCACTACGCGCACCACTGTGGCCGTATTACCGCAATCATCTGATGCAGTATAGGTAGTAGTAATTACGCTGTTGCAACCATCCTGTGATGTAACAGTAGTATCTGCAATCTCAAGTTCCACATCGCAGTTATCCTCCCAAATCGGGAAGTAAGCTGGAACAGAATCACCGCACTCAATAGTTATGGCAGCAGGTGCGTTTACACATATAGGAGCGCTTTCGTCAACCAAGCTGATAATCTGTATAAACTCACGATAGTTGCCACAAGCATCTGTTGCAGCGTAGGTGCGAACAACCTCACCGGCACAGCTGCCGCTTTGTGTTTGCTCATCTACAATCCAAATCAACTCAACCTCTTCCGAGCAGTTGTCGGAAGCCGTTACATAGATGCCTTGATAATCGTTGCATGGACGCTCGATCTCGATAGAACCTGCAAAAACAGGCGCTTCCGAATCGGTGATGCTAATGTTCTGAGTGAAAGACGACTGGTTGCCGCATCCGTCCGTTGCTGTCCAAACACGCGTGATATAGGTATCACATGCATCGCCGCTTACGTTGTCGGTGTAGTTCAAGGCAACACCGCTGCAGTTATCAACTGCCACAGGTGTGATAACTGGTACCGACTCATTACATTCATATGTAAAGATTGATTCATTGTCTGCATTGAAAATAGGAGCTGTTGAATCGGTCACATAGATATTTTGAGTCTCAACTGTTTGGTTACCGCAATCATCAGTTACACGGAAAACACGCTCAATCAAATAAGAGCCGGCACAATTGCCCGGTACAAGAACATCCTCTGAACCTATAGTAAGGTCTTGATCACAGTTGTCATAAACAGTTACACTGCCCACTGCGGGAATTTCATCACTACAGTCAATCACTACATCACCAGGAACCTCCATAATCGTTGGATTGGTAGTATCTACTATTGTAATAGTGCGTGATACTGTTCCTGTATTACCACATACATCAGACGCAGAGTAGGTTTCCGTAATGATGGTGGTGCAGCCTGCTGAAACGCTCGGAGCGGCAACGCTATAGGTCAACTCTGTAGAGCAGTTGTCTGCCCAAGCCGGATCATAAGCAGGAATTTCAGAACCACACTCAACTGTGATATCCTGAGGCTGGTTAATTGCAACAGGCGCAGTAGTATCAATCAGTGTAATAATTTGCTGCACCTCTGTGCTATTTCCACAATCATCAGTTGCAGAATACGTGCGCACAATACGTCCCGCACAAGCCCCGCTGGCAATATCGTCGCTCACCCATTCAACCTGAACATCGCTATCGCAATTGTCAGTAGCAGAAGCATAAATACCCGCTGCATCTTCACAAGGGCGGTTAATCTCAGCTTCAAAAGAAATAATAGGTGCTTGAGTGTCCAAAATTGCAATGCTCTGTACGAAGGATGATTGATTGCCGCATCCATCGGTTGCAGTCCATGTACGGGTGATATAGGTTGCACAATTTCCGCCATCAACATTGTCGGTATATTGCGTAGATACACCGCTGCAATCATCCACAGCAACAGGAGTAACAACCTGAACCTGCTCATCGCACTCATATTGGAATGAAGACTGATTGTTCTCGTTGAATACGGGAGCGTGAGTATCCTCTACAAAGATGTTTTGTGTGAATGTGGAAGAATTACCGCAAGCATCCGTTGCTGTGTAAATGCGCTCTATCAAGTACTGACCTGCGCAGCTTCCACCAATTACGTTATCTGAAGAAACAGCAACAATCAAATCGCTGGCGCAATTATCCTGTGCAGTTACAATTTCAGCACCCGGAATAGGCTGGCCACAATCAATCATAATGCTGCCAGGGTTGTCTATAAAGACAGGAGCTGTAGTATCAACAACCGTAATAGTTGTAGTAGCCGTAGATGAATTATCACAATAGTCGGTTGCTGTCCAAATCCACAAAATAGTGTAGTTACCCG
>Ga0315899_10003400_pt1 | contig 17331 bp, 15 predicted proteins | sample LakEriMetagenome_2_FD_203518 | JGI IMG/M metagenome (GOLD analysis project Ga0315899, IMG submission 203518) | Freshwater fungal communities from buoy surface, Lake Erie, Ohio, United States - Buoy 4 MA112 | ecosystem: Environmental > Aquatic > Freshwater > Lake | place: USA: Lake Erie, Ohio... | reverse complement strand
GGTTTCAGAGTCTGTCTCCGTGGATGTGTGCGTAGTGCTGATGCTCGTGTATATACAGTGTACACGACATGAAAATGTATGCACGCACACACACACACACACACACACACACACACACACACACACGCTCACACATACTCACGAAAGCACATGAACACACCTGAGAGACGTATACACACACACACACACACACACACACACACTAATGTATGTACATTCACATGTATGCAGCTAACGGCAGTACGTGTGTGTGTGTGTGTGTTTGTGCGTGTATGTGTGTGTAAGTGTGTGTGTGTGTGTGTGTGTGTGTGTGTGTGTGTGTGTGTGTGTGAGTGAGTGTATCTTATTTTCCCAAGTCTGTCACTAAGCAGTGAATATTCTGTAGCCCAAGCTAGTTTAGTTAGTTTAGCTTCGCAGCGCTACAGAGCACTGCAGCTTGTAGCTCAAGCTGCAGCTTGACACATACTAGGTCTCTTTTGACACTGTAGTAGGTCTCTTTTGACACATACTAGGTCTCTTTTGACACACTGCAGCTTGTAGCTCAAGCTGCAGCTTGAGAACTTCTATTTAGTCCGCGTTGCAAATTATTGTGTGGCTTTGACTTTTTTTTTGGCGAATTTTTGTTTGGCGGATTTTTTTGGCGAAAGCAGTTGACTCAATGGGTCGCTTACGTCGCATTGCTTTCGATGAGCAGGTTGCAACTCCTTCTGCCCCATTATCCAACCGCTGTTCTTCCCCCTCTCTCTGCCATATGACATAGACGCACGTGTTTGCATTTTTGATGCCTGCCTTGTCCATGACACATCTCTTTCCCCCCCTGCCCCTTGCCGCCCCTCCTTCCCTCCTAGCCTCTCTCGCTTTTTTTTTTTGGTTCTTTCTAAAATCCTCCATCTTTTTGTGTCAGCATCGGATGCGGTGGGAGGATGAAGCAAGGAGATGTGTGTGTGTGTGTGTGTGTGTGTGTGTGTGTGTCAGCATCGGATGCGGTGGGAGGGGGAAGCAAGTGAAGGCGGAAAATTTCTGAAAGCGCTGACAAATGCCGCTAATTCACTCTATCGCTCAGACCTTGTGGTGCCTCAGGTACTTTTCCTGTTCTGTGGTGGTAGACCCTTTGTCCAAGGTCACTACGACCATTTGTCAAAGGCCGTCATGGGTTGTGTATGAAGGCCATCATGGGTTGTGTATACTTGAATGGGGTTGCGTATATTTGAATGCAGCTCACACGTAGACTTGATTCCAGCGACAATTATGTATAAGTGTGTGTGTGTGTGTGTGTGTGTGTGTGTGTGTGTGTGTGTGTGTGTGTAATCATGGGCTGCGTATATTTGAATGCAGTTCACACGTAGACTTGATTCCAACGACAATTATGTATAATTCACGGGGCGCACCGCTTGACGAGTTCGTAACCTCCTGCGCGTGGATCCCGGGCCGCATGCATGCATTCACGAACATATACAATTTTTTTTAAATACACATGCCGACGCGCGCAGACTCGCATACGCACCCAGGTTCTTGAGGAAGGGGAGGTTGTGATCATAGACACACAAGTTGCTAATGTGTTGCTAATGTGTTGCTAATGTGTTGCTAATGTGTTGCTAATGTGTTGCTAATAAGGTTCTTGAGGAAGGGGAAGTTGTGATCATAGACACACATCGAGTACTGTGGGGTAAAGTTCCCGTCGCTGACAATGCTGACGTACTGAGGTGAGAGGGCGGTCGTATCTAAACTAAACTCCACTCTCAACTTCACTTCACTAAACTAAACTATGCTAAGGTCGTATCTTTTTGCATGGACCATGGTATATGTATGTGAACAGGAGATTGTGCTGGTGTTAATGGACATTTGTATGTGCCTGTGTATTTGTATAAATGATGTATATATGTATATATGTATACGTGCACGTATATACGGATGTGTTCATCTATGTGTATATGCACATCCACTTATTGGCGCATGTGTTTTTATGTGTCTATGCATACGTGTGTACGTGTATATGTATACGTAATGTATACATATTCAAATTCTTTGAACCTGTTCAACCCCTGATATTTGGCAGCATAACGGATTGCACGTTCGTGGCTCGTGACGACGTATGCTCTCGTCTTCGAGTTCTTCACAGGTGTGATGGAGTGAATGTCTCAGGTGTATTCTCTCACGCCGTACATATTGACGTATTGACTACGTTTACTGACAAGTCTCCATTCCTCCTTATTTCCTCCTCATTTCCTCCTCCTCCTCCTTTCCTCCCTGCCCATCGTCCCACACCCTTTACTCTTTCGGTCGCATGTGTTCCCTCAGAACGGTTGGCGACGCGCTTTGAACTCCACAGTTGAGCTTGCGTCCGAGTCACGTCCCCCGTGACCTGTAAGGGGCTCGGCTCGGTGACCTTAAAAATAAAGACTCAACACGCAGCTGTGCAGGGAGTGAGGTGACTGGAATGCACATTCCTTGCCTATGCGCACACACTTGGAAATCATTACTCCCTCCGATTTCCATTTATTAGCTCTTTACAAATTCTTTAAATTTAGTCACATCACCAGCGCATCTGCCGGCAATTTGTTACCTGCACCTACATCCTCGTCGATGGCTTCTGTCGGTCCTATCCATTTTCATGCCTTCGCATTTCGATCTTCAGCCTGCAGAGTCGTCTGTGCCCGACAACTCCCAATTTTGACGCGAAGGTTCGACCACCGCTCGACCTGCAGGCAAAAATATACCTTCGCAACGTCTACGCCCCTTCAGCACCTGCTTGATCGGATTCAGATGTTTATCCGGAACTCGCGTCCGGAATCTGCTCCTCGACCAAGACCAACTTCGCGACGGACCCTGCCAAGATGCGCACCTCGGAAGCTTTCTCCCACAGAGAAAGCGCTCTGGCATTTGGTACCAGCGGCGTTGAATTCCACCATGCCTCAAACTCTGCCACATCAATTTCGCCTCCCCCATCCTCATCCAGTGCCTTCATGAGCGCGTCTCGTTCATGAGGTATTAACCTGCACATACACACAAATGTGCGTGAAAATTCACGTGTACGAATGTGTAAACATGCATGTACGGATTCATGTTGGAGTGTGTGAGCGCGTGCGTACGTGCGTGCGTGCGTGCGTGCGTGCGTGTGGAATGTAGGCATGTAAGTGTAAAGGACAGCAGGCGTAAGTATCAATTATCAGCACACCATATGCCCAAGCGGAAGAGTCCAACGGCAAGTTCTTTTGAGTCCAGGCTACCGCCTCCATCCGTGTCGAGCAACTCGAACATTTGCTTCGGCTTCTTGGCAACCTTGAGCATTTTGGCCTTGATACGGCGCATGCGCGCTTGCCGCACCCAGTCATTGCCCGCTGGCTGTGGCATCCCGTGCTCACAGAATTCCTGCAAGGATTGATCGGTGCATCACGTTATCCCCTTTCAGCATTTGGCTTGCAATGTTTCGTGCGATGCTTCTGCGGCAAGACATAGAGATAAAAGGGAAAGCCGTATCTCTACTAGCGCTACACTACTCCCCACAAACATCAAAGAGAAAGTCCTTCTTGGACCTGCCACTGTGTAGTCGCACGCGCGCGTCGATTTTCTCGCATACCTGCAAAAACCAGACGCCATACTGTGTGCGGTGCACTTCAGGAATCTCTCCATCCACAGCGTACGGATAATCTCGTGAATCATAAGACCCACATTGCATCACCTTTTCGATAACTTCCTGAGTCCTGCAGTAGTAAAAAGTGTGCACCCCTCTGGTTGATACATCCTGGGCCCATGTTGCTGGAAACGGGAAGTCCACACCATCTCTCTGGGCTTCTATCAAATTGTCACCCGGTTCCACGCAGGCGAGGTGCACAATCTCTTGCACCACCCAGCGTTGTTCAGGAATCGATAGATCGAGTTCGTAGAAGCCCACAGCCATGACCTCGTCAAACAAATTGACCAATCCGATGCGCTGTGTAACCATGGTCTGTTCAGCAACAGAGATGAGCGAAAGCAGGCTGCTGTATCCGTGCCAATCGAGAACCCGCGCAAAGGCGGCGACGAGAAGCTCTACGCGATCTTTATCTCGATTAAGTGCCATCAGCATCGTTTGCACCTGCTTGCACATGACAACCTTGCGATTGAAATAATCCCGTATGGTCACCAGTTTATCCTCATCTGTTTGTGGATGGAACCGACTCAGCAAGCTTTCTATCTCGTCATCTGTTGACAAGTTGTGAGCGCTCGTCGGTTTTGTAATCTGCACAAAATCTAGTTCGATGAATCCTTTCTGCGGCACGGCCCAGGAAGTGGAGAACTTGTGAGTCTCGTCATCCAACCTCGCGTTGCGCCATGTTCGCTCGATGTCCGGTCGTTTGCCACCTACAGAATGCGCACGGTTAGGTCCACACTTGCTGAGTGACATTCAAATCATGCAGATCTAGTTACCTTTGCGACAGGCGTAGTAGTTATCCATCTTTTGCAGCAGTTCCTGCTGAGCAGTATTGATCTCGATGAGGCGCAAGCACACGTCGCGCTCAGGCTTTTTGGCCAAGTCCAGCTTGTACTTGCCCGTAGCATTGTTCTTGGTGAATGCCATGGCTTGCACGCCCAGCTTTTTTTCTACTTGCTTCCGCTCGTTTATTGTCAGCAGGTATAGCATTTCTATTGCACGCTCCGGCTCCGTGAGTCGACTGAAGCATTGTTTGACAAGTTCTGAACGCTCCAAGGTCCGCGAATCCTCTGGCAGCATATTCAAGATTTCTTGGACTTGCTCAAAGCGCAGGAAGTTGTCACCTTCGCAAAATGCACGTATCGCTCCGATGCGATCACGCTCTGTACTGCCCGGAGTGTTGAGCTCATTATGAAGCCATTCAATCTCTTTTTCATCCATCACGCCCGCGTTCTCTGAAGACACGAGAGAGGCAAAGGAGAATTCAATCAGCCCTTTAGGCGGCATTACCCATTCATCCTCATCAGGCTGGGTTGGCACGACGATTTGATAGTTTGTCCAAGTGCCATCATACCATTTATCCAAACGTGGCGCTGCACAGTGAGTCGGTTTCAGGAAAAGCAAATCCACACACGATCGGTTTAGGTTTTAGGGTTTAGGGTTTAGGGTTTAGGGTTTAGGGTTTAGTCGGTTTCAGGAACAGCAAATCCACACACGATCGGTCAGGCCAAAATGCACTGGATCATTGAGATCTATGCTTGAGATCTCAAGCACAGTTCACCAAGGGGAGAAAATCATGAGTGGTACCCGGTTGGGGAGCAAAGCAGCCTTTGCCATGGAATGCAATCAATAGTAGTTCGACAAACGTGCCGCGGTCGGAAGGGTCGTCCAAGTCCAGCTGGTACTTTCCCGCAGGCTCCGATCTGTGGCCAAATGGTTGATGGTGTGTGTCAATCAAGATGGAACAGGCAAGCAAGCGCACGTACAGACACAGGGAGCAAGGGAGGAAGGGTGGCCGGCCGGGTGGGAGGCAAAGTGGACAGGCGGGAGGGAGCGAATGGTTGCTTCTACTAGTAAAAACCAGACTGCATGTATAGACGGAGACATGATGGATGAGCATAGACCTGTTGAAAGTAGTCGAATCCGTAGATTGGAGATTGCAATCAACCATGCTAATAACTCTTTCTACCCCATTTTCATCGACGTGGGCTTCGCTTGCAAGTGAAGCCTTGACGAGCGCGCGCGCACCAGTTTGCTTGAGGTTGTTGCAGTCGAGGATCAATTTACGGAGGAGCTTGTTCTTTTTTAGACCTGGAGCAATGAGACGAGCCCCGTCTCCATTGATGTTGCAGTGGTTGAGATCAAGCTCCGTGAGCACGCAGGTTTTCAGGCACTCGCCGATCACCGCACATGCTTTTTGGTCAATGCCATTCCAGCTCACGTTGAGGTAAGTTACGGTATTATTCGAGGAAAGGCCCTCAAATATGGCGATAGAAGACTCGTGGCGGATTAGATTCCATCCTATGTCCAAATGATTTATCTTACACTCAGCGTCCTGCAAATACGCACCCAGTCTCTGAGACGACTCTTGCTCACAATCATTGCCGCTGATATCAAGGTAGGTCAGCGATCGTATACGCTCCGAATTCCCGAGCGCCTGAACAACTAGTGCTGTTCCTTTGTCCCCCATCTTATTATACGCCAGCTCAAGGTGCACAAGTGGCGGGCCACTCGAATGGGCAATCGCCTCAGCAATGAATCGAGCTCCTTCCTCGCAAATATTGTTGCTCGACACATTTAAATGCGTCAGACACCCGTGCGTTTTCATAAGAAGATACTTGAGGTCACGTGCAAATGCGGAGCCACCAGCATTGTGACTCAAATTTAGCTCTGTTAGCGGAACGCACGCTCCATGCTTGCGCAATTCAAAGACGTTGACACAAGGATCACAACGCGCGGCGAAGGTCTCCTCCGGATGCATATGAATGTAATCCTTTGGAACCAGTGACAATTTCTCGATTTGCACAAAATCTGGCGCCCACCCGGACATGCCGCAGATGAAAGCCTTTAAAGCAAACGTAGACAAACCACGATTGCTCAAGTCGATTCTTGATTCAACACGAGACTGAAGCAAACGCCGGAATACACTACTGATGCTTGGAGATATTGTCAGGACCTGGCAGACTCGCTTGTAATTTTCCAGCGCACCAGTGCGCGAAAGCTGTTGATTATCTACGTGCACCTTCCATTTTTCCCAAGCCCCTGCTAACTGTCCGTTAAAAAGCATCTTCAGAAGGAGCTTGATTCTTGTCACCTGGTCTTCGTCCATTCCCTCGAACATGTCCTCCTCCACCACCGGTTCTGAAAGCAGGCGCATCATGCTTTCTTTGAATGGTTGCAAACCCATCCCTTCATCTCCGTGCGACTCAACCTCTTCAAGCAGCTGAATTACACTCTCCCGGTCCTCATCAATGTTGAACTCCTTCAGTGCAATTTTCAGCTCATGCACGCTGAGAGACCCCCCATTATCAACATCAAGCCGTTTAAAGAGCTGTGTCAAGGCCTTTTCCTCTGCTGTTTCTTCGACATGTGTCTTTTGGTCATGTGTCTTTTGGTCATCGTCATCCTCTTCATCATGGTCCTCTTCATCTCCAATCTCATCTCCTTCGCGTTGCTCATCAGCAGCAGGCTCCTCCAGCATGGCCACATTTTGCAAAGCAGTGCTCGACATCATCTTTCTCAGGAGATCAGCAGCAACGGACCCACCTTCTTGCAGCTGAAGCTTGCGGAGCACAATTTGGTCGGGAATGCCAAGCAGGACACAAAGGTGTTCTTCGCCTGTTTGGATAATTTTTAAATCTACGTCCCTGGGCATTGTCCACACACCTGGCCCTTGATAGAAGCCAAGAGCCATCATGACATCGAAGCCTCCCTTAGCTTGCAGTATCTTTTGAATAGGGCTAGAGCGCGACGTAGAGTTGATGCTCCTAATCTCTTGGTTTTCGGGCTCTGCGCATATGCTCGAGATGATGCTTACAACGGTCTCGCATGTAGATCTTGCCTTCTCAGGAGGATTGTTCTCGAACAGGTAAGACATTTTCCTTATTAAATCTTCGCCTGCTTCTCTTGAATTTCTGGCAGCAGCGATAGTCTTCATGAGATTTTCTTCCGCAATCACCTGCGTAATGCAAGCCTCCTCTTCCTGCAGAACTCCATCCATAGCCATGAATATGCTGCAACGATGAGAACACGCACGTGCTGGTCAGCGGAGAATAAACATGACATGACGGTCATCAACAAAAAATACGTGATAGTAAGTACTATGCATACGAAGCTCTCGACACAGAGCTTTTCGTAGTGGGCTATGATGCGGACTATTGATGCCATGGGCTGTCGACAGCCCAGTCTGGACAGCAATGAGATAGTCTATGATCGATACTATGCCTTCGATACCTAATGATTTCCGAGGTAATCGAGTCCAGATCCTCGACCTCTCTGCACTTTTCGAGGCTCACGTTGAGTTTGGCCTGGAGCTCACTGAGGTGATGCAAGTGGGTTATTTGCTCGGTCGTGGCCTTGCCGTCAGCTGCATTGATGACTTCAGTCAAGCTCGCAGCCTCTGCCTGCACAGCGACAGTTTGCTCTCGGATACTGGCTGTTTTCTCGCTTGCCCTTTTGGAGCACTCCAGGAGCTTATCAAGCATACATGTTGGGGTAGTATCTCGTTCTTCAGGTGGCACATACTTTTCTAGAGGGCCAAACGTTTCCTTGAGCTTGCTCTCGATCAACCCAAACACATCTCGGCGTTGTTTTACAGAGTTTTGCAAGAGTTCGCCCGCAGTCTTTTTCAGTTTTTCGACCTTGGCCTTGACACCCGCGAGATTTGCCTCTTCCTCCTCCTCCTGCCTTTCCATAATACCAAGCAGAAAGTTGAAACTTTCAACATCCTCTTTATCCTCGCCATGAACATCACCATCTGCATCATTTCGGGCCGCCTCTGCTTCACTGCTTCTTTTCAAACAGACTTTTAAGTCCTCTATACGGAGTGCCTCAAGCATCGGCACCGCATCTTCCCACTCTATCTTGAACCCTTTGAAGTACTGCTGCAGCCTAGATCGGAGCTGCGCAATTACTAACTTCTTGCCAAACAAAGCGTCCAATGTCTGCCCAATCTTCTTGCGGCGACCATCTGATACAAAGGCAAGGGGGTGGTGCTCGAACATGCTTCGGATCTCGGGCAGTGCTAGCACTCGCTGTGCTCGTTCGTCTAGACCAGTACGCAAGATTGCGCCGATGATTGCGCTGTGACTTGCTAACTCATCCTTCCAACCAACAGAAATGCGACAGAGCTCCATCAATGCTTTTCTTATTCGAGGGAGAGAGGATAAGCGTTCTTCCCAGTGCTTCACCACGTCCCAACTATTTTTGCGCAGCTGCTCCACTCTTTTATAGTCGTTTTCTTGAAAGACCTCACATCCTGCTTTCGTCGCTTCATGCGCTTGCTCATCGAGCATCTCAGCATGCGCTTGAATCATCTGCTTGGTTGGCAGCGCGCTCGTGTTCACCTTGCTGGTGCTGTCATGGACTTGAGCCTTAACCTGAGGAAGCACGCACTTTTCCCGACCTGCAAGCAACTTGGCGTCCCAGGACGTCAGGCCTTTACACATCCGATCGAATACCAAACCCGAATCTATCGACGTCGTCGCTCCGTCAGCAACGATTGACCTGGGCGATGCCCCACCTTCGAGCAACGCTAGTGCTCTTCGCACTTCCCGGGGCACGTCCTCCACTTTCACTCTGAGATCGTCTTTTCTGGGTAGTTCCTTCATGAGACCATCAATGGAGGAAGCTGCATGAGAGCGAAGTTTCATGCGGATCACACCCTCACATTCACCGCGCCCCAGGCGGTCGCGGACAGTGCCATCACGCTTGAATCTGCGTTCACGATCCCGATACGCCTGCACGGGGTCCACAAGTTCGTGCGGTTTGAAAAAGATGGGGCTATTACCCACTGCCGAGACGTGATCGTGCATGCTCTTGGGGAGCGTGTCCTGGTGCCTTCTCAAGTCTTCTTCCAAAAAATGAACACGAGGATCAAGTTGTCTCTCCGTCGAGACGCCCCCAACAGTGGTAAGAGGCCGCGGAGGAAGCCGATTCGGTAGGGGAGAAAGTTTTCCATCCAGTTGCGAATTACTGCGTTTGCGCACAACAATTTTATCGTTTTCTGATATCTCCCTCCTTGCCGCTTTAAGCACTTCGCGCACTGGCGATAAATATTCCATGGAAAAATTGCTTTCAGACTGCTGAACATTCTGGTCCTGCCCCCATTCCTCGCTGCTGAGACGGGCAAGTCCTCCGTGGCCTTCCACATGGCCCTCGGTGCTGAGGAAAACATATTGAGGCGTTGTTTTTTTTTTGTTCCCCAGATTTCTGACGGGATCTTGATCTGGAGTCCGCAACACCCACTGTCCAGCTGTATGGAAAAAAATTATGCGTACGCATGCACATTACGTGTGTGTGCGCAGGATTTTTAGGCAACTGAATCCATCATGGGATTGCATGCAAGCATGTCCTGCATCGCAGCAAGCAGCAGCACCAGGCGAAAAATAACGCGATATTTTGGGCAGCAGCACCAGGCGAAACTACCTGCATTGCGATCCGCAGCCCAAAAGTTGCCCTTGACAGACTGCACGTACACGCCTCTCTCGCTGCTTGCCATGCCTGTACCGCCCCCAATCCCCACCTGCGCCACTGCTCCCGCCCGCCCCTGCGTCCCTATTGATTCCTCCCGTTTCTCTCTGCCCCGCACCGGCATCGGCGCAAACAGATACTTTTTGTCCCCCGCGTTTCCTCTCGTTAGCAGTTGCCTCGACACCTCGCTCCCCGGCCTGGGGGGAGCAAGTGCCCGTGACTCTGAAGGCTTGCGTCGGGGCACCTTCGAGGCCTTGAGCACGGGCCCTTTAGGGAGGTCCTTGGAGGCCGACTCGGTCAGTGGAATCGTCACGAGGCGCGGATGGACCACCTTCAGCGACCCCAAGGCACTGCGTGATGCACATGAGTGTGTCACTAACTTGCAGCGCAGCTACGCTGACTGCGTTGAGTGCGCCAGCTGGCAGCGGAGAGCGCGTCTGCCGTGTTCGAACAAGAATCACCTGGACTCGGCGGCCTGCGTCCCAAGCAACACGGCGGCGTGCGCCCGAAGCGACGCTGTCAGCTCGGATAGCGCCTGCGCCTCCTGCACCCATCGCCACACCGTAAGGCGTGTACAGCAGCATCAACCCCGTTCTCACCAGGGTGACTGACACGTCGGCAGCAAGGCGCAGGCAGAGACAGAAACCCAACCACCGCCATCTGATGGGCGTCATCATGCGCAAATCTGGCACTCTCGTCCGGCATCGTCGCGCTTCTCATTTCTACCACCTCAGTCATCCTCTCCCAACCATCTCAACCCGCTTGCTCCCAACCGGGGGGCCCGATTTCAAAAAAAAAAATTGCTGCCGAAAAATGGTTGCACATTACAGAGAGACGGCACTGAAGGCACTGTTCGACGAGGAGGCGATCGACTTTCTGCTCAACATCTTCGACCACCTCAACGTTCGGGTGCTGCTCAGGGTTTGCGCTGTCTCATGCCGCCGAGCGCGCGAGGTCTTGTGGCCACCCAACTATCCCACCCTACCTTTCGCGCAGTCTCTCCTCTCTTCTCCCTGCCTAGGGGATCTGGTCTGGTGCATGCAGCGGGGCGGCGATGCGCACAGACACGCTGGTGTTGCAAACACAGGTGGTGCGCCTGTGGTATCCGTGGCGAGCGACTGTTATAAATTGGAGCGGATTCGACAACACAGCTGTGGCAGAACAGTACATGTCTGCGGCACGGCGGCTGCTCCCAGCCCGAAGGCGGCCCGGCAGTGTATATAACCTCGACCTATCCGGGAGTTCGCACAACCCTGAGCTGCTGCGGGCTGTCGTCAGAGCACACGCAGCGTTTACGGCCGTGGAGCAGGGGGGGAACACATCTGCAGCAGATGAGGAGGAGGATGAGTTGGAGAGAGGCGCAGACTCTGTCGCCGCAGGAGGCTGGGGGGAGGCGAATGGTGATGATCTCGCAGAGGTCGTGGCGGCGTGCGACAGGCAGGGAGGTGCCTGGCACGGGCGCACAGGCGAGGGGCCTGGAGAGGGAGAGGAAGCGAGCCTGGAGGAGAGCGGACGTGAACCCTTGGAGTATATGGGGCGGAAATGGGCGCTGGAAGTGGCACCTAAAATCACAAGAGCCGCTCGCGACATCCTCATGTTTGCTGGAGAGTACGCGGCCGCTGAATTAGTAGTGTTGCTGCTTGTCGGTGTCGATGCCCGTGACGACTTTCCGGATGATCGTGCGGTGGAAGGCGGCTTCTGGCAGCTCCTGGAGGTGGCATTACAGTTGCCATTAGCGAGGTTCCGAAATGCTATGGCAGTCTCCTCTGAGCATTGCGCTGCCGCTCTCGAGGCGCTCCTTGTCTTGGCCGAGGTGGCGGAGGCGAAGCGGGCAACGCAGCACTACTTTGAGAAGATGCTTCCCTGTGCCATCCGGGTCACGGCCTTTGCAGGTTCAGGCTAAGGGTTTGGGCTATAGGATTTACGGTTTAAGGTTCATTTACATGCTTCTCTGCGCCATCTGTGTCACGGCCTTTTGGCGCACCTCCTCCTCGTCCACGAAATAAATAACACGCAGGTTAATACAATCCCCTACACACACACACACAAACACACACACACACACACACACACAGGCGGCATAGTCGATTTATTCCGAACAGGCCAAGGGCTCGAGACAAATCAGCGCAGCAGCTGCAGTGGAGGTGGTGGAGCAGGCGGAGGAGAAGGCGGAGGGCTGGGGCGAGGCGGAAGCTCGAGGGGGGGAACGGGCGATGAGCCGAGGGGATGCAGGATGGATGTGGAGGACAGTGTGGCAGCGCGGGCGCTGCGGCTGTACGGGGTGAACAAGGCTTGGAAGTTGCTGGCCACTGCTCGGCCCGGGGACGGCGGCACACATTCTGAAAAGTCCTGAATACAATTACTCTGTACAGTAGATATACTAGGGCACTGACTTTCCAGAATTTGCGTCGTAAGGCGGCATGGCTTTAGACTTTGAGTCATGTGCGGGCCAGGCCTTTGTGGCGGGCGTGCGGGACGCTGAGCGAGCGCTCCTCAGCGCGAAAGACATCCTGCTCAAGCAGAAGCAGGTGGTGGCCGTGGCGCAGATCCAGCAGGCCCAGGGTACCTGCTGTTACGTTCGCGCCGCCTTCCTGTTTGACACCACCAGCGCGGCGATTTGGTATGATGAGGCCAACCGGCACTTTTTGGCGGCGTTTGGCGTGCTCAATCAGGAGCTCGAGGACAAGTACAAGAACTACGAACACCCCTGCGCCAGCTTTGCCGAACAAGTCAAGAAACTTGATAAAGAAGACAAAAACATGTTTCTGCACGAAACTATTATTAGAAGCGTTATGCCTTGCACTCGAGCGCTACGTCTGGCTCTCGCCGACTGTGCCATCGACCTCGGCATCTCTTTTGGCAATCGCCGCCGTACTATCGGTCTGTGTGTCTTACGCGCGCGCCGTGCTTCCGCGACGCGAAAAACAGGGCGCGTCGCGCTCTGTCCACTGACTGCTGGGGGCATGCGCAGATTTCAGCGAGAGGATGCGGCTGGAAGCACTGAGGTGGTACCAAAAGGCCTACACCATACGGCGCCTTACTCTTGGCGGGTCGCACCCGCTCGCGCAGCGTGCTTTATTTGGCGTCAATGCCCACGCTCTTTCATAGTCAAGTCCTTCTACACCTGAAAATCGTGCGTCTCAGAAGAGGAGCGCTGCCGCTGGGCCGACGGGCCTCGAATGGAGGACGGGAGGGGGGGTGTGATTCTTAACTTGTGAAACGCAGTGAAGGCGAAGGGCCAACCTTAGACAGTTGCTGGGGTTCACCATCAAAAGATACAAAAACTGTACTGTTTTAGTCAATCCCATTACTTGTGAGTGAAAAATCGATTTCATCTTTTACGGCTTAAGCAGGTCGCCCCTCACGCGCATTAATCTGTTTCTCCCTCCGCCTCCCGAGGAGGAGGGCGCGTTGTTGGTATTTCTTTGCTTACCTTTCAAGCTTCAGGCGGGGGGCTCCACTCGCTGCTCGTATACGAAAACCCTGGACCAACCCCTGAAACACTTCCATTCAATACCACTCCAGAAGTGCCATGCACTCTGCAGTGGCCTGCTACGCCCTGGCCATCACTGTGTGACATACTGGCCGTGTGTGCCTGGAACCGTGACATATCGCTGGCAGGAGCTCCTTGCAGGATTTGCGAGGTGGCAGTGGCAGATGTCTGGGGGGCATGGTCCATAGGAGTGGCGAGAAGGACGGCAGTCAACTTGCGCCTCTTTCCGCCCCCGTCTGAAGCAGCTGATATACTGTGTGCGTCACAGGAGGCCATCTGATCGAGAGCTTGAGGTCCGTGGGGGAGGCCGTTGGTGTTGTAGTTGGTGTTGTAGTTGGTCAAGTACAAATGCTGGTGGCTTGCAGCAAGGTGCATCCTCCCGGAACCAAACGAGTTGGGTTGCCCACTCCCAAGTGGGCACTCCAAAGTACTTCCCATGGTGATGGTGTGTGCATTGTCGCCACCTCCCGCCATGCCTGCCGCCATGAAAGGGGCCTGCTCCAATACACCCGCTCCCACCGGCATCCCCGCAGCACCGCTGCTCCCGGCCGCCGCAAAGGTCAATTTCGGTGCGTTGTCCTGTGACATGTGCACAGCGTTGGCCGCGCCTTGTTGCCAGTTTCGTGTTTGCTGCCACGCCTCGCGGGTGTATGGTATGTGTGTATGCCCGGCCGAGGCAGCCACGTTCTGAAGATGTCTTTTTACTTCGAGCGGAGGCCCCGGGGCTTGGCCCCCAAAGGAACTCCCCAAAAGGAAGTGCTCCCCCCCGAAGGAAGGCTGTGCCCCCAAAGAGGAATGTCCCCATTCCGCTTCGAAGCTCAGTCCAGTGGCAATCTCAGAGGAGCGAGAGGAAGCTGGGAGTCTGAGGTCGGAGAGAGGTGTCGGGGCAGTGGGCACTCCAAAGGAAGTCTGCCCCGCCCCTTCTGAAGTCTTTCCCACCCCAGAACAAGGGGTTACCCCCCAAGAAGAAGTGTGTCCCTCCAGAGAGGAAGCCTGTCTCCCCCCATCAGCCCCAGACAGAACAGCCACCGGAGCATGTGGCCAGAAGCCACTTCTGACGTCGAAAGTGTTTCTCTCAGCTATGGCGTTGCCGTTCCGCGATGCGGGTTGCGCGGCTGAGGAATCGGGGGTGGAGCAGGTGGGTACAGAGGCCGCAGCGGTGGTGCGCGTGCTGGGCGTCGAGGTAGCTGCTGGATGCTTTGTGCACGCCGCCTCTATCCCTCGAGCAGCGGAAGAAGAGTCGAAGAAGAGGCCCATAAACAGCCTCGCTATCGCCAGCCGCTGGCCTCCCGCAGCCTCGTGCATGCCCCCGCAGCCCCCGGCCGCGCCCGCGGCACTGTCGTTCTCCACATCCATGTCCAGGGCGGTTTTGAGGAGCGAGAAGGATAGCGCGAGCATGTTGCTCCTATCAAGACCCTGCGCAGCACGGTCAAGGACAGCAGCGACGCGCTGGCGCTTGGCCGCTGAGTGCTTGCTCTCCTTGACATAAAAGTCCAAGTGCTGCGCCACGCTTATGTCTCCAGTCAGGCTCAGATTGCCTAGCTGCAGCTGCTGCATCCGGCTCTGATACAGCTCTTCCCGAATTTCATGCCACAGGCAGCTCTGCTCTACCTCCCATGAGGCAACATCATCAGCGCCGTCCTCCTCCGCCCCTTGCAGGCAGCGACAGTCGATGCTGTCATCCCCACCAGCACGGATGATCCTGTATAGTAGTTGCGCCCGCAGATCCTTGAGGCCGACAGCGCCAGCGCTAAATTCCGCTCCTTCATCCTCGAGCTCAGCATGGGGCGCCATGTCCAACAGCCGCCCACTCCCTTCATATTTGAATCGCGGACAGAACACCAAAGGATCCTCCGCCCTCTCAATCTCGGCACTACCGCTACCAGCCCCATCAACCAACGCAGGACGCCCACGCCCGCGCCCTCTTTTCCTGCCGCCGCCTGCTCCGCGGTCTTCCTTGTCACCTTTCGCACCTTTGTCAAAGTCATCTCGCTCGTCGTCGAGGCGGTGAGGATCGTCGAGCAATTCAGCCATGACACAGGGCCCGCGTCGATTCTTCTCTGTGAGGACCACGCGCCAGGGCGGGAGCGAGCGCACCGTGCGCCGCTCCTCTGCAGGCAGCACTCGTCTCACCACCACCTCCAGTGGGAGCTCATCGAAAGAGCGATCCACCACCATCACGTGCTCGCATGGGATGGGCGAGTAGACCTCGCCTGCTTCCATAATCTCGCCCAAAGGACCCACAGCGTGGTCGAGTTTGATGAGATACTTATCCGTCGACAAGTGGTACCCCCACACTCTCCCCATGTGCCGCGCATCCAGGCAGTTGATCACTACGCGCGCGCCCAGCACCTCCTTCTGAGCGCCCGCCAGCACGGCCATGCGTCCATAGCGCAGGGCTCCTCCATCTCCAGCGTGCCGCTTGCGGAGGACAGCGTGCGACCCACCCAAGCTGCCAGACTGCTCGAGCTCGAGGTCATGGTGCTCGTCGTCCTCGTCCTCGTCTTCCGGGTCCTCGTCCTCGCCGCTTTCGCGCGCATGGCGGGTACGGTTGAGGACGTGGTATGGGACAGGGAGCATCAGGAAGGTGCCCTGCATGTGTAGTATGCATGCATATATATACATAATGTACACATGCGTAATACTCTCGCGCGCGCGCGCGCGCGCTCTCTCTCTCTCTCTCTCTCTCACACACACACCTTGCGCAGACGCGATGACGGCATCAAATCAGGGTACTCCATCTGGTTGAAGGCGCACAGCAACAACTCATCAACGCAAAAGCGCCGTGCCACGGCTCGCGGTGTATCCTCATCCGAGCACAGTACTCGCCCTGAAACACATTCTCCTTAACTCAGTGCCCCAGTATATTCTCAAAACTCAGCGCCGTAGAAAATTTACTAAATAAAGTCACTATATGAGGACTTTCTGAGAATCTCGAGACCGTTGAGATACCGCGACATGAGGTCCGATGAGCTGGACATAATCATCGTCGAGCCAAGCGCCACCCACCGATCAAACGTTCGCGGCCAACGAGTGTAATGGATTTTGACACGCGCCTTCTCCACATCTACCTCCTGTGTGTGTGTGTGTGTGTGTGTGTGCGTGCGTTTGTGTTTGTGTGTGTATGTATGTGTGTGTACGCGTGTGTGTGTGTCTGTGTGTGTGTGTATGTGTGTATGTGTGTATCTGTGTGTATATACATATACATATATATACCTCTACAGTCCCGTGATACAACAGCCCAACCCGGCCGCCTCCTCCCTTGAGACCTCCTCCTCCTCCTCCTCCTCCTCCATTGCCTCCAGAGCTGGCCCCAGAAAAACTCCACCCTCTACCCGCGCCCCTCCCGCGTCCCCTTCCGCGCGTCCTGCCCCTCCCTCTTCCTCGTCCCGAGCCTCTGACCATGTGTGTCAAGCGACTCTTACAGACACTCCACTCGTCATCATCCTCTTGATCCTCCTCGTCCTCGGAGTCTTCGGCCTCGTCATCTTTCTCATCCCCATCCTCGTCTTCATCCTCTCTCTCCATCTTGCAGCCTTCTGCCTCCAGCACCGCGTCTTCTGTCTTGGCACGCACCTGCCCAATGTGTGTGTGTGTGTGTGTGTTTGTGTGTGTGTGTATGAGAGAGAGAGAGAGAGAGAGAGAGATCCAAAAGGATACCAGCTGCCACATCCCGAGGGCACAGCCACCAGCAGCTTCAAGCACATGAGAGAGAGAGAGAGAGAGAGAGAGAGAG
>Ga0315899_10003397_pt1 | contig 17345 bp, 15 predicted proteins | sample LakEriMetagenome_2_FD_203518 | JGI IMG/M metagenome (GOLD analysis project Ga0315899, IMG submission 203518) | Freshwater fungal communities from buoy surface, Lake Erie, Ohio, United States - Buoy 4 MA112 | ecosystem: Environmental > Aquatic > Freshwater > Lake | place: USA: Lake Erie, Ohio... | reverse complement strand
TTTTGAAGCATGTCGATAATGACTGGGCCAATTTGCTCTACGATGAGCTGAATTCCTGAAGTATTTGGGTGTATGCCATCTGGAAGATTCAAGTCCGCCCGACCTACAACGCCTTCAAGAAAAAACGGGTAAAGCCTAACCCCGTGTTTGCTTGCCAACTGCGGATACATTGAATCAAATTGATTGCTGTATTCAGACCCCAGCCCTCGCGAAGCCCTCATTCCAGCCAAAAGCACGGGTATCTTCTTCTCTCGCAACTTCAATAAAATGGAGTTTAACGCCTTGTATGTTGTCTCTACATCTATGCCCCTAAGCATATCATTTGCACCAAGCTCAAGAAGCACCAAGTCAGCGCCGTCACCCAGCGACCATTCAAGCCGCTCAAGACCTGCAGTAGCGGTATCACCCGAAACACTCGCATTTGTCACCTGAACAGGATGCCCCCTAACATTCAGAAATCTTTCGAGTACTACTGGAAATGATGAATTCGCTGGCAATTGATAACCGGCGGTCAAACTATCTCCGAATACCAAAATCTTTTTCTTTGTCTTGAGAGGCTCGGCCCCTATTGAAGAACATGTGAAAACTACAAGCGATCCGCAGACGAATAGCGCTAAGGTCAACCCTACGATCCGCGTGAGCGAAAAAGAGCCATGAAACCAGAGACCGCGATAGAAGCGCATAATCTTTACCTAAGCCTCGGCTCAGCACCTAATAGAGTTGAGATACTAAGGGGCGTGTCGTTGAAAGTCACCGCTGGGGAAACAGTGGCTATCGTTGGAAAGTCAGGCTCAGGAAAGTCCAGCCTTTTAATGGCTTTAGCAGGTCTTGAGCGACCCGACTCAGGCAAGATATTCATCGAAGGACAGGATTTGAATGCCCTCAGTCATGACGATAGCGCCCGTCTGAGAGGCAAACGCATAGGCATTGTTTTTCAGGCGTTCCACCTAATTTCAACGATGACAGCTTTGGAGAACGTCGCCGTTCCGCTTGAATTAATCGGCCATCAAGATGCCTTCGAGACAGCGCAACGCGAACTTTCCGCTGTCGGTCTTCGTCACCGCTTTCATCATTTTCCTGCACAATTGTCCGGAGGTGAGCAGCAGAGAGTTGCAATTGCGCGAGCCATTGCGCCTGCGCCAGCAATCATTTTGGCGGACGAGCCAACCGGGAATTTAGATGAAGAGACGGGCAAAGAAGTTGCAACGCTTCTTTTACGATTACCTAAAGAACGTAACACAAGTCTCGTCCTCGCCACTCATGATTCATCCTTGGCAGGCAGATGCGACAGAATTCTCCACATGAAATCTGGCGTCGGAATCCTCTAGATGAAGCGCTTAACAAATCCGTTGCTGCACTCTTCATGGCTCTCTGCCTCGGCCACATTGCTACGCTTCGCCAGGCGTGACTTTAGAAGCAGCTCGTCTACTCTTTTTGTTTCATCGTTCTGCGTGGCTCTGAGCGTATTCTTGGTCGTTTTGGTCTCCTCTACCTCGCAGGGCATCACGAATGGACTTAAATCTCAGGGTCGATCAATTCTAGGTGGGGACGTCGCATTCATAAATGTTCATCGAGATATTAGCGGAGCGGAAAGAGACTGGATTTCCAGCTGGGGAGCAGTATCCACTACAGCGCTGACCCGAACAATGGGCCGCACGGATAGCGGTAATAGCACACTGGTAGAAGTGAAAGCTGTAGATGGCGCCTATCCATTGATCGGAGAGTTCAAATCATCCACCAGACATAATCGGCTACAAGAGACCTTTTCGGTTAGGAATGGATTTGGCGCCTCCGTAGAAAAGGATCTCCTCGACCGACTTGAACTAAAGATCGGCGATCCCATCCTGCTTGGCGGTCACGTTTTTTGGATTGTTTCAACTATAGAGACGGAGCCTGACAGGCTCTCAAATGGTATTGGATTTGGACCTCGAGCAATCATCTCAATAGATGCTGCGAAGCTCAGCGGACTTGTTCAGGATGGCTCTCTTACAAGGTGGATAACTCGCGCGGCGCTTTTTGATTCCACCAGGCTGGAAGAACTGCTTTCAGAAACTCGCATAAAGTTTCCTGGTGCAACGTGGCAAGTAAGAACTCGAGATGACTCTGTTCCCGCGTTACAACGTAATATCGATAGGCTCAAGTCCTTCTTGATCGTTGTATGCGTATTGGTTCTAATACTCGGCGGCATAGGCGTTTCGAACTCCGTGCGCCTGTTTGTTGATAGACGATCGCGTGACTTTGCAATCTTAAAAAGTCTCGGAGCAAGTAATGAATTTGTCTTCCTCCTATCGTTTGGAGAAATCGCTTTTATTGCGCTAGTTTCTGCTTGCGTGGGGGCGCTTTTTGGAGCATCCGGCGCATACTTAATTGCTTTCCTAGTGAATGGACTTTATCCAATTCCCTTGGAGGCAGGGTTCTTTCCAAAAGCGATTTTTGGAGGGATTTCCATTGGGGTAATGGGAGCCGTCACATTTTCTGTGCCTCCTCTAGCCCGGCTCTATAATCTTTCGACAACGGAGATACTGCGGGCTAAAGTTGCCTACCTTAACCCGGCCATTCCATTTAGATATTGGTTTTTGTTTCTGGTGGGAACATCTCTCACTGCGCTCATCGCGCTGTATATCCTAAACGACACCAGAATGGGCTCGCTCCTTATATCTGGAGCGTTTGGCTGCATCGTAGTTTTGAGCATTTCAAGCGACTTTATAACGAGAGTTATAAGACGCGCTCCGCGCCCCAAAGGTCTCATTGCCCGCTTTGCTTTTTCGAACATGATAATGCCGGGAGCACTAGCAAGACCGGTCATTGTGACGTTTGGTCTAGGAATGGCTGTAATCAGTTTTCTTTTAGTGCTCGACATTAATATGCGATCGCAATTTTCTAACACTATTTCTTCAAAGTCTCCGGATATCTTTTTTATTGATGTTCCTGCTCGCCAAGCCACCGTTTTAAAGGATTTAATACATCAGCATGCTCCTGGGGCAGAAACTGACATGACGCCGATGATGCGCGGAAGATTGATCGCTATCAATGGGGCTGCAATATCGAGACAAAACATATCAGAGAATGTCGCATGGATATTAGAGGGAGATCGTGGAATCTCCTTTTCTGCCTTAGTGCCAAAGAATTCAAAGGTTATAGAAGGCGAATGGTGGGGGCCAGAAAACACTGCAGAGGCTCTTGTGTCGATTGATGCCACTATCGCCAAAGGGCTCCAAGTTAAGCTCGGTGACTTCATCAGTATGAGCGTGATGGGCCGAGAAATCACCGCACGTGTATCTAGCTTGCGCAAACTTGAATGGAGCTCGCTCGGACTGAATTTTGTATTCGTTTTTTCCCCGAATACATTCTCCGGGGCTCCATTCATGCAGACGGCGGCGGTTCATCTCCACACAAACTTAGTCACTCAGCAAAAAGTCATTAGAGCCATTAGTAGAGAGTTGCCTCATGTAGTGGCAATCCCTGTGCGAGAAACTTTTGACAAGTTGGCGAAGTTTGCCGAACAGCTTGGAGCGCTTGTTCTTAGCTTGACTTTGGTTTTATTCGGTCTTGCCTTGTTAGTACTGTCGAGCGCAATAACTGCAAATCAAGAGCTGCGTCTATATCCAGCGGCTGTATTGGTTGCACTAGGGGCGTCGCGCCGGAAGGTTCTTTCTGCCTTCGCTTTTGAATTTCTGATGCTGGGATCGTTGGCAGTAATGATTGGCATGACGATGGGGACCGCCGCCGCCTGGATCATGGTTCATCGTTTCATCGATGCAGACGAAATCGTGGTTCCTGTCGCGGTTCTCGCGGGAGCCGGGTTGGCGATCATCATTACAGTTTCATTGTTGGGTTTACTTTTGACGAGGAGAGAGCTCCAAGGTCGCTTAGGCTTCAGACTGAAGCATAGCCAATAACCCTGTATTTCTACTTAGGATGCTGAAAAATTTAAGCTTTCCCCGTTTTGATTCGCCCTCTTTCTGTGGCGGGGGCTCTTGTACCATTCTTTCGATGTAGCCATAATCATATTCATCCGCCGCTTGGCGGAAAAGGTTCAAGAGGGGAACTATGTCCGACTTCGATCAAAATGCGACTGCTCGCTGGGGCTCCAGCGTAGCGAAGCCCAGTGCAGCCGAGATCGATCAAGGGCTGCGCGCCTACATGCTGGGTATCTACAACCACATGACGCTTGCGCTTGCGATCTCGGCCCTTGTCGCGATCGGTGTGTTTATGTTGGGACGCTCCAACCCGGTCGTCCAAGCGCTTTATGGCTCGCCCCTGCGTTGGGCGATCATGCTCGCGCCGCTGGCTTTTGTGTTCGTTCTTTCCTGGCGCTTTGAAAAGATGAGTTACTCGGCGCTTTTGTCCACGTTCTGGGCGTTCGCCGCGGTTATGGGTCTCTCGATCGGCTGGATTGGTTTGGTGTTCAAGGTTGGAAGCATCGTCAATGCACTCCTTGTCACGACCATCGCTTTTGCTGGCCTCAGTGTTTACGGTTACTCCACGAAGCGCAGCCTCTCCGGAATGGGTTCGTTCCTGATGATGGGCCTTGTCGGCCTCGTGGTTGCAAGCATAGCTAATATTTTTCTTCAATCCGGCGTTCTAGGCTTCGCTATCAGCATGATTGGCGTGTTGATCTTTGCGGGACTTACGGCATGGGATACGCAGCGCTTGAAAGAAGACTATGACTATCTGGCGCAAGATCAGAATTTGCTCCAGAAGTCCTCGGTAATGGGAGCTTTGAGCCTGTATCTCAATTTCATCAACATGTTCCAGTTCATCTTGACGTTAACCGGGTCAAAGGATGAAGGATGATGAAGAAAGGCCCCTGACATGGGGCCTTTTTTCATTTTAGTCTCCTGATCGGACGCAGACACAAAAGAACGCGACTAAGATCATGTCCTCGTCTAAGGACCGCGCCTCTTTGATCCAGAATGGCGAACGGCCCCTGTTTTTGCATAAGCGCCGGCCGCTTTTCGACAGTATAGAAGGGGCGCTCCGAGGATCGGCGGAAGATTGAAAACAATGCCGAATCAGACAGAAAATCGATGGCATAGTCGCGCCATTCACCGGCTGCGACCCCTTTGCCGTACGCCTGTAGTAAGACGTTTATCTCGTGTCTCGTGAATGTAGTTTCGCCAAGTGTCCCAGCCACACGCGGCAACAAGGGCGTCACATTTCCATTGTGCCAAAGATCATGGTGCTCGGCCATGACGGTCTCCAGATTCGAGGCTACAAGAAATCAAAATTTTGGCGCCATTGAAACTCAACTGCGCCCGTTTTTCCTTATAGTGATTACGATAGTCGCTCCTTGGCGGCTGTGCGTCTTGGCAATGTCAGCCCCCCAGCCCCACCGAGCGCATGTCCGTGACCATTCTGAGCGATGAGACCGATCGGAGCTGCGCTCCGATCGGTCTTTTTTCTTGCAATCTTTCGAAGAAGGCCTCAGTTGGAAGCGCGATGCTGGCTCCACGTTTGTCATCCCCATTGTCAATTGCTAATGAACCTCTCTCTATCGGCGAAGCATTCTTAACTCTTGAGGCATTGTTCCAACATCATCAATTGGATGATCCTAGAGAATCAGCAAGAATTCTTGTTTGTGCAGTAGCTGGTTGCAATAGCGCGGTACTTATGACCACCCCCACAAAGGCGATTCCGGAAAAGTCCTGGAAACTGCTTTGCGACTTCGCGCGGCGGCGGCTTGAGCGTGAACCGATATCTAGAATTCTCGGTTGTCGCGAGTTTTGGGGGCTTGACCTGAAAATCTCGCGAGCGGTTTTGGATCCAAGAGCTGATACAGAAACACTTGTGGAGACATGCGTTAATTGGATCCGGGAAAGAGGCCTGAAAAACCCGAATATCTTGGACGTTGGCACTGGCTCTGGGGCAGTTTTGTGCGCTGTACTCTCGGAGATTCCGGACGCAAAGGGGTTGGGGATAGATATTAGCGCGGAAGCTTGCGCAGTCGCGCAGAACAATCTCTATGATTTGGGGTTATCAGAACGCGCGTCCATCAGCTGCATAGATATGGCGTCTTTTCGCGAGGGAGAATTTGACGTTATTCTGTCTAATCCTCCTTACATTCGTTCTTCAGAGATCAAGCACCTTGATCCTGAGGTTCGGTCCTACGACCCGCATCTGGCGCTAGATGGCGGTCCAGATGGTCTTCGCTTTTATAGGATTTTAGTTTCAAAATATCGCCAATGGAAAAATCCTTACTCACTCTGTGCGGTGGAAATTGGCCAAGATCAAGGGTCTGCCGTGAAGGAGATCCTTCGCGAGGTTGGTGTACGGGCAAATGTTAAGGTAGACCTTGCAGGAAGAGACCGGATAGTTTGTTGGGAATGCTGAAAAGTGTTGCAGCGCCCCTTGGCTGCACAGTTGAAAAGGATTAGTTTAAATTTCCGCCGTCGCGATTATGAGCGTTATCACCGCCGTTCTGTGGCGATGTCCGAACCGTGTTCACTTGTACTGGTTCCGGGTTTTTGCGGCCTTCAAGTTGGCGTCTCCGGCGGCTCCAACCGGGCTGCCTGACGGTAGGCCTCTGAGGTCTCTTCTTCACGGCCGATGAACCGGAATGCTTAAACGGCTGTATTGCTCAGCGTATAGGAAAGCTCGATGAGACCAGGTCAAAATAAGCGTATGCGTGGCCGCAACAATCGTAAGGGCCCGAATCCGCTCACACGGACCTACGAATCCAACGGCCCGGACGTAAAGATTCGAGGGACAGCTCATCATGTTGCGGAAAAATATCTGCAACTTGCTCGAGACGCACATTCATCGGGCGACCCGGTCATGGCGGAAAGTTACCTTCAACACGCCGAACATTATTTCAGGTTGATCGCAGCTGCTCAGCTCGCCCAACAGCAAGCGCAGGCCGGCTTTTTGCGCGGACCGGAGCAGCAGGATCAGCAGGATGACGATGAAGAAGACGACGATTTCGGCGTTATCGACAGATTTGCGTCACCACAAGAACGCAATCCGCCGCAGCCGGCGGCCCATCAATCGCAGCCTCAACCCCAAGCCCATTTTCCGCCACAGCCGCAACCCTTCTCTGCCCCGGACCGTGGACCAAGACTTGACAGGCCATCGCTACACGATCGGAACGGCGGCAACAGGAACCGGAACAATCGGGACCATCGTCGTGATCCACAGGAGCAGCCCCGTTTCGATTCTCGTCCCTTAGAGACCGAGGTTCCCGCAGGTGGACTACCAGCCTTCATTACCGGTGGCTCGACCCCAGTTCGCCATCAGGCCGCACAGCAGCCTGCTGCGCAAGCCGGCGCGTCTACCGATACTGAGCAGGAGGGCGTTGGTTATCATCTTAGAAATCGTCGTCGACGTCGCAGATCTGACGGAGACATAGATGAACGTGCGCCGGACGCACCGAACAATGATTTTGCCCCTAGCGAATAAAATCACGGCCCCCCTGAACAGGGGGGCCTTTTTTGGGTGGCGATCCGATCTTTTTTTATCTCCTAACCACCCCTACATAATTTGAAAGCTCCCAGCAGGGGTTGGTAATCCTAGTGAGATAGCTCGGATTGGGGATCTCATCGTCAGGAGGTCATCATGAATCTTGACAAGTATACGGAACGAGTTCGCGCTTTTATCCAAGCAGCACAGAACTTAGCCCTTCGCGAGGGGCATCAGCAGTTCACCCCGGAACACATTCTGAAGATACTTCTAGATGATGAAGACGGACTTGCGGCTGGTTTAGTTGACAAGGCCGGTGGCAGCCCACGTGAAGCTTTGTTAAAGACTGAGCTTTCCCTTTCAAAGTTCCCTCGCATACAGGGTGCAGGAGCTGGTCAGCTTTATCTTGCGCCGACGACTGCGCGCGTTCTTGAGAACGCCGAAAGGCTCGCTCAAACAGCATCCGACTCTTTCGTTACCGTTGAAAGGCTATTGTTAGCAATTGCGCTGGAGAAAAGCAGTGAAGCGGGCAAAATTCTCTCAGGGGCTGGCGTAACGCCCCAGGCCTTGAATGCCACGATTGAGGAGCTCAGAAAGGGCCGTAGGGCGGACTCTGCTTCTGCAGAGAGTGGTTATGACGCTCTGAAAAAATACGCGAAGGATCTAACGGAACAAGCAAAGTATGGGAGGCTAGACCCCGTCATTGGGAGGGACGACGAGATACGGCGAGCAATTCAAGTACTCTCACGTCGAACCAAAAATAATCCTGTGCTGATCGGCGAGCCTGGGGTTGGTAAAACAGCCATCGTCGAGGGTCTTGCTCGTCGAATTGTGGAAGGCGATGTGCCTGAATCGTTGAAAGACAAAAGTTTACTCGCACTTGATATGGGCGCTATCATTGCTGGCGCAAAGTATAGAGGAGAGTTTGAGGAGAGGCTCAAGAGCGTCTTGTCCGAAGTTACCTCCTCAGAAGGAAACATAATCCTATTCATCGACGAGATGCATACTATCGTAGGAGCCGGAAAAGCCGATGGCGCAATGGATGCTTCTAACCTCCTCAAGCCGGCGCTTGCCCGCGGAGAATTACATTGCATCGGCGCAACAACTCTAGATGAGTACAAGCAGCACGTTGAGAAAGATCCCGCACTTGCCCGTCGTTTTCAGCCAATTTTTGTTTCAGAGCCTAGTATCGAAGACACCATCTCCATACTCCGGGGTCTGAAAGAAAAATATGAACTTCATCATGGCGTTCGAATCGCAGATGCAGCAATTGTTTCTGCTGCTACTCTCTCGAAGCGTTACATCGCTGACCGATTTCTTCCGGATAAAGCGATCGACCTCATCGATGAAGCCGCTGCAAGACTTCGTATGCAAGTCGACTCTAAGCCGGAAGAGCTTGATGAGCTCGATAGGCGTATCATTCAGCTAAAAATCGAACAAGAAGCGCTTAAAAAGGAGCGCGATAGCGCATCTTTATCGCGTCTTGAGCGCGTTGCCAAAGATCTCTCAGAGTTAGAGAAAAGGGCCGAGGCGCTCTCACAAAAATGGAAGTCGGAGAAAGAGAAAATAGTATCTGCGCAGCGGCTGAAGGAAGAAATTGAGAGATCGCGTAATGCGTTATCGCTAGCTCAGCGAAACGGAGATTATGCTGAAGCCGGCCGCATAGCCTATGGTGTTCTCCCTGACTTGGAGGCTCGGCTAAGCAACGCTGAGAACTCTTCACACGAAGAAATGCTCGTAAATGAAGTTGTTCGCGCCGAGGACATCGCTCATGTAGTCTCTCGATGGACGGGGATTCCTGTTGACAGGATGCTTGAAGGAGAAAGGGAAAAACTTCTACAATTGGAAGCGTTTCTGGCAAGAAAAGTTGTTGGCCAGTTGGAGGCAGTCCAGGCAGTGTCGACCGCGGTCCGACGCGCTCGCGCGGGCCTCCAAGATCCGAATCGTCCTGTCGGCTCGTTCATTTTCCTCGGGCCGACTGGTGTAGGAAAAACCGAGCTGACCAAAGCATTGGCTGAGTTTATCTTTGATAATGAATCAGCTCTGCTACGCATTGACATGTCAGAGTACATGGAAAAGCACTCCGTAGCTCGACTTATCGGGGCGCCTCCGGGGTACGTCGGTTACGAAGAAGGAGGCTCTCTAACGGAAGCTGTCCGTCGTCGTCCCTACCAAGTAATTCTGTTCGATGAGATTGAGAAAGCGCATCCAGACACATTCAACATTCTACTACAAGTTCTCGACGACGGCAGGCTTACCGATGGTCAGGGTCGAACTGTCGATTTCCGGAATACAATTATCATTATGACCTCTAATCTAGGTGCAGAGTTGCTCGTGGCCCAAAAAGAAGGAGATGACTCCTCCGCGTTACGATCACAGATCATGCAAACCGTCCGAAATCATTTTCGACCGGAGTTTCTGAACAGGATAGATGAGATTGTTCTATTTAATCGATTGAAGCGTACTGATATGACAGCGATCGTCGATATCCAACTTGCTCGGCTGAAGAGCCTACTGTCAGATCGAAAAATTGAGCTTTCCATCGACGAGGCCACAAAAATTTGGCTAGCGGAAAAGGGGTACGACCCAGCCTACGGGGCAAGGCCGCTTAAGCGGGTCATCCAGAGATTCATTCAGGATCCGCTCGCCCACAGAATATTGAGCGGCAAGGTTCAGGATGGACAAAATGTCGCCATCGCCATAAAAGATGGCGCTTTATCTTTTGATGGAGAATCGATCGTTTCATCTGACGAAAGCGCTCCATTTCATGGCGGAACAGTCGTATCCTTCCCAAAAATCAACTAGCGGAATGTGTGCGGTATGAGGCCCTTTAGTCTCCCCAGTTTTTGTTTAAACATCAAAACCAGTGCGCTATGCTTGCACTTACTGTTGGTAATAAAGTGATCCGCTTTGAAAATGTCGGGCTCCGCTATGGCTCAGGCGCAGAAGTACTTCATGACATAGACTTCCATTTAGAAAGCCAATCTTTTCAGTTTCTCACGGGTCCATCAGGAGCTGGTAAGACAACGCTTCTAAAGTTGATATTGATGTCACTAAGACCCACGCGAGGTTTAATCCAACTCTTTGGAAAGGAAACCTCTTCGTTGTCTCAAGATGAAGTCACCTCCTTCCGCCGCAGGATAGGTGTCGTATTTCAAGATTTCAGACTACTTGATCATCTTACCACATATCAAAATGTGGCATTACCACTCTTCGTACAAGGTAGAAGTGAAACCCAATTTCGATCCGAAGTGATAGAGCTTTTGCGATGGGTAGGGCTCGGAGAACGGATAAATGCCTTTCCTCCAGTTTTATCTGGCGGTGAAAAACAGCGAGCAGCAATCGCGCGAGCACTGATTGGACAACCCGAAGTTCTCATCGCTGACGAGCCGACGGGAAATGTTGACCCCAGTCTGGCGAGACGGTTACTTCGCCTATTTATCGAGCTGCATAAATCTGGCACATCGATAGTTATAGCAACACATGACCTCGCTCTGATGGACCAATTCAGTTTTGCACGACGTCTGGTGTTGAATGATGGGCGGTTGCAGGTTTATGGCTGAGGCAAGATTGTCCCCAATTGGTAGGCTTTCGTATTTTGTCAAAAGACAGATGCCTCAAAGCGCTCTGCCAAATCTACGAGTCGTGAACTCAGATTCCATTGCAAATAGAGCTTTGGTAGCAGTTGTTGCCATTATGGCGTTCTTAGCCGCCTTGGCGGGTAGCGCCGCTTCTATGATCCAAAGCGCCGCCCAAGACTGGAGCGGAGCGATAACTAATGAGATCACAATTCAAATAAAACCTGCAGCTGGCCGAGATCTTTTCAAAGACCAAATGCGCGCAGTAGACATTGCAAATAAATTTCCGGGCATAGAGAAAGCTGCCCCACTATCAAGAACGGACTCCGCTGAGTTACTAACCCCTTGGCTAGGAGCCGGGTTTGAAATCACTGATTTGCCGATACCTCAGTTGATAACCGCTAAGATCAGCCGTACTGAACGCGTCGATATCACAGCTTTATCAAAAGCGCTCAAAGCTGAGATACCCAACGCGATAGTCGATGACCACAAGGTCTGGAGGGATAGACTTCAATCGATGTCGAATAATTTACTTAGCATCGTATTCTTTTTCCTGTGTTTATTTGTCCTCGCTATGGGGCTGGCCGTTAGCTTCGCCACTCGAGGAGCAATGGCTAGCAGCAGGGATATCGTCGAGGTTCTCCACTTTGTTGGGGCGTCTGACGCTTTCATAGCCAAAGAATTTCAACGTCACTTTCTTCAGATTGGCCTGTTTGGCGCCTCGATCGGATCAGCTTGCGCGTTGCTATTTATCTGGGCGATGGATGCAGTCTCACAAAGATTTTCCAATGCCAGCACGGAGCAAGTGGAAGCCTTGTTTGGGCGAATGGAGGTTCAAAGCGGCTTAATTCTCGTAATTCTTTTTGTCACACTCATAATGGCAGGCGTAACAAGTGCGGTTTCACGAGTAGTAGCGTCCAACTTGCTCAGAAGGAATTTTCAAGAATAGCTTTGAGATAAACTAACGTCCCTTTTCGCTTTGAACACGGCCGAAATCCGGGGCGGCTGTCTCTTGCCCTTGTGCAATTATACTGCGCCGTATAGCGCGTGTACGCGTAAATAATTCAAACAGTCCTTGACCATCGCCCCAGCGAATCATGCGCTGCAAGGCAAGGAGATCTTCGTTGAACCTTCCTAGCATTTCTAAGACGGCCTCTTTATTGTGGAGAAATATATCTCGCCACATCGTTGGATCAGAGGCCGCAATTCGTGTAAAATCGCGGAACCCTCCTGCCGAAAACTTAATGACCTCAGATTGGGTGACTTCTTCCAAGTCAGCGGCTGTGCCAACGATGTTATAGGCAATCAAATGGGGAACATGACTTGTGATAGCTAATACCAAGTCGTGATGCTTGGGAGTCATAGTTTCTACATTAGCGCCGCATCCAGTCCAAAACGACTTCACAACCTCAATTGCGTCTAACTCCGTTCCCTCAGGTGGTGTGACGATACACCATCTATTTTGGAAGAGCGAAGCGAAACCAGCATCCGGGCCTGAGTATTCAGTTCCAGCAACAGGGTGAGCTGGGACGACATGAACACGAGGGTATAATTCTGCTATCAATGCATCAGTCACAACTGATTTCACTGAGCCAACGTCGCTAACGATTGAATCGGGCTTTAGATGAACTTTCAGTTCACGAGCGACTTCGGCTGTTGCGCCTACAGGAATACAAATAATTGTCAAATCAGCCTGCCGGACCGCTTCAGATAAAGAAGGAGTGACTAAATCTACGAATCCCAGCTCATTCACTCTACGTTGAACTTCGGTACTGATGTCATAAGCAACAACGCGGGATGCAAGCCCATACGCTTTAGCAGCACGTGCGACTGAAGATCCTATCAGACCAAGGCCAATTACTGTGAGTTGTTCAATCATTCGGCTCACTCATGCGGTGGAAACTGGAACGAGGATGGGCAATGAAATCAATGCCCGGTCATAAAGCGCCTTAGACATTCATGAAGGGCGCGGTTGGCTAGGTGATCACCAATACTAATCCGCAAGGCATTCGGTAAGTTATATGGAGTTAGTCCACGCACAATAATGCCATTACTCAGAAGACTTGCCTCAGCCGCACGAGCTCCTTTTGTTTCGCTAATCGGAAAATGAACCATAATGAAGTTTGTATTACTAGGCGTCACACACAGGCCAAGATTCGTTAGTTCCTCTGAGAGCCAAATTTTTGATTTTTCATTATGCGTTATAGATTTGTCCAAATGCTCTTGATCTTTCAGTGCTTCTATAGCGGCCGCCATCCCTGGGCCATTAACATTGAACGGGCCTCTAATCCTATGAAGGACATCACATACATGCAATGGAGCATAGGCCCATCCTAAGCGGAGAGACGCAAGCCCGAATACCTTGGAAAAGGTTCGTGTCACTACGACATTGTGGTGCAACGACACAAGAGAAAGGCCATCAGAATAGTTTTCTTCAGATACATATTCAGAATAGGCGGCATCTAGGACGAGAAGAATATGAGAAGGAATTGCGCGGATGAGTCTTTCAATCTCAGATATAGGCAAACAGGTACCTGTGGGATTATTTGGGTTAGCTAGAAAAATCATTTTTGTGCGGTTGGATACGCAAGCAAGTATATTTTCAATCGAAGCGGTAAAGTTATTTTCCTCGGCAACAACGGGGCTCCCCCCAGCTGAATGAATGGCAATTTTAAAGATCTGGAACCCATGTGCGGTGATAATCGCCTCATCACGTGGATCCAAGTAAGCCAGTGCAAGTAAACGGATCAAGTCATCAGATCCGGCCCCACAGACCACTTGCTCTTGGTTCAGCCCGTAACAATCCGCGATGGCTTTCCTCAATGGATCCGCAGATCCATTGGGATACAAACTAAGCTCTCGGCCAGCTCTAAGAAACGCGCTCAATGCCGCGCTCGATGCTCCAAGAGGGTTTTCGTTCGAGGAGAGCTTGTGGGTCTGCCTTAAACCAACGACCTCGCTCTTGCCTGGTACGTATGCTTCGATGGACATGAGGCCAGCCCGCGGCATTGGCCGAATCGGTGACATTTCATGCAACTCCAGCAGATTTACGCACGACGACTTCTTAACAGGCGCGTAGGCCAGCAGCAAAGCGCCCCCGAAGAGATTGACGACACGGCTTAATCGCACCTATAAAACGCACAGATCGTTCGAAAAATCGAACAGAAAGGGTCCCGTTTGTCTATCCTGGCCCCTGTCCCGAGGGATGAAGCCAACGATCCCACAAGCAAAGTTGCAGTCCTTGAGCCGCCGAGCGGCCTGAAAATGGAATGTGGCGTTAGCCTAAGCCCGATTCAAATCGCGTATCAAACCTATGGAAAATTGAATAAAGATAAATCAAATGCGGTGCTTATCTGTCATGCTCTCACGGGCGATCAGCACGTTGCAAACGTTCATCCACTAACGAGAAAATCTGGGTGGTGGGATGTAATGGTTGGGCCAGGCCGCCCAATCGATACAGACCGCTTTTTTGTTATCTGCTCGAATGTCCTTGGGGGCTGCATGGGAACGACCGGCCCCGCATCTTTAAATAAAGTCACTGGGAAGCCTTTTGGCCTAGATATGCCGATTGTCACAATAAAAGACATGGTGAAAGTTCAGAGTTTGCTAATTGAGCACTTAGAAATAGACCAGCTTTTTTGCGTAGCCGGTGGCTCTATGGGGGGAATGCAGGTTCTTCAATGGGCGGCGCTCTATCCAAACCGCATATTCACGGCCCTTCCAATTGCCACTGCCGCACGCCATTCTTCCCAGAATATCGCTTTTCATGAAGTAGGGCGACAGGCCATCATGGCAGACCCGAACTGGAAAGCCGGCAAGTATCTCGAGGCGGGTCTCCGGCCAGAAAAAGGTTTAGCAGTCGCGCGTATGGCTGCGCATATAACCTATATGTCCGATGAGTCACTTCATCGGAAATTCGGAAGAAAGCTACAAGATCGATCTACACCTACATTTTCGTTCGACGCTGACTTTCAAATAGAAAGTTATCTTCGTCACCAAGGATCAACTTTCGTCGAAAGATTTGATGCAAATTCTTATCTCTACGTCACACGGGCGATGGATTATTTTGACCTTGCAGCTGATTATGGCGGTATTCTCGCCAATGCGTTTAAAGATTCTAGGGCTAGATTCTGTGTTGTTTCTTTCACATCAGACTGGCTTTTTCCTACCCAAGAATCGCGCGCTATTGTTCATGCACTTAATGCAAGCGGGGCGTCGGTATCTTTTGTGGAGATTGACACGAATAAAGGTCACGATGCTTTCCTATTAGATGTGCCAGAGCTTCTCTCAACAACGCGAGGTTTTATCGAAGCGGCGGCTTCTGCTCGCGGGTTGCCTCTACCCGCGTAAAAGAAAAAGGCTTGTAACCATGAAGCCAGTCGCTCCAGAACTTGGGCGCAAACGCCTAGATCATCAACTAATTGCTGAGATGGTAACTCCAAATGCTCGCGTACTTGATATAGGATGCGGCGATGGCGCTTTGCTAATTCTATTACGCGAAATAAAGGAAGTCGATGCACGTGGCATCGAGTTGTCTCAAGCTGGGGTGAATCACTGCGTAGCAAGAGGTTTATCTGTTATACAAGGTGATGCTGATTCAGATTTAAGTGACTACCCAGATGATGTTTTCGACTTTGTGATTTTATCTAGGACCTTGCAAGCGACCAGAAGGCCAAAAATCGTACTAGAACAGATGCTCCGTATTGGAGACAAGGTAATCGTCTCCATTCCAAATTTTGGTTACTGGCGAATTCGCTTCCAGCTTTTATTTGGAGGAAGAATGCCTGTGACTCGAGGATTATCGAGCTCGTGGTACGATACGCAAAACATTCATTTCTGCACGATCCGAGACTTTGTGGATTTATCGAAATCTCTTGGAGCTAAAATCGAACAAGCGGTCGCGCTTGATCAGAATGGCTCTCCCATTCGTGTTAAAGCGCCTTGGTGGTTTTGGAATCTCTTTGCGGAACAAGCAATCTTCCTGCTTACGCGAAAGACGTAGTTTCCTTCCTTTTCGCGCGTTCAATCGCCTCAACTATGAGCTGACGCGCTCTGTTCGCATCGGCCCAGCCCGTTACTTTAACCCACTTTCCATGCTCGAGATCCTTGTAATGACTAAAGAAGTGCTCAATCTGCTCGAGTGTAATGCTGGGGAGATCAGAATAGTTTTGGATTTTTTCATATCGACGCGTGAGCTTGCTTGAGGGCACAGCGATAATTTTCTCATCCCCGCCAGCCTCATCCTCCATGAGGAGGACACCTACGACGCGGCAGCTCATGACCGCTCCTGGTATGATCGCTCTAGTATTCGCGATGATGACATCACACGGATCACCATCTGAGGAAAGGGTATGAGGGATGAACCCATAGTTTCCCGGATAACGCATGGCGGTATACAGGAACCGGTCGACTATCAGCGCTCCGGCCTCTTTATCCATTTCGTACTTTATGGGCTCGCCCCCGATAGGCACTTCAATGACGACATTTACCTCGTTGGGCGGGTCTCTACCGATTGCAATGGCATCAAGCCGCATGGAGCTCTCCTAGGCACAATAATAGGCTTATGAGCTGGGCTAACTGCCCGCAAGTTGGACTTTAATTGTAGAGACAATTAGACTAAGACGTTCAGTGGGGTTACTGAACTTGGAGCGGGCGAAGGGATTCGAACCCTCGACCCCAACCTTGGCAAAAAAACCTTGCTACAATTAAAGTCCATTTTTAGATACTTTTCGTGAAATTTTGTTGATGCGTTTATGTTCCGTTTATAAAGATAGGAATTTTATCTGGCTCTGCATGTTCCATTTGGAATCGCTCATTTGACTGATTTTATGCGTGAATCGCGGTTTTTGTAGCGATAGACGCTCTTGTTCACGTTTCAGGTATTTTGCTTTATTTCCTATAGAAAACCGCTTAACTGAAGTTGCTGTTCACTCGAACAACGGAGAACAGCATGTCCTTTCTCAAGTCCCTCACCTTTACCGTTAGCCCGCAGCAGACCGCTCGTAATCCTAAGCTTATCCGCCGTCAGAAATTGGTGGACCGTCTGGAGGAGCAGCTCCGCCTCGCTAAGGACCCCACTTATGCGCCAGTGATTCGGCGCTGGAAGCGCTCCGAGGATGGACTTAGGTCGCCTGTGGATGTCCATAAGCAGGTTCGCCCTTGGTGGCGTGCTGACGGAACGGGAAATCTCGTCCTCATCCTCCGTAGCGGTCTCAAGACGCTCGAGCTCGAAAAGGGGAAGCTGGTCGGCCCCCATTGGGTGATCCGGTTTGAATGTTAGTTCATGATCGGCCGTGGCGCTATGGCTGGAGTGGCCGGCGTAGTTGGTCCGGGTTGCGCAGCCGGCCACTGCACGGCCTCGGGGGCTGG
>Ga0315899_10003395_pt1 | contig 17352 bp, 16 predicted proteins | sample LakEriMetagenome_2_FD_203518 | JGI IMG/M metagenome (GOLD analysis project Ga0315899, IMG submission 203518) | Freshwater fungal communities from buoy surface, Lake Erie, Ohio, United States - Buoy 4 MA112 | ecosystem: Environmental > Aquatic > Freshwater > Lake | place: USA: Lake Erie, Ohio... | reverse complement strand
CACCCGTAGGCTCTCTCAACTCTCACCGCGATCCCGGCTCGATTCTCAGCCTCGGGCCACTCCATTCTCCCGCTCAGTGCTCACGCCTCACCGTCTCCGGCGCGCGCCGACGGGCGGCGAGGGTGGCGGCCGTGTCCAGCCACGCACTCATCTGCTTCTTCGCCGCATCCACCGGTTTCGCGGTACCGGCTTCGGCCGTGGTCACGCCTTCGGTCGCCCGCGTGAAGCGTCCCGTGCGGACATCGGTCAGCATCGTCACCATCGCCACCGAATCGCCGCGGGCGATGACCCATCCGCTCACGACATAATCGGCGCGCAGCGCCCAGCCCACCGACATCTTGTCGGGGAGCGTGCGGGTGGCCCGTTCGGTCACGTCAGCCGGTACCACCTCGAACCGATCCGCCGGGATGGCCTCGCGCAGTTCGCTGGCCGCGCTCCGTGCCAGCGCGCTCACGTCACGCCTGCCCGTGGCATTGGTAAAGGCGGCCACCACGATGCGCAGGCGGCCGTCGGCAGGTGGCGCCATGAGTGGCGCGACGGGCATGTTCGGCCGCGAGGCGCTGCGGGCGTCGAACGCCAACGACGGTACGCCACTCCCCGCGTCGGCCGGCGACATCTCCGGCCGCACGAAGCGCGGCGCGTTGGCCAGCGTGACCTCCATCGCCCTGATCGCACGGGTCATGGAGTCGGCGAAGATGCGACCCACCTCGGCGAGCAGCAGCGTGCGATCGATCCGGGTGCTGTCGGCGGCCGGTGCCGTTGGCGTCGCGCCGCGGGTCTCCGAGCTGCGCTGGCGCCGGGTTACCGCCGCGGCAATCGCCAGCGATTCGGCCCGTGTGATCACGAACGGCGTCACCGCCTCCATGGGGGCTTCATCGGCGAGGCGAGGCGCCGCGCTGGAGTCGGTCTGCGCACCGGCCGTCGGCTCGGCCGGTGCGGTGAGGGGCGTCCCGGTGCGGCCACCCGGACCGGCGTCACGTGCCTCCAGCGAGTCCGCCACGCCACGTGGAGGCGGGCGGTCGGGCACGACGGCCCAGAGCAGTGCGCCAAGCACGGCCACGGCGCCCGCCGCGCCAAGCGCGCGGGCACGTCGGGGCCCGGCAAAGACACTGGAGGGCCCGCGCACGCCGAGTGAATGTCCCGACATGGGCGGAAGCGCCTCGAGGGTGGCGAGGAGCGCCTGCGCCGTCTGGGGGCGCTTGGCCGCATCCTTGGCGAGACAGTGCATGATGAGCTCAGACAGCGGCTCGGGGATGTCGCTCACCGTACGATGCGGTGGCTCCGGCATGACCGTCAGTTGGGCCGCCAAGGTGGCCTGTGGTGAGGCCCCGCTGAACGGGCTCTTGCCGGTGAGCAGCTCGTAGGCCAGCAGCCCCACGGCGTACAGGTCCACGCGATGGTCGGCGGCCGGGTCCGCCGCCAGCTGCTCAGGCGCCATGTAGGCCGGCGTGCCGATCGCCATGCCGGTGCTCGTGCCGCTGTGCACCGGCACCGAGGCGCTCAGCGCCTTGGCGACCCCGAAATCGGTGACCAGTGCGTGCATACCCGACGTGAGGATGTTGTCGGGCTTGATGTCCCGGTGCACCACGCCACGTCCATGGGCATAGGCGAGGGCGTCGACCACATCGTGCAGGATGCGCACCACGTCGCGGGGCGAGAGCCGCCCGTGACGGGTGAGGGTGCCACGAAGCGACTCCCCCTCGATGTAGGGCATGGAAAACCAGAGCAACCCGTGGTCATCGCCCGCGGCAATGAGCGGCACGATATGCGGGTGCTGCAACTGCGCTGCCAGCTGGATCTCGCGGCGGAAGCGTTCCACGTTCATGCCCGCCGCGAGCTCCGGCGGCAGCACCTTCACGACCACCGTCCGGTTGAGGGCCCGTTCGGTCGCCACGAATACCCGCGACATGCCGGCGCCACCGAGTTCCCGGTCGATGTGAAACCCGGGGTCCAAGGCGCGCTGGAGGCGCTCCAGAAAATCAGTCACGGCGGTCGTTCCCCGATCGATGCGGCGTCATCATGGTCACCTGCAGTCTACGCTCGTCAGCCCCGTCTGTTACGACACCGCCGGGGTGGTCATGGTGCCGTGGGGCGCCGGGAAACCAGGGGGGGCGGCCGGAACCCACCGCCACGATGCCCCGAGCCGCGAGCGGTGCGCGGCTACGGGGCTTCGCGAGAGACGCGCGGGGGCATGTCCACGAGGCGCCGGGTGCCTTTGCGCAGCGGCATCGTGAGCAGGGCCCCGGCGGTGGTGTGCTCGTGCTCGTCAAAATGGGTATCGATGCCATAGACGAGGCGCGACCGGTCGATCGTCATGAACGTGCCGAAGAGCCGGTCCCACACCGCGAAGACGTTGCCGTAGTTGGCGTCCGTGTGCGGCAGCACGTAGTGGTGGTGAACCTTGTGCATGTCGGGCGAGACGACGACCCACGACAGGGCCCGGTCGAGCGCCGCGGGGAGGGCGATGTTCGCGTGGTTGAACTGGCTGAGCACCACGCTCAGGCTCTGGTAGAGGAACACGAGCCACATGGGGGCGCCGGTGACGGCCACGGCGAGCAGCGTGAACACGAAGCGGACGACGCTCTCGCCGGGGTGGTGGCGGTTGGCGGTCGTCGTGTCAACGTGGCGGTCCGAGTGGTGGACGAGATGGAGACGCCAGAGCAGCGGCGTCTTGTGCTCGACGAAGTGCGGCAGCCACGCCCCCACGAGATCGAGGACGAGGAGCCCGATGAGAGCCTGCATGGCGAGTGGCAGGGCGGCGAGCCACGGCAGCAGCCCCACACCGGCCGCGTCCGCCCATGCCGACGTGCGCAGCAGCAGAAACGCGAGCGCGAAGTTGACGATGATCGTCGTGCCGGTGAAGAAGACGTTCACCAGCGCGTGACCCCCCTTGGCGTAGGGCCGCCGGTCGAGCGGGGCCGCCAGTTCCCAGAGCCAGAAGAACGCAATGCCCCCCGCGAGGATCAGTGAGCGGTGGCTGCTGGGAATGGTGGTGAAGTAGGCGACGAGTCCGTCCATGCCCCGGAACATTCCCCGGGCGCTCCGCGCTGTCTAGGGCGCAGCCCGGCCGCGTCCCCGCAGCACCACGCCGGGACGCGCGCCGGTCACCTCCCCATTCCGCACGACGGCCACGCCGCTGACGAACACGTGGGGAATCCCCACTGGATACTGGTGGGGCGCTTCGAAGGTGGCCCGGTCGGCCACGGTGGCCGGGTCGAAGACCACCAGATCCGCCACCGCCCCCGGTTGGAGGCGCCCGCGGTCCGCCAGCCCGAGCATCGAGGCCGGCGCCGAGGTCATGCGACGCACGGCTTCCTCGAGGCTGATCACGCGCCGCTCCCGCACGTAGCGCCCCAGCACTCGCGGGTAGGTCCCGTAGGCGCGTGGGTGGGGACTCGAGACCCCGAAGGCCACCAGTGCCCCGTCGGACCCGATCATGCCGTACGGCGAAGCCAGCAGCCGCTCCACGTCGCCTTCGTCGAAGGAGTGGAAGATGGCACTGCAGCCACCGCGGCGAACGAGTTCGAGAATCAGCGCCGAGATTGCCTCGGGGCTGACGGCCGTGCGGCGGGCGGCCAGGACGTCAGCCAGGGTGCGTCCAGCCAGGGTGGCGTCGAAGCCGCAGCGGGCGAGCTGGATTTTCGATGGGTCATTCGAGAAGCGCATCGCCACGAAGGCCTGCATCTCGTCGAGAATGCGCTGGCGTGTCGCCGCCCGGGCCAGATGCCCCTCGAGCCCGTCATCCGCCCGTGCCCAGGCCGGAATGATGCTGGCGATGCTGGTGTGAGATGCCGTGTAGGGGTACTGGTCGAAGGCCACCGTGACGCCGGCGTCCCGCGCCTCACGCATCAGCGCCAGCGACTGCACGGTGCGGCCGTAGTTCCGGCGCCCCCCCACCTTGTGGTGGGAAATCAGCACCGGGATCCCGGTCTCGCGGCCAATGCGGAGGGTTTCCGTCACCGCCGCCAGCACGCTGTCGTCCTCGTTGCGCATGTGCGAGCTGTAGATTCCCCCGGCGGCGTGGGCCACGCGGGCCAGCGCCACCAGCTCTTCGGTGGGGGCGAAGCTCCCCGGCACGTAGAACAACCCCGAGGAGAGCCCCACGGCGCCGTCGGCCATGGCCTGCCGCACCAGTGCTTCCATGGCGGCCAGTTCGTCGGGGGTTGCTGACCGGTTGGCGGTACCCATGACTTGCCGGCGCACGCTGCCGTGCCCCACGAAGAGTGCCACGTTCGGTGCCACGTCCCACTGCGCGAGCGAATCGAGGAACGGCCCCAGCGGCAGCGGGGAGCTGCCATCATTGCCATCGACGATGGTGGTGATGCCCTGCCGGATCAGGTTGTCGGCGGTGGGGATGTCGCGCAGCCGCTCGCGCCCGTGCGTGTGTGGGTCGATGAAGCCCGGCGCCACCACGTGGCCGGTCACGTCCACGGTGTCCGCGGCCGTGCGAGTCCCGAGATCCCCGATCTCGACGATGCGCCCATCGCGGATGCCGACATCCGCAACCGTGGCCGGCGCCCCGCTGCCATCGAGGACGCGCCCCCCGCGCAGCAGGACATCGAAGGGAGCGGGCGTGCAGGCGCCAAGGCCCAGCGTCAGGGCCACGCGGGTGAGGCCGCACACAAGAGCAGGTCGCATGGTGCTCATGAGGTCTCGGGAAGGCCCGCCGCAACGCGCTGACACGCGCCACGCGTGACGGGGACGCGGGGGCGGCACGGGCACGCCGCCGTTGTTGCGTCGCGACGGAAATAGCCCCCGTACCCCTGTGCCGCCAGCCCCGGCGCGCACGAGTCGCCCCCCTAACGTACCCGCCGGTCCGTCGTCCAACCGATTGATGCCGCCACGGTGTGCTACCCTCAATCAATTCCCGGCCATGAAACCAATCGTCTCTGCCCTCCTCCTCGGCACCATCCTGTCCGCCTGCTCCAGTGCGGCCACCGAGCCCGACGCAACCCGCCCCACGCCATCAACGCCGCCGTATCCTGTGGGGCAAATGACCGACCAGACCCTCGTGGTCGGTGGGGTGACGCGCCAGTATCGCGTGCATGTGCCGGCGGGGCTCACGACCCCGAAGGCGGTCGTGTTCGTCCTGCATGGCGGCGGGGGCGAAGGGCTCGATGTGGCGATCCTCGGCCGGCACCCGCTCTCGGTCTTCCGCACCGTGGCGGACCGTGAAGGATTCGTGGTGGTGTACCCCGGAGGCCTGCCCGCGAACGATGCCCAGCGCCTGCCGGGGTGGGTCGACTGCCGGGCCGACAACACGGTCGAGAGCAATGCCGACGACATCGGCTTCCTGGCGGCGCTCGTGGAACGGGTGCGCGGCGAGTACGGGCTGACCACATCACGCATGTTCATGAGCGGCGGATCGAACGGCGCCCAGATGACGCACGCGTTCGCGTTCCAGCGTGCCGATCTCGTGGGCGCCGTCGCCACCGGCGCCGGCAGTCTGCCCGTGACCCCGAAGCCGGGCCGCTGCACCACCGGCCCCACGCGCCCCCTCCCCATCCTGCTGCTGCACGGGAGCGGTGACCCGCAGATGCCGTGGAATGGCGGCTGCGTGGCCGACATCGGCGGCGCCTGCAATCGGGGACGCGTGATCTCCGCGATCGCCACGCGCGACCGCTGGCTCGCCATCAACGGGCTCGCCGCCGCCACGCCCACGACCGCCGTGATCGATTCAAGCACCGCCGACACCGGCCCCGCCAATCGGTTCGATTATGCCGGCGCGACCCCCGTGCAGTGGTGGCGCCTCGATGGGGCAGGGCACGCGGTACCCAGTCGCACCGTGTTCTCGGCCAGCAACCCGGCCACCGGCACGCAGAATCGGGATGTGGAGTTCGCCGAGGTGGTGTGGGCGTTCTTCAAGGCGCGGCTGCCGTAGGGCCCGCGCGCCTATCGTCGCAGGATTCCCCACGAGAACTCCCGCCCGAGGGTCGCGCTGGCGGTGATCCACACGAGCGCCGCCGGCTCCTGAAAACGCGCCCGGGCCAGCGGCCCGAGGCGCACCGGCTCGAAGCCGATGCTCGTCGCCAGCTCGGCCACCTGTGCGCACGCGTCGGCATCGTCTCCGCTCATCCAGAGTACCGATCGGCCGTTGGCAAAGACGGGGTTCGCCATCACCTCCATGCCGATGGAATTGAACGCCTTCACGACCCGTGCCCCCGGCGCCCACCGCGCCACCTGCTCCGCGCCGGAGTCGGTGGTGCCGTGCGTGAGCACCATCCCTGGCCCGATGGGATTGGTGGCATCCACGAGGACCTTCCCCGTGAGATCGCCGGCGCCCTCGAGCGCCTCCTGCGCCCCAGCCCAGGGCGTGGTGAGCACGACGACGTCCGCCGCGGCCGCCGCGTCGCTGATGGTGGCCACGGTGCCGATCCCGGCGTACTTGGGACTATCCGGCGTGCGCGCACCGTAGACGACATGGTGACCGGCGCGCTGGAACTGCGCGCCGAGTGTGGTGCCCACGCGGCCGGCACCGATGATCGCGATCTTCATGAGTCCCTCCTGCTGGGTACGCGCCAGGCCCGCGAGTGTCCGACCGGGCGCCTCGATGGCTCGCCGCGCCGCGGTCGCTCCGGACCTCGGCTGCTGTCATGGCAAGCCTACGCCGATTGGATTTCCCGCGACAGTACGCACCTTTTCGACATAGACTTCCCGGCAGGTAAGTCGTGTGTCGGAGGACCAGCGCCGGCGTGCACGCGGCTGTTCCGCCGCGCGAGGACTACGCCATCACCATGCTCGGCCAATCGGCACTCCCGCCCATCAACGGGCTCCGGAGCTGGGACGCCGCGTATTGCACGGCACGCGATCCCGGCCGGCAGCCCACGCTCGATGGCCCCACGCTGCACGTGCGCCCACTCGCGGCGTCCGTTTTCGAGGCGTGTGGCAGCGCGACCCATGGGGAACGCAAGGCGCTGATGCTGGCGCACGCCGACACGCAGGTGGATGTGGTGTGGTTCCACATCGGGCGCGACAATCACCGGTCACGCACGGCGGCCGAGAAGACCGACGCGGTGCTCGATCACGAGGGGCAGCGGGACCAGCATCCGTACTGCTGGTCCCGCATCGATCGGCCACCCGCGTGACGCGGGCGTGCCGGTCACCTGACCTTATGGACGTGTGACTGCGGACGTCGCGTCCGTGCCGAGGCCGCGCAGCCACGCCAGCGTGTCCTCCCACAGTGCCAAGGCCTGCGGACGGAAGTAGCCCATGTGGCCGATGTTGCGGAGGCCGAGCTTGCGCGGATCGAGCGTGACCGCGTCGACCGGAGCATTCCGGTACTGGGCCATGAAGGCATCCCGTGAGGCGGGGGGTGCCCAGTGGTCGTCGAGGGCGTTCACCGCGCGAATGGGCATGCGGACCTCCGCGAACTGCTCGGCCAGTCCGGGGAGCTCCGGGTCCTCGAAGAAGTAGCGCGGCCACCGGCACCATCGGCGCCACTGATGGAAGAGATCGCGTGGCAGATCTTCGCCGAGCCCCAGCCGACTCCACGCCAGATACCCGGTGGCGCTCACCAGCAATGGTCCCATCACGCGCCACAGGAACTGCACGCGCAGTCGCTCCAGTGGCGGCATCCAGCCGTGCCACCCGGCGCCGGTGGCGAACGTGACCACCCGCTGGATCCGCTCGTGCCCGGGCAGCAGCCCGATCGCGTGGCCGCCGAAGGAATGCCCCACCATCCAGAGTGGACCATCACCGCGCCCGTCGACATGGTCCAGCAGGGCCGCCAGATCGAGACGGGCCCAATCGAGGTAGTCCATGCGGAAGTCGCGCAGCGACGCGGGGCGCGAGGCGCCAACGCCACGATAGTCCAACATCCACACCGCGATCCCCTGCGCGGCGGCGAACCGGGCGAAGCGCGCGTAGAAGCGCTGCGGCACACCCGTCGCGCCGGCGACGATCAGACGCCCCTGTGCCGGCCCGGACGGGGCGACGTGGGTCACCCCGAGCGGATAGCCGTCGGCAGCGGGCACTACGAGTTCGGAGGCGATCAGGTCGGAGGCCATGGGGAGCGAGGTACGCCGAAGTCCGTCGAAGCGGCACGATCAGGAGGCGCGCAGCGTGCGCCTCCGCCCTCACGATAATGCCCGATGGTGCCTTCGGCTCCCCTTTTCGACCACCCGGCCAAGGCGTGGGACGCGTCGCAAGCAACGCGAGGAGGCGCCGCGTTCGATGGCCAGACCAGGCGCCCCGGAGTCGGCGCTGGCGATGGCCCTGAGGAGACCGACTGGGGGGCCGCCGCGCTGGGGAGAAGCAGTGCGCCTGCTGGTGAGACGATGGCCCGGCCGCATTTCGATAGGAAACTCAATCGGGGTGGCTGGAGTATAGGCTCGGTCCGCTGCCTCGCGAGCAGCGGGGAGCGGGCTTCGGCGCGACCGCCACCGCGCCGGTGCGCTTCGCGGGCTGTTCGGCCTGCGGTCCGGACGGGTGACCCGGGGCCGGCGGGAGCCGGTGGGGACCGTGGGGTCGCTGCGGTGGGACCGCCGCGCACGCCGAACGTCCCCGCGTGGTCGGGGGGCGTTGGGGAGGCGCATCCTCAGGGGGGAGTCGGGGCGGCGGCGAGCGGGTCGACCTCGAAAATCTGCTGCAGGAGGACCGCCCATCGGCGAGTGGCCTCGGTCGGCGCGACTCGTGGCGCGGGGATGATCATTGGCGGTGCGTCGACTGCGGCGGGCTCAGCCTGCCGTCGCATCCCACGCGGACGGTTGGCATACCAGCCGTAGTAACGCGTGGTAATCGAGTCCTGTTCGGGGAGCTTGGAAAGTTCCGACAGGTCAACGATTTGGGAGCGGGGGATCAGGCAACGTGCCTGGTCCCCCGGTTCGTTGGTGGCCGCGTAAGGCCCGGTTCTCCCTGAAGGGGCGTCGCACGCGGGGGCCTCGCGGATCCGGCCGGATGCCCTTCTGCGGCGCTGCCTCCCGGCCTGCCCCCGGGCCGGAGGCTGCTTCCCGCGCCCCGAACGCGCCGCGACAGCCGCCGAACCGAGGCCGCGAGGCCTCTCATCTCGCTCGTGATCGCCGCGAACCCGCCGACACGCTCGACAACCGCACCGGTTTGCTCGATGAACACCGCCTTTCTCGGCACCCTGCTATTCGCGTGCGAGTCCGCCCATGAGGCCGGTGGCGCCGATAACGGCGCGCTTCATTCTGTTCTCCTGGGGCGGTGCCTGGCAGCATCCGTCTCGGTGCCCTCGACGCCACGAACCGCGCGCTCGTGGAGCAGCGCCCCGATGCTGATCCAGACGAGGTAGGTCGGCGCCACCACCGCGTCGGGCCAGGGCGCTGCTGGCGCAAGTGCGAGCGAGGCGACCGCGCCTGCGAGGTTGATCCACAGCCCCAGCCAGGCGGCACGGGCCACGTCGGTGCGCGGACGCAGCAGTAGCGCTGCGACCGCGGCCAGCTTCGCGGGGCCGAGAATCCAAACCATGGTCGGCGGGTAGCCCAGCGCCTGCAGTCCGGTCATCACCGACGGCTGCCGAGTCAGCTCGGAGACGGCGGCCCCTGTGATCAGGATGGCGGTGACCCAGCGAAAGAAAGCCTCGAGCTTCATGGGCTCGTTCCCACGCTGCTCACGCCATCAATCGGCGGATGGGCATCCGCCGCCAACACATGCCCCAGGAACCTGAGGTGCTCGGCAAGGCCCTGTCGCATCGGCGTCGCAGTCAGACCGTAGGCCCGTGCGATCTTGGCGCTGTCGAATCGGTAGTCCTGCTCGAACTGGTAGGACATCTCGAGCAGGCCGCGCAGAGTGCCATTGAACAGTCCGACCACTTGGAGCAGGAGCTTTGGAAGCGCGGTGTGCCGGGCCTCTTTCCCCAGGAGCGCTCCGATCAACGCGACCAGTTGCGAGCCCGTCAACGCGTTCGGGTCAGTCGGCATGTGCCAGATGGTGTCGAAGGCGTCGGCCCGCTGGCCAAGCGCCGCGACGGCACGCCCGGCGTCCGGGATGTAGGTCAGCGAATGAACCTTGTCGTCGCGGAACAGCAGCTGCGCCTTTCGTCCCTTCACGAGCTTGTCGGCGATGGCCTTGACCTGATCGAAGGGGCGGTAATCGCCATAGAAGTCCGCGCTCCTTGCGATCAAGCCGCGGATGGCTCCCTTCTCGACCGCCTCCATCAGGACGCGGGCGGCGCGCGCGCGGGCAAGACCCTTCTGCGTGGTGGGCTGATCCGGGGTCTCCTCGGTCATGAGGCCCCGAACCGGTCCGTACATGTAGACATTGTCGAAGTAGACGAGCCGCGCACCGACCCGTCGAGCCGCCTCCACCGCATGCGAAACCGCCCGCGGAAACCCTTCGAGCCAGGTCTTCGCATCGTAGGGCAGGCCGATGATGAGGTACACCACGTCCGAACCTTCGACCGCCCGGGTCAGTCCATCCAGATCGAAGATGTCGGCGCTCGCGGTCGCGACCGCCCCCGCGATCGGTTTGGGATGCCGCTGGACGACGCGCACCTGGCACCCGGCTGCTGCCAGATGGCGCACCGCCTCCGCGCCGATCGTCCCATTCCCGCCAATGACGCTGTGGAGACCCATGTGATGACCTCGATGACGTGACGGATGCCCGCAATGTTTACGCCGTGTACATTGACATCGGGAGTTCACAATGTCAACATCAAGTCATGCCGGAGACGCGCGACGCCTACCACCACGGAGATCTCCGCAACGCCCTCGTGGCGTCGGCCGTCCGGCTCATCGAGGCCGGCGGGCCGAGCACGTTCAGCCTGCGCGGGGCCGCACGCGAGGTCGGGGTCTCGGCCAATGCGGCGTACCGACACTTCGACGACAAGTCCGCGTTGATCACCGCGGTCGCTGCCGACGGCTTCGCGCGGCTCGCGGAGCGCATGCGGCGCGCGATGGCCAGCGCGTCTGCTGGCCTAGGCGACGAGCTCGTGGCCATCGCTCGCCTCAAGGCCGCAAGCGGTGCCTACGTCGGGTTCGCAGCCGACCACCCGGAGATCTATCGCGTGATGTTCGGCGAATGCGGGGCCGAGTGCCGGAACACCGGGCCTGGGGACCAGGAGGTGGAGACCCCCTGGACGCTGCTCGGCCGCGCCCTCGACGCGCTGGTGACCGACGGATTCCTCCGTCCCGACCGCCGCGTGGGTGCGGAGCTGAAGGTGTGGACCGTCGTCCACGGGTTCGCGTCTCTCTCGCTCGACGGCCTCGTCGCGGCGCCCACGCAGCGAGAGCGGAAGGCAGCGCTGGAGGCGCTGCTCGACTTCACGGTGGTCGGCCTCTGCGGAGAGTTGCCGACCGCCCGCTGAAGCGGCGACCGCCGTCCGGCCCGAGGGCACGCCACGAACGGCCCCCGCGCTCGTCGCGGGACAGTACGAGTCGGAGAGGGCGTCCCGGCCCTCGGCCCGCAAACCCTTCATGTCGCATCGGTTCGCGACTGCGGGTCGGTGCGCGCGGTGAGAGCCCGTCCCGCCGAGCGCGACGCAAACGGGGTGGTGAGCAGCTACGAGTGCGGTGCTGGGCAGTACGCGACGGAAGGGCAACGGGTCACCCGTTGCCCTTCCGTCGCGCTTCGCTCCGTCCGCTGCGCGACCGGACGATGACGTCGCGGCCACCGCGGACCCGATCGTAGAGGCCGCCAGGCCGACGCCACGCCGCGCGCGGGTTCCGGAACGACCGGCGCACCACGAACCCCGCGCGTCCTCAGGTGGGCGGGGGGCCGAGCTGCCCGCGAATCTCGCCCGCCGGGAACTGCGACGAATGGACGTTCACGTAGCCCTGGCCATTGCGGAGCAACGACGACAGGGAGTCGAGGGAAATGGCTGGCTGACCGCCGATGCTGCGGATGTTCGCCGCCGTGAACGATCCCTCGACATCCGTACAGCCGCTGGTGCGGCGGGTCCGGTCAGTCGAACTGCCGCTCGCCGGATCCCATGAGGACGTAGACCACGGCCCCCACCACCGAGATGGCCGCCGTGACGAGGAAGGGGGCCGTATAGGCACCGGTCTGCTCCACCAGCCATCCGGTGACATACACGCCGACGATTCCGGGGATCGTCCCCGCCGTGTTGCTGATCCCCCAGATCACGTCGGCGTAGCGCGGGGCGATGTCCAGGCCATTGGCACCGAACCCCGCCATGCAGCAGGCCAACGCCCCCGCGGCGCCGCACATGAGCACCGTGGCGATCGCCGCCGATGGAGCCAGCGGAATGAGCGACAGGAAGGTGGCACCGCCGAGCAAACCAAGGCACTGGAGGCGCCGGCGCACGCGAGTGGCGGACATCCCGGCGGTGAGCATGCGGTCGGCCCACGCCCCGGCCGCATTGGCCATCGCGAACGAGCAGAGCCAGGGTGCCGCCGACAGCAGTCCGGCGCTGGCCAGCGACACATCGAACGTGGACTTGAAGTACGACGGCAGCCACGCCAGCAGCACGTACAGCGACCAGTTGTGGCAGAAGTGATTGATGATGATGGCCCACACGGCCGGGGCGCGCAGGAGGCGCCCCCAGGGAACGGTACGGGGGGCCGCGTCGGCGGGGTCCGTCATGGCCGGGTCGCGCCCCTCGCGGACGAGCGGGTACCACCCCATGGCCCACAGAAAGCCGAGCGCGCCGAAGGCATAGAACGCCATGGGCCATCCGAAGTCCCGGATGATCCACCCGGTTACCGGGAGTGCAATGACCGTTCCCATGGCCACGCCGCTGCTGACGAGCGCCACGGCGCGGGTCCGATGCTCGAGGCGAACCCACCGCGCCAGCATGTTGAAGGAACCCGGAAACACCGCGGCCTCGCCGATGCCCAAGGCAATGCGCGCGGCCAGCAGCGCGGGGAGCGAATAGCGCGCCGCCAGCGGGGTCAGCAGGGTGAAGAGCGACCACCAGAGCACCGCCGCTCCCAGCACGCGCCGTCCGCCGTACCGGTTGGTGAGCCAGCCGCTCCCGACCTGCAGCAGCAGGTAGCCGACGAAGAACGATGACAACACCAGCCCCTTCACCGACTCGGTCCATCCCAACTCCTGCTGCATGGGGATGGCCGCCACCGACAGGTTGCTGCGGTCGAGGTAGGAGATGAAGACCGCCGCGAAACAGAGCAGAACCACCGTCCGGGATGCCGGCCAGCGAGTGGTGAGGGCGGCAGTCCTGTCCGTCATGTCGGGTGCAAGCGGCGCGGGGGGGGATGGTGGCCGTCGGTTCATCCGACTCAGCTCAGTAATGGAGTCCAGATCTGTCGGTAAGTGTACCGCACGAATCGCGATGGCGATACGCGGCGGCGTACCTCAGGGCCGTGGGTGGTCCACGGGAGAGTGGGGTGGGGGCGTTGGGGCTGTTGCCACGCGTGATGGACCGTCCATGGATGCTATCCCCTCCACGCCAAGGGAGAGAAATGCCTCCACCTCCGCGAGGAACCGGTCCGGCAGTTCGGCGAACGGCGCATGGCCGCAGGGGAGCGCCACAAACCTGGCTCCGGGAACCGTGCGCGCCGCGACGGCGCCGTCGCGCGCGGCCGGAATCGTTGGATCGCGCGTGCCGAAGAGCAGCAGCGTCGGGGTCGAGCATGCACGCGCCGCCTCGCGCAGGTCGCTCTCGGGGAGCACGAAGCGCCGCCAGAGGGCGCGGTTGAGCGCGCGGCGCGTGGGCGTCGACTGGATGGTGGCGGCCCGGTCCAGCATCGCCCGCACGGTAGGGGTACGACGATGCAGATACAGGCGCGCGAAGAGCGCCGGGGGTAACGACCAGCGACTCCCCTGCCACGCGCAGAAACGCCGCGTCAGCCACGTGTGCGGCGTGAACCCGCCAGGCGCCACGAGCACCAGCGCCTGCACCCGTTCGGGGGACGCGAGCGCGAGTCGCGCCGCGACGGTGCCACCGATGGAGTTGCCCACGAGAATCACGGACGAGAGCGCCAGCGCATCGAGGAACTCCCGGAGCACCTCCACCAGCCACGGGATGGAGACCGCCTCCACGTCTGCCGGCGCCATCGACTCCCCATACCCCGGCCAATCCAGCGCCATCACGCGGAACCGCTCGGCCAGCGTCGGGATCACCGCGTCATAGTCGCGGCGGTCGCCGGGGTTGGCGTGCAGCAGCACGAGCGGGGGGCCCGCCCCCTGCTCCACGTAGGCAAGGGGGCCGGTCGACAGGGCGACCGTGCGCATCGTCCGTTCCATGGGTCGGCATTTGGGGTGATCGTGGTGATCTCGAACAGGTACCGTACTGGCCGCCACGGCAAGTTGCACACCGAAGGGCGTGGACGTGATGCGCCGAATCGCCGCCGTCGCCACTTGCTCCACTGCCCCTGCCAGCTTAAGCTCAAGATTCCGTTCCGTGCCGTCGTCCGTAGCTGCACCTCGGGCAACGATCCACGTAGAAGTCGGAGTACGAACTCCCCGTCGGCCGACCAGCCGTCGGGCCACCAACATCTGATGCCTACGATCAACCAGCTGGTCCGCCGCGCCCGAAAGGACGTGGTGGAGAAGTCCAAGGCGCCCGCGCTCAAGAGTAATCCGTTCAAGCGTGGCGTGTGCACCCGCGTCTACACCACGACGCCCAAGAAGCCCAACTCGGCGCTGCGCAAGGTTGCGCGTGTTCGTCTCACGAACCAGCTCGAAGTCACGGCCTACATCCCCGGCGAAGGCCACAACCTTCAGGAGCACTCCATCGTGCTCGTGCGCGGCGGTCGTGTGAAGGACCTGCCGGGTGTGCGGTACCACATCGTGCGTGGTACGCTCGACGCATCGGGCGTCAACGGCCGTAACCAGAGCCGCTCCAAGTACGGCACCAAGCGTCCCAAGAAGGGTGCGGCGGCTGCCGCCGCCGGAGGTAAGAAGAAGTGAGCCGTCGCAAGAGTGCCGTGAAGCGTACCGTGCTGCCGGATGCACGCTACGACAGCCAGACCGTTTCGAAGTTCATCAACAACCTGATGATCCAGGGCAAGAAGAGCACTGCCGAAGGCATCTTCTATTCGGCCATGGACATCGTCGAGGCGAAGACCAGCCAGCCGGGGGTCGGGGTGTTCAAGCAGGCGCTGAACAACCTCAAGCCGGTGGTCGAGGTGAAGAGCCGCCGCGTCGGTGGTGCCACCTATCAGGTGCCGGTCGAAGTCCGTCAGGACCGGCGGACTGCGCTCGCCATGCGCTGGCTCATCTCGTATTCGCGCGATCGCAACGAGAAGAGCATGCCGGAGAAGCTGGCGGCCGAAGTGCTGGCTGCCGCGCGCGGCGAAGGCAACGCCGTGAAGAAGAAGGAAGACACGCACCGCATGGCCGAAGCCAACAAGGCGTTCGCCCACTATCGCTGGTAAGCGGTCGCGCACTGCGACCACACGCCGGCCGGTCAACCGGTCTCAACGCCCCGGATGCGCACGCATCCGGGGCGTTTGCGTGGGGGGACAGGCCGAAGGGCCGTGTCACATCCTCGGCACCACCGTAACGCCCTCGGTGCACATTCCACCGGCGGCAGCGTTTCATTCCCGGCACTCGTCACGGCGTGGGACGGATCGTTTCGGCGGCGGCCTGCGGCGTTGCGCCCCCGACGCGCTCGCGTCACTTTCCTGAGAGCACGCGGCACCCCCTCGAGGGGCTCGCGAAACGGCAAACCCGGCGAAAGTCGGGGACGCAAAGCTACAGGGCTTCCATGCACCGCAGGTGCATTGCCGGCTGGGCTACCGAACGACCATCAGGAGGCGCGCAGGCGATGCGTACAACGTGGCGGCTGGTAACGAGTCGAGGCAGACGGCGCATGGGCGTGACTGCCACCAGCGGTGCCCTGATGCTGCTCGCCTCCTGTCGGCCCGCTGCGGCATCGCTGGAACTCGGACCGGGCGCGGGGGCGGCCACGACCGCCAACGCCATTCTCGCCACCTCCGTGCGCTCGGATGCCGCGAGCCGCGTGCAGCTGCTGCGCACCGTCAACCGGTTGCCCAAGGTCGCCTTTCCCCGCCTGCGTCCGGATTGCCTGGCTCAGGGGGAAGACTTCGGTGCGTGGACGGTGCGCTTCGACGGCTACGGCTGCGTAACCGTGACCGGCACTGGTGATCAGGGGGCGCTGGCCATGGGCCCCAAGGTCGCCGCCAAGGACTGGCATACGCACGCCCCGCTGGTGCTGGGCCCTGCCTACGCCAGGCATCTGCTGCTGCACGCCCGCGTGGAAACCACGGCGCAGCTGCGTGAGGGCGCACCCAACCCCTGGGAGGTCGCCTGGGTGATCTGGCAGTACGAAGACGACACCCGCTTCTACTACTTCATCCCCAAGCCCAACGGGTGGGAGCTGGGCAAGCGGGATCCGGCTTACCCGGGGGGCCAGCGCTTCCTCGCCTCGGGCACGACGGAGCGGTTTCCCATTGGCCGGGTGCACGATGTGACCGTCGTGCAGGATGACGACCGCATCGCCGTGTTCGTGGACGGGCGGGAAATCGTGCGTACCCGCGACGCCGAAAAGCCCTATCGTCAGGGGCGCATCGGCATCTACGCGGAGGATGCCGTCATCAAGGTGCACGCGGTGCGGGCCCTCTAGCGCGGGGCGTACCGACGGCGCCGCGCCGTTTTCCGTCGAGCGGTCTCGATCACACGCCACCCGGGCCTCGCCACGGGTGGCGTTGTGCATCCGGTACTGCGCTGGCACACCGGTGACCGGGGGCCCCGTCACGGCGTCTATCGCGAGAGTCACACCCCCGGTAAGCTTCACTTCGCCAGCGGTTGCTCTCGGGGTCGCCACCAGGACGTGCGTGGTGCCCGAGGTCGGCCACCGCTCCCCTCACCCGTCACCGTGCTGCTCATCCTTCGTAATCCGCTGCGCCGTCTGTGGCCGCCGCCCCGCCGTGCGCTTTTCGTGCTGACGGTTGGCCTGCTGCTCCCGGCGGCGGCGCGTGCGCAGAATACCGAGCGGCATGCCAGTGCCATGAATGTGGCGTACGCGGCCAAGGAGCGGGGCGACACCGCGGCGGCCCGCGCGTACTTCCAGCGCGCCATCGATGCCGACAGCGCGGCGCCAACCCCGTACATCGAGTTGGGCTATCTCGACCTCGCCGGGGGCAACAAGGCGTCGGCGGCGCGCTGGTTCGCGCTGGGGGCAGGGCGCGCACCACAGAACGCCGACGTGCGACGGCAGCTGGGCTACGTCCTGATCGACCTGCGCCGCACCAACGAGGCCATTGCCGCCCTGGAGAGCATCGCCACGACGCCGTCGGGCTTCGTGGACCGCGATCGCCTTGCCCTCGCCTACCTCTACGACGGGGCTGCGCGCAACCGTGATGCCATGACGGCGTTCCGGGCTGCCGCCGCCAGCCGCGACACCGGGGTGGCCAACCCCGCGCGCCGTGCGCTGCGCATCAAGGGCAACGTGGGGACGGTGCTCTTCTCGGAAGGCTACCTCGCCCCGTTCTACCAGTCGCGCTTCGAGAA
>Ga0315899_10003394_pt1 | contig 17354 bp, 17 predicted proteins | sample LakEriMetagenome_2_FD_203518 | JGI IMG/M metagenome (GOLD analysis project Ga0315899, IMG submission 203518) | Freshwater fungal communities from buoy surface, Lake Erie, Ohio, United States - Buoy 4 MA112 | ecosystem: Environmental > Aquatic > Freshwater > Lake | place: USA: Lake Erie, Ohio... | reverse complement strand
CGATGCGTCACTGCTGCAGCCGCTGCATGAGAGCGCAGAGGAACACCCGCCCCATGTGAGCGAGGTGGATCTGTTGGGGCTGCAGACGGTGGCGAGCGATTTCATTTCGGTACCTCGCCTGGCCGCGCCGCCGGTCGCCATGGAGTGCCGTCTGCACCGCTCGATTGCGTTTGGCGACACCGGCTCGGAGTTCATGGTGGGCGAGGTGCTGGCCTTCCATGTGCGTGAGGGCCTGGTCCATGATTTCAAGATCGACAGCCTCAACCTCAATCCGATCTGCCGCCTGGGTGGGCCGAACTACGCCACGATCGGCGCGGTGACTACGCTGCGGCCGGTGATGCAGACGGTCAAGACGGTGATGGGAGGCTGAAGGCGATGGCCGCGAAGCCGCAGGGTCGTCTGCGCGCCAGCAAAGGCGCGGGTGCGCAGGGAGCGCCAGCGGCTGGCGCGCAAAGTGTCAGGCGTGCGCTGGCCGTCTTGCGCCTGGTGGCGACCGGCCAGGACCGCGGTCTGCGACTCACGGACATTGCCCAGATGTCTGGGTTGACGGCGCCAACCGCGCATCGTTTGCTCCAGGTCTTGATGGACGAGACCGCGGTCGAACAGGCCCCGGACAGCCGGCGTTATCGCATCGGCCATGAGATTACGTTGCTGGGGCTTGCGCGTCCGGGCGGACTCGCGCTGCGTACAGTGGCCGAGTCGTACCTGTCGGCGCTGGCGGCGCAGCTGGGTGACACCATTTTTCTAAGCGTGAAGCACGGTGCGGATTCAGTGTGTATCGCGCGCTATCTGGGCTCGCACCCGATCCAGGTGCTGTCCATTGATATCGGTGCGCGCCGGCCCTTGGGCGCCAGTGTGTCGGGTATTGCGCTTTTGTCCGGGCTGGCGCCGCGCGAGGCCGCCGCACTGACGCAGGCCAACGCGGCGCGCCTGCAGGGGCTGGGTCGCAGCGTCAAGCAGGTGTTGGTTTCGGTGGAAGCGGCACGTCGCCAGGGGTATGTGTATGCGGCTCAGGGGGTGATGCCGGGCACCAGTGCGTTGGCGATTCCGATTGCCGATGCGTCGGGTTCGGTGGTCGGGGCGATCAGCCTGGCGACGCTCTCGGCCCGGCTCGATCGCGAGCGGGTCAGGATCGCGCTGCCAGCGATGCAGTCGCAGGTTGCCTTTGTGACGCAGCGTTTGCATGAACTGGCCCGTGCGCGAGGGCGCCGCTGAGGCGCTGGCTTGCCAGGGTCATACTTGGCGCTTGTTCCGCGGGTATTTGCCTTTCCATGAAGTCACCGTTTTTCGTTCAGGTTCATCAGCTTGCGGCGCGTGCGTTAGCGCAGGAGGCGGCGCAGGGCCTACTCGCACCTGTCGCTTCGGTGGCGCCCAAGTTTTTCTACAACGCGCTGGGGTCACGCCTTTTTGATGTGATCACCGAGCTGCAGGCTTACTACCCCACGCGGACCGAGGCCCTTATCTTCGCGGCGCACGGCAAGGCCATGGCGCGCGCCGTGCACGCGGTAACCGGGCCACAGCCCGTGATGGTGGATCTCGGAGCGGGCAACTGCGCCAAGGCCGCGCGGCTATTCGATACCATGGATCCGCGCACGTATGTGGCAGTGGACATCTCGGTGGATTTTCTGCGTCAGTCGCTCGCGGCCTTGCAGCGTGAGCACCTGGCGCGTGATCTGGTGGGCGTCGGTCTGGATTTCTCGCAGACCTTGGCTCTGCCCAAAAGTCTGCCCGGTGTGGGCGAGACCCCGCGCCTGGTGTTTTATCCGGGATCGAGCATCGGCAACTTCTCGCCCCACGAAGCCCTGCGTCTGCTCAGTGAAATGCGCCGCATCGCGTGCGGCGGTGTCTTGCTGGTCGGCGTGGATCTGCTCAAGTCACCGAAGGTGCTGCAAGCGGCGTATGACGACGAGCTGGGCGTCACGGCGGCTTTCAATCTGAACGTGCTCCTGAACCTGAACGACTTGCTCGGCGCGGATTTTCGTGTCCCGCAGTGGCGGCATGTGGCGCTGTTCAACGAGACGGAGTCGCGCATCGAGATGCATCTGCAGGCGCGCGAGGACGTTTGGGTGACCTGGCCAGGTAACCAGCGCCGGTTCAGCGTGGGCGAGCGTATCCACACCGAAAACTCCTACAAGTGGACACCGGTCCAATTCACGCAGCTGCTGCGGGATGCGGGGTTTTCGGATGTCCAGGTATGGCGCGATGCGCAGGACGCCTTCGGTGTTTTTCTCGCCAGTGGCTGAATCAGACGGTCAGGTCGCAGGTGCGAAATCCGGCGCAGATATCGTTGCGTTCCGGCGCGAAGAAGTTGCGATAGCCCAGATAGCGCATGCGCGCCTGCGTCATGAAGGAGGCGCCGCGCAATACCGGCCGGCCATCGAACCACGGGGCCGAGTATTCGCGGTAGGGATGCGGGCAAAAGCCCGCAAAGGGCGTGAAGGCGCTGGCGGTCCACTCCCAGGCGTCGCCCCAGCGAAAGTCCTGGGATGCGCAGGTAGCCGCGCATTCCCATTCCGCCTCCGTAGGCAGGCGACGGCCGGCCCAGCGGCACCAGGCCTGTGCCTCGTGCCAGGAAAGGTGGCAGGCGGGCTCGTTCAGGGACAGCGCGTGCCAGTGCCCGTATCGCCATTGCAGCCAGGTGGACCCTTCGCGGCGCAGATAGCGGGGGGCGGCCGCGTCCATACCGAGCGGGGGCCGCGATTGCAGCCACTGCCAGCCCTGCGCACTCCACCAGCGCGCCTGCGCGTAGCCGCCGGCCTGCGCGAAGGGCAGGTAGTCGCACCAACGCAGGATCTGCGGATCGATACGAAAGGCAGGAAGGTCGACGGATTGTTGGCCGCACTCGTTGTCGAAGGCAAAGCCTGCGTCCGGGTCGACGCCCATCATCCAGCGTGTGGCGGGCAGGTTCAGGGCAGGGCTTGGTGGATGCAAGGCGGGGGGGTGCCAGCGCGCGTCGGCGACGGGCACGCCCAGCGCTTGCGCCATGTAAAGCGCCGCCTCGTGGTGCATGTCCTCGTGCAGGAGAGCAAGCCGAAAAAAGTACAGGCTGTCGTGGCCGTGCTTATCGACGCAGGCCAGCAGGTCCAGGGTGTCGGTCAGTTGCGCCGCCAGTTCCGTGCGCGTGGCCTGCGCGTCGGGCAGGGGCAGGTCCCATCGGCTGGCGTGGGCGACATGGCGTGAGTCGTACAGGTCGTCTGCGTTGGGGAGCGCCGAGGGCGGGCGCGGCGCTTTGGGGTCTGCGCGCCAACCCATTGCGCGGGCGGGGTTGCGTGTGGTCCAGTACGTCTGGAACCAGCCGATATGCCCCAACTCCCACAGCGGCGGATTGAGTTCCTCGGCCTGCGCAACGCGCAGGGCGGGAAGGGCGGCCTCAAAAGCGGCGAAGGTCCGCAGCGTATCGAGCCGGCTGGCCGTGAGTGCGTCGGCCAGGGCGGCAGCGTCGCCAAGCCTGGCGCGTTGTCCGGGAGTGTCTTGGGTACCGGTCATCGCCTGGGTCAGTTCGAATCGTGGGCAGGCCTGTAGTGTGCCTGCCGCAAGGGGCCCCGTATCATGAAGGCCTGCGCATGCCGCAATGGAGGTATCAGATGGAACTCTTGGTGGCTGGTCTGATCGTTTTTCTGGGCGTGCATTCCACGCGCGTGTTCGCCGAGCCCCTGCGTGCGCAGTGGGTGGCTCGCCTGGGTGAGAAGCCGTGGAAGGGCCTGTACGCGCTGGCGTCGCTGGCGGGCTTTGCGCTGTTGGTGCATGGCTACGGGCTGGCGCGCCAGTCGCCGGTCACGGTGTGGACCCCGCCGCGCGGCATGGCGCATCTGGCCGCCTTGCTGACGCTGGTGGCTTTCGTGATGCTGGTAGCCGCCTATGTACCAGGCAACGGCATCAAGGCGCGTTTGCACCATCCCATGGTGCTGGCGGTGAAGGTCTGGGCGCTGGCGCATCTGCTGTCCAACGGCACGCTGGCCGACATGGTCTTGTTCGGTGCTTTCCTGGTGTGGTCGGTGCTGCTGTTTCGCGCCTCGCGCCAACGCGATCGCGTGCAGGGTACGGTGTACGCGCCGGGCGTGGCGTCGCGTACCTGGCTCACGCTCGTGGTGGGCGTGGGTGCCTGGGTGGTGTTCGCGTTCTGGGGTCATGCGCGCCTGATGGGGGTGAGTCCGCTGGGCGTATGAGTGCGCGCGCCTGTGGCGCGCCTTGCTTCGTGTTACTTGCCGCTGATTCGCGGGGGGACACAATGAAGCGAGGGCTCTCAGGAGACACGCCATGAGTACATCCCCGCGCGATGCGCAAACCCCGCGCACCGGCAAAGTTATCAACGACCGCAACAAGCTGGGGGGCCAGGCTCCGACCCAAAAGAACCAGGGAGCGCGCTCGCCCCAAAGCCGCAGCGACCGCGAATCCCATGTGGGCGGCACCAACCAGTCGCGCCAGCGCCGGGGCGAGCCCGGTAAACCCCCGCGCTGAACGGGCATGGGTCAGGCGCGACAATGCGCGTCATGACTCGACTTGCCCTGAGCTACCTGGCCGTCCTGCTGCTGGTGGGCGTGCTTGATTACCTGTGGTTGCGCGTGATTGCCACCAGCTGGTACACGCAGGCCATGGCGCACCTGCTGGCGCCCGAACCTCGTCTTTTGGCGGCGGCCATCTTCTACTTTGGGTATCCGGTGGGTCTGATGGTCTTCGCGGTCGTGCCCTCGGGGGCTGATGCGGTGCGGGCCCTGAGCCTGGGCGCTCTGTTCGGCCTGTTTGCCTATGGCACCTACAACATCACCAACCTGGCGGTGATGCGGGACTGGTCCGTGTCCCTCACCCTGATCGACATCGCCTGGGGGATGTTTGTCAGCGCTGCGGGTGCGGTGGCGGGTGCCCTCGCGTATCACGCGCTGCGCACTTGAGTCGCGCGCGCACGCCGAACCTCGATCACCCCGTACAGGGCGGCCGCCAAAGCAAAGGGCACCAGGTAGTAGATCGCCCGGTAGGCCAGCAAGGCCGCGAGCAACACGGGCGTCGGCACCGTATCCGACAGCAAGCTAAGGAACACTGCCTCCAGCACGCCCAGACCGGCGGGGATGTGCGTGAGCACGCCCGCGACGGCAGCCACCAGCAGCACGCCCAATACCGACAGGTAGTCGACCCGCAACTGCAGCAGGATGTAGAGGACGCTGCCCGTGCAGGCCCAGTGGGCGCAGGACAGGGCCAGCTGCAAGGCCACCAGACCCGGCCCGGGCAGGCGCAAGGCGTAGCGAAACAGGCGCAGCCGCCGCCGCCGGGTACGCAGGCACAGTGCGATATAGGCGCCAGCCAGCGCCAGCGCCAGCAGCCCCAGCCACCGCAGCGTCGGGCCCGACAGAGGCCAGGCATGCCCCGTGGACGCCAGCAAGAACACCCCACCGGCCAGCACGAGAAAACCCAGCCAGTTGGTCACGATGCTCAGGCTGAACACCCGCATGGCCGTCAGAGTCGACAGCCCCAGCCGCGTGTACAGCCGCAGCCGCAAGGCGATGCCGCCCACCAGCGAGCCCAGGTTCAGGTTGAAGGCATAGCTGATGAAGGTGATGCCCAGTACCTGCACGGTGCGCAGGCGGTGGCCGGTGTAGGCGCGCCCCAGCAGGTCAAAGCTGCTGTACACCGCATGACTGAAGGCGGTCATCGCGCCTGCGAGAACCAGGGTGTGTGCGGGTGTCGCAGCCAGCGCTTGCCGCACATCCTGCCAGGCGATGGTGCGTGCGTAGCGCCAGCCAAAGTACATCAGCGCCGCGAAGAAGGCCAGCGTCAGCGCGCGTAGTGCCCAGGCTCGCGTCGTGGCCACGCGGGTCATGGCATGTCCTTGGCCGGTGCGAGGGCGGGCTGCAGGCGCGGTGCATGCGGCGGCAGCCAGCGTGCCCAGCGCGCGAACTTGCGCATCACATGGAAGGCCAGGTAGCTGCGTAGCAGCGCCAGTCCGCTGACCGGGGCCAGCGACGCCACGTCGATTTCCTGGCAATGCACACGCATGAGGGCCTCAAGGCGGGCGTGCAGCAGCTGATTGAAGTCATGGTCTCGGATGAAGACGTTGGCCTCGAGGTTCAGGGCCAGGCTCAGCGGATCCAGGTTGCTCGAGCCCACCGTGGCCCACGTCTCGTCGACGATGGCCACCTTGCCATGCAGCGGGCGTTCGCGGTATTCGAAGATGCGCACGCCGGCCTCGAGCAGATGGTGATAGAGCGTGCTCGCCGCCGTGCGCACGATAGGCATATCCGGGCATCCTTGCAGCACCAGTCGCACGTCCACGCCTCGCCGCGCTGCCTGGCGAAGCTCGCGCACCAGGCGGTAGCCCGGGAAGAAATAGGCATTGGCGATCACGACGCGCGAGCGCGCGGCCCGGATGGCGTAGCGGTAGTGCCGCTCGATATCGTCCCGGTGGTGTGCGTTGTCCCGCACCACGAACAGGGCCTGCGCTGTACCTGCCGCAGGCAGCTGCGCGGGCAGCAGGCGGGGCGGGCGGGGCGGGCGGCGTTCGAACCACCAGGCGTGCGGGCGACGGTGCCGCAGACCCTGGGCGAGCGCGGCGTGGGTGTAGCGGTGGATCATGGTCACCAGGGGGCCGTGGATTTCGACCGCGTAGTCCTGCTTGGCCAGGGGGCCGTAATCGGCCAGGTGGTCGGCCGAATAGTTGATGCCTCCGACGAAGGCGATGCGCCCGTCCACAACCACGATCTTGCGGTGCATGCGTCGCAGCGCCTTGGGCCGCAGACCGAAGGGGCGCGGACCCGGATCGAACACATGCAAGCGCACGCCCGCCTGCGCCAGCGTGCGCACAAAGCGCTCGGACAGATCGGGTGAGCCCCAGCCGTCGACCGTCACGTCGATCCGAACACCGCGTTGACCCGCGGCCACAAGCGCCGCATGCAGCTGCATGCCGACCCGGTCCTCGAACAGGATGAAGGTCTCGAGCACCACATCGCTTTGCGCCTGCGCGATGCAGTCGAACACCCGCGGGAAGTAGGCCTCGCCGTTTTCCAGCAGGATGATCCGGTTGCCGCCGACCCAGGGGGTCATAGGTAGATCTCCGCTGCCAAGGGCGCATGGTCTGACAGGTGGGACCAGGGCTTGCGCGGTAGCACCACGGGCAGGTGCACGCCGGCGTTACGCACATAGATGCGGTCCAGGCACAGCAGCGGAAACCGCGCCGGAAAGGTCTTGGCCGGCACACCGTAGGCGGTCACGAACACCTCGCTCAGACCCGCCCCCGGGCCCAGCACGCGGTCCGCACGCTGGCGCCAGTCGTTGAAGTCGCCGGCAACGATCAGCGGTGCGTTGTCTGGCACTTCCCCGCGCACCACCTCGCACAACTGAGCCAGCTGTTTTTCGCGGTGGCGTTCGACCAGCCCCAGGTGAACACAAATCACGTGAACATCGATCGCCTGCCCGGGCAAGCGCAGCACGCAATGCAGCAGCCCGCGTTTTTCGGGCCCGGAGATCGAGCAGTCGTGGTTCTGGTCGTGGACGATGGGGAACTTGGACATCACCGCATTGCCGTGGTGGCCCTTGGGGTACACCACGTTGCGGCCGTAGGCGAACTGCGGCCAGAGGTCGTCGGCCAAAAATTCATAGTGCGGTGCTTCGGGCCAGCCGCTGAACTTGCGGCCATGGTTCTCGTGGGTGCCCAGCACCTCTTGCAGGAACACCACATCGGCGCCTACCTTGCGTACCGCGTCGCGCAGCTCCGGCAGGATGAAGCGTCGGTTCAAGAAGGTGAACCCCTTGTGGATATTCACCGTCATCACGGTGAGGATGGCTGGGGCGGTGGCCGCGGTACGGCTCATGGCAGGGCGCCTTGCGTCGGTCTGTACCCGCGTGCTTGTACGGGCCCGAAAGGGCGGGGGCTGTAGGACCAGTCACCGCTGCAATGCGGGCCAGGCGCACACGCCGGGCGGCCAGGCGCGGCCACAGTGCCTGCATGGATGCGGCACCTCCCAACTGGCGGCCCGATCGTGTTTTTGTGCAGGCAGGCGCGTCGGCGCGCGATGCGCGGGTGGCAGGCCTGGGCCTGCGCTGGGACGCGCCGCCAGGCTCATGGGGCGCTGACTGGCGCGCTGCGATGCAGGTGTCGGCAGGGGTCTGGTCGACGGGCTTGACCGAACCTGCGGGCGCTGCGCGCAGACACACCGCGCAGGTGGTGGTGATGCCGCTGGTGCGGTGGCAACCGCAGCAGGCCGCCTCGCCGTGGTTCATGGAGGCCGGCTTGGGCCTGTCCTTGCATGACCGGCGTTACGCGGTGGGCTACTTGCGCCAGGGCAGTCGCCTGAACTTTCAAGAGGAGATTGCCCTGGGTCGTCTGCTGGGGGGCGGTCAGGCGCTGAGCCTGCGCCTGACCCATATGTCCAATGCGGGCCTGCGCAAGCCCAACCCGGGTGAGACCTGGTGGAGCGTGCGCTGGGACTTCGCGCTATAGCGGCGGCGTCGTAGCGACGGGGCCGCGTCCGCTTATTCCGCCGTGTAGCCCGAGCTCTTGATCGGGGCCTCCCACCGGCGCAGGATCGACGTTCACACCCATATGTTCACGCCTGGCTGGCTGGAGCTGCTCAAGGCCGAAGGCGGCGACTACAACCTCAAGACCCGGCCCGACGGCCAGCAGGAAATCTTTCGCGGCGACACGCCGGTGGTGATCCCGCAGCGCGGGCATTTCGACTACGCGCTTCGCATCCAGCACATGGACCAGGCGGGTATCGACATCTCCATCGTTTCGCTCACCTGCCCCAATGTGTACTGGGGTGGCGAGGACGTCAGCTGCCGTGCCGCCGTCGAATCGAATGACACCATGGCGCAGGCCCGGGCCCGCTACCCGGATCGCATCCGCTGGTTCACCTCGCTGCCCTGGGAGTATCCGCAGCGGGCGATCGCGGAACTGGAGCGCACCTGCGCGAAGGGCGCCAGCGGCGTGATGGTCTTGGCCAATGTGGCCGGCCGCAGTCTGACCGACCCCTTCTTTGCCCCCATCTGGGCCGAGATCGACAAGCGCAAATTGCCGGTGCTGGTGCATCCCACCGACCCGCCCGGTGCGCAGGTGATGGACATGACGCAGTTCGACCTGAGTTGGTCGGTGGGCTTCATGTTCGACACTACGCTGGCCTTCACCCGCATGATTTTTGAAGGCTTCTTTGACCGCTATCCGAACCTGAAGATGATCGCCTCGCACGGCGGCGGCACGCTGCCCTATCTGGTGGGGCGTTTCGAGAAAGGCGATGCGGTGGAGATTGCGCAGCGTCGCAAGATGCAGCGCAAGCCGACGGATTACCTGCGCCACATCTACTACGACTGCATCACCTACAACCCGGGAGCCTTGCAGTACCTGGTGTCGGTGGTGGGCGCCACCCAGGTGATGTTTGGCACCGACTGGCCGCACCAGGTGCATGACACGCCGGGCGCGTTCGCGAACACGAACCTGTTTGCTGCCGATACGCGTGAGGCGATCCGGGGCGGCAACGCGCAGCGTGTTTTCGGGCTCTGAGCGCCGCGGCTTTCAGTCGCCCAAGCAGCCGCGGCGAAAGTTGTCGACGGCCGTTGTCGTAATCCGTAGGACGGATCGCCCATGCAATGCGGATCTGGCGGACAGGCCCGGCGCTTGGGGCCCGCGCACAGTGCGCGCATGGATGCGGCACCGGTATGGGATGGGCGGCCTGACGCGGCCTTCGTGCAGGCGGGGGCATCGCAGCGTGACGCGCGCGTCGCGGGCCTGGGCTTGCGGTGGAACTTTGCGCTGCCCGCAGCCCCCGCAGGGTGGGGCGGCGCGATCGAGGTCACGGCGGGCCGCTGGTCAACGCGGGTGACGCCCGGTGGTGTGCCGCGCGCGGGGCGCGAGCAGACACTCCACCTGGTGGCGATGCCTGTGCTGCGATGGCGTCTGCAGGGAGATGGCGCCAGCTGGTTCATGGAGGCCGGCGCGGGCCTGTCATGGCATGAACGGCCCTACCGGGTCGAGCGCAAGCGGCAAGGCAGCCGCCTCAATTTCCAGGAGGAACTCGGCTTGGGGCACGCCTGGGCGGGCGGCCAGGAACTGAGCCTGCGCCTGGCCCATATGTCCAACGCGGACCTACGCAAGCCCAATCCGGGAGAAACCTGGTGGAGCCTGCGCTGGGCCTACGCGTTCTGAATCGTGACGGCGCGATCAACCCACCAAGCGGCCGTTGCGGAAGTCGTCCACCGCCTGGATCAATTGCTCGCGGGTGTTCATGACGAAGGGGCCGTACTGTGCGATGGGTTCGCGCAGCGGCTTGCCGGCAACCAGGATGGCCTGCGCGTGGGCGCTGGCGCGCAAGGTGATGCCATCGCCCTCGTTGGCGAGTATGGCCATGCGGTGCAGGGGTACGACCGAGGCCTGCCCCTGCGGATCGACCACCTCGAGGCTGCCCCGGTACACATACACGAAGGCATTGTGCGTGGCGGGCAGCGGCTGCTCGAAGACCGCAGCGGCGGCGGGCCAGCGCAGGTCCAGGTACAGCGGCTCGGTGTGTTCGCGCTGCATGGCGCCGTCGGCGCCGTGGCTGTGGCCGGCGATGACGCGCACCAGTACGCCTTGCGCGTTGGTGACCTGCGGGATCTCAGCGCTCTGGATGTCGCGGTACCAGGGTGGGCACATCTTGTCCGCACCGCGCAGGTTCAGCCACAGCTGAAAGCCTTCCATCACGCCTTCTTCCTGCTCGGGCATTTCGCTGTGGATCAAGCCGCGGCCCGCAGTCATCCACTGCACGCCGCCGTTTTGCAGCAGGCCCTCGTGGCCGGCGCTGTCCTTGTGTCGCATGCGGCCGGCAATCATGTAGGTCACGGTCTCGAAGCCGCGGTGCGGATGGTCGGGAAAGCCCGCGCCGTAGTCGTCGGGATCGTCGCTGGCAAAGTTGTCCAGCATCAGGAAAGGATCCAGGCGCTGCTGCAGGTCTTGTGTGAGTACGCGCGTGAGCTTGACGCCCGCGCCATCGCGCGTAGCCTGGCCCGCGATGAGGCGCTCGATGCGACGGGGGTGGGTGAGAGGGTTCATGACAAGCTCACTGGACGGTGTAGCCTTCTTCGGCAATGGCCTTGGCGATCTGCTCGCGGGGCTGCGCGGTCTGCACTTGAACCTTGCCGCTGGGGCGATCGATCTGGACTTGCGCGGCGGGGTCGACGCGCTGCACCGCCTGGGTGACGGCGCGCTCGCAATGGCCACAGGTCATGCCCTGGACGATAAAGCTTTGTTGAGAGGGATTCATGGGTTGTCTCCGAGGGGGATGTTAGAAGTGTCGGTCAGGCGTTCTCGGGACTCAAGTCAAGCCCTGTATCTTTACAACATGATGCCTGCCCCCAGAATCTCAAGATGAACGCACCTTCCGCCCCCAGCCCCGGCCCGACGTCGGATGCCCCCCTGGTCACCCTGGACCTGGGTGTGGGCGGTATGACCTGCGCCTCCTGCGTGGGCCGGGTCGAGCGGGCGCTCAAGCGGGTGCCCGGCGTGCAGGACGCGATCGTCAATCTAGCCACCGAATCCGCACGGGTCGTATTTGCACCTGGCGAGCAGGCTCAGGCGCAGATCCGTCGCGCGGTGCGCGATGCGGGTTATGAGCCCCGGCCTCGTGAGGCGTCCGAGTCCGCACGGGCCTCGCCCTGGACCGGCTTTGCGCCCGTGGCCCTGTCGATGGCGCTGTCCTTGCCGCTGGTGTTGCCGATGTTCGCCGAGCTTTTTGGACACCACTGGATGTTGCCGGCCTGGCTTCAGTTCATGTTGGCCACGCCCGTGCAGTTCGGATTCGGCGCGCGCTTTTACAAGGCCGGCTGGCATGCGCTGCGCGCGGGCACCGGCAATATGGACCTGCTGGTGGCCATCGGCACCAGCGCGGGTTGGGGGCTCTCGATGTGGCTGTGGCTTGCCAATGGCATGTCGCATTTGTATTTTGAAGCCTCGGCGGTGGTGATTGCGCTCGTGCTTCTAGGCAAGTGGCTGGAGGCGCGCGCCAAGTACCAGACCACCGCAGCGATCCGCGCGCTGCAGGCGCTGCGACCCGAGGTGGCACACGTGCTGCAGGCGGGTGGTCATGAGGCCGACCTGCCCCTGGCCGAGGTGCTGGTGGGAGATCGCCTGGTGGTGCGCCCCGGCGAGCGCGTGCCGGCCGACGGCACGATTGAACAAGGGCAGACCCACATCGACGAATCCATGCTCACGGGCGAGCCGTTACCGGTGGTCAAGGGCGTGGGCGCACGTGTGACCGGCGGCAGCATCAACGCCGAGGGCCGCTTCGTGATGCAGGCGCAGGCGGTGGGCGGCGAGAGCGTACTCGCGCAAATCATTCGTATGGTGCAAGACGCGCAGGCCGCCAAGGCGCCGATTCAGCGGCTGGTCGATCAGGTCTCGGCGGTGTTTGTGCCGGTGGTGATCGTGATCGCCGCCATCACCTTCGCGGGCTGGTGGCTGTCGGGGGCGATGGTGGAGTCGGCGCTGATTCATTCGGTGGCCGTACTGGTGATTGCCTGTCCGTGCGCCTTGGGGCTGGCAACGCCAGCGGCCATCATGGCGGGTACCGGCGTCGCCGCGCGTCACGGCATCCTCATTCAGGACGGACAGGCCCTGGAAGTGGCGCGCCGGGTGGATACGGTGGCCTTTGACAAGACGGGCACGCTCACGGTGGGTCAGCCCCGTCTGGTGGCTTTCGTGGCGGCGCCCGGTTGCGACACGTCCGCGCAACTCACCGTGGCCGCCAGTTTGCAAAGCGGCAGCGAACATCCGCTGGCCCGTGCGGTGCAGGCCGCGGCACGCGAGCGCGGTCTGGTGGTGCCCGCACCCGAGGGTGTGCGTGCGGTGGCGGGGCGCGGCACCGAGGGCGAAGTGGGTGTGCGCAGTTACCGCATCGGCAGCCTGCGTTGGATGCAGGAATTGGGTGTCGACACGACGCCGCTGGCGGGCGATGTGCTGCGCCTGCAGCAGCAGGGCGCGACGCTGTCAGTGATGGTGCAGGCCACGACCGACGGTCTGGTGCTACGCGCGCTCATGGCCTTTGCCGACGAGCCCAAGCCCGAAGCCCGCGAGGCCCTGGCCGCCCTGCGCGCGCGCGGCTTGCGCCTGACGATGATCTCCGGCGACAACCGCGCAGCGGCGATGGCCATGGGCCTGCGCCTGGGTTTGCGCGAAGACGAGGTGATGGCCGAGGTCTTGCCCGCAGACAAGGCCGCGCGTGTGGCGACCCTGCGTTCAGGAGGCCATGTAGTGGCGATGGTGGGCGATGGCGTCAACGACGCCCCTGCGCTGGCCGCCGCCGACGTGGGCCTGGCCATGGCCACCGGCACCGATGTGGCCATGCATGCGGCGGGCATCACGCTGATGCGCGGTGATGTGCGTTTGGTCGCGGGCGCTTTGGACATCTCTGCGCGCACCGTGCGCAAGATTCGTCAGAACCTTTTCTGGGCGTTTGCCTACAACGTTGCGGGCATTCCGCTGGCGGCGCTGGGCTTTCTCAACCCGGTCGTGGCCGGTGCAGCGATGGCGCTATCCAGCGTGAGCGTGATGACCAACGCCTTGATGCTGCGTCGCTGGCGTGAGCCGCAGTCGGCCGCATCCGGGCCTCACAGCGTCGGGTAATCGGTGTAGCCTTTTTCGCCGCCGCCGTAGAAGGTGGTCACGTCCGGTGGATTGAGCGGCGCGCCGCGGCGCAGGCGCTCCACCAGGTCCGGGTTGGCGATGAAGGGGCGGCCGAAGGCGATGAGATCGGCCCCTACGCCCAGCGCCTGGGTGGCCAGGTCGGCGTTGTAGCCGTTGTTCACCATCCAGGCGCCGCGCCCGCCGGCATCGCGGTAGGCGCGGTGCAGGGCTGGGTAGTCGAAGGGTCGGCCTTCAACCTCGCGCGCACCGCCTGTGGCGCCTTCCACCACATGGATATAGGCCAGGCCCAGGGGCGCGAGTGCGCGCACCACATATTCGAACAGGGGCTGCGGATCGGGGTCGTGGATGTCGTTGGCCAGCGTCACCGGTGCCAGGCGGATTCCGGTGCGGCCGCCGCCGATCTCGCTCACCACGGCTTGCATCACTTCCAGCAGCAGGCGCGCCCGGTTCTCGATGGAGCCGCCATAGGCGTCCGTGCGCTGGTTGGCGCCGCTTTTGAGAAACTGGTCCAGCAAGTAGCCATTGGCGCTGTGCACCTCGACGCCATCGAAGCCAGCTGGACCGCGGGCGGCGCGCGCGGCGCGCCGATAGTCGTCAACGATGCCAGGCAGCTCGTCGAGCTCGAGGGCGCGCGGGGTGGATGTGGGGACGAAGCGACCGACGCCGTCTTCAATCAGATAGGTCTTGGCCTGTGCTGCGACAGCCGAGGGCGCGACGGGCGCTGCACCCCCGGGCTGCAGGCTCACATGTGACACGCGGCCCACATGCCACAGCTGTACGACGATATGTCCGCCTTGCGCATGAACCGTGTCGGTGACGTTGCGCCATCCTGCGATCTGCGCCTGGGTGTACAGGCCGGGCACGTGGGCATAGCCCTGGCCCTGCGCGCTCACGGGTGTCGCTTCGGTAATGAGCAAGCCGGCACTGGCGCGTTGTGCGTAGTAGCGGGCCATCAGCGCATTGGGGACGTTGCCCGGTGCGCGATTGCGCGTCAGGGGCGCCATGACGACGCGGTTTTTCAGCTGCAGGTCACCGGCCTGTGCGGGATCAAAGAGGGTGGTCATGGGGCGATCGTAGCCGGCCCGCCCGTCTGGCCGACAATGGCCGTCTGATGAACTTGCAGCAGGCTTCGTTTGCCCGCCTGGTCCTACTGGCCGTAGGCCTGTCGCTGGGTGCGGCCGTGTCGCTGGGGGTGACGCGCTTTGCCTACGGCCTGTTGCTGCCGCCGATGCGCGCGGACCTGCAGTGGTCCTACACGCTGGCTGGTGCGATGAATACGGCCAATGCCTTGGGCTATCTGCTCGGGGCGCTGGCCACGCCCTGGCTGCTGCATCGCGTGGGCCCCTTGCGGGTGCTGGTGGGCGGTGCGGCGCTGGCCAGTGTGTTCATGGGTCTGACTGGCTTCTTCACCGAGGCGGCGCCCTTGCTCGCCCAGCGCGTGCTCGCGGGGGTGGCCAGTGCACTGCTTTTCATTGCCGGCGGTTTGCTGGCGGCGCGCTTGGGGGCCTTGATGCCCGCGCGCAGCGGCTTCTTGCTCGGGATCTATTACGGCGGCACGGGTCTGGGCATTGTGGCGTCGGCCTTGATGGTGCCTGCGTTGCTCGAGGCCGCGTCGCAGCGTCCACAGGGCTGGGCCTGGGCCTGGTGGGCGCTGGCGCTGTCCTGCCTGGCCGCTACCGTGGTGCTCGCCCGCGTCGGGCGTTTGCTGGCGTCCTTGCAGGCGCCGGCGGCGCAGGGCGCCGGGGCGGGTGGGCGATTTGACTGGCGCGATTTCGCGCCGGGGCTCGCGGGTTACTTGATGTTCGGCGTGGGCTATATCGGCTACATGACTTTCGTGATCGCGCTGCTGCGCGAGCAAGGGGTGTCGCCCAGTCGGATCACGCTGTTTTATGCCTTACTGGGGCTGGCGGTGATGGCGTCCTCGCGGATCTGGGCCGGCTTGCTTGATCGTTACCAGGGGGGGCAGCCGCTGGCCCTGCTCAATGGCTTGCTGGGGGTGGCGGCGGTGATGCCAGCGGTGTTCAGCGCCTGGCCGTTGGTGCTGGCCTCAGGGCTGCTGTTTGGCGGGGTGTTCCTGTCGGTGGTGGCCTCGACCACGGCGCTGGTGCGGCACAACCTGCCGCCTTCGCAGTGGGCGGCCGGCATCAGCGCCTTCACCATCGTGTTTGCCGCAGGCCAGATCGTGGGCCCGACCCTGGTCGGCTGGATCGGCGACGGCCCGGGCGGTCTGGCGCGTGGGCTGGTGGTGTCGGCGGCGGCCTTGTGGGTGGGTGCGCTGCTGGCTTTGCGCCAGCGGCCGCTGGCTCGGGACGGCGGCTTGACTTGATCCGCCTCTCGGCCCGGGGCGCGGGCCGGGCATCGCGTGCGTGTCAGAGAAAGTGGTTAAAATGCACGGCGGTTTTGTTGACAGCTCGGCCCTTTACAAGCGCTACGCCGGCGAAGCGCGCGCCCGTGCGGTGCTGGACCTGCAGGCTGTCGCCGCCCAGACGGCCAGATTGCGCACGGAATGCATCGAGGCTTGACCATGCTGTACCCCCAAGAATTTGACGTCATCGTTGTCGGCGGCGGCCACGCCGGCACCGAGGCGGCCCTGGCTGCTGCCCGGATGGGCTGTCAGACGCTCCTGCTCACCCACAACATCGAGACCCTGGGCCAGATGTCCTGCAACCCGTCTATTGGCGGGATCGGCAAGGGCCACCTGGTCAAGGAGGTCGATGCCCTGGGCGGTGCCATGGCCATCGCCACCGACGAAGGTGGTATCCAGTTCCGCACCCTCAACAGCTCCAAGGGCCCGGCGGTGCGCGCCACCCGGGCCCAGGCCGACCGCATCCTCTACAAGGCCGCGATCCGCCGCCGTCTGGAAAATCAGCCCAACCTCACCCTGTTCCAACAGGCCGTCGACGACCTGATGGTCGAGGGTGACCGCGTGGTGGGGGCTGTGACGCAAGTGGGCATTCGCTTTCGTGCGCGCACGGTGGTCCTGACCGCCGGCACCTTCCTGGACGGCAAGATCCATGTGGGTCTGGACAACTATGCCGCCGGCCGGGCCGGCGATCCGCCGGCGGTCTCGTTGTCGGCGCGGCTCAAAGAGCTCAAGCTGCCGCAGGGGCGGCTGAAGACGGGCACCCCACCGCGCCTGGACGGCCGCACCATCGACTTCTCGCAGTGCGAGGAGCAGCCGGGCGATCTGGACCCGGTGCCGGTGTTCAGCTTCATGGGTCGGGCCGAGATGCACCCGCAGCAGGTGCCGTGCTGGATCACCCACACCAACGAGCGCACCCACGAGATCATTCGCTCGGGGTTCGATCGCAGCCCCATGTTCACCGGCAAGATCGAGGGCGTGGGCCCGCGCTACTGCCCGAGCGTGGAAGACAAGATCAACCGCTTCGCCGGCAAGGACAGCCACCAGATCTTTCTGGAGCCCGAGGGGTTGACCACGCACGAGGTGTACCCCAACGGCATCTCGACCAGCCTGCCGTTTGACATTCAGTACGCCCTGGTGCGCTCCATGAAAGGGCTGGAAAACGCCCACATCCTGCGCCCCGGCTACGCCATCGAATACGACTACTTCGACCCGCGCGCCCTGAAAAGCAGCTTCGAGACCCGTCAGATTGCCGGCCTGTTCTTCGCGGGGCAGATCAATGGCACCACCGGCTACGAGGAGGCGGCGGCCCAGGGTCTGTTCGCCGGCATCAACGCCGCGCTGCGATGCCGGGGGGAGGGCGCCTGGGTGCCGCAGCGCGACGAGGCTTACCTG
>Ga0315899_10003392_pt1 | contig 17363 bp, 12 predicted proteins | sample LakEriMetagenome_2_FD_203518 | JGI IMG/M metagenome (GOLD analysis project Ga0315899, IMG submission 203518) | Freshwater fungal communities from buoy surface, Lake Erie, Ohio, United States - Buoy 4 MA112 | ecosystem: Environmental > Aquatic > Freshwater > Lake | place: USA: Lake Erie, Ohio... | reverse complement strand
TTCTACAGCTTCTACCAATTTGATGTAGGATGCGATTTCGGCAATCGGCCATTTTCGTGCGATCAACGCAGCGCGCGCTTCGGCAGGGCTGGCCGAACCACGAATGATCCGCACAACTTCGTCCAAATTGGTAACCGCGACGACAAGGCCAAGCAACAAATGCGCGCGTTCTCGGGCCTTGTTGAGCTCAAACTTGGTCCGGCGAGTAATGACTTCTTCGCGGAAACGAATGAAGGATTCGATGATGTCGCGTAGGTTCAGAACCTCGGGGCGACCACCGCGAATGGCGAGCATATTGGCCGGAAAGCTTGATTGCGCCTGTGTGTGGCGCCACAATTGGTTGAGGACAACGTCCGTGGTCGCGTCACGCTTTAGGTCGATAACAATGCGCACGCCCTTGCGGCTCGATTCATCGCGGATGTCGGACACACCCTCAATACGCTTGTCCTTCGCGGCTTCGGCAATTTTCTCAACAAGGCCAGATTTGCCGACTTGAAACGGAATGCTGGTGAGGACGATTGAACGGCGGTCGCCTTTTCCTTCTTCAACCTCATGCCGCGCGCGCTGCATGATGGAGCCTTTGCCCTCACGATATGCCGCGCGTGCGCCGCCCGTACCAAGGATAAGCGGCGCGGTCGGGAAATCTGGGGCAGGGACGATTTCGATCAGTTCGTCGATTGTGACCGCGGGATTGTCGATATAGGCCAAGCAGGCCTTGATGACTTCGCCCAGATTGTGTGGCGGGATGTTGGTAGCCATGCCGACGGCTATACCGCCAGCGCCATTAACCAAAAGGTTAGGGAAACGGGCAGGCAGAACCTGAGGCTCTTCACGGCTGCCGTCATAATTTGGCTGGAAATCGACAGTGTCCTTGTCGAGATCATCCAAAAGCGCGTTTGCGACCTTATTCAGTCGTGCTTCGGTGTAACGCATGGACGCTGGTGGATCGGGGTCCATTGATCCGAAATTCCCCTGACCATCGATCAGCGGCACACGCAGGGACCAGTCTTGAGTCATGCGGGCTAGTGCGTCGTAAATCGCGCTATCGCCGTGCGGGTGGTAGTTACCCATGACGTCGCCGACGATCTTTGCTGATTTACGGTAAGGGCGGCCTGCAACAAAGCCGCCTTCTTGGCTGGCGAACAAGATACGGCGGTGGACTGGCTTTAAACCATCGCGGACGTCGGGCAGCGCCCGCGACACAATGACCGACATCGCATAATCGAGATAGCTCGACTTCATTTCGTCGACAATGTCGACTGGTGAAATGTCGGATGGGTCTATTGTTACTATGTCGTCGCTCACAGCGCGAAAATCCTTATATTTTTTGGGTCAGATTACACTACACGCCTATCGTCCAAATGACTACACGCGACTGCCACATTGGCGGTGTTTTCACCAGCTTATCCACAGATTCACGCCATGGCAGCGGTCAGGGCGCGATGGGGGTGCCATCATAAGCAAAAATCTGTCCGCTTTGCTCTGGTTTAAGCTGCTGCAGCACGCCGAGCAAGCTTTTGGCGGCACGGGCCGGGGTGAAGCGTTCATGGGCTGGATTGCCCTTGAATGGGGCGCTGAGGGTGGTCTCGACAGTGCCGGGATGCAGGCCAACGATGATCGACTGCGGATTTTTGCGCTGCCATTCGATTGCGATGTTACGGATAAGCATGTTGAGCGCCGATTTCGATGCGCGATAGCTGTGCCATCCGCCCAAGCTATTGTCTGAAATACTTCCCACCCGGGCTGACAAGGCAGCAAAACAGATTGGGCCTTGCTTGGCCATTATCGGCAGAAAATGTTTGGCCACAAGCGCAGGCCCGACGGCGTTGACGTGATAGTTTTGCATCATCCAGTCGGGCTCGAGTTCACGCAGACTTTTTTCAGGTCCTTTGCCGGCTGAATGCAACAATCCCGTCGCGACGATCACCAACTGAACAGGTGGCTGGGTGTTCGCCAAGAACGCGGCGGCCGTTGCAATGCTAGCCTCATCTAGGATATCGACGGGAAGATCGCTCTCTCGGTGCAGACGAATGACGTTCGCGTAGCTTGAGCCAAGGTCTAAAGCATCCGCCAAAGCCGCGCCGACACCACCTCTGGCTCCAATTATCACTGCGGTGCGATCAACCACTTGTTTTTTGTTCCATTTCGTTCAACGGGAATTCATGCAGTGGCGCTATGGCAATTGCACAGACGTTGGCAAGGTTCTATAAACCGATCCATTAAGCGGCCACGGCCAAAAATACTATTGCGGAGAGTAATATGAAACTGGTTTCAAAATTTGCCTTAGCCCTCTCTTTGGTTGCGGTATCCGCCGCACCGGCCGCGTTTGCGCAGTCCGATGAAAAACCTAAAAAGGAAAAAAAGGGTAAGGAAGCAGCGCCTGCGGCGCCGAAGCGGAATTATTCCAAGCCATTTATCGCGGCTTATATGCCAGTGGCGAACATGCTTAACAAAACCAAGGATGCCGTCGCCGCTAAGGCGGCGTTTTCGACGGTTGTTGCAGCGATTGGCAACGACGATGACCGGTATGAGGCAGGCATTCTTGCGATCAACATCGGCGCGCCTTTGAAAGATTTGGCGTTTCAGGAGCAGGGCATTGACCTGCTGATCGGATCGGCAACTACGCCAGTCGATTTGAAGAAGGAATATACCTTCAGAAAGGGCGCAATCGCCTATGATGGCAAAAGGTTTGCTGACGCTGAAAAGTATATGATTGATGCTTACAACATCGGCTACCGTGCCAATAATATCGAATATCTGGTCTCCAACGCAATGTCGCAGCAGAACAAGGATGCCGATGCAATTGCATGGATTGGGAAGGCTATTGAGTCGAGCAAGGCAGCTGGAGCCGTAAGCAAGGCCTATGTCATTCGTGCGGCAAATCTGTCCGCGAAAATGAAGAATTATACTGCCGCTTCCAATTTCTACAAGGAATTGGTCATAACAGAAAATAACCCTGATTATTGGCATGATGCGCTAGCGTTTTTTGACCGGTCGCGTGATTTTAATCCTGAAGAATCACTCGATATATTGCGTTTGATGCGCGCTACTAATGGCCTGCGTTTTCAACAGGAATATGCGGCCTATCTTGATAGTTTGAGCTATATTGGTGTCCGTTACCCCGCAGAAGCGGTGTCGGTTCTTGACGAAGGTTTCGATAAGGGTGTGATCTCCCGCAATAACGTGACCTTTAGCGAGCGTTACAACGAAGCCAAATCGCGGCTTGCGGAGGACACACGCACATTGCCTGGCACGATAGCCCCTGCAAAAGCCAGTTCGAAACCGATGCTGGCGTCGCTAACTGCAGACTCGTTTTTCTCGCACAAGGATTACAAGACGGCCAAGGATTTGTATGAATCGGCGTTGAGTAAGGGAGCCGTTCTGGACAAGGATGGCGGCGACCAGACCGACCGCACGCGCTTTCGTCTCGCAATGTCTAAAGCAATGTTGGGCGATTATGCCGGCGCGAAGGCTGATTTTGCCATGATCAACAACCCTAACCGCAAGGCAATTGCCGAATATTGGAACATGTATATCGACCAATTGTCCAAGCCTGCCGCTGCACCTGTTGCCGCTGCCCCGTCGACCTGAATTATAAAACAACAACAAAAAAGGGCCTGCGCAATCGGGCCCTTTTTTATGCCTGCGGAATAGGAACGCCGGGATCGTCTTTAGCGGTGCGGATCGTTAGTGATGTTTTGACGCTGCTGACATTTGGCGCAGACGTCAGTTGTGACGTCAAAAATTCCTGAAATGACTGAAGGTCGCGGGCGACAATCTTCAAGATAAAATCAATTTCACCGTTGAGCATATGGCATTCGCGCACATCGGGTAGCGCCCTGACATGCTCTTCAAATGCCTTTAAATCCTTCTCCGCCTGACTTTTGAGGCTGACCATTGCGAACACAGTGATGGTATAGCCCAAAGCACCTGCGTCCACGTCAGCATGGTAGGATTTGATTGTGCCTGATTGTTCCAGCGCGCGCATGCGGCGAAGGCATGGCGGCGCCGTCAAACCTACCTTTGTCGCGAGTTCCACATTGGTAATGCGACCATTCGCCTGTAATTCAGCCAAAAGCTTCATATCTATCGCGTCAAGGTTCGTATTGGCCATAAAATCGTAATTTCCGTTCCTATTATGGCCCGTGCTTATAATATAATTATAGCGGATTGCAATTGTCCCATAGTGTGATGGACCAAAATTGATGCTTTCATGTTTCTGACAACAGCCTGCCGCTGCAAAATCAGGTGATTATCTCAACAGGAACCGCCAAAAATTGCGTGAAACGGATAACAAAGGCGTTCGCCGACACATTTGGTAATTGTAACGCGCATGTCTGTTGCAGAGCGATGGCCCTCCCGGTTGCTGTTAGCGATTGTCATTTGCTCTGCTTTTAAGTCACTTGATTGGCTTTGCGTCAGGTTTATGCAAGACTTCCAAGGGTTACGAAATATGGCTGTCCGCAGAAGGATTGCGGCCGAAATGAAATCTACCAGCCAAATTACGTCATTTAGGTAAGATAAAGGCTTGCCTATTCTGCCAAAGTTCGGCTATCGGCCCGCAGGTAGTTGGCGAGCCGGTTAGGGCCTGTAGCTCAGTTGGTTAGAGCTGGCCGCTCATAACGGCTAGGTCGGGGGTTCGAGTCCCTCCGGGCCCACCACCTTCGCATGGCGAAGATGGCAGGTAGCCAGCCGCGAGGACATTGTTATACCAGTGATCCCATGTCGGGGAGTAGCGCAGCCTGGTAGCGCATCTGGTTTGGGACCAGAGGGTCGCAGGTTCGAATCCTGTCTCCCCGACCATTTTTTTAAAAACACGACCTTTCTGCGGGTGTAGCCTGTAGCGCTTTTCCCTTTGGCATGCTTTTGCATGTGTAAGCCTTGGTCAATAAAGCCCGCGAATTTTGGTCTAATATCCGCAATAGTTTAGGGTAGGTTGGTGTCTATTTGATCTTGTCGCTTATGCGCGTGAAGATTATTGACACCGCTAAGCCTTTCCCTAAGCCTCTTGGTAGAGGTGAAACTATGATTAAGCGCGTTATTTTTGGCTGCCTGTTGACGGCGGCCTTGCCTGTTACTCCAGTTTATAGCCAACAAGCGCTGCTTCCCGTTACCGCCGCGCAAGAGGATGGTAAAATCATCCTGACATTGCCGCGGCAAGACGACGAGGGCGTTGCCGGCCGGTTTTTGTACGTCGCACAAATTGAGACTGGTATTGGCTCTTCCGCTACTGGCGTTGATCGCGGCGCGCCGTTGCGTAATGGCATCATTCGCTTCAGGCGTGCCGGTAGCAAGGTGATTGCTGAACTTGAAAACACGACATTTGTCGCCACTTCCGGATCGGCTGCGCAAAAGGCGTCTGTGGCTAATAGCTTTACCAATGCGACATTGTGGGTAGGCGACATCAGCTCGACGGACAAAGACGGCAGCTTCAAATTTGATTTTGCACCATTTCTTTCCATGGACCATTTTGGTTTTGCCGCAAGCTTGGGCGATGGCTATGGGTTGCTTGCAAATCGTTCAGTAGCTGACCCAGTCAAAACGCGCATATTCCCCGACAATGTAGAGTTTTCTGCACTTTTGAGCTTTGCCTCAAATAAGCCCGCACCTGAGCTGCGTAATGTGTCACCGACGGGCCCGGATATTTCTTTGTGGGTGCGCCATTCGCTGGTGCGATTGCCTGTCGTTCCAATGCCAGTGCGCCATGACCCCTATGATTACATCATCAATGTGCCTCAATATGACTTCTCCGTACCACTTGGTCGCTCCATGCTGCGCAAGGTTGCACTTCGGCATCGACTTGAGAAAGTCGACCCAAATGCAGCTCGCTCGCGCGTTAAAAATCCAATTGTGTACTATGTCGATTCCGCTGCACCGCCAGCAATCCGTAAAGCCTTGCTCGATGGCGTTTCGTGGTGGGCGCAAGCTTTTGAACATGCTGGATATATTGATGCCTTTCGTGTCGAAGAACTGCCTGCGGGTATCGACCCGCTGGATATGCGCTATAACGTCGTAAACTGGGTAAATCGTGCGACCCGGGGCTGGGCCTATGGCGCAAGCATCATAGACCCGCGCACTGGGGAAATCCTCAAGGGCAGCGTGATGTTGGATTCTCTGCGCGCCCAGCAAGACGTGCTCATCTTTCAGGCGCTGGTTGGCGCAGGCCTGTCTGACAGTGGCGATCCTAGTGATCCTGTTGCCGCAGCTTTGGCACGCATCCGGCAACTTGGCGCGCATGAAGTCGGGCATACGCTTGGCTTCCAACATAACTTCGCTGCCAGCACGCAGGGCCGCTATTCTGTGATGGATTATCCTGCACCACGCGTAAAACTAACCAATGGCAAGATTGATTTGAGCGACGCTTATGGGGTCGGTATTGGGGAATGGGACAAGTTTACAACGCGCTATCTATATGCTGAGACTGATGAAGCCGCGCGCAGTTTGGCGCAAGCGGCACAGGCCAAAGGGTATCGGTTCGTGTCCGATAATGACTCGCGCCCCACATCAACAGGCAATCCTGAAGGGGCGTTGTGGGACGATTTCGCTGACCCTGTTGCAGAGCTGAGCAGAGTGATGCAGGTGCGCGCGGTGGCGCTTGCGCGTTTTAATGTAGACGCCATTCCAGCAGGGCAGGACCTTGCGAGCCTGCGTCGTGCATTTGTTCCCATCTGGCTATTGCATAGATTTCAGATTGAAGCTGTCGCCAAGTCACTTGGTGGAGTTGTTTCACCAAGTGCGCTTGCTGGCGATGCGTTAGCTGTTAACAATGTTTCTGGGGCGCAGCAGATGGCAGTATTGGATGGCCTGATGAATGCCCTGACCGTAGATGCGCTCACCGTCCCAGCAAGACTTCAGCCCTTGTTATCGTACGCGCAAGGCGATGATGGGGATTATGCAACGCAGATTGAAATCATGCCGACTGCTGGCGGGCCAGCGTTTGATACTTTGCGTGCGACGGAGATTGGCGCTGTCCATGTGCTCGATAGCTTGCTTGACCCGCAGCGGCTTAACCGATTGGACATGCAACATGTGTATGACCCCGCTGTGCCGTCTCCCGTACAAGTCCTCGCCCGCCTCATCGCGCATGCCGACGCAGCAGCGACGACGGGAGCCGTGGGACGCAGGATTGCTACGACCATTGCGATCGACGTGGTCAAAACCTTGCGTGAGAAGGGCCTTGCCCGATCGATTGGGCTGCAGCTAAATGGTAAGCTGCAGGCGTGGAGCAAAGACCTGTCTAATAGCCGTGGCTCGGATGAACTCGCCGACTGGCGCAGGGGCCTTGGCGCGCTGTTATCCGATCAGGCCGCTTTAACGGCGGCACTGTCTGACCGGACACACCTGCCGGCAGTTCCGCCGGGTATGCCTATTGGCTGATGTCTCGGCTGCTTTAGATTTATTCAGTCTCTATCCAACGAAGGCGCGCTCAAGCACATAAGTGCCAGGGTGCGAATGGGCGCCTTCGACAAAACCAAGGGCTTCAAGCTGCGCTCCTGTTTCCTTGATCATTGCCATGCTGCCGCAGAGCATGACGCGATCTGTGGCAGGATCCAGCGGATAGTCTCCACACGCAATCCGGTCCGTAATACGACGATTTTCGTTGGTCCAAGTCGGGCATTTCGTCACGGACTGATCATAGGTCAGTTGCAGTCTGGCTTCGTCTGCAACCAACGGGTCGCTCGCCAATTTGCTTTCAAGCAGTTCACGGTACGCCAAATCTTCTACTTGTCGGACGGTATGCTGAACGGTGATATGTTCGAAGCGTTCGTAAACCCCAGGGTCACGGATGATCGAAATCCAAGGAGCAAGGCCTGTTCCAGTCCCAATCATATGCAAGCGTTTGCCGGGGATCAGCGCGTCCATCGTCAGCGTTCCCGTAGGCTTTTCTCCCAACAATATCTCATCGCCGGGTTTGATTTTGTATAGATGGCTCGTGAGCGGACCGTCGGGAATGATGATACTCAAAAACTCAAGCGACTCTTCCCAAAAAGGCGATACGATTGAATATGCGCGCAAAAGTGGCTTGCCGTTGACCATCAGGCCAAGCATCACAAATTGACCGCTGACAAAGCGGAAAGATGTTGGCCGCTCAACGGAAAACGAAAATAGCCCCGTGTTCCAGTGATGTGTGGTCAAAACTTTAACTGTATTAAACGCCATGATATCCGTTCCATAATTGGGCGCCATTTGAACGCAGGAAGGCCCTTTGCATAATAAACATTTCTTTCCCACGAAAAAGTCAGCCTTCGTCCGGTATGCCATGACAACCGCGTCGACTTATTGAGGCAAATATTCTAACGATATCTCATGGACTCACTTGATATCGCCTTTGCCGAAGCCCGCCGTTACCTTGCCTCATTGGACACACGGCCTGTTGCCTCACGGGGTACGCCGGATGACATGCGGTCAATGTTGCCGTCACATTTTCCGGAACACGGAATGCCAGCAAATGACGTTGTGCGCGCCATCGCAGCGGCGGCAGAACCGGGGTTAACCGCCAATGCCAGTGGCAGATTCTTTGCATGGGTAAAGGGGGGCGCTTTACCCGCCGCTTTGGCGACCGACATCATGTGTTCGGCGTGGGACCAAAATGCGGTGTTGGCTTCAACCAGCCCAGCAGGCGCCGTGCTTGAGGAGGTCGCCGGCCAATATCTTTTGGAGGCGCTGGGGCTGCCTTCAGACGCCAGCTATGCCTTTGTGACGGGTTGCCAGATGGCGCACACTACCGCGCTGGCCGCTGCGCGCCATGGCGTACTTGCGCGGCAGGGATGGGATGTCGAAGCGAAGGGGCTTCAGGGTAGCCCGGCCATTCGTATATTGGCCAACGCCCACCATCATTCGTCGGTAACGCGCTCCTTGCGCCTTCTCGGCTTGGGCAGTGATTGCCTTGAACCATTGGGTGGTAAGACCCCCGGCAAGGTCGATGCCGACGTGCTGCAAGCTGCATTGGCGCAGGCCCCTGATGCGCCGACTATTGTAATCCTGAATGCAGGCGACCTCAACATTGGCGCATGCGATGATTTTGAGGTTCTTTGCCCCATATCACAAGCCAGCGGTGCCTGGGTGCATGTCGATGGTGCCTTTGGCTTGTGGGCGAATGCAAGCCCGCGTCTTGCACCTGTGGTGAAGGGAATAGCTCTCGCTGATAGCTGGGCGACCGACGGGCATAAGTGGCTGAATACGCCATATGACTGCGGAATGGCGATCACGCGGGACCCGCAGGCGCACAGTGCCGCCATGCGGATAACTGCGGCTTATTTAAGCAGCGGTGGTCCAGTGCGTGACCCAATGGATTTTACGCCGGAATGGTCGCGGCGTGCGCGATCATTGCCGACGCTTGCGGCATTGATGGAGCTGGGCCGCGATGGCCTCGCGGCAATGGTGGACCGTTGCTGCGACCATGCAGTCGCAATCTATGATGGCATAGCGGCTTTGGACGGAGCAACTGGCATCGCGCGTCCGACCATGAACCAAGGGCTCATTAGGTTTGATGCTAAGAACGGCAATAATATCAGCGATGCTGTGATCGCTGCAATTAACGCCAGCGGCGAAGCGTTTTTAAGTGGTGGCACGTGGAACGCAGAACGGGTTATGCGGATCAGCGTCTGTGGCTGGAACACCAGTGCTAATGATGTCGCGCGAACGGTTGCCGCCGCTGGTAAAGCACTGTCGCAGTTGAAACAGCAGGCAGACTAAACAGCCTTAACCATGTTGCGATGATGGCAACCTTGGCAAAAAACGGCGCCTAAGGTGATCTTGGGAACATAAACGCGGCTTGCCTGTTATCATATCGGACACACCGCCTGCGAATCCTCCCGTTTTTAGTTCGGTGTGTCCAACCTTCCATATCTCACGGGCATATTCTGTGGCGCAATACACGCCGCGCAGTTGATATGCGTCAAGATCTAAGCGGCCAGAGCTTCGGCCGTTTCAGTGCGGGTAATGCCGTTCAAAAATTGGCCAGTGCATGCATCCCAGCAAAATGTCGCGCCATAGTGTGCGGCGTCCGCTCGGTCCAGCCTCAGCGCGTCTTGTATAGCTTGCGACAAATCTTCGTTAAGCGACCCGATGGGCCGTTTTAACTCCCTGTTGGGCCCGAGGCCCTCTGCGCCAATTATATCCAGCGGCCCTTGTACCGGATAGCCTGCTACCGGTGTTCCACAGGCCAATGCTTCCAGTATAACGAGGCCGAACGTGTCGGTCTTGCTTGGAAAAACAAAGACGTCAGCGGATGCATAAATGCTCGCAAGCTCCGCGCCTTGTCGCGTTCCGAGGAAAATGGCCTCAGGATATTGTGCTTCCAGCATCGCGCGGGCGGGGCCATCGCCGACGACCACCTTTGTTCCCGGCACATCTGCGTCCAGAAATGCTTCCAGATTCTTCTCAACAGCAACCCGGCCAACCGATAATAATATAGGTTTTGCAATATTTTGCAGGGCTGGATGCTTGCCTTGTTGGGGATGAAAGATGTCATGGTCAATACCGCGTGACCACAATCGCGTCGGGTGTATGCCGCGACTTTCAAGCTCATCACGCAGACTTTGTGTGGCCGTGAGGATTACGCGTGATCCCTTGTGAAATCTGCGCATGATCGGCCAGATGAGGTCAGGCGAGAGATTTGTGCGCGCTGCGACATATTCTGGGAACCGCGTATGGAACGCGGTTGTGAAGGGCACTTTATGCTTAAGACACCACGCCCGCGCGCTCCAACCGATTGGACCTTCGGTGGAAATATGAACAAGGTCCGGTTTGAATGCGCCAAGCACCTTGCGCAAGCGGAAACGCGGGGCGAGAGCCAAGCGTATTTCGGGGTAACCCGGACAAGCAATGGTGGTGAAACGATCAGGCGATATAACTTCAACCTCATGACCGTGTGCTTTTAAGCGGCGTATCGTCTCGTTCAGGGTGCGGACAACACCGTTGACTTGTGGAGCCCAAGCGTCGGTTGCGATGGCCAATCTCATGCTGCAACCGTCGTATTTTTTGCCGCTTGATCACGCACACGCGCTGCCCAATCGATGATGGACATAGTCCCATCTTTAGCTTCGGTGAGCGCGGTGCAGCTTTCGACCCAGTCACCGTCATTATAATAAGTAATCGTGTCGAACTGCCGTATTTCTGCGCAGTGAATATGGCCGCAGACTACACCCTGAACGCCACGCTGCAGGGCTTCGCGTGCAACAACTTCTTCATATTTACCAACATATTGCACTGCATTTTTAACACGCTTTTTTAAATAAGAAGACAGCGACCAATAAGGGAGGTTAAACCTCCGACGCACGGCATTGAGAACAATATTGGCTTTGAGCAGCAAGGTATATGCCTGATCCCCCAAGAACGCGAGCCAGCGAGCGTAAAGAACAATGCCGTCAAAGGCATCACCATGGGTGACAAGCAACGATTTGCCATCGGCAGTGGTGTGTATGGCTTCTAGCTGCACTTCGATGCCGCCAAAGCTAAGCCCCGCATAATCGCGGAACATCTCATCATGATTGCCGGGAATGTAAATAACCCGCGTACCGCGATGCGCCATTTTCAAGAGCCGCCGGATGACTTCATTATGTTGGTCCGGCCAATACCAGCCCTTACGCAGGCGCCAGCCATCGACTATGTCACCAACCAGATACAGTGTTTCACATTCGATCGAGTGCAAAAAATCGCTAAGCAGCCCAGCCTGACAACCGGCTGTGCCAAGGTGCACGTCGGATATCCAGACTGTGCGGAACTTCATCTTCGGCTGATAGCTTCGCGGTTCGGGTTTGTCGAACCAAGTAGGAAGCTTTGGTATTATTTTGCCCCGCTCAATAAGCTGACTTGTATCAACATCGATGCCACTAAATAATGTCTCCGTCATCTGCTCTTACCCCCACAAGATGTATGGGGCATAGCCGATTCGTTGGTCAGGCACGTGGCAGATAGATGACAGTTTTCTTGCCATCGATCACGCCTTTGTCCTTTTATTTCAGAGCAGGCACTTCTGTATCAGGCAGGGTCAGTCCCATGGCCCGTGCCAGCGTCGGCGCGATAGCAAGTTTGTAGCCCGCGCTTTAGGGGCAATAAGTGCCGTTTTTATGGGCTTATCCCGTGATTTTGATAACGGTTACAAGTCCGAAACATTTAGGCTGTCCCTGCCAACGATCGCCCCGTCGAATAAAAGTTACAGTTATATGACAATTATATTGCATAGATGTCATATAACTGTAACATAGTGGAAGAGACAGAGGAGATGAGCTATGAAACTGTTATTAGTCAGCGCTTTAATCGCGGGAACTATGGGTAGTGCAGTGCACGCAGCGCCAGGTATGACGGGCGAGATTTCGTATCCGAAAGAATCCATCGGTTATGAGGCCCTCATGCGCGGTGATAACGAGCGTGCCGTCTTCCAAATCATGGCGAATGAGCAAGTCAGTAGCGGTGATCCAGCAAAATTACTGAACCTTGGCCGTGCCTATGCGCGAATGGGTCACACTGACGAAGCTGCAAAGATGTTTAAAGCTGTGCTTGAGAGCCGCGAGAGTGTTGACTTGGTTCTGGCTGATGGCAGCGTGATGAATTCGAAGGTTGCGGCACGTAAGGCCTATGCGAGTTTGCAAAGGCGCGTGGCTACGCGATAACCCTTTACTACAAGCGCTTTCCATTCCGGATAATTAAAGAAGGCGGGCCTCACGGCTCGCCTTTTTGTTTCCCCTAATTAAGGCTCCGCAAGCAGCCATTCCGACATTGTAATATTTTTGACGTAAAAGATTCTCTCAACTGCAATGTGATACGCATAGTGATGTCACAGGCCGCTTCTAGTTGCCATATTGTCAACGGGTGGGGCCTAATGTTGATTCGTCACTGGTCCGTTGCAAGTGCCTATAATCGGGCAAGTCTTATTTGTTGCGGAGATTTAGAATGTTAAACCCAAAAATGCGCGGGATTGTCTATGCTACGGCAGCCGCTGCCCTTGTCACTGGTTGTGGCGCAGACGATATCGCGTCGCCCGGCACCGGTGGTAACATCACCATTAACAACCCAGCCGCTCCTCCTCCTCCGCCACCCCCGCCACCGCCACCTGCAACCGTAACGGCTGCTGGCGGCTGCCCAACTATTGATGATGCGCAAGGGTTGACCGACAGCGGCACGATTACTGGCCCAACAGGCACGTATCGCGTGTGTACATTGCCGTCGCGCATTAACACAACCAGCACATTGCCAAAGATTGCTGGTGTGTTGTACCGTCTTGGTGGCCGTGTTGACGTTGGTACGGACCAAGGTCCTTCATCCACCAATAACGTCGTAACGCTGAACATCGCTCCGGGCGTTGTGATCTTTGGTGGTTCGGGCGTTTCATGGTTGAATGTAAACCGTGGGAACCGCATTAACGCTGCTGGAACGGCTGCTCTTCCTATCATTTTCACGAGCCGTGATAACGTGCTCGGTCTTAACACCGATAGCTCGATCGGTCAGTGGGGCGGGGTCGTTCTCAACGGACGTGCGCCAATCACCGATTGTGCAGCACCTGCTGCGACACCAGGGACAGTCGCTTGTGAGCGTCAGGTTGAAGGTGCTGTTGACCCCGCTCTTTATGGCGGCGCAAACACGGCGGATAACAGCGGGCGTTTGAGCTTCGTTCAGATCCGCTACTCGGGCTTCGTTCTGTCGGGCAACTCTGAACTGCAGTCGCTAACAACAGGCGGCACCGGCACTGGCACTATTTTGAACAACATTCAGTCGTTTAACAGCTCTGACGATGGTGCTGAGTTCTTCGGCGGTAACGTGAACATGAAGTATTTCGTGTCGATTGGCGCGGATGATGACAACATTGACACCGATGTTGGTATAAAAGCCAACTTCCAATATGTCTTAGCAGTCCAGCGTCCAAATGCTGGTGACTCGATGATTGAAGCTGACTCGGATAACACTTCGGACGGCAACACGCCTCGCCAGAACACGCGCCTCTCGAACTTCACCTTCATTCAGCGTAACAACACGGGCAACGCCGCTGCTATGCTCCTGCGTGGTGGCACCGATTACAGCATGTTTAACGGTGTGGTCGTAAGCCCATCGACATCATGTCTGCGTATTAGCCGTCCACAGACAGCGTCGGCAACAGTGGATGCAGCGATCGACGAAGTCGGTGCGCCAGTGTTCCGTTCGGTCGTTATGCAGTGCGGTTCGCCAGCGTTCGTTGGTTCTAACGGTGTGACCGAAGCGCTTGTAAGCAGCATCTTTGGTTCCGGTACGAACAACAATAACAGCGCGTTCGCGCCAAGCCTGACATCATTGTTCATCAATGGTACCGCTGAAACTGGTGTAACTGCGTTCAACGCAAGCACAATCGCATCATATTTCGACGCGACAACTTACATTGGTGCTGTGAAAGATGCGAACGACACATGGTACGCTGGTTGGACTTGCAACAGTTCTACCGCAACGCTTGGTGTCAGTGTAACGGGTCTTTGCACCTCGCTCCCTACCTATTGATAGGCAGTCATTGATTGGGGTGGGGTGCAGGCTTGACCAGGCAGCCCACCCCATTTTTACATCATAAAAAGGGAATAAAAATGTTGAAGCCATTGGGGGCAATCAGCCTGTTGCTTTTAACGTCCGCACTTGTTGCGCCATCGTTGGCATTCGCGCAAAGCGCTGAGCCTTCGGTACCCGATTCAGCAGAGCTAGCGCCTGAAGGCCCAGCCTCCGAACCTGCGGATCAGCGGGTTGAAGAGGAAGAAGTTGATGTCTCCTTTGGCGGTGAAGAGATTGTCGTTCGTGGTTATCTTGATCGCAATATCTCAAAAAATGCAACGCAAGTTGTGTCGGTTCTGTCATCTGCAGATATTGAACGGACGGGTGAGGGTGATATCGCAGGCGCTCTCTCGCGGGTAACGGGCTTAAGCGTCGTTGGCGGCGGTTTTGTCTATGTGCGTGGTTTAGGCGATCGCTATTCATTGGCCTTGCTGAACGGTTCGCCATTGCCTAGCCCTGAGCCTCTCAAGCGCGTTGTTCCTCTTGATCTGTTCCCGACAAGTGTTATCGCCTCGTCGCTCGTGCAGAAAACCTATTCCGCGAACTTTCCTGGCGAATTCGGCGGCGGTGTGATCAACCTAACCACTAAGGCTATTCCGCGCGAAACATTCCTGTCGATAAGCGCGGATGCCAGCGGCAACAGTGAAACAACCAATCAGCTTGGCTATACATATTATGGCAGCTCGATGGATTGGAGCGGTTTTGACAATGGGAACCGTAATTTAGCGCCGGCGCTTGCCGCTTATCTTGCCAGTGGTCAGCGCATCAGCGCCGGCGGTGTAGATACAAAGGTCATCGCAGGCCAATTGGTCACAGGGCGCAATGCCGTGGTGCAACGGGACAACAACCTTCCAGCAAATGGCTCAGCAAACATTACGGGTGGCACCAATTTCGAAATTGGTGACGATGCAACTATGGGTATCTTGGTCAACGCTGGTTATAGCAACAAATGGCGTACACGGGACACGTTGCAGCAAACTGCTTCGACCCGTGATTTGAGCCAGAAGGAAACAGATTTTCAGAAGGTTATAACGGACAACCGCCTCGTTGTTAACGGCCTCGTTGGCTTCGGCATTGAGGCAGGTGAGCAAAAAGTGCGTTGGACCAACCTTTTCATCCGCGATACCCTGAAACAAGCGCGCTTGGGGATTGGTACGCGCCAAGCAACGTCACCTACTGCTACATTATTGCAGCAGGATACTGCCTGGTATGAACGGCAGTTGATTAACTCGCAGCTAGTCGGCGAATTTAAGCTTTCGTCTGACGTGAACTTTAGCTTTCGGGCGGGCTATGCCAATTCGAAGCGTGAAGCCCCGGATGAACTTAGCTTTGAATATTATCGCAGCAATCAGGCGTCCGATCCATTTGGTGCAGTGTTCATCAACCGTTTGAACAATGGTCAGCGGGGCAGCGCTGAGGTGAGTTATTCTGACCTCAGTGAGGACCTCTGGTCGGGAAGCGCTGATTTGTCCTTCAAGATCACGCCAGATATGACCGGCACGGTTGGCTATGCTTATTCCGATACGGTCCGACGCACAGAGCGCCGCGAGTTTCAGTTTGTAGCTCCGGGCGGCACGCCAGTCACTTCAGCACTCTTTCGGCCTGACTTTTTGCTGCAACCCGATGTTATCGATTTCTATAACATCGCGCTGATTGATACTAATGAGGCCAATCCAGTATTTGATTCCGCATTGCTTACGCACGGCGCCTATGGGCAAATTCAGGCGTTTATAACGCCGGAAATCAGTCTCAATTTGGGCGTGCGTTATGAAAAGGCGGAGCAAACGGTTTCACCGGTTCAGGTTTTTAAGGTGCCGACTGCGTCTTTGGCTTCCACCAGTCTCAACCAAGCATATTGGCTGCCCGCAGCCACGTTGACGTGGGATATCAATGACCAGATGAAGTTCCGTTTGAGCGGTTCAAAGACTATTGCGCGGCCGCAATTCCGCGAACTGATTTTCCAGAATTTTTATGACACCGATTCCAACCGCTTATTCCGCGGAAACCCTTTGTTGACCGATAGCCAATTGTACAACGCCGAAGCGCGGTATGAATGGTATTTCGACCGGGATCAGCGGTTCTCAATTGCTGGCTTCTTCAAGCGCATCGATAAGCCGATCGAGTCATTCTCAAGCTTTGATGACAACTCGGTCATTACCAGCTTTGCCAACGCACCGAAGGCCGATTTAGCCGGTGTTGAAATCGAAACGCAGAAATATTTCGATCTGTCAGGATTAGGCGAAAAGGGCTTCTTTTCCACACGGCGCGCCGTAGTCATTGCCAACTACACCTACACCCAGTCAAAAATCAGTGTGAAGGCCAATGATCCTGTTGCGGTTTTTAACGCGTCGTCCACCAACGCGCTAGACTTTTTCACCGACGGTTCGCCATTGACGGGGCAGGCTGATCATTTGGTTAACTTGCAGTTCGGTCTCGAAGATACCGAGCGCCTGTCGCAGCAGACAGTTTTGGTTAGCTATTCCTCTGACCGGGTAACAAGCCGGGGTGCTTCTGGTCAGCCTGATATCAAGGAGAAGCCTGGCATCCAGTTGGATTTCGTGGCGCGCGAAGGCTTTAAGCTTGGCGGGAAAGACGCTGAGTTGAAATTTGAAGTCCGCAACCTGACAAACACGAAATATCAGGAGTTTCAAAAGAACGGCGAGAATAAGATTTTTTACAATCTTTATAAACAAGGCATCAGCGCTTCTATTGGTGTAGAGCTTAACTTTTAAAGCAAATATCTTCCCCCATACTTGCGGCGGCGTGCTCATGAGCATGCCGCCGTAACTTTTTGCCTTCCCTCATATCATGCGTTAATAGTCATGAAAGTGTCTTATTAGCTTCACTTACACGTC
>Ga0315899_10003391_pt1 | contig 17364 bp, 26 predicted proteins | sample LakEriMetagenome_2_FD_203518 | JGI IMG/M metagenome (GOLD analysis project Ga0315899, IMG submission 203518) | Freshwater fungal communities from buoy surface, Lake Erie, Ohio, United States - Buoy 4 MA112 | ecosystem: Environmental > Aquatic > Freshwater > Lake | place: USA: Lake Erie, Ohio... | reverse complement strand
CGAGCTGGCGATGTGTCAGCGGTATTATGAACAGAGTTATGAACCCGGTGCGGTTGGTACTGCAACAAGTGTCGGTGCCCTTCAAAATTACAACGCATCAGGAGCCGCCAATACAGCGGCACTGCAAGTTATATTCAAAGTGCAAAAAAGAGCAACGCCAACAGTAACTTCTTATAGCACGCAGTCAGGCGCATTTGGTCAAATTCGAGATGGATCAGGCGCGGATAGAACTGCTACTGTTCAATACGTTTCAACGTCTGGCGCTCATATAACAAATAGCGCTGTTGGAAATGTTGCAAACTATTCCGCGCAATGGGTCGCTGCCATTGAACTCTAAGGGCAAGTTATGTACAAACTAACTAACACACCAAGCGTCATCAGATTAACAGACGGAGCCTGCATTCCGGCAGACCCGGCAAACTCCGACTTCATTCAGTACCAGCAATGGCTTGCCGAAGGAAATACGCCGGAACCGGCTGATGCTCCACCCGTTCCTGTCATTACCAGCGTCACAATGCGACAGGCACGTCTGGCGCTACTTCAACAAGGATTACTAACGCAGATCAATAACGCAGTCGCTTCAATGCCGGGCGCTCAGGGCGAAGCAGTGCGTATTGAATGGGAATTTTCTAGCACTGTTGAGCGAAACAGACCGCTTGTGCAGGCTTTAGCCGCGTCACTTGGGCTGACCTCTCAACAACTCGATGACTTATTCACACTTGCAGCGACACTATGAAACTCGCTTTCATCTACGGCAAGCAACCGAGTAGCACCCTGACCAAGATATTCACTGGGTCAACGTGCTACCACGTTGGCTTTACGAATGAGGTGCATTTCTGGGATATGAACCTGATTCGTCGCCGTAGATTGTGGTCAACCTATGCACACAAGCAGACGGTGCTGATCGACACGCCAGTGCCAATTACTGCCGATTATCTGGATTGGAAGTTGGACACAGACGATTCCAGGTACGGCGTGCTCGACTATATTCTGTTTGGAATGCGCCCACTGTTTCATATTATGGGCAAGAGCACCATCAATGCTGGTGGCGTCATCTGTTCTGAAATGGTTGCCAATGACCTGAATGCACACGGCTGGGGGGTGCATTTTCATCAGGTGCCTAGCCCTGCCGATCTGGAGTTAACGATTGGCGGAAGAAAGGAACTCATTCGAGGGTATTTATGAAAGAAAGCGCCGTTTTCGTTGGTTTATTGCTCGCCGTGGTTCTTGGCTATATTGCCTACCGCCTGCCGCCTTCGAAGTGGCGCGAATACTTTTCAACCAGTGAGGGCAGAGGTATTCTCAAAGGCATCATACTTGCCCCGATAGTCATTCTGCTCATTGCCTTGGTTCTCAGTCTTTTTAGCCGTGCAAATGCGCAAGGCCGCTGGTTCAAAGACGCTGGCGTGTTTGTTGGCTTAGATCAAACATTCAAACAATCACCGCAGTGCTCAGCCAATACGATTGACGACAGAGGCACCAGCAATATGGGCTTTTGGGTCAATGCCTGGCAATATCAAAACGTTCAGGTAAATTTCAAATACACTCACCATAGCTGTGTTCTCGGCAGAGATCGTAATTCTTACGACGCCGCTGGCATCGAACTGCGCTGGACACTTTGGAAGCGATAAGCATGGCCGAACCCACATCCACCACCAGCATCAGCATATCGGCGCTTTCAGTTGCGCTACTTGGACCTCTCGCGGGACCGTATGCGCTTATCGTATTTTCCGCGCTGGCCGGTTCGCTGTGGCCTTTGTCGGCCACAATCAAGACAGAAAGCAGGGCGGCTGGCGCGTGGCTGTTGCTGCGCTGCGTGCTGATGGCTGTTGTCCTGGTCGGCTCAGCGGCTGCTATGATCGAGCGGATTTATAATGTCCCGGCAGTCGAATTGCTCGCGCCACTGGCCTTTGTTGTCGGCGCACTAGGCAACGGCTGGCGCTCGGTGATGAGTGCAATAGCGGATGCAATCAAAACGACAATCAAACGGATCGGTGGAAGCCCATGATCATTTCGCTAATCATCCATGAAATGCTGTGCGCTGCATTGTTCTACATGGCGTTCTGCCGGGCGGTTCACACTTCCGAAGAAACCACGAAGCTATCGGTGCGCCTGGCTATCTGCGCGCTCGGGGCGGTGGCCTGCTTGGGCATGGCCGCGCCGATTGTCTGGTGCTGGACACCAAACTGGTACACCTCAGCCTTGCTGGCGGCAGTCGTCATCAGCCAGTCGATATTTTCGGTTCAATGGCGCAACGGTGTCCCGAAGGATTTTTGCCGACCTACCGAGCAGTCCTGAGCGCAAGCTCTAGCGATTCTTGCAGCCGACGCTGAAAAACGGCTTGACTGACGCGCAGGCCGTCATCTCTCAGTTTCAATCGGGGCTCAATATCTGCGCGCGGGACTAGCAAATACATCAGTCTCAAATCGTTCTTGTTCCTGCCTTTTCTGCTTCGCTTGAGTGCAAGCCATTTCCTGCCCATGAATTCGATAACCTCAGCTTTGTTGCCCAAAGATTTCGGGCGGTCGGCTTTGCGTATCATGTCCTTGGGCGTTCGCCTGACCAAGCTGGTGGGCACGGCCAGATAATTGCCTAGCGGACTTTTCGCGCCACCAACCTCTTGCAGCCCCATGAAAGCATCACGGCTGAAAACCATCGCCTCCAGATTCTGCTTGGTAGCGCGCTGTATCTGAATCCCTTGGCGCACCCAGTTATTCCTGAGCGTAAATCGCTGCGCCAGATTGTTGCGCACCTCGTCCTGGACATCGCGCGCGGTGACAGTCAGCGCCCGAGCGATGGCAAACGGTAATTGCTTGGCATCGGTAATGCTTTGCAGTTTTGCCACGGCCTGCTTGATGTTGCTCTGAATGTTCATTCGTTTACTCTACCCTAAATTGGATTTTGAGAATAGAATACAGGAATGAAATGGCTCACGATACTCACGAAATGCGGCGTCAAGTCAGACGTAGCCCAGCAATGGGCACCTGTATTTGCGGCTCACTTGGCGCTAAACCCTAGGGTAGTGCCTTACTTCCTCGGCCAGGTGCTGCACGAGAGTGCCAATCTCACTCGCGTCGAGGAATTACTTAATTACACCAGCGCAGCACGTCTATGCGCCGTCTGGCCGCGTCGGTTCCCAACGACTGCATCCGCTGAGCCCTACGTTCGCAACCCTGAAAGGCTGGCCAACCTGGTCTATGGCAAGCGCATGGGAAACACCGAACCCGGTGACGGCTGGCGCTACCGGGGGCGCGGCCTGATTCAAGTGACTGGCCGGGCGAATTACGAAGCGGTGGGTAAAGCCATTGGCCTCGATCTGGTGGCAGACCCAGACATGCTGAAACAGCCAGACATTGCCCTGCGCGCCAGCCTAGCGTGGTGGTCAATCAATGTGCCTTCCAACGTCATCGGCGATGTTGAGCGAATCACGCGCATCGTCAACGGCGGCAATGCCGGCCTGGACGAAAGAAAGCACATCACTGCGCTTGCTCTGGATGCAGTCGCATGATTGTCGGCTTACTCAACCTGATACCGCGCTGGGCACTGCTGGCCGCGCTGGCTGCCGCACTTGCTGGCGCGGCCTGGCAGACAGTCAAACTCGCATCGGCGCGGTCTGACCTGCTCGCCGCCGAACGCCAGATTGACGATATGCGCACAGCCATTGCCGTTGCCAATACCGAAGCGGCCAACAAGACAGCCGCCCTACAATCCTTCGTCACGAAAGCCCAAAATGAAGCCAAGAAACGCGAGATCGATCTGCGCGCCGCTGCTGCTGGCGCTCAGTCTGAGTCTGACAGCCTGCGCAACGACCTTAATACCCTACGTCAGCAACTCGCCACAGCTTCCAGCGATGCCCGAGCTGAGCGAGCCGCTGCCATCGCAGCCGTACTCGCGCAGTGCTCAACCCGCTATCAAATGTTGGCGGAACGTTGTGACCGGCACGTCAACGACTTGCGAACCATGACCGAAGCATGGCCGAAATAGTGTAGAATCTTATTTGAATGTCTCCTTGGCGGTTGCAGTACGCAATCACCCCTTTTGCCCCGGCCTAATCAGCCGGGGTCTTTTTTTTCCAGTCGGCGTATTTGTCGCCACGTTGGCGGATGTGCGTGTAGCGCTTGAGCGACTGCCAGCTACGGTGTCCGCTGACAACGGCAACCTGGGGAATGTTCCAGCCCATCTCGAACAGGCGCGATATGCCATCATGGCGCAGATCGTGGAAGCGCAGATCCTCGATGCCGAGCAGCTTGCAGGCGCGAGTGAACGCGGCGCTGATCGCGTCGGTGTTGTACGGGAAGATCAGATCGCCACGGCGGGGCTGGGCAAGCGCAACAGCTAACGCCTCTGGCGTGAGATCACACCATTGATCATTGCCTATTTTCTGGCCAGGGTGCTTCATGTCTCGCACCAGAATCCGGCTGTGTTCCGCGTCGAGATCGTCCCAGCGTAGCAGTGTGATCTCTTCCTGCCGCCTGGTGCTGAAAACAGCGAATCGCACGATGTCATCCATCGGATTGTTGCCAGTCCTGCGCCTGCGCACATCCTCGAAATGCGTCACGATCTTATCCAGCTCATCGACCGTAGGGCGCCGGTCACGGCTCTGGCTCTTGCTGATGTAGCCCAGGCGCTTGCAGACTTTCATCGCGTCCTGCACCGCTTCCGGGTCTAGCGGATAGCCCCATGCTGGCCGGGCGATAGCGAACACGCTGGACAGGTGGCTGAGATAATTCATGACCGTTTGCGGGGTGCGGCCACCTTGCAGGCCTTGAGCGAATGACACCACGGACGCGCTGGTGATTCGGCTGCATCGCTTCGACCCGATGGGGTGCCGCTTTATTGCTTCCAGCACCTGCGCCTTGGTGCGCCCTACTGCCTTGCGTGATTCGCCCAGGTACGTGTCGATCACGGCGCTCAGTGTCGGATCGTCGCTTGCCGCTTCGCGGTTCACCTCTCGGTTTGCAGCCCATGCGCGCGCCTGGCGCTCATCAGCGAATGTCTTGTTCTCGCGCCGCACAATGATGCCACCGCGTTTGACGACCACCTGCGCCAGATACCTGACCGTGCCGTCTTTGCCCTGCCTAGGCTGTATGCTTGCCATGGTACAACTCCCCAATCCGGTACAACTCCTGTTGTACCAGCGGTCGCAAAACGGTACAACAAGCGCTGTTTATGGGATGGCAGGGCAGGCAGATAGGAGGTAAATTCGTTTGCAGATTCAGCTAGTTAATCGACATTGGCGCTTCAGCGTCGCGCCCATGATGGATGGGGGCTACTAGGGGCAAAATGTTGCTTTATTCCAACACCTTAGCCTGGTGCGTGTTGTGCCGCTAATTGGATAATAAAAAAGGCCGGTGTGGGTCACCGGCCTGAGACGTCAGAATCTGACCCGGATATTATCGGGAAGGTTATCGTTGGCTGGCTCCAACCGGCGGAGCTCGATCATCCATCTCAGCGCTCGCTGGGCGAACTCTGGGCATGGCTTTCCGATGCGCCAATTCCTCCACGTTTGCCTTGTGATACCCAAGGCGTCGGCCATCTTGCTGTCAGACAATCCGAGCCTTCGCTGTAGGTCTAACAGCTCCGGTGCAGTCACTTATGCCTCCCTGTTGTTAAACTGCCCGGCCAGACTGGTGCCCTTACAAACAGTTTTCAAGCCGTAAAGGTTTTAACCGATTGAAAACTGCCGGTAAGATTTTTAACAGATTAAAACGGTATGTCGTCATCCGCTGGTTTGATCTTCACTACCGGGGCGGCTGGTGCAGTCGCCTGCTGCTGGTCTTGCGGCTTGAACATCGACACCAGGATAGATTCCCCACCCTTCCCGCTCAGGTCTGGAACGCCCGCCGGATTGAACCACTTCGCCAGCATGATGAATTTGTTGTCGTCATCAGACTGCATCACTGCGCCGACATTCTGCCAGCGGCCTTTTGTCTGGCCTGATGCTCGGTCTTGATATTCGCCGGTTTTGACGGCGAGGTCATAAAGTTTTTTGGAAGCCATGATTACCTTTCAAAGTGTTGTTAAAAAACGTCGTCGGTGTTGTCTTGCACTAGCGGTGTTGCTGCCGCTGCTGCGTTGAGCGCAGAAAGTGCCGGGTCTTGCTGCTGCTGCTGTGCGCCCTGCTTGAGCTTGTCGAAGCTGGCCGCGCTGGCCTTGGCGGATTCGATAAACGCTTTGCCTAGGGCTTTCTGAATCGCCTTCGGCGTGGCTTCCCATGCTGAGCGTAGGGCATCGACGCCACCTTCTGCGGCATTGAGAAGCATCCCTCTGGAGTGCTCGACCTTCGGGTTGATCGCCTTGCCGCCATCCACCCAGCGCCGAAGCGATACGCCATCCTCTGAGGTCACATAATCCGCGCCGCGACCGAGCACGTCATGCAGTTCGGCTGGGCATTTCAGCACGTCCTGCCTGCGCCCCTGATCGTGCATCATCAGCGAGACCGTGGCCTCGAATGAGAAGTTCTTTTCTTGAATCGGCTGGATCCCGAGCGGTCTAGGATTCTTCGGGTCTGAAAAATCAACCTTTTCACGGGCGCGGGTGCAAGCGATCACGTGCGCAGGCGATTGCAGCATGTGCGTCATGAACCGCTTATGCTCGCGCTTCGCGGTTTTCCAGTCAGGGAAGCGGGTCTGGGTGGCGATCCACTCGCAGCCACCTTCCGATTCCCATTCATGCGTCACCGAGTCGATGACGATCACCTCGGCACCGGCCTTGCAGGCCGCATCAATCGCGGCGATGTAGCGCTCAGGGCCGAATGGTGCGTAGAAGTCGATCACACGGAACGGCTGGGGAAGTGCATTGGCGTACAGGCTGCCCCGGCGGTTCTCTGTGTCGATCAGCACGATCTTGCTGGCGTCATTGTTGGCCAGGCCATAGGCAAGCTGGAGGGCTGTATAGGTCTTGCCCGAACCCGACACGCCAGATAGTTGAATCAGTAATCGAGCGCCTTGGCGCTCTGCGGTTTTAATCTCAAACATAATCACCCCTTAATTATCAATTGCTTCGGAAACCTGCTTTTCTGCCCAGGTGGGCAGTGTCAGCGGTTTGACTTCGGACGGATACCCCGGCCAGCAGGTGTTGCTTGCCACGCAATTCTTGTAGATCTCAAGCAAACTCTTGTAGGTCTTGCGACCGTATGCGAGTAAGTCTTCACTAGCGCTGTAATACGCGCTTGCAAACGGTGCATCTTTTTCCTGCGCCAGCCAGATAAACGTGGGCGGCTGGCTTGTGCCGTGAACCTTTTGGAAGCCGTCGCAGTACCAGGCTGATTGCAGGTGCGCGTCATAGTTCCAAACGAACTTGGCGAACCCCTCCGGGCTGGCGTCGAGGCAGGTCTTGCCGTCAGCGATTAGCCCATGCGGAAACATCTCGCATGGTGCGACCATAAAGTCCGGGCGCATCTTGCAGTTTGCGCCAGTGTCTGAATCCACCCAGAACATCGAGGCTTCGCAGACTGCGCTAACGCCATCGCCGAACAGTACCCGGCTGATCGGGTTGCTGCGCGACGCTTCACGCATCCGCCTGAGCTGTTCCCACGTGGACGCGCTTAGCGGTTCCAGTCCGCTCGCTTCCAATTCTGCCCAGAGGGCTTTGCCTTCCTTCGTGCGCCGGTCGAGACCTTCGGGCACCTGAACATATCGTTCAGTGAATTGATCGGGTTCAAATATGGCGCAATGCCAGGCCGTGCCCAGCTTCATGGCTGGCGTGGGTTCCTCGCGCTCACGGTTCGGGTCGAGATAGCGCGACCAGTAATGCAACGGTGAGCGTTGTAGCAGCTTGAGGCCGCTAGAGCCGATTGCCGGATGATCGTGGTATTCGGCATTGGGTAGGTTCTTGATCATAAAGCTCCTTGGTAGTTGACGCGCTGATGTGCAGCGCTTTGACAATATAGCATAAACGCTTACATTGTGGTACATTGTGGCACAATGTATTATATTATCAATTGGGAAAGGGTTTACATGGCTAACCGAAGCATCACCCTGCGTGTGCCTGCCGATCTTGTCAAAAAGATTGACACCATTGCCGCTGAGCAGTCAAAGCGCCTGAGCTTGCGCGTGGATCGCAGCCAAGTAATTCGGCAATTCATCATCAAAGCACTTGAAGGAAAATAATGAGACGAGTCTATATCGCTGGACCTATGTCCGGTCTGCCAGCGTACAACTGGCCGCTATTCAACGACACCGCCGCCAGACTTCGGGCGCAGGGCTATACAGTCGTCAATCCTACAGAAAACGGGCTTCGCGCAGAGGCTCCGTGGGAGCAGCACATGCGCCGTGACATCGCAATGCTGTTGACGTGTGACGCAATACTGATGCTGCCGGGCTGGTCGAAGTCTCGCGGTGCGATGATGGAGTGGAAGATCGCAGTCGAGCTGGGATTCGATGTGATCTATGAGGCGGGTGAATGATCTCATGACTGTAACTCTTCGCCCATATCAAGAGCATCTTGTAGCAGATATTCGCGCCGCTTACGCTCAAGGAAGGAGATCGCCCCTGGTGGTTTTACCCACCGGGGGCGGTTAGGTAAGACTACTGTATTCGGCTACGTAACAACCAGCGCCGCAGAAAAAGGCCGATGTGTTTATCTAATTTGTCATCGCGCCGAGCTGGTGAAGCAGATCGCCGCCACGCTGGCCAGATTCGGTACTCAGCACCAGATCGTCGCGCCCGGTTCCGTCGTCAGGCAGGCGCAGGTTGCCCAGTTCAAGGCGCACGGGAAAACCTACACGCACCGGAATGCTCGGGTCTATGTCGCCAGCGTCCAGACCTTAGTCAAACGCTTGGATGACCTGCCACCACCCGATCTGATTGTAGTCGATGAAGCCCATCACCTCACGGCACAAAGTACTTGGGGGCGCGTAGTCGAGCGCTTCCCGAATGCGCGGCTGCTACCGGTTACAGCCACCCCATGCCGCTTGGACGGCAAAGGCCTGGGCGTAGGCGCTGGGGGCTTCGCCGATGAGATCGTGACCGGTCCATCCATGCGCGAGCTGATCGACAACGGCTTCCTGTCTCCGTACCGGATATTTGCGCCGCCGAATGCGCTTGACCTGTCTGGGGTGCGCACCAGGGCGGGGGATTACGCGAAAGATCAACTGGCCGTTGCCGTTGATAAGCCGACGATCACGGGCGATGCCGTGGCTCATTACAGGCGCTTGGCGACCGGCAAGCGAGCTGTCGCCTTCTGCGTATCGGTCAGCCACGCCGAGCACGTTGCCGCCGAGTTTCGCCAAGCCGGAATAGCGTCCGAATTCCTCGACGGGAAAATGGATGCAGCCGAACGCGAGAAAACCATCGCCCGGTTCGAATCCGGCGAAACGCTGGTGTTGTCGTCATGCGACATCGTGAGCGAAGGCTTCGATCTGCCAGCGATTGAAGTCGCTATCCTGCTGCGCCCTACCGAGAGCCTGAGTCTGTATCTCCAGCAAGTCGGTAGAGCGCTGCGCACATTCCCCGGCAAAAAATGCGCAATCATTCTCGATCACGTGGGCGCGGTGGCGCGCCATGGCCTGCCAGATGAAGACCGAGACTGGTCACTGGACGGTGTGCAGCGCCGCCGCCGCGCAGCCAACGACAACGAGCCTGGCGTCGACCGCGTGACCACCTGCCCGAAGTGCTTCACGGTACACCTACCCGCGCCACGGTGCCCGACTTGCGATCACGTGTATCCAGTCAAAGAGCGCGTGGTTGAGAGCGCCGAAGGCAACCTGATCGAGATCACTGGCGACCAGCTAGAAGCACTGCGCCGCCAGAAACGCGCCGAGCAGACTGGCGCGAAGACGCTCGATGACCTGATCGCTGTAGGCCGCTCGCGCGGGATGAAACAGCCCGAAGCCTGGGCGCGCCATGTGTTGCGTGCGCGGATGGCGAAGTATGGGGCGCGAGCATGACCTGCCTCGGCTGCCAGCGGTGCGAGACCGACCCCATGGTGACGCTGATCGACGGCAGGAAGGTGTGCAGCTACTGCCCGGACTGGCGGCTTGAGTGCGAAGCCAGGCAAGTGGCGGCCATGCCTACACTGGAGCAAAGAAGAGCCTACATGGTGGAGGTGCAGAAAAGGCGCGGCCAGGCCGCTTATTTGGAGCTTGCGCGAATAGTTTCTGTTGTTTGGAAGCAACCATAGGGTATATCCCTATAAAATACTATTTACAACGTAAATAAATAAGCGTATAGTTATCTACATGGATAGCAATAAAGCTAATCCTACACCAAGGAGCAAAAAATGAATACGTACTACGAAACGACTAAACACAGTTCTGGTTTTGTTGCCGTTCGGGAGAGTGGAACCAAGTACGCTCAACCTGGTAAACGTATCAAGGCCACGCCAAAGCTGCGTGAGCTGGCCAAAATTGGAGCGATACCAACGTTGAGCCCGATAGCCTCTGGTCTTGGCTATTTATAAATATTTGCCCAAATTAAAAATTCTCAAGAATTGAGACAAGTATGAGTGCATTATTACTCGTCAATAGTGCCCCTCAAACAGCACAATTGATCATTCTCGAAGACAAGCCAGTCGATATTACATTCGATGATTTTGTTAAAGCAGCCAGTTGGGGTGACTATGATTTACATGATGGGCAAACCCGTTAAGACAGCCAAACCGGCCGCGCCAGTAGTCGTGCCAGTAGTTTCCAAGGCGGCACCGAAAGCCAGGATTCAGCCAGTCCAGTGCGAGCTGAGCCAAACAGAGCGCAAGCTGGCCAGGATTTACGGACGCTTGCCATTCAGTTTTGCAAATAATTGGGATGCTCGATTAGAGCCGCCCGCTTGAAAGGAATTTGCTATGAACATGAAAGAATTGATGTGGTGGACGATTGCAGCAAGCCAGTTCGGCCTGCTGATGTATATGACATTCGTGATGTCGCCCGAGCAGGCGCAAGCGATATTTCAGTGCGTGAGGTACTTATGAGCATCAAACAAGACTTGCGCGACTTTATAGAATGCTATTTTCCAGCGTCAAAATTCAAGCGCGCATGGCAAAACGCCATTGCTTTTTTTGCGCCCGAAGACGCCAAGGTCGAACTGGAAGCGCTAGACTACACCATTGCCGACCTGGAACGCCAGCGAAGGATCATCGGCCAACGGTTGAGTATTCTGCGCTTCGAGCGCGCACGCAAGATGCAGGAAATAAAATGAAGCACGCGATCCTGATAGCCGTGCTCATCATGTTTTGCTTCGTTGTTGTATTTATCACGAAAAAGATGAGCGAAGACGGTGGAAGTATATTCAGCCTGCTGGGCGCTAAGGCGCATTGTGGCATTTATTGTTTAATGAGGTGAGAGATGAGTGATTGCAAACTGCTAGAGCAAGCGCTGGAAATACTGGAGCGCGACAGCAAAGAAACTATTCTAGGGCATAAGCCGCACATGATCGTTGCAGCCTTTGTCCACGCAGTTGAGAATGAGAAACTGCTCGCCACCTTTCAGAAACTCAGAGACGAGTCGCACACAATCGTAGGCGCAAGCGACGATTACAAGCAAGGGCGTGAGATGGGTATTCAATTGTGTATTAACGAATTGATTAGAGGCGAAAAATGACTAGAGACTACTTAGTTAAACAACTAGAGAAAGCAGAGCGCCGGAGCGGGGGAGGGGAAGCCGTGAGCGACCGACAGATCATTGAAGCACTTCGTGAAGCGGCAGAAACGCTATCGTGGTGCGAGCGAAAAATGAAAGACTTGTGTGCCGGGCGCGATGATGTTGCAGGCGTTGCATTGGCCGCAGGCCGCGCATTTGACGCCATGCGAGAGGTTGAAAACCGCGCCGCCATTGCAAAAGCAAGGGGTGAGAGATGACTGGCCACATCATACTAACCCGCGCTGAGGCGCAACACTTGCTCAAAGCGCTAGAAGTGGCGACAACTCCGCTGGCAAAAGACAGACAGGAAGTACTGCGGGCGCAGGCCGTTCTGCGCGCTCGACTAGCGCAGCGAACGACACCGATATTTGAAATCGTTGCAGCGTGACTATCCGGCGGGTAGAATCGCCGGGTGGCAGCCAATCGTGAAACCCGCTCAGTACAAAACCCCGCATTGCTTGCAGTCGGTGCCAGGCCGGATGTTCTCATCTGGCGCCAGCAAGCGGGGATGTTTCGCGCCTACGATGACCCCAGCCGGGTGGTGCGCGTAGGCCAGCCAGGCATGGCCGATGCCGGTGCCATCGTGGCCGTCACCATTACCCCGGACATGGTGGGCAAGACCATCGGCGTAGCAGTACAGCCCGAGTTCAAGACCACACGCGGCCAGCAAAGCGAAGCGCAGAAAAGCTGGCAACACGCCGTCACGCAACGTGGCGGTATTTACCAGATCGTGCGCAATTACCAAGACATGATCGACCTTGTGGCGCGAGTACAACGCGGGGACTGGTAGCACTTGCACTGCTTTGTGCATTTGCTATACTGTTTACGTTGTAACTATGGAGCGTCACAATCAGCCGATGTGACGTTGTGCAGTTCAGGACCAGGCCGGTTAGTCCATTCTGGAGCCTGCCAGCAAAATAGAGAAGGGACAAAATAGGCTGTAACTACTAAGGAGAGCTGTACCGCCGCCCCGGCGGTTCCGGGGCACCACCAAGGAAAATAATGAATCAATTCGAACTCGTGGACGATGAATCCACATTTTTTGCACCAGTATCTACCAGCGTTTTGGACTCACTGATCGGTCAATACGACGCCACCAAAGCCCGCATCCTGTCGCTGTCCGAAACGGTAACGGGCGAAGTCGCTGAGACCGTTCACTACTTTCTGGAGGCGGCCAAGGTGCGTGACCGACATCACAGCGCGCCATCGGTCAGCGAGCTATTCAACGCACAGCGCGCCGTCGCCGCACTCAATTCCGGTTACTGGAGCAAGGCGCTCCAGCTTACCGATGTGCTGGACTACATGCCCCAGGCGCGCCGTGACGAGTGGCACAAGACCATCAGCGAACACAAAGCGCCGGAATTTACCGCCGAGACTGTCCGGGCAACGCTCACGGACTTGCTGAGCAAGCGCAGCCAGTTTCTGGCCGAGCGCGTGGACGGCATATTTCGCAACCTGTCCGGTGAGCACGTGACTAACGCCCCGGAGGGCTTCGGCAAGCGTATGATTATCGGCTTCGTGCTCAACAGCTACTACAGCACGAACCATGGCCGCGCCGGATACATCAACGACCTGCGCGCGGTGATCGCCAAATTCATGGGACGCGACGAGCCGAAGTGGACAGCCACATCGAGCCTGATAGACACCCTGAAACGTAACTGGGGGCAATGGGTAACGGTTGACGGTGGCGCGCTACGGATGCGCCTGTACAAGAAAGGCACCGCGCACCTTGAAGTACACCCAGACATGGCCTGGCGACTGAATTGTGTACTAGCCCAGCTCTACCCGCTCGCCATCCCCAGCCAATTCAGAAAGCGCCCGGAGCGCAAGGCCAAGGCCGTGGCCGCGATCATGCGCCCGTTGCCGTTCGCCGTGATCAACCGGTTGTATGAGTTCAAGCGCGACAAATACAACAACAAGTGGTCATTCTGGCGCGCGGAGGTTGACAAACACGTCGAGCAGCAAGCGCGCCAGGTCATCGAGAGCATGGGCGGTGTCCGGGATAATGACTGCTACCACTTCGACTACGACCCCACCGATGTGCTCGATGAGATCATCAACAGCGGATGCGTACCCGACCACAAATCGCACCAGTATTACCCTACCCCACCAAGCTTGGCCAAAATTGCCGTAGAGCTGGCCGAGATCGGCGAGGGACACACCGTGCTGGAGCCCAGCGCCGGCCAGGGTGGTCTGGCGGACATTCTGCCCGGTCACACCGTATGCGTGGAGCTGAGCAAGCTGCACTGCAAGGTGCTGCAAGCCAAAGGCAAGACCTGCATCGAAGCTGATTTTCTAGCGCATCAGTTTGCCGAGCGCTTTGACCGTATCGTGATGAACCCGCCGTTCGACCAAGGCCGGTGGCAGGCACACCTGGAACGCGCCGCCAGTCTGGTCAAGCCTGGTGGGCGGCTGGTAGCGATCCTGCCATCTGGCGCCAAGAATCGGAGCCTTAACCTGCCAGGCATGAACCTGAGCTGGCATGGTCCCTACGATAAGGAATTCCAAGGCACAGGTGTATCCGTGGTCATTCTGGTGGCGCAAAATAATTACAGCCCCATAGGCCAGTGATTACAACGTATAATTACTTCATGACTGATTCTAAACAACGACAGGACGAACTCAGGCAAATCCTTAGCGGATTACCTGAGCCTACGAACATCGCCAGGATGCGCAGGATCGCTGAGATACTGCACATCCGCGAGGGAACGGTGCGCGGCTGGCTTCTCAAAGACCCACACCGGCACATCCCGGCCAGGCAGTTGGGGATGCTCAAGGACGCACTGCGTAAGAAGTCCTGACCAATCTATTCACCCCTGCTTACTGGGCGCGGCTGGGGTGTTTTCATGTGTAGCGCTCGGAGAGGGTTTTATATGGAAATCAGAGCTAGGGAGCAGTGGCGCATCGAGCGCCTGGAAAAAGCCTTTAGGATCGTGTGCTCGATCCTGCACCTCGATGCAGCGCAGATGCACGCGCTGGTCAATTCAACCGATGACCGGAGCGGCAAGCTGGTGGTGGTCTGGAATCATCCGACCACCGACGCGCAAGTCCGTGCCTGGTCTGTCGCATGGGAGCTTTGCGGGGAACATGCCGGCAATGCAATTCACCACGTCCTTGCGTGAGGGGGTATGCATATCCACGACATCATCGAACAATTCCGCGCCGCCATGGCGCAGGCCGGTCTTAAATTCACTGGCGAGATCAAACCGGACGCGCAAAAAATCCAGCGATTCAGCGTAGATGAAGACCGCCGAAGCGCACTCACCGGCTGGTATATTCTCTACACCGATGGCATCCCCGCTGGCGAATTCGGATGCTGGAAGCGCGGCATTCAATCAACGTGGTGCGCGAAGTCGCCTGCCGAGATCACACCCGCCGAGCGCGAAGCTATCGAGCAGCGCAGGCGCAAAAATGAGGAAGACCGCAGGGCAATTCAGGACGAAGCGCACAAAGCCGCCGCCGAGTTGGCAGGTATCATGTGGGACGCTGCCGAGCCCTGCACCACTCACCCGTACCTGACCCGCAAGGGCATTCAGTCGCACGGCCTGCGCACCGCCACATGGCGCAAGACGACCCCCAACGGCGAGGTAGTCGTTGAGAATGCCTTGCTGGTGCCCGTGCGTGACGGCAGGAAAATTGTCAGTCTGCAAGCGATCCTGCCATCACGTGAGCCTGCCCTAGACCGCGACAAGGATTTTCTGCCCGGTGGCAAAAAGCGCGGCTGTTTCTACCCTATCGGCAAACCCGCCGAGGACGATCAGCAGCCTACTATCTACATCGGCGAAGGGTATGCCACCTGCGCCAGTATCCACGAAGCCACCGGCTGCCCGGCCATCGTGGCGTTCGATGCAGGCAACCTGCCATCAGTCGCCGAGCGCATTCGCGCCAAATTCCCGACCGCCAAGATCGTCATCGCTGCCGACAACGACCGCTGGACTGTACCCACACCCGACAAGCCCAACACAATCGAGAACCCTGGCGTTCACTACGCCACACGCGCCGCGCGTGAGATCGGCGCTGCCTTGGTGATACCGGACTTCAAAAACCTCGACAGCAAGCCGACCGATTTCAACGACCTCCACAATCTGGAGGGCATCGAAGCGGTGCGACAGTTTTTGTCACCCCAGCCAGCGAACGACAACGTACCGGCTGAGCGCCCTGCGACACCCCCCGCCGCCATTGACTGGTTCAGCCCGTTCCCGGACATCAACGGCAAAGGCAAGCCTATTGCGACCATCGAGAACATCGAGGAAGCGCGCCGCCGGTTGGGCGTGGTGGTGCGATACAACGTGATCCGCAAAGACCTCGAATTGCTTATCCCGAACGCATCGTTCAGCATCGACAACAAGGCCAACGCTTCGCTGGCGTGGTTCGAGAGCGCCTGCAACCGCTTCCAGATTCCAGTCGGTTCGTTGCAGGGCTTTCTGGGCTATCTGGGCGATCAAAATCAATACAATCCGGTGGCGGTCTGGATCCAGAGTAAACCATGGGACGGCATCAGCCGGCTTCGGGATTTTTACAACACCATCCACGCCGATGGTGAGACTCACGACGAGCGCATCCTAGAGCTCAAGATAGCCATGATGCAGCGCTGGATGATCAGCGCAGTCGCTGCCGTATTCCGACCCACAGGCGTATCAGCGCATGGCGTGCTGGTACTCCAGGGCGATCAATACCTGGGTAAAACGAAGTGGTTCAAATCCCTAGCACCGGCTGACTTGGGCGTGATCGCCGATGGCCTGACGTTGCGCCCGGACGACAAGGACAGCGTCAAAACCGTGCTCTCTAACTGGATTGTGGAGCTCGGCGAGCTCGATGCAACGTTCCGAAAATCCGACATCGCCCAGCTCAAATCATTCCTCACCCGCGACCGCGACAGCCTGCGCAGGCCTTATGCGAAGCTAGAGAGCGAATACGCCAGGCGCACGGTATTTTTCGCCAGTGTGAACCCCCGCCAGTTCCTGCATGACCCAACCGGAAACCGCCGCTACTGGACAATATCGTGTAAATCCATCGACCACGATCATGCGCTGGATATGCAGCAAATCTGGGCGGAGGTCTATGAAACGCTCTATCTCAAAGGTGAGACGTGGTTTTTATCGCCAACTGAGATGGCCATGCTCAACGACCAGAATAAGACGCACGAGGTGCTAGACCCCATACGTGAGCGCTTACAAACACGGATGGATTGGGAAGCACATGAATCAATGTGGCGCTGGATGACGGCCACCGACATCATGAATGAGCTGGGCTTCGACCGCCCCACAAGATCGGATGTGACCCAAGCCGGGCAGATCGTGCAGGAACTGAATGGAGGGCAACATAGGCGAAGCAACGGCAAATCTCAGGCCAGGGTGCCGCCTCCAATTTCCCAGCATTTTTGACCAAGCCCGCCGCGAGCGGGCTTTTTAGTGCATGCAGGTTGCACGTTGCACTGAGGTTGATGCACTGATTTTTTCCTTAATAATCATATACTTATACCTAAAGGTAAACCAGTGTATGTATGTAGTAATAAATAAGGGGGGTATAGGGAAAGGGTATAGGTAGAGGTATCAGGAGGGGGGTGGGGGGTAATATAGGCGACCTGATGCACTCGTTGCACTGTTGCACTGTCCAGCCCATACCGACCTGGCGGAAACGGGGCGCTACAGCGCGCCGAAATGCGCGGACATATCCAGACACCAACCCGACCGCGAAAGGCCAGCCACGGGGCTGTATTCAAGCGGTAGGGGTATGCTTGATGTTCGTAGGTACCTCCATAGCCCCAGCCGCGCGGGTGACGCGCGACT
>Ga0315899_10003390_pt1 | contig 17365 bp, 21 predicted proteins | sample LakEriMetagenome_2_FD_203518 | JGI IMG/M metagenome (GOLD analysis project Ga0315899, IMG submission 203518) | Freshwater fungal communities from buoy surface, Lake Erie, Ohio, United States - Buoy 4 MA112 | ecosystem: Environmental > Aquatic > Freshwater > Lake | place: USA: Lake Erie, Ohio... | reverse complement strand
GAACCTAGATATGGTCAGTTCTGGAAAGCTGCAGTTGATGCAACTGTCGTAGATGAAAGTCGTGGCTTAGCAATTACGATCAACGAGCTTCCAGTAAGCGTTTTCTTCTCCTCCTCTTCAGGCGGTATGACCCAACGCCCTATTGATGTTTGGGGAACTTCAATCCCGCACCTAGTAAGCGTTCCTGATCCTTGGAGTATTGATCCTGCAGTGAACAAGAATTTTGCGCTATGGAGGAAGAAGGTATCTCAGAGAGTTATGGCAAAAGGATTTGGTTTACCTGATGTAATTGAATTAAAACTGGGAGAAAGAACTGCAACAAATAGCGTATTGGATGTAACTGCAATTTCTAGTGATGGAACCTCAAAAACCTTGCCAGTTGGAACTTTTAAAACAGCAGTTAAATTGCCATCTTCTTGGTTTGAATTAACAGCGCAAAATTAATTTGCGTGTAGAACTGAATTCAGGCCACCCCAACTGCCTGTCTTCGGAAGTGCTTCAAGCGCGCCGCTCTTTGAATTACGTCGGAAGAGTAAGTTATTGGCACCAGAAAGTTCACTGGCTTTAACAACGCTGTTATCCGGAAGAGTTATCTTTGAACCTGCTGTTATATAAGTTCCGGATTCGATAACGCAATCGTTTCCAAGCGAAATTCCTAAACCAGCATTTGCACCCAATAAACAGCGTTCACCGATCGAGATAACTTCTTTGCCGCCGCCGCTCAAAGTTCCCATGATCGACGCTCCGCCGCCAATGTCACTTCCATCTCCGACAACAACGCCTGCGCTTATTCGCCCCTCAACCATAGATTTACCAAGAGTTCCGGCATTGAAGTTAACGAATCCCTCATGCATAACAGTTGTTCCGCTTGAAAGATATGCACCAAGTCGAACTCGATCTGCATCAGCAATGCGAACACCTTCCGGAACTACATAATCGACCATCCTTGGAAACTTATCTACCGAAAACACTGTGAGAGTTCCATGTTTGGCACGCAGCTTTGGCCCAACTGAACTAAATGTTGAAACCGAACATGGTCCGGCAGATGTCCAAACCACGTTATTTAGGATGCCAAAAATGCCTTCTAAAGATTGGCCGTGCGGTTTAACAATACGATGCGAAAGTAAGTGAAGCCTTAGGTAAGCATCTGCAACATCCTTGGGTGGTGAATCTAGGTCGATTTCGATACTGACTTTCGACTTAGTTACCTCTCGAATGGAATCACTTCCCGTGAATTGCGAAAGATCGGGATCATTGTTTTCTGCAAGCTTGCCGATTCCAAGTGAATCAAACCAGACATCTAAAACTTCACCGGAATTTGCGGTGCTGGCAATTCCAAATCCAAAGGCGCTTCTCATGAGATAACGCTACCAAAACCAATCTGATACTAGACTTCATTTATTATGCGAATAGCCGTTTATTGCTCAGCTTCGACAAGTATTGACCAAAAGTATCTTGACCTGGCCTTTGATGTTGGTGTTGCTATCGCCACCAGTGGCGCTGATTTAGTCTGGGGCGGCGGTCAAGTTTCTATGATGGGAGCAGCTGCCAGGGGCGCACGCGAACGTGGTGCTAAAACTTTTGGAGTAATCCCAGAGAAACTTTTAACAATTGAGTTTTCTGATCCAGAAGCCACAGAAATGTTTACTGTTTCAAATATGCGAACTCGAAAAGCCAAGATCGAAGAGATCTCTGATGCCTTCATTATGTTGCCAGGTGGAATTGGAACCTTAGAAGAGTTCTTTGAAATTTGGGTGGGACGTAAATTGGGTTATCACTCAAAACCCGTAGTTGTCTGCGACCCTTTTGGAACATACGAGATGCTTCAAAGCTCGTTGGATTATCTAAGTCAAGAAGAATTAATTGGTGCTACCTCAAATGAATTAGTGGCTTGGTGTCGCGACATCCCGAGCGCAATTCGTGCTTGTAAGCCTGACAGCAATTAGTCTGGAAGTTAGTTACTTATAAACTTTAAGTTAGACCGGTAACCTACGCACATGGGCGCACTCTCCGAACTTCTAGCTAGTTTGCCGGAAGAGGAGCGTTTCATTCTTACGATGCATTACATCCGATCCATGTCTGCCAAGGAGATTGGGGAGGCGCTTGGAGTCCCCGAACGAGCGGTTCAAAGCGTTATCACGAGTGGGAAATCTCGTCTACTTTCCGCGTTAAATCAGGGCTAATCCCGAGGTTTTTTCAATTTCCATTCACCACCGCTTTTGCGAGATACTTACCTACTGCGTTACCCCCAAAGATTTAAAGCACCGCTAATTTAAAAGGAGCAAAACATGGCAGCCATGAAACCCCGAACTGGTGATGGACCCATGGAAGTTACCAAGGAAGCTCGCAGTTTTGTTATGCGGATCCCACTTGAAGGCGGCGGACGTTTAGTCGTCGAGTTAAATGTTGAAGAAGCCACAAATCTTGGAAATGCTCTACAGGCAGCGGTCTCCCTAGTTAAGAAGTAACAAGTCCTTGCGGGTATTGGGTTAAGCAAAAATCGTGAAACTATTCCCGGATATCGATTCCTTATCGATTTCAGATATCGATTTCTCGAAGTATGACATTGTCGCCATTCCAATTATTAAAAGTGATGCTGGTATTGAACTAGGCAATCCAAAAGCAATTAAAGTCATTGAAAAGCATTTCAAAATTGAGTTTGCCAATCTTCTTTCAAATTGGCCAGATGCCACAGGTAAAGCGGGTGAGTTGATTGAAATCCCAATCACCGCGCCAGAGGCGAAAATATCTCGAGTTTATTTTGTGGGAATTGGCGAGAACAGTTCAGATGATTTACGTAAAGCAGGATCTGCGCTCTCGCGCAAAGTTAAGAATTCTGGACCTTCGATTTTAAATGCTCTCGTCACAACAAAACAGAGCGCTCGCAACCATGCCGTTGCAATTGTCTTAGCCAGTTATTCCTGGAGCCAGAAGAGCCCAGCTCCTAAAGTTTTAAAGGCCGCCAGTTTTACGCTTATTGGAAATTTCGAAAATGAATTATCTGATGCCAGGTTGCTTGCCGAAGGTGTCTGGCTTGCTCGCGATTTAATCCATACCCCTTCGAATGTTAAGAACCCACTTTGGATTGCAGAGCAGGCTAAGGCTCAAGTCAATAAAGCTAAATCAGCTGCTCTAAAAATTGAGGTTAAAAGTGGAGCTGGACTTGCAAAATTTGGTGGCCTACTTGCTGTTGGAAATTCTGCACCAAAGCCCGGCCCAAGATTGGTTCAAGTTTCTTACGAACCGCGGGGCTCTAAGAATTGGCCACATGTTGTTTTAGTTGGCAAAGGAATTACCTTCGATACCGGGGGCGTTTCGCTTAAGCGACCTTACGAGCATATGGTCGGAATGAAGAGCGATATGTCTGGCGCTGCTGCAGTTTTAGCTACCGTAATTGCAATTGCAAAATTAGGAGCCAGCGCTCCAAAGGTTCGGGTAACTGGAATTTTGATGTGTGCCGAAAATGCTTTATCCAGTACTTCACAAAGACCGTCGGATGTTATTACTCATTATGGTGGGACTACGGTTGAAGTAATTAACACGGATGCCGAAGGCCGGTTAGTTCTTGCAGATGGCCTGGCTTATGCCGATGCCGAATTAAAGCCAGATTATTTAATTGATGTTGCAACTCTTACAGGAGCGGCAACTCTTGGACTTGGCAGACAATATGCAGCGATGTACACCCGTGATGTTTCATTGGCACAAGCTCTTTATGACGCCGGACAGAGTTCTGGCGAGCGGGTATGGCACATGCCGCTAATTGATGATTACAAAGTTGCACTTGCTAGCGAAATTGCAGACTTTAACCACACCGCCGAAAAGCCAGATTTCAATGGTGGCTCGATCACCGCAGCACTGTTCTTAGAACATTTTGCTGGGACTCGAAAATGGGTTCACCTGGATATCGCTGGTCCGGCTCGCTCTGAAAATGATTCTGGCGAAAATCCAAAAGGCGGCACTGGCTTCGGCGTTAGATTGCTAATCGAGTGGTTGACTTCGCTATGACTATTGATAAGCCGATTTCAAACCGCGGTGATATGTCAGCCTTTGCTGAAAATTTTTCACATGAAGATTTCTTTATGCAGCAGGCTAGAAAGAATGGTGCAGAAATCGGAGCTCCAGATCCAACAGTTGGTGTTGGCGGCTTGATTAATTTTGTTGCTGGATTGATTTCAGCAAAATCGATTGTTGAAATTGGAACTGGCTCTGGCGTAAGTGGCCTCTGGATCTTTAATGGTGCGCCAAAAGATGCAACCTTTACCTCTATCGATTCCGAACGTGAACATTCAGCAAGTGCGAAAGATATTTTTGAAGAGGCCGGTATCTCTGCGCAAAGATTCAGATTAATCACAGGAAATATTGTTGAAGTCGTTGGAAAGTTAGCTGATGCAAATTACGACTTAATGATTGTGAGATCACCAATAGATATGGTCGATGTAGTGCAGGAGAGTTACAGATTGTTGAAACCTAATGGTGTGTTGATCATCGATAATGCGCTCGACGGCGGCAAGGTTGCCGATCCAACTCAACGTGACTTTGAAACTATTGCCCGCCGTGATTCCATAAAGGCCATCAAAGAGGATTCCAGATGGAGCTCTTCGCTAATTCCAATTGGCGGCGGGGCACTACTCGCTCGTAAGATTTGATTATGGTCGGCAACTCAAACAACCCTGATGGACCAGTAACTCCATGGTGGATTTCAGAATATAAAGTTGTTACAGCCCAAGATGTAAAGAAGCGAAATACCAGAACGGTGAGTTTTGGAATTGCGATTGCAATGGCTCTGGTTGCTGGCGTGGTTGGCAGTGTTGTCGGGCGCACTTCAGCAGAACTTGATACCAGAACGAATTTAGTATCGACCAAGAGCACAATCGAACGTAAACCAGATTCAATTGCCGGAATTGCTGCTCGAGTTTCACCTTCGGTGGTGTCTATCGATGTTAGCAAGGGCAATAATGGTGGTTCAGGTTCTGGCTTCTTTCTCGACAACACTGGGCACATTCTCACTAATAACCATGTGATCTCACTTGCTGCGACAGATGGCGCATCGATTCAAGTTAACCTAGCTAACGGCAAAACTTATACCGCCAAATTAGTTGGTCGCGATGTTGCTTATGATTTAGCAGTAATCAAAATTAAAGTAACCGATGCTCCTGCCTTGCAACTGGGGGATAGTGACGCGGTTGAAGTTGGCGATGGCGTAATTGCGATTGGCTCTCCACTTGGTTTAACCGGAACTGTTACGTCAGGAATTATCAGTGCGAAGAATCGTCCTGTTACATCAGGTAGCGGAACCAGAGAGAGTTCATTCATAAATGCAATTCAAACCGATGCCGCAATTAATCCTGGCAACTCTGGTGGTCCACTTGTAGATCTTTCAGGTGCGGTTATTGGAATCAACTCTGCTATTGCCACAACTGGTTATGGATTTGGCGGCCAGAGTGGATCAATTGGATTAGGTTTTGCAATTCCAATTAACCAAGCACGGAAAACTGCAGATCAATTAATTAAGAATGGAAGTTCGACTTATCCAATCATGGGCGTATCTCTTGATATTCGCTACAGCGGAGTCGGCGCAAAGATTCCTGGGAAGGCTGGTTCCGTATCCCCTAATGGGCCGGCAGATCGTGCTGGAATTAAACCTGGTGATGTCATAATTGAAATCGACGGCACGGCGGTAAATACCGCAGATGAGGCGATTGTTAAAGTTCGTTCACTAAATGTTGGCGATGAGATTAAAATTAAATTCAAACGCCAAGGTGTTACTAAAGAAGTTTCACTTGTGCTTGTTGCTGCAAAATAAATACAGATAGCTCAAATTAGAGATAGGCTTCGAAAATGTTCGGAATCGGCGCTGGTGAATTCATTGCGATCGCCCTTGTCGCTGCAGTTTTGGTTGGTCCAGATCGACTTCCGAAATTAACCTCTGACTTAACGGGTCTTATTCGAAAGGTCCGCGATCTTGCTCAGGGAGCGACAAAAGATTTACGTGAAAATCTTGGACCAGGATATGAAGATCTGACTGTTTCCGATTTAAATCCCAAGAAATTTCTCTCAAAACATGTGAATGAAGCTCTGGCCGAACCTGCAGCAGAAATTGCAGAGATAAAAAAAGCGGCAAAGATTGATCCCGACTTACTATGACAACTGCAATAGTTGAAAGAATTCACGAAGCGCTAAAGGGTGTCTCCGATCCAGAATTACATCGCCCACTTCCAGAATTAGGAATGGTGCAGTCTGTTGAATTTATAGATGGCATCGCTGCGATAACGATTCTGCTAACTATCTCAGGTTGCCCGATGCGGGATAGATTGCAGAAAGATATTTCAGACTCGCTCGAACCAATTACAGAAGTTAAGTCGCTTGATTTGACCTTCGGCGTGATGAATGAAGAGCAACGAAACAACGTTAAGAAATTGTTAAACGGCGGCCGGGAGAAATTCATTCCATTTGCCCAACCCGATTCGCTAACCCGAGTAATTGGAATCGCATCAGGTAAAGGTGGCGTAGGAAAATCTTCAGTCACTGCAAATCTCGCGGTCGCAGCAGCTCAGAAGGGATTAAAAGTTGGAATTTTGGATGCTGATGTTTATGGTCATTCAATTCCAAGATTGATGGGGATTGTTGGCAAACGACCGACAGCAATTGATCAGACATTTATTCCAGTTGAAGCATATGGCGTAAAAGTTGTTTCAATGGAGATGTTCAAACCTGAGCGATCAGATGCGGTTGCATTTCGCGGACCTATGTTGCACAAAGTTTTAGAACAATTATTGAGCGATGCTTACTGGGGCGACCTTGATTTACTTCTATTAGATTTACCGCCCGGAACGGGAGATATAGCAATCTCGCTTGGCCAGCTATTACCGGCATCTGAAATTGTTGTTGTAACAACACCACAAATTGCTGCCGCTGAAGTTTCCGAACGTGCAGGTCGAATTGCTCATCAACTTAAACAACACATCATTGGGGTTATCGAAAATATGTCTGACTCGGCTTGTGCCAAATGCGGAGAACCAATTGCAATATTTGGTACTGGTGGCGGATTAGAAACGGCAAAACAACTATCTGAATTAGTCGGCGCTGATGTTGCATTGATTGGGCAGATCCCATTTGCCCCAGCCTTGCGAGAAGGTGGAGACATCGGAAATCCAATCGTTGTTAGCGATCCAACATGTCCAGCAAGTGAATCTTTTGCAGCGATAGTCGAGAAAATAACCCTTAGACCGAAGTCTCTAGTTGGAGTCCGGCTCTCCCTCTCTTAACGGCTCTCAGCATCGCCTAAGATTGGGCCATGAAAACGCCACCAGTAAAGAGCATCAATACTGTTGCCAAGCGTTTCGTAGGCCGCAGTGATTTAGCGCTGCAACGAAAAAGCATTCGTGAATCTTTGGTTTCTCTAGCTGGATTAATTGGAAAACCAGTTAGATATCAAGGCGGAAAAGAGATTGGACGCCTTGTAGATGTTGTTGTTCGACACGGTGAAGATTCTTATCCTCCAGTATCGGGCTTGATTGTAAAAGTTGGTCAGAGCAAATCATTTATCGATGGTGCAAGGATTGCAAAGTTAACCCAGAATGAAATTCAGCTCTCTACTGCAAAAGTTGATCTAACGGAATTCACAAGGCGCGAAGGCGAATCTCTGTTAGATGCTGATGTATTGGATCACCAAATTGTTGATGTTAATGGGCTTCGGGTAGTTAGATCTTCCGATCTTTATTTGGCACCACTAGATCGTGAAATTCGTGTGGTCGGGGTAGATATTTCATTTAAGGCATTCATTCGCAGAATTTTCCCAGGTGCACTTGGCCGTGGTCCAGTTCCAAAACATGTAATTGATTGGGCAAACGTTGCTTCGCTTGCTCACGGAACTGGAGTAGTTAAATCAAATGAATCTCGCGCTGCACTTGGGCAACTTCGTCCAGCAGATTTAGCCGATCTAATTGAAGACTTAGCAGGTCGTGAGCGAAATGCACTTATTGAAATGCTCGATCCAGAACTTGCTGCAGATGCACTGGAAGAGATGGAAGATGAAGAGTTGCAAGGATTGTTACGTGGTTTATCAGCACAGAGATCTGCTGAACTTATTTCACGCATGGAACCTGATGAAGGTGCCGAAGTTCTTCGCGATCTCGATGATGATCACCGCGAAAGTATTTTTATGGAAATGGATATTTCGGTCGCAAAGCAACTCCGCAAGCTAGTTGAATTTGATGAGACTCTTGCTGGCGGAATCATGACTTCTCATATGCTTATTACTCATGAAGACGACACGGTCGCATCGGCACTCGCACTACTTGTTGAACACAAAAGTCGAGATATTTCAGATGGCGTTGTTGTCGTAGATGCAAAAGGAAAGCTTCTCGATCACATTCAAATTATCGAATTAATTGCTGCAAAACCAGCTGCTAAATTGTCATCTCTAATGGGTCCGCCATATCCAACTTCAGTCAATCTAAATACCAGGCTCGATGAAGTAATTGATGAGTTCGCAAACAATCGCGGGTCTTCAATTATTGTCGTTGATGAAAAAAATAAGCCAGTTGGCCGAATTCTGGCTGATGACTTAGTCGATGCGCTGGCACCAACATCAGACACCCAAGGCTTTGCTCAGGGAAGTGGTGCGCTCTAATGGCAAGTAAATCAATGATGTCACCAAAGAAAATTCGAATAGCCGCATTTCTTGCAGTAATGGGTCCTGGGCTAATTGCCGGACTTTCGGACAATGATCCCGCCGGTATAACAACGTATTCAGTTCTCGGCGCTGATTACGGTTATCAACTGCTCTGGGTTTTAGTTGCTTCTATGTTGGCGCTAATTGTTTTGCATGACTTAGGAGCCAGAATTGGTGTTGTTACCCGCCAAGGAATGATTGGTTTGATTCGACAGAAGTATGGCGCTAGATCTGGCACTTTGAGTGCCGGCGCATTGATCTTGGCAAATATCGGAACCATGACGGCAGAGTTTGCAGGCATTGCAGCAGCAGGACAGTTGTTTGGTCTTAGTAAATATATTTCAGTTCCAGTTGCAGCTTTAGCCGTATCTTTCTTAGTGCTACGTAATTCGTTTTCTACAGTTGAAAAAGTCTTTTTTATTGTCTCTGCCGGATTTATCGCTTACATAATTGCGGGATTTATGGCTGGACCTGATTGGGGAGCAGCGGCTAAGGGCGTTCTAATCCCAACAATTCCATTTACCCAGGAAGCTATTTTTATTGCAACTGCAACAATCGGAACAACACTTGCACCTTGGGGATTGGCATTTATTCAATCATACGCAGTTGATAAGCGCCTGACTAAAGATGATCTCAAACTTCTAAGAGTAGATGTTTGGACTGGATCACTTCTTACTGGCGTAATTGGTTTCTTCGTAGTTGTTACTTGCGCTGCAACTTTGCACAAGCAGGGGATTCATATTAATGATGCAGCAGATGCCGCAAAAGCTCTAGAACCACTCGCTGGAACGATGGCTAAGGAGCTCTTTGCCTTTGGCCTAATTGGTTGTGCGCTACTTGCTGCTTCAATCCTGCCATTATCGACCGCATACTCTGTAAGTGACCTAACCGGGCGACCAGCTGCTCTCGATGATAATTTGAAAGAAGCACCACTTTTCTACTTCACTTTTGGTTTTATAACAGTGCTAAGCGCAACTTTGATTCTGATTCCAGGGGCTCCGCTGATAACAATTCTTGTAGTCACTCAAGTCCTGAATGCGATCTTGCTTTTACCGTTATTGATATATATGTATGGCATTTCCAAAGATGAAAGACTCATGGGCGAATTTGTTGCTACCAGCACAATGAAAACAATCTATTTAATAATAATTGCTGTTGTTGGTGTCGCAATCAGCTGCATGCTCTGGTTTACGATTATTTAATGAGTAAACACGACCACACAGCTATTCCCGGCGCTAAAGATTTAGGACTTTTATCTCTCGGTGTAGTTGGTATCGGAACTTCTGGTCCAGTCATCGCAGCTAGCATCGTTCCAGTTCCTTCACTAATTTTTTGGCGCAATTTCGGTGGCGCTTTGATGATGCTGCCCTTTGCGCTTAGAAGAGCAGAGTGGCGAACTAAGGAACAGCAACGTGCAATTGCATGGTCGGCGCTTGCTGGTTTTCTTCTCGCGATGCACTTCATTTGTTTCTTCATTGCAATGCGATACACAAGCGTCGCAACCGGGACTGCTCTTGCAGCTCTCCAACCGATATTTGCGGCAATTTACTTCAAAGTTCGCGGTGGGGTTATTCCTTCACGCGCATGGAGTGGGATGCTGATTGCTTTTTTCTCCGTTGCCGTAATTACTGGAATTGATCTTCAAATTAGCCTACGTAACTTTGTTGGAGATTTGCTTGCGATTTTAGGAGCAGCATTAGCAGCCGGTTACGTCTTGATTGGTTCCAGAGCCCAACAAAAACTTTCAACCTCTACCTATACAACTGCTTGTTATCTGACTTGCGCGGCGACCGGTTTAGTTATTGCTATTGCAAGCGGAAGCCAGCTTTTTAACTTTGACGCACGACAATGGTGGCTAGTGCTTGCGCTTATAATTGGTGCTCAGCTTTTGGGTCACACAATGTTTAACCTGACCCTCCCTCGAGTCTCACCAGTTGTTGTTTCGCTTGTTGTCTTCTTTGAAGTTCCAGTAAGTGCAGTTATTGCTTATATCTGGCTAGACCAAATTCCTGCAGCCGGAATAATTCCTGGAATTATTGGTCTGCTAATTGGCTGCGGTATCTTTGTCTCACGAGTGAAAGTGAGACCAGAAAGTGATTGATCTTCATACTCACTCACTTGCGAGTGATGGCACAGATGCTCCGGGCGAACTTATAAATAAAGCACATGCTCGTGGAATTTCAGTTTTAGGATTGATGGATCACGACACTGTTGCTGGTTGGGATGAAGCAATTAGTTATTTGCGCCCCGGAATGTCTCTCGTATTAGGTTCGGAAATTTCTTGCCAAACGCTAGATGGAACCAGTGTTCATATGCTTGGCATGTTATTTGATCGCGAAAACTCTGCGCTTGCTGAAGTTCTATCTACAACTCGCGACAATCGATTAACTCGAATGAATCGCATAATTGCACGATTGAATGAAGCCGGATTTGAAATAAGTATTGAAGATGTTTTGGCCCAACTTGCTCCAGGCGCAACACTGGGTCGTCCACACCTTGCCGATGCTTTAATTGCTAAGAAGATTGTTGCCAGTAGAGATGAAGCATTTACCGAACTGCTCCACAACAATTCTAAATACTATATTTCACATTATTCGCCAACACCGGAAGATGCAATTAGGTTAATTAAGCAAGCTGGTGGAGTTGCAGTTATTGCTCATCCACTGGCCTCACTGCGAGGCAGAACTGTAAGTATCGATAGCTTTAAATCAATGGTTGAAGCTGGATTAGATGGAATTGAAATTTCTCATCGCGATCAGAGCGAAGATGAGCGTCAATTACTGCGCGAGGTGGTCGAGCAATATGACATCATTGCTACTGGTTCAAGTGACTATCACGGCAATGGGAAATTAAATCAGTTGGCAGAATTTACAACTACGCCAGAAGATTTCGAAGCTTTAGAAGCTAAAGCAGATGCAAGAAGGGTAGTCCGCAAATGAATGATGCCTTCTTAGTTTCAGCAACAACATTTGGAATTCAAGCTTTCGTAACGCTATTTGTCATCATGGATCCACCTGGTGCGACCCCAATATTTTTGGCTTTAGTCAAAGATCAACCATCTCGTAAGCGAATACTTATGGCCTGGCAAGGTGCCACAGTCTCCTTAATCGTGATTGTCGCTTTTGCGATTTTTGGAAAGTTTCTTCTCGATTATTTACATATTTCTGTTGAAGCTCTTCAAGGAGCAGGTGGCTTGCTTCTATTGCTTATCGCACTCGAATTATTGACTGGAAGAGATAGCACAAGTGATAAAGCTAAAGATGTAAATGTCGCGCTAGTCCCACTTGGAACACCGCTTCTGGCTGGCCCAGGTGCAATCGTTACAACAATAGTTTTCGTTCAGAATGCGGATACGGTATCTATGAAGTTTGCTTTAGGGTCAGCAATCGTCGCTGTTCACTTGGCAATCGGGCTGACCTTAATGTTCTCGACAAAAATTGTCTCTGTAATTAAGGAATCAGGCGTAACTTTATTAGCAAGAATTGCAGGCTTACTTCTTGCAGCAATTGCAGTTGAAATGATTGTTCAAGCTATTAAAGGATTCTTTAACCTTTAGGCTGAAGCAAAACCAACTTTTCGTTCTTCGCTCTGTCCAACTTCAACAAATGAAATCTTGTTGTTAGCAATTACTGTTTGGCGGCCACGAATATCAGTTAGGGTCAGAGATTTTCCTGAATCTAGCGCTGTTGTTACTGCTTCAATAACTTTCTCTGGTGCTAATTCACACTCGATATGAAGCTCTTGGGTTGAATCTGAAATACCAATACGAACTTCTGTTGTAGCTTCTGAAAAGGCTTTTTTAGTTGACATGCTTTTAGTTTAATCTATTAATTTGCTTTAGGGAATCCAGAAATTCCACGCCAGATAAGATTTGAAACTAGTTCGACTGCGGTTTCTCGGTCTAACTTTCCATCACGTTCTAACCAATGGCGGGCAGAAGTCTGAGCGGTTCCGATTAAGCCCACAGCGAGCATCATTGAAGCCTCTTTGGTTAATCCGGTATCAAGAGAAATAACTGCACTTAGGGCTGCCGCCGAATCGTAAGTCATGCGACTTAAACGTTCTCGAACTTGTGGTTCAACACTCATATCGCTTTCAAATAGCAATCTAAAAGCTTCACCTTCGCGGTTAATGAATCCAAAGTAGGCATCAACGGTTGCATGAACACGTGCTGCGTTATCAGAAGTTGAAGCGATTGCCTTTTGAATATCAAAAACCAAGGAATCAATGTGAAGGTCAAGAACGGCCAAGTAGAGATCTAACTTTGAAGGAAAATGTTGATAAAGAACTGGCTTACTAACTTTCGCCCGATCGGCAATCTCATCCATGGCCGCAGAGTGATATCCGGCCTGCGTAAAAACTTCGAGTGCTGCAGCAAGGAGTTGTGCGCGACGCTCATCTCGCGGAAGGCGCCCTTTATTTCCATTTACTGCTGCTGCGTGATCGGTGCTCATTGGGCTTATCGTAGGTCTAATGCGCTAGTAATGCGAGTTTCTGCGAGCAACTTGCAAGAAGAATCTAACTTTCAATTTTGAATTGAGAGGAATATCCGCGAAAATTAGGGCGTTGTAATAACTGCCCAACCAAGTTTTTGGTATTCAGATAAGAGATGAGTTTTTGTGTCGGCCAATTTAAAGCCACTGGTTACAGAAGGACCACCGCTTAGCGTTGATGAAGTTCGTCGCTATAGCCGCCATCTCATAATTCCTGATGTCGGAATGAGTGGGCAACGTCGATTAATGAATGCAAAAGTTTTATGTGTTGGAGCTGGCGGTCTTGGATCTCCGGCTTTGATGTATCTAGCAGCAGCGGGTGTCGGAACTTTAGGCATTGTTGAATTCGACACTGTAGATGAATCGAATTTACAACGTCAGATAATTCACGGTCAATCAGATATTGGTAAGAGTAAAGCGTTAAGTGCTAAAGAAGCGATTGCAGAGATTAATCCATATGTAAATGTGGTCTTGCATGAAACCAGGCTAGATGTAGATAACGTGATGGAGATTTTTGCGCAATACGATTTAATTGTTGATGGCACAGATAATTTCGCGACTAGGTATCTTGTAAATGACGCTGCTGTGCTTTTAAAGAAGCCATATGTTTGGGGTTCAATTTATAGATTTGATGGGCAAGCCAGTGTTTTCTGGGCCGAACACGGTCCGTGCTATCGCTGCTTGTATCCAGAGCCACCACCACCAGGAATGGTTCCAAGTTGTGCCGAAGGTGGAGTTCTCGGAGTCCTGTGCGCATCAATTGGTTCGATACAAACCACTGAAGCAATTAAATTGATCGCCGGAATTGGCGAACCACTTATTGGTGAATTAATTGTTTATGACGCACTTGAGATGGAGTATCGCAAAGTTAAGATTCGCAAGGATCCGGCTTGCCCAATCTGTAGTGCAAAGCCAACCCAAACCGAGTTGCTTGCCGATTACGAATCTTTCTGCGGAATGCTCTCAGAAGGTGCTGCTGAAGCGGCAACTGGTTCGACTATTGCAGTTACCGAACTCAAAGCCAAGATGGATAGCGGCGAAAAATTCATGCTAATTGATGTTCGTGAACCAGGGGAGTTTGAAATAGTAAGGATTCCTGGCTCGGTCTTAATTCCTAAACAAGAGTTCTTAAATGGCTCGGCCCTTGAGGGTTTGCCACAAGATGTTCCAATAATTTTGCACTGTAAATCTGGTGTTCGTTCTGCTGAATGTTTAGCAGTATTGAAGCAAGCTGGATTTGCTGATGCAACACACGTTGCTGGAGGAGTAGTTGCTTGGGTTAAGCAAATAGATCCAGCGCTTCCGATTTACTAATAGTTAGGTCCATTAATGTCTGATCGTTCGCTGCTTCTTGTTCATGCGCATCCCGATGATGAAACCATCAACAATGGTGCAACCATGGCCAAATATGTAGCCGAAGGTGTTCGAGTAACTCTGGTTACCTGCACTAGAGGCGAAGAAGGCGAAGTTTTGATACCAGAGCTTGCAGAATTAGCCAGCTCGCATAAAGATGAATTAGGAACACATCGCGAAACTGAGTTAGCAGATGCTATGGCCGCGCTGGGTGTAACTGACTTTAGATTTTTGGGAGCCCCTGATCGCAAGTGGCGAGATAGCGGAATGATGGGAACCGAGCCAAATAATCGAAGCGATGTTTTTTGGCAAGCTGGTTTAGATGATGCCGCAAGTTACTTAGTAAAAATCATTCGTGAGGTTAAGCCACAAGTTCTAGTTACCTATGATGAATTTGGTGGTTATGGCCATCCAGATCATATTCAAGCTCATCGAGTTGCAATGCGCGCGGCAGATTTAGCAGCAGATTCAAATTTTGGCGATGGTGCGGCTTGGGAAATCTCAAAAATTTATTGGAACACAATGCCAAGATCTGTAATTCAAGAAGGTATCGACAAGATGAAAGAACTCGGTTCAGATTTCTTCGGAGCAGAGAGCGCGGACGATCTGCCATTTGCTAAGCCTGACGAACTTGTAACAACCCTGATTGATGGAACCCCATTTATTGACGCAAAGATGAAAGCAATGGCCGCCCATCCAACTCAAATTGAATTAGATGGCCCATTCTTTGCACTCTCAAATAACTTAGGAAATCAAGTGTGGGGCCACGAGTATTACACCTTAGTAAAAGGTGAGAAGAGTAAGAATTTAGATCCCAAGGGACGAGAGGCAGATCTCTTTGCTTAATGGCAATCTACTTAATGCAATAGGCGCCTTACTTTATGGTGCAGTGATTGGATTTATTGGAGTTGTTCTCCATAATGCATTTGCACCAATTGGAATTTTACTTGCTCTTCTAACAACGGCAATCGGTATTAGCTTTGCTGGTCAATTATTTGGTTCGCGAAATTACAAGTTGATAGCCGCAATCGCCTGGCTTGCAGTGGCACTGCGCGCTGGGACGTATGGCGTAAGTAATGAAATCTTGATTATTTCAAATCTCAATGGAAATATTTTCTTGCTAGGTGGCTTACTTGTAGCATTTATCGCTGTCATAAAGAAGCGCTAAATCCAATCCCACTCTTGCCCACTCGGCGAATCTTTAATTGAAATTCCAAGCTTCAATAACTGATCTCGCAACTTATCACTTGCTGCAAAATCTTTTGAATCCCGCGCCCGCATTCGCTCTTCGAGTAAATCCGATATTTCGGGCGTCGCCTCAGCTTTAATCTTTGGCGCTCTAGCAATCTCTAAGCCATAAATCTCATCTACTCGAATAAAACATTCAGCTTTTGTGGCGCCAGATAACAAATCATCTTTCTCAAGTCTCCGAAGTTGTTGAAGCGCCCTAGGTGTATCTAAATCCTGTTGAATATCCGCCAAAGTTCCTTCACAAAAATCATCCACGAACTTACTGTCTACTTCGCCTTGTTCTTTCCACTGCACCATTTTTTTGCGCCAGCGGTCCAAAGTTGAATCAGCAGCGCGCAGAGAGTCCCAAGTTAAATCCATTTGACTGCGATATCGGTTCTCTAAGAAACATAATCGTAAGGCCAGGGGATCGAGACCTTTTTCAATCACATCACTTAGTAGAACAACATTTCCTGCACTCTTTGACATCTTCCGGCCCTCAAATAGCAGGTGTTCGCCATGCACCCAATTCTCAACAACTTCATAACCAACTGCAGAATTTGATTGTGCTCGCTCATTCTCGTGATGGGGAAAGCGCAGATCAATTCCACCTAAATGAAGATCTACATTGCCCTCTAAGAAATCTAATGACATTGCAGAGCATTCAATATGCCAGCCGGGAAATCCAGGCCCCCAAGGTGAATCCCAAATCATTTCAGTGCGATTTGCGGCTGCTTTCCAGAGCGCCCAATCGGCATGAAATAACTTCGCGCCATCTTCGACATATTCATATCTATGACCTGGTTTTAGCGAATCCAAACGGTTGCCTGAAATTTCGCCATACGATTCAAAAGTTGATGCCGAGAAATAAACACAACCGTCGGACCCAACATAAGCATGATTTGATGAAATCAATTTAGTAATTAGTTTTAACATTAAATCAATGGTTTCACTCGCTCGCGGGTATGCCGTTGCCGGAATTATATTTAGCTTTCCAAGATCTGCATGAAAGCTGGCTTCATACTTGCGTGCAATCTCAAAGGGATCTATGGCTTCAAGCTTTGATTGTTCCAACAACTTGTCGCCGCCTACTTCGTTGCCTGCAATATCTTCAGCCATATGACCCACATCAGTTATATTCTGAATTAACCTTGAATCAACTCCAGAAAATGTCAGAGTTCGTTTTATTAAATCACCGAGCAAAAATGTCCGCAGATTTCCGACATGAGCATCACGATAAACAGTCGGCCCACAGCAGTAAATCGATACTTCAAAACCGTTCTTAGCGCAGACTTCTTTTACTGAACGAGCCTTGGTATCAAAGATAAACAGTCCAGTGTTCATTTCTCAGGAACCACTTTCCATAGCGCAATTACTTTATGATCAAATCGAACAAGTGATCCATCTTTTTTACGGACTGCATCTATCTCTTCCAAGGTTCCAAGTAAATCTCGAAAGCCGCCAGCTGGCTCATGTAGCCGAATGGATACGCGTTTTCCAATCTCGGTTAGCGAAGGAGTGGGATTTCCCATATTGGCTGCTCCTTCTTTCTGCGAATTACTGGAGTTCTGGACCTACGAATTTGCAGGTATTCGCTATTCTATGCTTACTGGAC
>Ga0315899_10003389_pt1 | contig 17367 bp, 12 predicted proteins | sample LakEriMetagenome_2_FD_203518 | JGI IMG/M metagenome (GOLD analysis project Ga0315899, IMG submission 203518) | Freshwater fungal communities from buoy surface, Lake Erie, Ohio, United States - Buoy 4 MA112 | ecosystem: Environmental > Aquatic > Freshwater > Lake | place: USA: Lake Erie, Ohio... | reverse complement strand
GCCGCGCACATAGCTGGTCATTTTCTGGGTGATCGCAAGACCTGCAGCGTCGTCCTTTGCGCTGTTGATGCGCAGCCCCGTCGACAGGCGCGTCGCCGCCGTGCTCTGGGCGCGCTCCGCCAAGGCGAGACTAGCGCTTGATCTCAGAGCGTTCAGGTTCGATGAAATCACAGTCATGGCGTTTAGTCCTTGAGCACGTTGTCAAGGACGGCGAGCTTTATGGCTTCTTTAGTCCATCGAGAAATAAAAAAAGGCCGCCTGGCTGGCGGCCTTGTAAGATAACCTTAATAGCTTTTCAGGAACGGATAGTCCAGTTGGCTGGCGTATAGCCGCCGACATGGTCTCCATCGGGAAGCTCTGCGCCGGCAGGGAACGGTCGCGCATCCGAGCCGAAAAGATATTGGCTGTCGTGCGTCACAGCATGAAGGCGCACGAGCGGCCAGACATGATCGCGCAAGAAGTCCTGATCAACCCATCGCCACTTCGTCTCGTGTGCTTCATAGTATGTGACGGCCTGCGCTGCGAGGTCGGGCAGAAGTCCGGCGACGCCACCCCACATGCCGGCCATGATGAGTTCGGCGTGTTCCGGATGGTCGCGCATGATGTGGAACGGCTTGCCCGAGGCCAGCCAGTCATCAACCGCCGCTTTTTCCTTGCGATTGACGACAGAGTCGCAGTCGCGACAGATGAAGTAATCGATGTTGCGATCGCTCGCAGCAAGAAAGCGCCAGAAGAGCTTCAGGTAAGTGCGCTCGTCACGCTGAACCATGACGACCTGCGCGCCGTAATCATGAAGCGCCTGGATGATCTCTGCAGGCACGCTTTCATCCACGTAAAACCGGGCTTTCCAACCTGCATAGACGGAAGGCGTGAGTTTGGCGTTCAAAACCGCCGTATAGGTGTATTTTTTATCATCCCCCCAAAGGCTGAAGCAAACGATGTTCCTATGGGGCGAGGAAGGGTCAAAGGGGCGGAAGGCGCTGGGCCATTGCTGAGTGATCGCTTGGGCCTCGTCATCCGGAGTGATGAGCCGGGCGATTTTGTCTTTGATCAGCAGAATCTCGCGGCCGTGGACGCGTGCGCCGTCGAAATCGCGCTGGTCGATCTTGGTCTTGAGGCTGTGGACGTTCCAATCGTGGCCAGCCTTGTGTTTGCACTTTTCGAGGCATGCGAGGGCGTCGTCAAATTTCCCAAGCGCACGCTTCGCCGCTGCGAGCCGGATGACGAGATCGTCGCCGCCTTTGCCGCGAGCAAGGCGCGACTCCGCAAACGATTCAAGTTTCTGGTGTTCCCCGGCGTTCGCCAGGATGTGCAACACGCCATTGACGGCGGCGGCATTATCGGGTTGCAGCTTCAATGCGACCTGGAATTTCTCCAGCGCCTCGGCTGGGCGGTTCTGTCTTTGCAGGGATTGCCCGAGGACGACATAGGACTCAGCGCTGTCCATTTTAAGTGAAAGTGCGCGTTCGGCGTAGTGCTGCGCCTTGTCAGCAAGGCCGAGGCGTTCGAGCGCAACCGCAAGGTTGGAATAGAAGGCGGATTCGTCTGGGCGGATGACGATGGCGCGTGAAATCAGCTCGACTGCCCGACGATAATCGCCGCGCTGGATGGCGACGGCCCCTTTGAGATGAAGGGCATCTGCATTTTCCGGATCCAGGACGAGGATCTGGTTATAGACGGTCTCCGCCTCTTCGATCTGATTGCGCCGATGGCAATCAAGGGCGCGCGCGACAAGCGCGTCGATGTTGTTGGACCCCATGCCCTGACGGCCTCTTGCGATGGTTTGAACAGAGAAAGGCATGGTATCGCTTCCACCCGTTAAAGAATTGCAAGCGTTTGAGGCTCCGCTCAAGCGCGCATTATGGCGGCCATGATCTGCGCGCGGTTCACCGATATCGCCTGCTGAAGAGCGTTCGGGGTGAATTGCACGCGCGGCGGAGCAGGCGAGTTGAAGGCGGCGAAGCTCATCTTGCGCGTCGCCTGCGCCTTAGCTGCGCCCGCGGTCGAGCTGTAGGTCCTCGGCGCCGTCATCGCCGCCATGGAATGGGTCGTTTTCGTGGACGCCGACCGCAAAGCCCCGCCAAGGGTGCGCATCTTGCCGGCGAGCTGGCTGTAAACGGCCATGCGTCCATTATTGATTGAGCGTTTCTCCGCAGCCGTGCGTGTAATGGCGACTGAAGACGCGGGCGTGTTCGCTGCAATGGTCGCCGCCGTCCTCGCGCCCGTCGCCGCCTCGGCTGCGTTGGCGGCGTTGCTTGCGGAATTGCCGGACGCGTTCTGCGCATTGCCGGTTGGCGCGCCGCCGCCCGCTCCCACGAGATTGCCGCTGGTGTCGTAGAGGCCGTCTGCGAAGCGCAGCTTCTGAATATTGGAGAGCGTATCCAATCCATCGCGGCCCGCTACGCTGTCCTGCACCGTGTAGCCCGCGCCAGCCGCAGTGATCGTGTAGTCGGCTCGGTTCCCGCGGAAGCCGGCGGTATTGGCGCCAGCGCCGCCGTCGATCGTGTCATCGCCGCCGTTGCCCCACAGCTCGTTGTCGGCTGAGTTGCCCGTGATCGTGTCGGCCCCGCCGCCGCCCAGCGCATTCTCAATCGTGGCGCTGTTTGCGATGGCGACGTTGTCGTTCCATTCATACAGGCGTGACGTATAGGAGGCGCCATAGAGATTGCCCAGCCATGCGCTGGCCCCCGCGCCATAGGTGGCGACCGCGTCGCTCAGTTGATCTGCGATGGAGCGATAGCCGATCGACGAGAAGGCGCCTGCCGTCAGGTTAATGATGCTTGAGCGGTTCGTGATGCCTGATGCGTCGATCGTATCGGTGCCGCCGGCGTCGACGATCGTCTGGAAAACTTCCGGAGCGGATGAGAAGGTATAGCTCGTGTCCGTTGAGCGGACGGACGTCTCGGCCCCGTAATTCTCCTGGGCGAATGCAACGTCATAGAGCATGGGGGTGATTGGTTGCACCGTCACCGCGCGCGCGGAGAGGCTGCCGCCGCTGCTCGTGATGTTCCAGATCATGTTCCTGTCGTTTTGCGTATAGGTCATGACCGTGTAGCGCGCGTTATCGAGATTGGCAGCGAGCGTGGGGCTGCCCGAGAACGGGTGCTTCAGGCCGATGGCGTGGCCAATTTCATGGAGCGCCGTCAGAAAGCCATAGGTTCCTTCCGCAAAGGAGTCATTCGACGAAACGCTGGTCATATACCAGGTGTCGCCGCCTGCCGCCGCGGAGTTCGGATAATACGCATAGGCGGCGGAACCATCCGGACCGACGCTGGTGTAAGCGATGCGGATTTCGCCGACGCTTGAAGCGTTCGCTTCAGAAACCTTCTCGAATTCAAAGTTCACCACGTCGTTCCAGCGCTGCATCACCGTGTCATGGTCGGCTTGCTGGGTCGCGTTGAGGGCGGTGACCGTCTCGCCTGCGCCATTTGAATAGGTGTAAGGCACGCCCTGGTAGTAGGAATAGCTGAGTTGGCTATCACCGCTGATGTTCCACAACGAGCCGCTGCGCAAAGCGTCCCACGCGCCTGACGTACTGGGATCGCTGACAGCGCCCACGGTGCTCGTAGTGTTGCTTGTGGCTGCTGCGGCGAATTCGCCGTTTTCTGAGGCGCTGCAGATCGGACAAGAGGCGGGGTTGTGGAACTTGGAGACCAGATCGTCGGCCTTCACTTCGATCGTCGCTATCTTTTCGCTCAGGCTGGCGTCGACTGAGAAAGCCCAGGAGTTAAAGTCGAAGCTCGGATCATCCACGCCGTCCGTATCCTGAACGAGAGCCCAATCCCTGAGCTTGGATTGAGACGTGACATAGTCCGTCAGATCCTTTTGCAGCCCCGTCATCTGCTGGCTGAGCGCGTCGTAATCCGCGCCGCCCGGAGCCGTTTGCGACAATTGAACTTCGATCTCTTCAAGATCCACAAGGCGGGAGGCGATCCCATCCAGGGTCTCATTGGAGACGTCGACAAGGGCCAGAAGATCGGTTGCTTCGTTCAAATTCTGGCGCAGAAGGAGGACAGAGCCGCCGTTCAGCGAGACGTTCTGGGCTTCCGAGAGCGCCTTGCTGACGTCTGTCTGCACTTGCGCGGAAGCAACTTCGCTCGTCTCCCGCAATTGCGAGACAGCGTTGACAAGATAGTTTGAGCCAATGGTCGTCATTCTGGCGCTCGCTGTCCGCGACATAAGAAGTTCCTAAGGGAAACAACGGCTTTTTGATTGATTTTTTTAACAAAAAAACGCCCGGCTGAGCCGGGCGTTTTCTGTGTTTGCTGCGCTCTCGCCTTACTTGAGGAGCGAGAGAACCATCTGCGGCGCCTGGTTGGCCTGAGCCAGCATCGCGGTGGCGGCCTGCTGGATGATCTGCGCCTTGCTGAGGCGCGTCGTTTCCTGCGAGTAGTCCGCATCGAGGATGCGAGAGCGGGCGGCCGTGGTGTTGTTGCTCGCGCTCGTCAGGTTCGTGATGGTGGCCTCGAGGCGGTTCTGCACGGCGCCGAGGTCGGCGCGCTGCAGGTTGACCTTGTCGAGGGCCTCGTCGATGGCGGTGATCGAACGTTCAGCCGCAGTCTGCGTCTGGATGCTCAGGGCGCCGCCGACGTCCGTGTTGGAGCCGCCTTGCGCAGCGAGGCCCAGTTTCGCGGCGGAGCCGGACGCGCGGTCTTCGATGCGGATCTCGGCGCCTGTCGCCGAGGAGAGGGTGATCCGGCCCGACATGTTGATGCCGTTGGAGAGCATCGTGAAGGTCTGGCCGTCGATCGGGCGCTTGCCGCCGAAGGTCACAGTGTTCACAGTGCCGGCAAGCTCTGTGATCTGCTCAAGCGTCTCAATCCGGACATTGTTCATCTGGCCACCCGTGCTGCCAGTCAGGATGATCTGGTCGCCAGAGCGGGTCGCTGAGAGGCCACCGGCCACGAGGGCAGCCGTGATTTGGGAGGCTACGTTCGAAGCCACGGTGCTGCCCGCAGTAGCCGTGTACTTGGTGCTGTTGACGAAGACGTTGAAGACGTCGCCAGATTCGATTGTGCCTCCGACTTTCAAAGTCGTGACGTTGGAGGCAGTTTCGCCCTGAAGCGACTGAACAGTCGAGATAAACTTGTTGGAGTTCTCCGAAAAGTTCTCCACCTTGATATCTTCGCCACTCACAGACGTAAGGATAAGATTTCCTTCGGCGTCAGCGCTTGCGGTCACGCCAGGAACGCTATTGGCGTTGATGGTCGAAACCAGCTGGTTGATGTCCGTTGCATTCGTGACGTCGATCACCTTGCCGTTGATCTTGAGGTCGTCGGATCCGTCATAGACATTAGCGGTCGTCGTGCGGCTTTGGAAAACGATCGCATCAGTATCTGCGGCGTCAGTAAGCCGCACGTCCGATGTGAAGGCGTCGCCGGCCCTTACCGCGGTCAGGACTAAGGTGCCGTCCGTGGTGGAAGTCGCTGTCACCATGGCGCTTGCTGTGGCGTCGGCGTTGATCACGCTTGCGATAGCCGCAGCAAGGGCGGACGACTTCGTGCTTGTTCCGGCCGCTGCAGCTGTGACCGTCGATGCAACAGCGCTGCCCAGGATTGACGCAGTGGTCTCGCTTACAGTTCCTGCTGCCTGAGCAGGGTTCATGTCAATGACGTAACCATTGATTGAAAACTGATAGCGTTCACCCGCCGGGTCGGCGCCAGGCGACATCGCCATGGTCGTCACTTGCTTGACGGCGGCCTGAGGACGGTAAGTGAAGTCAAGAGCAGCTTTAACTTCCGTCAGGGCCGTGGCGCCAACCCCTGTTTGATCATAGATGGCGTTGATGGCTTCAGCCTTCGACGCTGCGGACGCCGAGGAGGTGATGCCGACCTGCACGCCGTTGATGCGCACGTCGTCGCTCACCGAGATCGCGCTCGTCAACACCATTTTGCCGGTGAAGGTCGCACCATCCATGCTCTCGTTGAGGCCCATGAGCTGGATGTCAGCCAGCGTTCCCGCGCCGCCGACATAGCCGTTGGCTGAGTTCTTCGCCTTCACGGTGATGTCGCCGCCATCCATGTTCTCCATGGTGACGTATCCGGCGTAAGTGCCAGCCGTGAACCCCGCCTTCGATGGCGTACTACCCGCGATCACGATGCTCGCGCCGGTATCGTTCGAAAGAGAAATCGTGCCGTCGTCCTTGAGGACGGCGGTGATGCCTGCGACGTCGCGATTAATGTTGACCACCAGCTCTTCGATGCTGGAAGCGGCGGCGATGGAATCGCCGTTAATGGTCAGGTCAGTCGCAGCGAACACCGTGGCCGTCGGGGCAGCGCCCGAGACTTCGTTGAAGGCGGTGGCCTTGATGCGGTGGTTGCTCACGTTTGAGTTGATCGCTGAGGCGAGTGCGGAGGCTGTGTCGCCACCAGCCACCGACGCGAAGGCGGCCTTGCCGTTCAGCAAAACGTCGTCCACGGCGAGGCCGGTGACCGCGCCCACGCGTCCCGTCGACAGCTTGCCTTCGATCTTGAAGCCCTGAAGACCGAGAGACTTCGAAGAGACCGAGTTGATCGTCATGGCGACCGTCTCACCCTCGCGGGCGCCGGTCTGCAGCTTCAGGCCAACGGCGCTGCCGTCGAGCAGGTTGATCCCGTTGAAGTTCGTCGTCTTCGAGATGTTGTCGATCTCGCTCACGAGCTGCGTGAATTCAGCCTGAAGGGCCGTGCGGTTGGCCGTGGACATGGTGCCGTTGGCGGCCTGCACGGACAGTTCGCGCATGCGCTGCAGCATGTTGGTGACTTCGCCGAGCGAGGATTCCGCCGTCTGAGCGAGCGAAATGCCGTCGTTGGCGTTGCGGATGGCCTGCGCGAGACCGCGCAGCTGGCTTTCCATCTTGTTGGAGATCGCGAGACCGGCGGCGTCGTCCTTGGCGCTGTTGATGCGCAGGCCCGTGGACAAGCGGTTCATCGCCGTGTCGAGAGCGCGCTGGTTGGTGCCCAGGCTGGACTGGGCCTTCAGCGCGTTGATGTTCGAATTGATGACAGTCATTGCCTGCTCCTGCTCTTTGCGCCTGGGCCTCATGTGACGGGCTGGCCGGCGCCCTGTTAGGTCGAGCCTTTCAGTCGCCTGATGTCAGCCCGCAGCAAGGAGAACGGCGGATCTGGAATATTTTTTAGGGAAAAGGATTCGGAATTCGTCCGCAGGCGCGTTTTTCAGCGCGTCCGAACGCCCGCCCGCGTTGGCGCCACGTTTGCTGGGAAGACGGCGTGAATTGCGCATCACGCTGTTTTGGCGTGAGTTTGCGCGTGAAATGTCGGAGGTTTGACATGTCTGCTTATGCCGTGAAGTGGATCGTTGACGGTGAAATGACGATCGAAGCGGAAAATCTCGACGACGCTGAGCGCATGGCTCAGGAGAAGCTCGTGGCCATTCTCGCCGATCCGCAGTCCTGGCCTGTGGAGCTTGGAACGCGTGGCATTCAGGGCGCGGCGCAGCTCGCGGACGCTCAGTCTTGAGCGAGGCTGCGTCTGCTGAAGACGCGCCTGCGCCAAAGGTCGAGGTCAAGGCGAGGCCGCAGAAGCCCGACGTCAAAAAGATCCTTGCTGCCGACATCTCCGCTTTCGGCGAGGATGATCGCATCGCCCACGTCGCGGTGATCCGCAGCGCGGTGGAGCATTTGTCGCGCGTGACTGAGCCGGGGCCTGCAGTGCTGAACGACCGCATACGCTTGCTGCGCATGTGGAACGCGCTGGTGAACCTGCGCGTCGCCCATGTGCGCAGCGACGGCGAACCGCCCGAGACCCGCGCGGAGCCCTATAAAAAAGCGCGCGCGCGGCGAACAGGGATCCGCTCCGGGTTCGAGCCCGCGCAGCGGGGGGCGCGCGCGCGCGTCGCAGGCGCGTCTTCTGAGGCGGGCCCAGACCTCGTGAAATTGAAGCTTGTGGAGGATGGCGTCGTTCGCGGCGTGAATTTGCCTGCGGGCATGCTGGTCGAGGTCGAGCCCCACGACGCCGAGGAATTGCTCGAGAGCGGCAAGGCCGAACGCGTGACCTGATGTGCCTCGCGTGAAAGGCGATGAAGCGCGGCCCTTAAGGGGTCGCGCTTTTCTTACTTGTTGTTTGTTCTGATCAGCGCGACGGCGCAGCTTTCGAGGCGCCGCCCCACAGCGAGGCGTAATCCGCATAAGAAGCGCGCGCGGCGACGACCGGTGAGGCGCGGGGCTCGTCCTCCGCGTTGCCGGGACGGCCGTTGGGATCGCGCGGATCCGCCGCCTTCATGATCAGACGTCCGCCGATGGCGTGACCCTGCATTTTTTCGCCCAATCCGAATTCCGCCGTTTCGCTCCAGCCGACGTCGGCGCCGGCGGAGGCGTCGCGCGTCTCCGTGTCGTTGATGATCGGCGCAAGCGCGGGATCCGTCTGCTGCAAGTTGAAATTGCGCAGGAACGAGCCGAGAGCCGCTTCATCAAGCGGCATGTCTGATGGTGAGATCCCCATGTCCTGAGCAACCTGACGCAAAGCCTTGGCCGCCACGCCTTGCATGTCTTCGAGCGCGCCTTCCGCGATGATGGGGACGAGCGAAGGCTCGCTCGTCTTGGGCGCGCCGTTCGTCGGCGTCGCTTGCGGTTGTATCGCGCCGGACGCAGGCTTGGTGACAGGCGCAGGAGTGGGTGCAGGAACGAGAACGGGTTGTTGCTGCGCGCGTGCGATTTTGGCGATTTGCTGACCTTGTTCGCCCATAGGTGCAGGTGAGCGGACTGCGGGTGCGACCGCAGGAGACGCTGCGGGAGTTTTGGCGAGAGCTGCGCTTGGTGCAGCTGCGCCCGCAACGGCCAGAGGAGCTGACGCGCCTTCAAACTTGCGTTGGAACTGCGTGAAGATGTCGGAGAAGCTCCGCGGCGCGCCCTTAGAATAGAAAATAGGCGTGTTGGCCGCCGCCGCTTGCGGCAGCGCGGGCGCCGCAGGGGCGTTTGGCGTGGTTTTCAGTCCGTTGAGGAAAACGTCTGCGCCCTTAGGCCCAAGGAAATGGGCGAGATAAAGTTCGGTTGAGCCGATCTTCTGATGGCCGGAGCGTGAGAGGGCCTGCGCGTTCTCGATCGCGAAGCGTGCGGCCATTTCAGCCGACAGGCTCGGATCGGCCCGCTTGGCGAGGACATTGGCCTTCAGATCGGGCGTGGCCGCGCCGTTGCGCAAGGCTTGCGCGGCGGTATCAAGCCCGACTTTATCGCCATGACGCTTCACAAGATCGATCCAGGTGCCGCTCGTGAATTGGTAAAGCCCCATGGCGCTGCTGGTCTTGGCGGCCGCCGTGGGGTTGAGCCCGCTCTCGACGCGCGCTTGCGTTAGAAGATAGTTGAAATCCTGATCCGTGTTCTGCGCCGCGCGGCGAATGATCGTGGCGATCTGGTCCTGGCGGTTAGATACCTGTTCAACGGTCATCGGACTTACCCAAGGTGAATTTCCGTGATGATAGCAATTCATGGGCCAGTTTCTCCCGCTTAGCCCGGGGCTGGACCTTTGGAATTGAATGCATATCTGTTAAGATCACGCAGGGAGTGAGATCGTCATGGATTTGTTCGCTGTCGTCGCGGTCGTGTCCGTCATGCTGCTGCTGATTGTGGCCGTCGCCTCGCTGTTCATGCAGCAGAGCGGGCAATTACGCGAGATTCAGGCCCAGTTGTCCAAGCTGGAGGGCGGAGGGGAGTCCGATCCGTCGCAATTGCGCATTGAGCGGGCGGCGTGGATTGATCCGCTTGTTCTTCTTGAAGTGGCGCTGGTCCAGTCCGACCTTAATGAATTGTCCCCCGAGCAAATGGCCCAGATCGACGCAGCCCGTAGCGGCGTGAAGACGATCACTGAGCAGTTGAAGGCGAGCGGGGAGTGGATGGGTCCCCCCTATGATCTCGAATGGATGGAGCACCTCGACCGCATGCCGCGGCTAAAGTCCATCTATATGAAGTCAGGCTTCTCAACCGACCCCGCGCCTAGCGCAGGTAGTTAAAGAGCGACAGTTCCGAGATCTTCACGAATGAGGCCTGTCCGGCTTCGAGGCTCAGAAGCTTCTGCTTGAGTTTCGTCACCGCGTCCTCAATGTTGGTGTCCTGAACCTGCGAAAGAATGGTCTTCGCAGACAGCGCATTGCTGTCGAGCGCGTTGTTTTGCGATTCTAGACGCGAGAGACGCGTGCCTGTTATCGTTTGTCGAAAAGTGAAATGGTTCAGAGCGTCTGCAAGATTGTCGCGCGATCCGTTCGGCGCTTCGCCGTTCTCGAGGCTTTCCAACATATCTTGCACAATAGTGAACAGCGATTCACCACGAGGCGCGCGCTTTGTGGGAATGCGCATGAACGTATCTTCGCCCGATGAGCTCACGCTCACGTCGATGCCGTTGCCGATCGTTGTGTAGATTGTGCTGTCATCGCCGACGTAGTCGATCTTGCCGCTCACATCTTGAATGAAGGTTGGATCGCCATTGCGAAAGCCACCGAAGAGAGCGGCCCCATTGGGGTCTTTTGTATTGGCGAGATCCACCAGCATATCGCGTAAGAGAGCGACTTCGTGGGCCATCGCCTTGCGATCCGTCGCGTTCACCGTGTCGGAAAGCGCATAGATCGCCAGTTCTTGCATCCTTATCACGGTTGTCGTGACCTGCGAGAGTACAGTCTCTTCAGTGCTCAGCCGGGCGTTTGCGCTTGTGATGTTGCGCTTGAACTGTTCGATATTGTCGATCTGGTTCAAGAGGCGGCCTATGTCGGAGAAAGCGATCGGATCGTCGGACGGCGCCTCGATCATTTTGCCCGTCGCGATCTTCTTCTGAAGGTTAGCGCCCTCCGTTTGCAGGGTCTGCAATTGTTCGGATTGATTACGAAAGAAGGTGCTCGTGCTGACCTGCATGGCTTAACCTCAGAAGGTGTTCAAAATCGTCTGGAACATGTCGCGCGCAACGGAGACGACCTGCGCCGCCGCCTGATAGGCCTGCTGGAAGCGGATGAGATCAGAGGCTTCCGTATCGAGATTTACGCCTGTTTTGCCCTCAAGAACGGACTTGAGTTCCGTCGCGGCCTGCTTGTTGTTGGACGTGGTGATGATGGCGGATTCCGCGTTGGCGCCGAATTCCGCCGCCGCCAGGGCATAGGCGTCCTGAAACGAGCCGCCATAGCGGTCGAGCACCATGGTGTCGCGTAGGCCAGATAAGAGCAGGGCGTTGCGGTTGTCGAGCTCACGCACCTGGTCCCGTATGATCGTGAATTCATCGTCCATGCGCGCCGCGGTGTTCAGGCGAAACGACATGTCCTGATACGTGATGAGGTCGCCAGGTTTCCACGCGCGATGCGCGATGCTCGTATTCGATTTCGCATCGAAGAGTTCGACTATGCCGTCCTCTCCAGCGCTGCGGATACGGACTTTTAGATCAGGAGCACGTGGTTCGACCCGCACGGCTGGTTCGCGGATGTTGCTGGCGAGAACTCTCTGGCCAGCGAGATCCCCCTTCACGGCGACGATGATGTCTTCGGGCAGGGATTGATCGAAACGAACCGAGGACGCAACGCGCGATACGCTGTCGGACACATCCGCCAAATCGCCTTTCTCAGCCTCGATTGCGGTCTTGATGGTGAGTTTCGCGTTCTCGCGCGTAATGGTGAGATCGGAGCCTATGAAGCCGAGCGAGACCGCCTGATCCCGTTGGGCGGTCGTTTTGCTGGAGAAGACGAGACCCTCGTAGAGGCTGCTAAGGCGCAGCCGCCCGTCAGCGTCGAACTCCCATTGGACGGCGCCGTCCGTCGAAGCGCCGCTTGCCCCATCAATGGTCAGATCCATTTCCGAGACGGAAGTGGCGATGCGCAAGACGATGGGCGGATCATTGAGCCCCGGCGGCGACGACGTCTTCTGAGCGATCAAAGTCGTCTTCACAAGTCCGGGTCGCAGGCCGAGATCGTTGGCCGCAGCTCCATTGAATCCAATCGTCGGCGCGATCTGGGACATGCGCCGCAGGCCGGAGATCTCGACTCTGTGCAGAGCGCCATCCTGCTTCAGGCCGATCTGGAGATCCGGCAGGCCTGCCGCTTCGAATGTGCCGGAGGGGAGAAGGGCGCCGTTCATGTCCTTGCTTCGACGGAACGTGACTTCGTGGTCCACGCCGTCGATGCTGATTTCAAAGACCGCAGTCTCGGGGAGTTGAGTGACGTCGAAAAGAGCGCCCAGCCATTGGCGCTCCGCCGCTTGCGCATGGAGACGATCCGCCATGAGCGCGGCGATGTCGGCGTCGTCTTTGCCGGAAATGGCGCCGCCGGCTAGACGAACGCCCTTCAGGCCTGCCACGTTCAAGGCGTAGACCGTGCCCGCAGGGCGCGCGGAATCGCCAGTCGCGAGCGGGCTGTCGTATTCAGGAAACGCGTTGACCGTCACCTGTGTCTGGCCGTCGGCATTCGCTCCCACCAAAAGAGGGCTGGAAAGCGCCTGGAGGCCGAGCCCGCGATAGCCTTGCGTATCGGCGGGGGTGAGATACTTCGCTTGTGCCGAGAAGCCGTTCGCCTGCGTCAGGAGGGCCGCCGCCTGACGCTCCGTATACTCCGTGCCTGTGAGTTGACGGCCCTCAGTCGTAAACAGCGCGATCTCGCCGCCGCTGATCTTGCGTTGTTCGACCGCTGCGAAGGTCTGAGGATCGCCATTGTAGTTGACGCCCTGAAGAACGCCGCTTGTAATCGTGTGCGCGCCAAGAGCATTGATTGTGAGCGTGCCGGATGCGACGCTCGCAAAGAAATCTCGCTCATGTCCGGAGAGTTCAGCTACGCGGTTGATTTCATCGGCGATTGATTGCAGATCGTCGTTGAAATTTGTCAGATTGAGCGTGATGTCCTGTTCATCGAGTGTGCGTGAGTCGAGTTTAAAGCTCAGGCGAACGGGTTGGTTTGCGCCGGCCTGATCCTTCGACTTAATCTCGCTCGGATCGAGCGTGAAACTTAAGGCGGACAATTCGCCAAGTGACACGAGACTCGTGTTCGTCGAGCCTGTGAGCAGGGCGTAGGCCACGCCGTCGCGACGGAACGACAATTGGCTCGTTGCAGCATCGGTTAGCAACTCCCCAAGACTCGGGATCGAGGGCTTGTCTGTGAGAGCTCCGGTCTTGACGACGGCGAGTTCTGAGCTCTGCGCATTGCCCGATGAGCCGTCCACATAGACGGCGAGGCCTGTGGCGATTTCTGTGACGTCGTCGCGCAGGAAACGAATGGAGCCTGCAGCATTTTTCAGAGGCTCCGCCAAAAAGCTGTCGCCATCTTTTGGCGCGCCCGTGAAGCGGAATGTGAGGCCGTCGAGCGCTACCTGAGTTGAGCCGCTGGCGCTTGCCTGCGTGAGCTCCGAGCGCACGGTCCACAATTGCGTCTGTGCGTTATAAACCGCGGAGTAACTTGAGCCGTTCAGCACCGCATCTTTCGCGATGCCGATGGAGAGTGTGGCCTCCCCCGTCTTGGTGGGGGAGGGGATGGGCGATAGGCTTTCGGTCGCGAACAAGGGCTTGCCTGGGCGCCCGTTCATATCGACGCCCTGCTGGTGACGATCATTCGCAGCGCTTGCGATGCCGATCGCAAGACGATCCACCACATCGCGCAACCCTGTCAGCTCCTGCCGCAGCTCTATGAGGCCCTGCAGGACGCCGCCCGATAACCGCGAGGTGGGGGTCGGCGCGGAATAGGGATCGAGAATCAGCGTAACCTGATCGCCCGCCCGTTCGACGCCGAGATCGCGGGACTTTTGTCTGTCGATCAGCGGAGCTCCGGTTGCGGCGTCGCCCAGATAGAGCGTGACTGCGCCAGTCTCCGCCGGCACAATTGTGAAATCCACGACTTCGGAGAGATCTGACAAAAGCTTGTCGCGCTGGTCAAGGAGATCGTTAGCTGGCTGGCCATTGGTGTAGCGGCGCTCGAGCTCGTTGTTCAGTCCTTCTATTTGCGTCGTGAGCGTGTTCGTCAATTTGACGGTCGTGGAGATCGCCTGATCCGCTGCCTCGATCTCGGCGCTCACATTGCTGTAAATGCGATGAAACTCGTCGACAAGCCGCTCGCCTGAATCCATGAAGGCGAAGCGGGCGGGCTTTGACGTGGGATCATTCGCAAGGTCAGAGGCGCGGTCGAAGAAGGACTGCGCGGCCGTGCTGAGGTTTTCTTCCGTTGTGAAGAGTGCGCTCTCAATCCGTTGCAGGCCGGTTGAAAGAGTCTGCGCCTTTTGGAAGTTTGAATTCGAGCGATAATATTGCTGCTCAAGGAACTGGTCAGAGGCGCGCGACACCTTGTCCACCAGAACGCCTGAACCAGCGACCGTCGCCATGCCAGTCGGCAACATCGTGCCGGTTCCCGTCGCCTCGAGGCTCACGGCGCGACGCTTGTATCCATCCGTATTTGCGTTGACGATGTTTGAACCAACGGTTTCAAGCAATCTGCGGTATGCGCTGATGCCTGAGGCGCCGATTCCAAGGATGTCAGGCATGGGTCATGGCCTTCTCGGCGCCGTCGGCGACAATTGCCGCGTGATCGCTTCAGCTATGCCAAGCTGCATTGACTTCGAGGCCTCATCCGCATAGGCGCGGTCAAGCAGACTGCTGAACGTTTCTTCGGCCTTGCTATCGAACAGGCCGTCGCTCAGTTTGGCCTCGCGCATCGATTTCATCATCTGCTGGACGAAAAGCGCCTCAAACGCCTTGCCGGCTTGTTCCAGCGTCGGCTTTCCGCCAGTCGCCCGCGTCTGCTCCAGGTTCTGGAGCTTTTGAGGGCGAATGGCGCTTGTGGCGGCTGCGACGTCCATAAATTGCCCCTCAGATGATCACGAGTTCGGCGTTCAGCGCGCCGGCCTGTTTGAGCGCTTCAAGAATGGCGACCAGATCGCTCGGCGAGGCGCCCACAGCGTTCACGGCATCCACGATGCTCGACAGCTGGGTGTTGGACGAAAACAGGAAGGCGCGCGCCGGCTGCTGATCAACCGTGATCTGACTATCAGGCGTAGCGACGGCGGGTGCGCCAGCGACAACCTGATTGTTGTTTACGATGGTCGGGCCGCCGGGCGTCACATTCGTGTTTTCCTTGATGCGCACGGTCAGGCTGCCGTGGGTTACGGCGGCTGGCGTGACGCGTACGCCTTCGCTGATGACAATGGTGCCCGTGCGTGAGTTCACGATGACGCGGGCCGGCGGCAGGGCTTTGCCCACGCGCAATTCCTCAAGGGCCGACGCGAAGCTCACGCGTCGGTCAACTTCACGCGGGGCCGTGACGCGCACGGTTGAGCCATCAATCGCCTGAGCTGTGCCGCGACCAAACTTTTCGTTGATCGCCTCCGTGAGCCTCATGGCGTTGGTGAAATCCGGCACGTGCAGATTGAGCAGGATGGCCGCCGCGCTCTCAAACGGATTCGGAACGGTGCGCTCCACAAGCGCTCCGCCTGCGATACGGCCGACGGTGGGCACGTTGACGACGACTTTGGAGCCGTCGTTGCCGCTCACGCCAAGTCCGCCAACCGCGAGATTTCCCTGAGCGATCGCATAGGTCTCACGGTCTGCGCCGACGAGCTGAGTGAGGAGGAGCGAACCGCCGCGCAGGCTCGTTGCTTTGCCCATCGCAGAAACAGTAACGTCGATCTTCTGACCAGGCTTGGCGAAAGGCGGCAGATCCGCAGTCACCATGACGGCTGCGGTGTTCTTGGCGTTGATTGCATTGACGTCGACCGTCATGCCGAAACGCTGGAGAAGGCTTTGAACAGTCTGGTTCGTCGCCGCAACGTTGCCATCGCCGGTTCCGTTCAAGCCGACGACGATGCCATAGCCGAGGAGCTGATTGGTGCGGACGCCCCCGAAACTGGCGAGATCCTTCACCCGTTCGCTGCGATCGATATTTGCTTGCGCTTGCGCGCCACCGCTCAGGGCGAGCGATAGCGCGGCCACGAGAGTGAAGAGGCGTGTGCGTGTCATGGTCATGCCTCAGATGGGAGCGATTTGGCTGAAGAATCGACCGAACCAGCCTTGACGTGTGGCGTCATGCACATCGCCGGCCCCGGTGTAGCTGATCTGCGCCTGCGCGATGCGGTTGGATTCGATGATATTGCCGGGCCGAATATCTTCGGGACGGATAAGGCCGGAAACGCGGACGTATTCCTCGCCCTGGTTGAGCTGCAGCGCTTTTTGGCCCTGCACCCAGAGATTGCCGTTCTCATAGACGCGGGTGACGACGACCGTGAGTTGGCCCTGAATGCTGTTGCTCTGGTTCGCGGAGCCAGACCCTGCGAATTTGGATTCCGTTGAGGTGTCGAAATTCGTGCTGTCGCGCACCTGCGGAATATTGAGGCCCATCTTGCCGAAGAATGCTTTGGGCAAGCTCATTGCGAAACTGCCGTTGCGGTCGATGGCGGAGTCATTGGACTTGCTCGCCGCCATCGTCTCGACGAGGTTGATGGTGATCACGTCGCCGATGCTTTGGGCGCGTCGATCGCCAAGAAAGAACCCAGCCTGCGAACGTGCGTAAATCGCGCCGTCGGGCTGTTTCTCTTTCAGTGGCACCACCTGATCGTAATTCACCTGGTAGGATTGCGTGACCTTCGCTTCGCGGGTGCTGGAGCAAGCTCCGAGCATGCTGGCGGCGAGGAGCGCGATGGCAAGAGCAGGTTTCATGCTAAGCGACCTCAGATGCTCTGGGTAAGGAACTTCATCATGCCGTCGACCGAGGAGATCGCCTTGGAGTTCACCTCATAGGCGCGTTGTGTCTCGATCATGCTGACGAGTTCTTCGACGACGTTAACGTTAGAGGATTCCAGCGACCCCTGGATAATGCGGCCTGCGCCGTTGGCGCCGGGCGCCTGCACCGCAGGATCGCCGGAGGAGGGCGTCGCCTGCGCGAGCGACTCCCCAAGCGGCTTGAGGCCCGCCGTATTGGGGAAGGTCGCGATTTCGATCTGACCAACCTGATCGAGGCGGGTGCTGCCAGGGATCGACGCTGAGACGATGCCGTCCTTGGAGATCGAGATTGAGGTCGCGTTGGCGGGAATGTTTATGGCGGGCTCGAGCGGATAGCCATTGGCCGTGACGATTTGGCCTTCAGCGTTCTTGCTGAAATTTCCAGCGCGCGTATAGGCGATCTGGCCGCCGGGCGTAAGAACCTGGAAGAAGCCGGGCCCGTCGATCGTCATATCGAGCGAGTTGTCGGTGTTGATGATGTTGCCTTGGGTGTAGATCTTCTCGGATGAGACGATGCGAACGCCCGTGCCGATTGCGAGCCCCGTCGGCGACAGCGAGTTCTGCGATGTCTGGGAGCCAGGATCGCGGAAGTTTTGATAAAGCAGGGTCTCAAAATTCGCGCGATCTTTCTTGAACCCCACGGTGTTGACGTTGGCGAGGTTGTTCGAGATCACGCTCATGCGCTGCTGCTGCGCATTGAGGCCGGTCTTGGCTA
>Ga0315899_10003388_pt1 | contig 17367 bp, 11 predicted proteins | sample LakEriMetagenome_2_FD_203518 | JGI IMG/M metagenome (GOLD analysis project Ga0315899, IMG submission 203518) | Freshwater fungal communities from buoy surface, Lake Erie, Ohio, United States - Buoy 4 MA112 | ecosystem: Environmental > Aquatic > Freshwater > Lake | place: USA: Lake Erie, Ohio... | reverse complement strand
ATACTAGTTTATTGAAATCATCAACAAACAGGCCACTGTTTCGGGGCCTGGGACCTGACGGTGTACGTCCGCCGATGGCGAGGCCGGAGACTCCATTAAAAAAAAGCTACAGGTGTCAGGCGCAGACACAGGCGATGCAGGCGAACGACACTCCGATTCGACGTGCATAATAACGCCGGCGACTTGCTGGTCGATTACATCGCTAGGTGGAGCGGCTCCATTCCGTTCAGATGCCAGAGCGGCAGCCTCTGCGAGGCAGTCGAGACCTCCGGCAATTCCAGGAGGCACTAGTTCTTGCGCTTTGGAATGCGCTCCACAGCATCTGACCCGCCACATAATGATGTTCTTGAGTGCGAGGTCTCCGAATCTCCATGTTCTTTTTGCATCATGACGTGGGTCATTTTTATACGTTGGATAGCGCTCATAAAACGCTGCTAAAAGCTTTTGGTCGAATTCCTGAAGAACTTCTTGGTGTCTACCACGATTACTCAATCTTTCTTCATAAAAGCGAGCCACATCGTCTGTGAGATTTTCTGTGGTGTAATTGTGCGCAAAGGCAAGATAGGTCCTTCTGAGGACGATAATATTTTCATGTGACTCGCCGCGCCTGACCGGTTTCAAACCAGGAGGTTTCGTTTCAAGCAAGGTATTCGTACGCTTCCAGGCGTTGACTCGGGCGTCTTCATCTTCTAGAGAACTGAACTTATGTGAATACTTCCGAAGCGATCTGACAAGCTGGTGTCCGCCTTCTCTCATTCTTCTTTTCAGATCCACGAAACGGATCATTTCTTCACGCACTGCCTCTGCGGGCTCTGCTCGGTACATTCGTAATATTTGCTCCCTATTTCCGTAATGAGTAAACTTTTTCTTGCCCGGTTGCGATCTCTCAGAATTCAGCGAATCTGAAGTATCCATTCTACCAAAATATGGTAGTTGACGGGACTAGGTTGTATGTAAGCTCTGTCTCCGAGGCTCACTCTGATCTTCAGCTGAATACATCATGAGAATTTACGCCGGATTCGTCGTCGGTTATTTTCAGTTACGATTTACTTTTTCATCTATAAATCGATAAAATTCGAGCCGCGTGGAATCCTCGCCGGCGATTACCATGATACCATCTGCACGGTCAGTTGAATATTGTCAGAAATACTTGTTTATGTTTCGGAACTGACCTTTCCTTTCTTTCAGATTGTGAATAGAAGCGGAACCGGATGGTCATTCCTACTAAATTGATTCTCTTGCTGGTATTCTTGATATAATGAACTGGTTCTTCTGTTCGAAAGATGTACTTGTTTTCACATGATATTGTTTCTCAAATCAGCGATTCCCTATTTACATTTGATCTATTGTTGAATCTGGCTTGATAGCTTTAATGGTTCTCAATTTCAATGCTGCAGGTGAACTCGGCTGCACAGTCCTCGTTGAATTGTCCTGGTGGTTGGTAGCTCATCAAGCTTTATCAGCAAAAATTCAATGTGCTGCATATTACCAGCAGGTATTGTTATGTTCAGGTTTTTTGCACTTTCGTAATTTTATTTTCACGCTCAAGGATGATTTGTGGCTTACTCTGTGCAGGAGCTCTGTGCTGAGTGAATCCGATCCGGCGTTTGATCAATATTGTTACTCTTCAGATTTTGAACAGCTATGTTCTTCGTTTCAAGTGATCCATTTTGTGCAGCATCGAGCCTCGAAAAAATATCTTGGATATGTCTGTGTTCAAGTTCTCTTAACTTTAAATAAAAAATCTTTCGTTCATCGTCTCTGATTGGCCCTGCTTGACATGCAGACTGTATATTGAACTATCTGAGTGTACACAGTCTCAATAACCATCAACTGCAGTTCATACAAAAATCAACGTAGCAGAGCGAAACGCAAATAGAAGGAAGTGAATTACAACCGAGACTGGCTCGATACAGATCAATTGTCCTATTGCCGTTCAGATTGTAAAAGGGCAGTTCGCAGCTCAATTCAATATCATTTCATCCATCCATCCACCCTTAGTAATGTTTTGATGAAATAAAATACCTTCTTCCGACTACCCAACTCGTGCCGTGGCACAGTGAAGTGACACGGTCTTTGGGTGATACTGAGGGTGCCAGTGAGAGGAGTGAACGTTTCTCTCCGGACGCGTCTTGGATGAGCGAGCCGTGACAACTTTCCACGGCCTGCCGGGTTCAATGCTGACTCGTGACTCGGTGATGAGCAAATTTAAGCGACGACACCTTAATTGGCTATGAGTTTCAAATCTAACAAAGTTTCGTGTAAATGTAGTTGTGCTGCTAAGTTGCGAGCCCAAAAATACAAGTGATTCCATTCCTTACATAATCAGATCATCGGATAGCTCAGCAAGGCATCTCCAACAAAAATTAGCTCATAGTTTTCAACACCCAAAAAATTGTTCGACAACAAGGTTGGAAACATTCATTAACTTCATCAATGGATTTCGTCGTTGGAAGAGAACTAATCCATGCTGATTCAGATGGAATTTGAGGCAATGAGAGAATACCGTCCATGACGTGCACAGGAACGAACTTGTGCAACTTGGGATATTGAAACAAAAATAACTTATCTTGAGATTTCGTAAATGAATAATACGCCGCTAGTACATGGAAGAGTGTCAATGCGCACCTGCAAATTCAGTACACGACGACAACCTTGCATACAACGAGATTACGTTGAACATGGGATACAAAAGAAAGTAAATGATTTGATAAAGAGAACATTTATAACCTTGAGAAAATTGATTCCTGAGACGCTAAATCATCGAATCGCTTGCTATTCCAGATAACCGCACACGAAAGGATTCAGAAAACCTGTGAAATGAATCAAGCTGTCAGAAGGAAATAGCAGAAGAATCAGAATATGCAAGAAAAATTGCTGATATCGTGATAACAGGACTGAAACAACCGTGAGTAAGTTCTTCAGATTTCAACCTGAGGTTCGATAGGATGGTCGTTGCAGCCTGACGAACAAAATGCATGCCGCGTGCCACTGAATTCGAAATTTCGAACTTTTTGGCTTTTTTTCTTTTTTATAAAGCATAAACGAGTTTGTCTTAATCCTCAATTTCAGCGTCACCTTGCCGCGTTTTCAGTGAGCGATGATGACGATTTTATGAATCCATCGAGATCAATAGTTCATGTAGTGTTTGTAGCTTTGGCATTGTTCGACTGTGTATTGACGTTAGGAAAACCGTGCTGTCTCGAAGGTACTGCACTTTTCTCATCATGATTACATGAATCTTTTCCGAGGATGAAATTTGCGGTGTTTCCTATCTTCAGCCTCGTTAATGACATCCTTAAAGGGGCCTGTTACTATGGACGTATTCCTTCAAATACACGATATGCCGCCCGAAAATGTGCCAACTATTACGAACAGGGTGAATGAAATTTACAAGCCAAGGCTGCAGAAATGTCCGACAAGCAAATGGTTCCCAATTCGTACAGTACAAAAGACTACTCTGGAATATGTTATGCGATTCGACCGTGTTACCATCGACACTCTTAGAAGGGAATTGAGAAAGAGATTGAACGACTGCAATGCGACAAAAGTTCGTATTCATGAGTGCCATTCGTCCGGTAGGAATGCTCATTTTGCAAAGACATTAGACGAGAGTCCGTACGATCGGATCATTGAATTATCCGCTCCGAACGCTCTACCTGTGCTCACCCAGCCAGTGGCGGCGGCGGTGACGACATCGATTCGAAATCTGCCAGTTGACGGCGGCTCCGTGTCGAAACATGCGAATACGCGACTCCCACCTTTGGTTTCTTTTGAGCCCCTGGCAGGCATACTCGCTGCTCAGGTTGTTGATGCTGCGGGAAGAAATGCAAGCGGCGACAATCAGGTTCCGAGTCGTAACTCTGAACCCGCTGAAGATTCAGTGTTCTGTTTCACAAAACCAAGCCGAACCAAATGCCAGAGTAATGCGTATTCTAACTCAAAGATGTTCTTTGTCTTGCGATTAAATGCGGTCGACAGAGAGTTAGAGTCGAAGCTTGCTGATTTTAAATCTGATCTTATTCAAGTTATACAGGAAAAATCATATGAGGCTTTCATAGATGCAGAATCGACCCCCGAGCGCCTGCATATCAGGATAGTATGCTCCTGGAAAACTCCATGTTATGGATATTCTATTAGACGTTTGATACACAATGCAATCTTAAATCGTTTATGCCTGGAAGGCAGGATCCGGATATTCAATTTGCCAGGGAATTCAGATCCTGCTTCACTATCGGATCGGCAGGCCCCGTCGGGTTTAAGATGGCTTCAGCATTCACACGCAAAGGGGGTCGCATACACCATGCCCATGGAGAGTTTTGTTCTGGAGCTGGGAAAGGAGGTCAGAGCACACGAGTTGCAGCTTTTGAAATGCGTGACACTGGCAGAGGTCTGGGCTCATGCCAAGAGGAATCAGGTCCTGCTTTCCAACGTTTATGACGTCCTTCGGTGGAGATTCTCGGCCCAAAACCAGTCGGTGTCGTATCCAGTCAGGCTTCAAGAGCCAAAGAAGGCCCTGGCAAAGAAGGAGGCCTCGCCGGACACGGGTCACAACGATTCAATAGATTCAAGAGTTACTCCGGACGCGCTGCCACTTACCTCCAGTCAAACCATTACTGAAATTTCCCCGTCATCGGTTGCTGGGAACCCCATCCTCACGCCGGCAAGTGACGCTGCATCACCAGCCCCGCGCCGCAGGGCCTTGCAATTCGGAGGCTGCACAGTGGCCCAAACTCTAAGCGGGGAGTTTGCTCTCTCAGCCTGCGGTTCAGGAGCTGGGCCATCAGGTGTTTGACGCTGTCTCTTTGCATGTGTTACGCAGGGTGGCGCTGTGTTTTGCTGATTAGCTGCGGCCGTTCTCTTGCAGGATATGGCATGAATGCTGCGCTGGAAGGTTTTAAAAAGCGGAGTCATCCATCGACGCCTTGTTCTACTGCAGGCAATTCTCCGGAGAAAGGCTCTGGGCCAGAGTGTTCGGACAAGAGGATGGACGCGTCTGGCGCAGGTGGCGCAGGTACGGACGTGCCTCTAGGAGGCGCACTGGCCCAAACTCCGAGCGGGGGAGCTCTCTCAGCTTGTGCATCAGCGACAGCAGGTGTTTGCGAAATAACTTTGAATATGTTACGCTGTGTGGAGCTGTGTCGTGCTTATTTAGCCGATTTATTGCAGGTGCTGGATCCAACCCGAGTCCGAAAAAAATGCGAAAAAAACGTTCAAAGCGACGTCGTTGTAAGCAGGCTGCAATCTTGTCGCTAGCATCTACTCCAGGCTCCTCTCCGGAGAAGGGCGCGGGGCCAGAACCTTCAGATAAGGGAAGCGCGCCTGACGAAGGGGCCGCTGGAACAGACGCGCCTGCTGGGGGCGAAGCTGCCGATGCGAATAGACGAGGCCGACGCGCACGGAGAATCCGCCACTCTGGCCGCCCAGCGCAGCCGGCTTCCGCCAACGCCAGGACCGACTCCAGCAAAACGACCAAAAGGAAGCGACAGATTTTGGAAGAGTTGGTGACCGTCACCGAGCTGGCGAGCGTGAAATCACGTCTGGACTTTGGTGAGCAGGGGCGCGCGAATGCCTCGAGCCTGGAGTTCAAGTGCGGCGCGGAGCCCGGCGTGGTGAACAGTGGCCAAATACCTGGTGTGCTTACAATTCATTCTTTTGAGCGGAACGAGCGCAAATCTTCTGAGATTCCCACATCGTCGGGAGAACTTTCAGGTTTTGTGCGCCGTGCTCGGATGGAATCCACTGAAGGTGGCAGGGGCGTGTACCATAATTTAACTGCGAGAGCGCACAAAGAATGCTTCAAGTTTGGTGGCTGCAAATGCGGAGGGATGCCAGCGGGCGCTCCAGCCTCAGTGACTGAGCCAGTCCAATCTGTGGCGGGCGGCCGCTCTGTCGGCGATCCAGTGACTGAGCAGACTGCGACTGGTGGGACGGCTGACGAGGACGATCCTGGATCGCCGGGGGTTTCTCCCGCGGACGCTCCAGCCTCAGCGCCTGAGCCGATGCATTCTCAGGCGGACGGCGGCGGCTCTAAGTCAGACGACACCGAAGGCACTGAGCAGGCAGACGAGGGCGATCCTGGGACGCCGCGAAGTTCCAACGGCGCAGCTGCCAGTGGGGGGGCAAAACAGGGGTGTATGGAGGGGCATATGACTGTCGACGATGGCGACGTCGCGGAGTGTATCCAACGATCGTTCGTTGGCCCTGACGGCAATGACGCATCGGGAGAGGACGCCGGCCGAACAGAGGGTCAGGATGGGTCCGTGGGCCCTGACGCTCAGGATGCTGCAGATAGCGTATTAGCTCGTCGCATTGCGGAGCAACTCATACATGAAATGTCCCCAGAAGTTCGGCAAGAATTTGTAGTGGCTACGATAGACACTTCGTCGCTCGACCCTGCTGCTGTAGAGGCGGCTGTTAAAAACATGACAATGATAGGATCGCTGCTTGGTGATGACTCCCGCCAGCCTGGGAATCGAGTGCCGTATCGCCGTGCTTCCAGGCAAAGTGGCGGGCGGGGCCGGATTGTAGCGGGATCACACCTGTGGAAAAGTGACAGTCGGGGCAGCAGAAAGTGCAAGCTGGCGAAAACGTCTCCGCCTGCATACACGCCGCCGCTGGTGCTGAGCGAAAAGAACAAGGAGCACCTCATCATCATTGCTACCTCCATTATCTCCGACATGATGCCTGCCATTCGTCGCCTCGTTGCAAAGGACCCCCGGATTGAGCGCTGGAGTCTGAGCAACAGCCCGCGTTTCAAGGAGAAGATCAAGAAGGAGTACAGGGACGAGCTTAAAGCGAGACGCAAATCTGATATTGTACTGCTGCAAGCGGCAGCCGCACTCTCCAAAAATGCAGTGTCGACGAAATCCTACAGGGCCATCCGCCACATTCTGAAGGATATGGGTGTGGAATGGGTCTTGCCGACGGAGAGAGATCTTGGAGGTGCCAACAAAATTCTTGAAGACACTGCAAATAAGGACCTGAGCTTGTACTCAACGCCAGACGGCTGGTTCGCGTCGTTGCGGCAGGTGGTGGAACACGAGTTGGACCATCTGTGTCAGATGCCGGCCGAAAAGACGACACGGGAGGAGGCGGGAGGCCGCTCTCTTGGGCACTCTGGACCTGGTATGCATGCATGGCAAGACACTGTCTACGTCAAGATCACCCTCGACGCGCGCCGGATTACGAAGAGGTGCTCAGTCACGGAGGTGATGCTTCATATTTTCAGAAAAGGCGAGCAAAGAGCAACTGAAAGCCAGAAGGCGCTGTGCATGCGCACGATGGGGATGTGGATGGGCAAGGACTGCAGGGAAAACGTAGTGGCCAACGCGACCAGGTTCTTTCAAGAGTGCCAGAGCCTCCAAACGGAGGGGGTCATGTTTGATTCGGAGCTGTGCATGTTTCTTGGTGGCACGATGGCGTTCTCAAGGGACAAGCTCGAAACGCTGTCGGACGGGGAGGCCGCGTCGTCTACGTCGGGTGGGGAGCAAGGGCAAGCGAATGGGAAGCCGGGCGGCACGAAGGCACGATTGCCGGCGGATAAGAAGCGATATGTCCACGTGCCGGTCAAGTTCTGGTTCCCTGCTGACATGGCGGCCCAGTGCGCTGTCATTGGCCACGGCTGTGCTGGGGACCACTACTGCGCCCACTGCATGGCTCATGAGAACGAGCGGCACCTGCCCTACGAGCTGGTCATCACCACCGAGGATACGAGCCTGCAGGCTATGGCGCACGAACATGACATGCATGCCAGGACGCTATACGCGATCAATACAGGCGTGGATCACCTGAAGGTCCAGATCTTGACTGAGGGCGGTCTACGCGAGAGCACGGTCCTTAACGCGGAGGCGCGGGCGCTAGCGCCAGAGCCCGAGCCCGAGGTTGATCCTGGAGGGGAGCGGCGGCAGCCTAAAAAGCGCAAAGAGGCGCCACGCCCAAAGAATGGGCCTGACGTGAGGAAGCTGGAACCGCTCGTCGGCTGGAAGGCCAACCACCCTCTGGCGTGCAGGTGCAGTCAATGTGTCATCCCCGCGGGCACCTGCGTCCGAGTGATTCCCAGACTCGGGTTTTCGCGGCCGTCCGCATATCTGAAGAATCATTTCAAGGATTTGACGGCAGATCGGTGTCCGTTTTGCGCGCTCCACTGCAAAATGCGAGTTGCAGAGGCCCTTTTTCAGCAAATCTGCAAGGCAGCCGAAACCTCTCAACACGAATCGCGGCTGGTTGCAAGCATGAACACCGCGCTGAAGAGCGCAGGGATCAACAAGAAGTACCAGAAGAACCAAACTTCCAAATCTTACGAAAAAATAACGTTTGAGGGGCATCAGGTGAAGGCTCTCCTGAAACAAGGCGCAGAAGGCAAAATGGCGATCGAGAATGTGCTTGATGCCATGTGGCCGGGCGCAGCTGAGGACCCTGGTGTGGGGAAGCAGTATGGGACCAAGTTTGTTCCGCGAACAATTGCGGTGTGGCGGCAGTTCGCAGTTGTCGAGAAGCTCATGTGCGAAAGAGATCCTCAAGCTCTCAAAAAAGATATCATCAACGGCGAAGATGGCTTTGACAGATTCGGGAAGGAGTGCCGGGAGTTCATCTTCCGCTTCCAGTCAATGTCAACGTTGGATTACTCTAAGGCCTACTATCTGCACACGCTGCTGCATCACGCGGGGGACTTTATGCGTGCGCTGCAGGCGGAGGGGTTTACTCTAGGGATGATGAGTAACTCTGGGGCAGAGCGCCGGCACGAGTACGGGAGACGGGCATCTCGCAAGGCCCTCGCCTCCAACGGCTGGCGAAAAAAGAATCCTGAATACGACAAGAAGGAGAACCTGATAATCTACCTGACGCTGAAGGAGATCTTGAAGTGGGACTATGGGGAGGACTTGATTTCGTACATCATCGCCAAGCGCATCCAAGACGGGACTGTTGTAATTCCAGATGGGTGTAATGTTGATTTTAGCAAAATCACAACACGGAAGGACAGCCGCGCAAAAGATGAAGAGAAGCTCCTGTCGGAAGAAGAGGCCCGCAAGGAGTATGATGCCCAGCCGGACGATGTGCCTCCTGAGTTTGAAACCTCCAACACAAAATTTTGGGCGCGATCTGGAAAGAAGAATGCCTATGCCTTGGTCGGGGTGGAAGCAGATCCGGAGGAGGGGTCGGATGAGGCTGGAAAGATGTTTGATCCCGATCATGAGCTTAAACTCTTCAGCTGGGTGCCGTTAGCCTTCTCTCATGATGATGAGAGTGATGCCGGCTCCGAGGCAGACGTTTACGACTTGACGATCAATGACTTGGACTTTGGAGATGAAGATGAGGACAACGACGAGAGCTACACGGCCGTGGAGGTAGACGAGAGGAGCGAACGATTGGAATGGGATATGGAAAAGGAAGATTACAGATACCCTGCCATGTCAAAGCTGGCTCTGCGCTCTTGTCGTCCGAATCTGCAGCAAGCTGAGGCGATGGGCCCAGAGGATAGAGATGAAGTGATAGAATGGGTTACTGTATCAGCCCTCTACCCAGAGGCTAATGGGGCAGTGTCCAGGCGGTGGGTGCCTATAGTGCGCCCTCGTCCTCAGAACCTAACACAGCCGGCAGCTGAGTCGAAGGCTGCTGAGGAGAAGGCGGGTGTTGCTATCCAAGAGACGGGAGCTGTGACCAAAACAGCAGAGGCGGTGGCGGCTACCTTTATCTCAGAGCAGCCTGCCGACGACGACGGCACCCGACGAAATGCAGCTCCTCCACGAAGGCAGGTGCGGGGGCGGGGGCGGGGGCGGGGGGCTATCCATGAGCCAGCGGCTGGGCCGAACGGGGCTTTTGGTATTCAAGTGACGGGAGCTGTGGCAAAGGCGGCAGAGGTGAAGGCTGCTCGGCGGGGGCGGGGGCGGGGGCGGGGGCGGGAAGAAGGGGCGGGAAGGGGTGAATGAATTTTCCGTCACTCGCCCTGATTCATTGGCGTAAAACGTACGCTTTAGCGACCGCTGCATGCACTTCCAACGATTTCCAGCGAGTACTGAATAAGGGCCACCGTCACTGGCAAGAGTAACGATGTTGTAACTGTTTACGCCATACTATGATAGCCGCAGACAGTGTCCTGCAGCTCACGCATCCCTGATGACGTTTAGCCTCAGGAGCCAGCATCAGAGACTTTAATCCGCCCACGGCGCCGCCACATGGCGGGCCTGCCCAACTGGCACGGTGCTCATGCTGGCCGCGGGGGGCGCGGCAGCATCAGGAACGGATGCGACGCCCAGCTGAACCTGTTTTAGCCTTAACCGACTTCCGCTTTTGGGGAAGCAAATCATCTGTGTCGTCTTCCGTGTCCGGATCCGAGCAGCGGGCCGCGGTCTTCGTGGCCTTGGAGGAAGCATTGGACCCTTTCGCCGCTAGGAGACGCCTGACATTTTGGCGGCCGCTGTTGGCCAGAGGCCTCTTACCCGCACCGCCGGCATCCAAACGAGCCGCAAGTGCATCTCCACTCCCATCGCGCATGCACTCGACGTCTGAGTCTGAGCCCGCTCCTCCACCCGCTCCTCCATCTGCGGCGTAAGATCCATGGCGCATGTCATAAGGAATCAGGAATCATTCGCTGATGGCGCAAATCAGTTATTGTCAGGACCTGATTCTGCTCCTTTGCCGGGCAAGCTGCCCCCGACCCAGCGAATATCGCAGCCACGCAGGTAGCGGATCTCGTACTCCACCAGTTTCAACAGCCTCCTCCTCTTCGCCTCGTCAAAACCGTCCTCGCTAGGGAGGTCCCTGCATTCAAGTGCGAGTACGTGGAAGTGTGATACCTGGCAGGGGAGGATCCGGGTTTCCCAGGATTTCCTAATTTCCTCGACGTTTGGGTTAGTTGTATCAGCTGGAACAATAAGCAGATCAAAATCGGCACAGGCATCTGCTGGCTCCGACACGATGCGCGGCTGCATGCTGAGCGCCTTGTGGCGGTCTGGTTGCCGGCTCAAGTACTCCTGCAAAGGTTTCCTGAGGTGCTGAATCTTGGGGTTTTCAAAAGGGTCTGTCCCGGCCTCCGCCGCGTACACGATCTGGTAGATCGAAGTCAGATCCTCGATACTCAGAGAAGCTGGGCCTCCACCCACTGCTGCTGCACCTGCGGCGAAGAGATCCTCAAGTCAATCACTCGCCGAAGGCTCAAGACAGTACTAGAGAGGACCTGATGCTGGTTCCGAGAAGAGGCTTTCTCCAACCCAACAAATATCACACCCTCTACGATATCGGATTTCGAACTCCAACAGTAACACCAGCGCCATCTTTTCCTCTTCGTTGAATCCGACCGCGCTGGGGAGGTGCTTGAAATGCTCTGCGAGAACCCTGTAGTGCTGCACCTCATGGTAGAGGATCTGGGTCTTTAATCTTTTCGAAACTTCCTTGATGTTTCGTGTCGGATCAGCTGGGACGACAAGTAAGTCGAATTCGACACTGTCCTCCTCTGGATCGGACACGATGCGCGGCTGCATGCTGAGCGCCTTGTGGCGGTCTGGTTGCCGGCTCAAGTACTCCTGCAAAGGTTTCCTGAGGTGCTGAATCTTGGGGTTTTCAAAAGGGTCTGTCCCGGCCTCCGCCGCGCACACGATCTGGTAGATCGAAGTCAGATCCTCGATCCTCATAAGACCTGGGCCTCGGTCTCCGATGCTTCCTTTCGCAGGTGGTGCTGAGGCAGCTGCCACAAAACGCATAGATTTAGCTCTTGAGTGCAGCACCGCTCTCCCAGCAGGCTGGCGCTGGCGAAGATGTGGCGGAGACACCAGAGTCTGCGTGCACGGCACACTGGCGGCGATTTTAGGTGACACGCCAACGAGGCGGCGGACTCGGCGGCAGGACTTGCTACTAGTGGGTCTCGGACGATCAACTGAAGGAACACTTGCGGCGAACTTCAGTGACACGCCAACGAGGCGGCGGACTCGCAGGCAGGACTTGCCAGGCCTCGGACGATCAGCTGAAGCAGGCAGGGGGCGAAGCCAGCGTTCGCCCCGACCACTACGGCGAAGGGGGGGGGAGGGGCAGTCGCCTGCCGTGCTGATACTCAGAGCCCCGACCACTACGCCGAAAGGGGGGGGGGGTGGGACAGTCGCCTGCCGCGCTGGCTCGTGCTGGACCTCCGCGTGACCCGCCGTTCTCGGGACTGCCCTCGCTGTCGCCCCTTCCAGAACCTGGATGGTGGCAGGCGTCAGTGTGCCACAAGGCGTCAAAATAGGCTCTTGAGCGACCACTACTGTGCATGGGGGAAACGGACAGTCGCCTGCTGCTATGGCTCGCGATCGCCGTTTCGCGCTGCGGGGACCGCCGTCCTGCGTCTGGGGACTGCCCACGCTGTCGCCTCTTCCAGAACCTGGATGGTGTCAGGCGTCAGTGTGCGACTAGGCGTGAAAAATAGGACACATTCCTAAAGGAATCCAGTGGGGACCTCTCTTGCGACCAGGTACTTCTGCAGCTTCTCCTCCTCCTTCAACTACTGCGGCGGCGGCGACGGCGGCTGCTCCTCCACTGCCAACCGACGGCGTCACTGGCGGCGGCAGTGGCGCGGCAGCCGACGCATCGGCGTCAGAGGCTGCCTCGCCAGCAGGGCCGGCGGATGCGTCGGCCGAAGGCGCAGCTTGAGCAGCGTTCCTCGATCGCGCCGGTCCACCTGCGGCCGAGCGATCAGACGCATCAGTCTCGAGGCAGGAGACTTGGAATAACACCTTGCATCAAAATAGGACACATTTCTAAAGGAATCCAGTGGGGACCTCTCTTGCGACCAGGTACTTCTGTAGCTTCTCCACCTCCTTCGGTTGCTGCGGCGGGAAACGGACAATCGCCTGCCGCGCTGACTTGTGCTGGACCTCCGCGCGATTGCCGTTTCGCGCTGCGGGGCCTGCCGTCTCCCGCTGCAGCTGTACTGCCATCCGGCTGCAGCTGTGGTGCAGCAGCCGACGCATCGGCGTCAGAGGCTGCCTCGCCAGCAGGGCCGGCGGAGGCGTTGGCCGAAGGCGCAGCTTGAGCAGCGTTCCTTGATCGCACCGCCGGCGATCCACCTGCTGCCCAGCGATCAGACGCATCAGTCTCGAGGCAGCAGTCGTGGAATAACACCTTGCAAACCAATAGACTCAATACACCAAATACCTGCTGCCGGACCAGATCCTCCTCCCTTGCTGCCTGCCATCCTTGCTGCGCGTCCGCCACCCCGGCCGCCACCGCTGGCAGCGGATGATGTCGGCAGCGTAGCCCTATCTGCACATGCCATTCAGTAATCGGCCTGATAGGCTGCTGAAAAATAAGCTTCACTGACCTTGCGCAGCATCCTCCCGTTCGGATTCGCTCGAAACGATGTCGATGTGCGTATCTGCGGCCGCAACGGTCAGCGACCAGGTCTTTCGCCTAGCGACTTTCGGGGAGCGCCCAAAATAATCAGGCGCACTTCTGGTCAATCACCGGTCGCGGGCTTCACCCACGCTATGTCGTTGCCTTTCAGGTAGCGACACTCGCGGGCTAAGATCAGCTTGAAGCAGACCAGCTCCTTGGGCGTAAAGGGCTGGTCCTCCCCCCGCTGCAACGCCTCGCGGATCACATGAAGCGGGGCGTTTGAGAAGGCATCAACGTCGTCCTTATCGAAATCTAAGTGGAATGACGTGGCCAGGGTCCGGCGCAGGCCGTCGGCCTGTGTGTGGATCACATTCATCACTGTCCAGTTCTCCTTGGCAGCTCCTGGCGGATTTGATATGTGGCGCGGATGCTTCCTGAGGTTTTGGGCGCGCACTGGGTGCCAGGAGAGGTACTTTAGCAAAGGTCTCCTGAGATATGCCAAATAGTGTTCTTTAAACGGGTTTCTTGGTTCATCACTTTGCTCCAGCGCAGCAATCATCAGCTGCAGCTCCTCGTGGCCAACCGGCGATGGTCCCGGGCCGCCCCTGCCAGCCGCATTCTCATTGCTAGAAGACTCCGCCAAAACGAGGAAGTCACGTACCAGCATCCAGCGTAGCGACGCTGGGAGGGAAGGCTCGGAAGTGCAGGGGGCGATTTCGACGCTTGCAGCTCTGGGTAGCCCCAGACGAGCGTGTAGGTTGGCCTCCCCGGATCGTTGGCATAGTACTCCGCCTCACTGGCAGGCCCCGCCGCATGCACTGCTGCGAGGATGCCCCGGAGTGCATCCGAGTCTAACATTCTGATTGGGCTCCGCTCGCCTATGCGCTGATGCGTTCCAAGGGCGAATGCTAGCGCGCGCCCTCTCCACCAATCATCCCTTAGCCGCGCCTGTCGATCAGCCTCAGCTCTCACACCTTGCAGCAGCTCGGCATCCTCGGCATCCTCCGAGTCTGGACTCCGACTACCCCACTCTTCAAAAAATTCGCGACTCAGTGTGCAACTGAAGTTATGGCCGGCTAATCTTCTCAATACGCTGGGCGGGAATTCGGCATACACGCAACCCTCCTCGTACAGATCGCAATTTTCGACTACAAGCTCCGCAAGGTGCCATGGGAGCGTTTCGGTACGCGCAGGACTCCATGAGCGACGAAAGACACATTCCCCTCCCCCTTTGAGGCGCAGAATCAGCAGACCGGAATCCATGGAAAAGGCGGCGCTAGCCCCCTCGATGCAAGCTACGCAATTGCAGTGCACTTGACGAGAACACGGATAATGGACACCTTGACCCCCACTCTGACAGGAGACACGGAGGGAAATGACGGCGGTAGCACCTTCTCCCTGCGGTGTCCGCTCCTCCGCGGCTCCGGCGCCGTCGGACCCGGCGCCGACTTGGCTGCCGCCAAGTTGTAACGGTGCCGCCGCCACCGCCGCCGCCGCCGCCGGTGGTGGTGGAAGAGGAGGAGTAGCAGCCGGAGGAGGAGGAGGAGGAGGAGGGGCGGCAGCCGGTTTCAGCGGCCTGCCACCTGCTCAGGGGCTTCAGACCCTTGCCTTCGCGGCGGCAAGCAATTTTTGGTCTTATTGAGTGACCTGAAGCAGGTTGTATAATGGGTTGTGCCTGTTCGCCCTGGGGCGCCGCCCCCGCTGCGCCGCGCGATCCGAACGATGCGCCGTCGTCGCCGACTGGGCCGCCGTCGTCGCCGGCGGACTCGCCGCCAGGTGGCTGCGAAGGGTTCACCGACACCTCCTTTGCCGGAGGAGCAGCCGGTTCCGCGGCCATCACTTCTCGGCCCCCTGCGAAGGGCACAGTCGCGTTCTGAAGAGCACCAGCAGGTGATTTCTCTTGCTTGGAACCTGCAGGGGCACCACCGCTGCTCTTCCCTCGTCCGCCAGCGGTGATACAACCGTTTCCGCTGAGGTCTCCAGTGAGCTCCCCACCCATCCGATCCATGCCGATGTATCTCTTGAATTCGAGCTCCGCACGACCTTCTGCACCAAAGCTGATGGCGTCCACGCCTTTCGTGTTGTAGAGGACCCATCTGGCCGTGATAGGTGCACAAAGCTGAACCATACCAAATCCATCGAGCTTAAAAATGCCGTCCTTGCTGCCTAGCAACTCTTCGGCCTGCTGGAAATGCTGCAAAACAGCTTCGACAGCACCCTCTTTGAAGCGGACAGTATTCAGAGGTGCATATTTATGAACCAGCTGCATCAGCATCTCTCCCCGCATGAATAGGGGCAGTACGCACGCTGGACCTGAACAGTTCCTTGCTCGCTTCGCCTTGGATTCGGCTAAACGCTTCACCGCTGAGTGCAGATCGCTTAAAAAGGGGTCATAAATGGGGCTTTCAAGGAGCGACTGACTCGTTTGGATTGTGTCCAGAACGTGGGTTGTCGGAAAAGTACAGACGCGGTGCAATTCGGCCCTCGGCAGAAAGTGGGAAACGGTTTGCATCGTTTTTGACATCCTCTGTTTCCAGTACTTGTGATCCGGGAAGGCTGGATCTGTAACTTCTCCGCCGCGAAGGCAGAATTCGGAAAGAAGCGAAAAGGCCTTGAGCTTACCATTTTCATGACGAGGGTTCCACAGCTCGTTGGGCGGGCTTCCATTTTGGCGGGGTCGACTTTCACCTGGAAAAAGGTCTAAGTGGCCAGCAATGAACACATTCCGTCGAATGGGGGATGCCAGGCTTCCTTTTTTGTAACTGTTTATGGTTGTCTTTGTCCTTTCGGGCATGGTAAAGAGAGTGATGGGGGAAATGCGGAATTGGCTCACAACCCAGCTCGCAGGGATTACAGCTTCTAGGTTGGTTTGAAGCACAGCGTCTTCAGAAAGACGATGCCATGCGAGAAACGGAGGAAGATTGGTTTTATGTAGTGCGAGGCGAATACATAGCTCAGGCTGTCCATCTGCGTCTTGGACCATGCCTACAATAAAGCCGTGGCAGACCTTCATATTGGGGTTGCCGCCACAAGTAATGACATCCCGGAGCGGAGAATTACACGCTTCTAATGTAAAGCTGATCCCCATCCCTGCGCGAACTAGAATGTTTGATGAAGAGCCAGCCATCAGATAAGTATCCTTTAAAGGTTTATTGTATCCCGAGGCAATAGCAATGGGCTTTGGCTTATCCTCGATAGCAACGCGGAAGACATCTGCCACCTTTGTACCATCGTCTCCAAGACCACATAACGGCTGACTGTAGAACTTATCCTCTAAGTCTTCACTTGGAATATCGCGGATTAACTGCTTACACCACCTGTATTTCGGCCCTACGATACAACAACTGTGACCGGCTTCGTACAGATCTCTCGCCCAAACAGCAATGGCTGGGTCTTGGACTCCTTCGAAAGGTTCTTTTGAATCAAAGTCACACTGCAGGTAAAGAGAAGATTGGTCAATGCTCTCTAATATTAGGTTGTCGATTTGACGGGCTCCCATGTCTTTACGGCGAACAATCTCATATACCAAGTCGGTGGCGCGAGGAATGTGAGAAATGTCGATGGATTTGCGATCTGATTTTCCGGTGAGGCATTCCATTTTTTCCCTCAATCTGCAAGCAGGAAGTTGCGCAAGTACATTCCCAGGGTCGGACTCAAACGCATGTAAAATCTCGGCGCCGCTGCGGTGGGACATTTCCTCGAGAACAGTGCTGTCGGCCTGAAACTCAAGCACCCTACCTTGGACAACGTCAGTGGAGACGGTCCTCGGTATTGCCACTCGTATTTTGCGCAAAGGGCCAGTATCGGTAAATGTTCCTTTGCCCGCTGCGGATTTGCGAGGACGCACTGCGACTGTGTCTACTAGATCTGGGGATTCGCCATTCTTCTTGAGCAGCTCTAGCAAAGCCGGATAGTATTTAGTGAACGACACCGCAAGTCTTGCATTAGGATCATAATCCATGACCGTAACTCACTGGCACTCCCGGGAATTCCTCCGAGTCGAACATTCCGTTTCGCCGTAATGCCGCTGCATCGTCGCCAGCGGCGGCGGCTGAACGGTGA
>Ga0315899_10003387_pt1 | contig 17371 bp, 11 predicted proteins | sample LakEriMetagenome_2_FD_203518 | JGI IMG/M metagenome (GOLD analysis project Ga0315899, IMG submission 203518) | Freshwater fungal communities from buoy surface, Lake Erie, Ohio, United States - Buoy 4 MA112 | ecosystem: Environmental > Aquatic > Freshwater > Lake | place: USA: Lake Erie, Ohio... | reverse complement strand
AAGATGGGCTCATTATGGATGCCAACGAACAGCTAGCAAGAATTTTTGGTTTCGAAGGATCGCAACAATTGGTAAATAGAAAGCTAATTGAATTAATAGCTGTAAGTGATATTCAGCGCATCATGGCAAGTGCGGAAATTTCAGCAATCAACAGAAACGAAATACGCACAACTGATTCGTTGGGAAAATCCATATTTCTAGAAATTACAGGTAGTTATTTGCAATACAAGGGAAGCCGCACGTTGGCGCTTGTATTCAATGATGTTAGTGCAAGAAAGCGAACCGAACAAGCATTGCAGCAAAGCCTGGTAAGCTTTCAGCGATTATTGGAAGATTCACCAAATGGTGTTGTGATTATAACAGACGGTCGTATTCAGTACCTAAATCAATCGGCATGTCGATTATTGTCTGTGGATGATGAAGATGACGTGTTTGGTGATCCATTCGAAAATTATGTGGATAGTAATTATCGAGCAGAAGTACTCCACGACTTACAACTCATTCGTGATGGTGGTGAGGTTTTGAATAAGGAAGTGCGAATGGTAACCACATCTTCTGAAACGATTGATGTGGAGCTAAAATCCACCCTTACAGTTTACGAGAATAAACCATCGATTCAAGTTACGCTCAATAACATTACGGATCGAAATAAACTCTTGCAAGAGCAGATTCGCGTGCGTTTTGTGGAAGAAATAAACGCAGCATTAAAGGCAGAAATTGATGAGCATCGAGCCACACAAATCAAGTTGGAAAAGCAACAGCGTCAAACGTTGGAGCAAACAGCCAAGATGGAGTCAATTTTCAATAGTACTGAAAATCTCATGATGTGGACATTGAATTACAACTATGAGATGACAGCAATGAACGCGAATTTCATGAAAAACATGAAGCTAACGTTTGGTGAAGAAGTGAAAGAGATGGATAATATGATGGCTATTCTGCAGCGCCATGTAGATCACAACTTTTACCAAGGCCAGTTGCAAGCGTTTACCAATGGTTTCAAGGGTAGACCTCAACAGTTTGAGTTGCCTCTTCGCAACGAGAACAACGAGACGGTTTGGTGGCAGTGTTTTTTGAATCCGGTATACTTGCACGGCAAGCTGGAAGAACTTTCGTGTTTGGTTTACGACAATACGGACAGAAAGGAGATTGATCGTAAGATTCGTGACTCATTGAAGGAGAAGGAGGTGTTGTTGCAAGAGGTTCACCACCGAGTAAAAAACAACTTACAGGTAATCTCGAGCATTCTCAATTTGCAAACCTCATATGTAAGCGACCCACATACGCTCGAGATTTTACGCGAAAGCCAGCAACGCATTAAGAGTATGTCGTTCATCCATGAAACAATTTATCGCACTGCTGATTTTAGCAGGCTTGAGTTCATGGATTATATCAAAACGATTGCGTCCAATTTGATTCAGAGTTACCGCACAGCCAGCACAGCAATTGAGTTTGTTCCGGAGATGGAATCGGTGGGATTGAATTTAGATCAGGCAATTCCTTGCGGATTGATCATCAACGAGCTGGTAAGTAACGCGTTGAAGTATGCGTTTAAGGGACGAAAAAAGGGTCGACTGGGTATCGTGCTTCGTGAAGAAAACAACGAGGTAATATTGGTGGTCAAGGACGATGGAGTTGGTTTACCAAAGGATTTTGCATTTGAAAAAAACAACTCGCTGGGTATTCAGTTGGTTTATGCCTTATTGGATCAAATTGATGCCACAATGAAAGTGGATCAGTCGAATGGAACGGAATTTTTCATTCGTTTTCATCGTAAATAGTAGCAGTCACCTTATCTTGCCTCGGTAAATCTCTAAAATTACCTGTTATGGCAGTCAATATTCTAGTAGTAGAGGACGAAAGCATTGTGCGCAAGGATATCGAGCGCAGCCTTGAAAAACTTGGTTATCATGTAGTAGCGCAAGCAGACAACGGAGAAAGGGCTATCGAGCTGGCACGCGCTACAAAGCCGGATGTCGCATTGATGGACATTCAAATTAAGGGCAACATGACGGGTATAGACACCGCTGAGGCTATCAAACAGGAAATGGATATACCGGTAATTTATCTTACCGCCTTCGCCGACGAGCCTACTCTCAACAAAGCAAAGATTACCGAGCCACACGGCTACATTTTGAAGCCGTTCAAAGAGATTGATCTTCACACGACCATCGAAATGGCAATCCACAAGCATGGTAAGGAGAAGGAGGTTCGTGTCGAAAATGAGTTGCTGCGCTCGCTGACCAGCTTTAAATCAAATGCAAACTATCTTTTCATCAAGCATCAGTCGAAGCTGGTGAAAGTGAATACTGCGGATATTTATTACGTGGAAGCGCTGAAGGATTACATGCAAATTGTAACCTCAGAAATGAAGTTTACCATTCACGCTACCATGAAGGATATTGAGCGAAAACTTCCGAAAACCGTATTTCAGCGCTTGCACCGATCGTATATCGTGAATATGGATAAGATCGCTGCCATATCGGGCGGAGATGTAATTCTTGCCGATATCAACAAGGAGATTCCTGTAGGCGGAAACTACCGCGAGGAGTTTGGCGAGCGCATTAACATTCTCTAATTATCGCATTAGCAGTACGCTTCCTTTTTTGACGAACAAATCAGAACGACCGCGCACAATCATGTCGACCGACCAATTGTATGCGCCGTCCTGAGCAGGTTCGCCTTTAAAGGTTCCGTCCCAACCCTCACCCGGTATGGTCGAGGTGAAAACCTCGTTGCCCCAACGATTGAATACACGGAACGCATAGTATGTGATATTTGACCCGGTAACTACGGGATAAAATGTTTCATTGTAGTTGTTTTGATCGGGGGTGAATGCAGTCGGAATATAAAATTGCAGGCCGTTGTATGCCTCGATGGTTTCACTGTGATATGCGTTACAACCAAACACGTTCGATACTACTTGTGTGATTTCGTATTCGCCGTCGGCGGCATACACGTGCTGATTCGCGCCATCGGTTGTGCCGTCGCCCCAGCTGTAGTTTATCTCAACAACATCCGCGCTGGTTGCCGGCGAAACAACAACAGATGGGTTGTCCGTCAACTGATCAATGTTCCACGTAAAACCAGCTGTAGGACCAGGATAAACAACGATAGGCTGATCGAGTGTGGCGCGCGCAACACAACCGTGTGTGCTGGTCACCTCAACGTCGAGAACATAAGCTCCCAACTCATCGAGCGAGAATTGACCTGGATTTCCTTCAGAAACAACCTCTCCATCGATGGTCCAAAGCAAGCCGGCAATGTCAGAAGGCCCACCTACAGCGACATTCGCAAGTACACCGGCCTGTTGGTTTACACAGTAAGTAAACTCATCAACGGGCAAGGAAACTTCAGGAATAGCATATACCCAAACACTATCGACAACCTCACTTCTACAACCAAAGTTGCTTACCGCACCGAATGTATAACTGTAGTTTGCTGCTTCGTTGAACTCATAGCTGGCTGCTGCTCCCACCATCGGATACGGCACGCCTTCTATGCTCCATTCGGTCAATGAAATACCGCCGGATGGTATGCTCGCTGTGCTTTCGAAGTGGGTAGCTTCTCCCAAACAGTGACTATCGGCATGCGCTGTTAGTATCGGGGCATATCGCACCACCACACTACGCTCTGCGTGATCCAAGCATCCGTGTTGTGTTACAACTTGAAGGGTTAGGTTGGTAACACCCGCGTTGTTGAACACAATCAGCGTATCACCGGATGATTGAAGCGCCACGTCGTCGTAACTCCAATTCCAGAATGCAATGCTGTCATTTCCAAAGGTGCTTATATCATTGATAACCGTAGTGTCTTTTTCGCACGCTACAGAGCTCTCGAAAGCAGCATTTGGTATATCAAACACCATAAAGGTTGTGTCAATTCTCGCAACACATCCTTCGTTGCTTTCAAGTGTAAATACGGCAGAGTGCTCTCCACCATAAGTAAAACTGAGGTTACTAACGCTGTTGCCCACACCGGAGTAGAGCGAATCTACAGCCCAGAGAATGGTGTGTATGGTTGATCCGGAAACAGTGGCCGCTGCGTTAACATGCACCTCTTCGTTTGCACAAACATCGTGGCTATCGATTACGCCCCTGGGTGTTGCGTGTACCATATACTGCGCTGAGGAGTGGTTGTAGCAACCGAAGTTGTCATAAACATGAAGAGTTACATTGGAGGCTGAACCTGTGTAGGTGAACGGAAAATCCTGGGCCTCTATGCCATCTACTGTGAAGTGTGTATTAGTAGCACCATCAAGCAACATGCTGCTGTCGGCCTCACAAAAAGACCTGTCGACTAGTGTTTCAACGTAGGGCAGGGCAATAATATAGATACTGTCGATGGCGGTGTTGGAACAACCATTTGGTCCCATGTATGAATAGCGCGTTAATACGTATTCACCGGAATACAATTCGGTATTTAGCGCGTTTACCCCAACTCCATCGATGGTATAAAACCCTGTTTCGCCTTCAGGAAAACCACCCATCAACATCAACGCTCCGGTGTTGGCGCACACGGAATCAACAAGCGCCAATGCTACAGAAGGAAGCGGTAGTATTTCAACCTCTATCGTTTGCTGATGTACACAATCAGAATAGTGCGCTGTCAACTCAAACGAGAAGGAAGTATCTGCTTCCACAAGGAGTTGTCCTGATTGCGCACCCTGCGAAACCCAAGGGTGAGTCCATTGAAGGTTCTCGGTGTTTAGAACCGTTACAATTCCTTGCTCTCCGGAACATAGATGTTCGGGCAATAAAGCGACAGCAGCATAATTCTCGACCACAATGGTATCGGTGCAGTGTATGTAAACATCGCAGCCATTGGGGTCGGTCATCATGATGGATGGACAATACTCGCCGGGCTCTGTATAAGCGTGAGAGCTTGTGGTTCCGCCAAATGGGTCACCGTTTCCATCATTGAAGTCCCAGAAATAATCAAAGAGTTGATCGTTCGGGTTGAATGCTTGAAAGCTAACTCCGAAAGGCGCACAGTTAGCTGTGTCCAACACTTGCGTGAAGGGCCCAACGCTGGAAGAATAATTCAGAATGTCTTCAATGATGAGTGTATCAGCACAACCATTGTTTGCGCCAATTACAAGGCTCACATCATAAACTCCGATGGGATATGTGTGAAGCACTGTATCGCCAATTCCGGTTTGATTATCTCCAAAATCCCACCAAGTGTAATCACCCCCTTCTGTGGAGGTGTTTTCCAGGTTGACAGCAAAAAGACAAGTATTCAATACGGTGGTAAATTCTGCTGTGGCCACAGGGCTGTATACATCAATTGTATTTGGGTCGCACCATTGTGTAGAACAACCGGCGCTGTTGGTAGCAGTTAAACACACGGCATATGCTCCGTTCATCGCGTAGGCATGCACAAGGCTATCGCTGCCGTTTGATGTTGAATTGTCGCCAAAGTTCCAATGGTAGGTGGTGTTTGGTGGCGCGAGTGATGTGTTGGAAAAGAACACGTCTTCACCACGGCACACGGGCGGCGCATTCCAAGAGAACGAAGGCACCGCGGGCAATACAGCCTCGAATACGATGTCTCTTGAAGAGGAACAACCATTCGAGTCAGTCACAATCAAATGTGCGCCGATGCCATTTGTATAGTTGAATGGAGCGCTGAAATAATGCGTTGCACTTTGTTCGGTGGACGCAGATCCATCAGTGAAGGTCCACAACCATGAAATCGCTCTATTGTTGGTAGATTCAACATGTACAGACACACGACCGCTGTCGCATGCGTTCACAACGTTGGATGTTAGATCTGAGAAGTCGCCACCGGGCCATACTTCGATAGCATCGGTGTAGGTAGTTTCTGCTTCGCAACCGAATTCGTCAATTACAGCAACATGAACATCGTAAATACCACCATCTTCAAATAGCAATGAAGGCCACTCAAATGAAGTAGGATCGTCGGAAGTATTGGAGGTTGATTGTCCGTTGTGTTCGTGTTCAATGCTCCATGCCGCAGCGAAAGGGTTGTCGTTTCGCTGCACAGTAATGCGATCACCGTTTTCAATAGTGATTTCCCAGAAGTCATGATTTGCTTGAGTCGATATACCAACCGATAGAGGTGCACAGCCCATGGGGGGCGTAAGTTCTATCGCTGTTGAAGGTAGGCCAACCGCTACTTGAAGTGTTTTTGTATCGAAGCAGATTGATCCTTCTTTGAAGGCTGAAAGTACCACCGAGTATTGACCGGGCTCGCTGTAGGTGTGTACCGGATTGGATTCGTTCACAACCAACGAACTGCCATCACCAAAATCCCATACCAGTGAATCGCCCTCAATCGAAAGATCTTCAAAGGAAACAGTGTAATCAGTGCAAGACACTTCGTAATCGAACAGTGCGAGTGGTGGCACTACGTGAATGTAATCGGTTAGGGTTATCGCGCTGTTGCATGCGCCATTGAATACTGTGAGCGTTACATCGAAGTATCCGGTGTCTTCATAAATATGCGTCACACAACTATCAACCGCAAGCATCTGTTCGGGAGAGCTGCCGTCGTGGAAGTCCCACGTGTAGATGTTGTCGGCATTGTATTCTGTGCAGAAAATGAACGACTCACCTGCACAGCTTTCTACCAGCGGAGCGGTGAATCCGGGAAGAACATTGTCTAGCACGGTAATAGGTCCATCGGTTGTATCAATCGCAATACAACCATCGGCCAACGTAACCGTAAGAGTCGCAAAAAACTCACCGGGTGTATCGAAAGCGTATTCCGGTGAAGCGCCTAGAGCATCTTCTACTCCATCGCCGTTGAAGTCCCACGAATAATCGATAATAGGTTCATCACTATCTACGGTGATGTTTGAAACAACAGCGGTCTCCCCAACGCAATACAAGCTTTCGTAGTCGAACAAGAGTTCAGGCGCTGCGATTACTACATAGTCAACCTTGTTTCTGGAGCGCTCGCAACCCGATGAGTGCACGCGTGTTAATCGAATATCATACACACCGAAATCAGTAAATGTGTAGGTAAGATTATGTGTGTTAGCCACCTCTTCGCCATTCACCAACCACGTGTATTGAAAAAGCGGGTTAAATACTTCGTTGTTCGTGAAAGTGGTAACTAATGGTGGCGAACATGCAGACAAATCGTTTCCCGTGAAATTGAATGATGGATTCGTTTGAACAAACAACGTATCCTGAACCGTAACGGAGCAAGCTGAACCGTAGTGCGCGGTCATGCTGATAATCTGCGTGCCGGCATAGGCGTAAGCAAAACTGCCGTTGTTGTTTGTTCCATCGATTACGCCATCTCCATTAAAATCCCATTGGGTGGATGTTGGAAGTGGCAGCGATTGGTTGGTGAACGCAACCGTCTGTCCAGCGCAAATAGTATCGTTTTCGAAACTGAATTGGGCAGAGGGTTCGTTCGAGATTTGAAGCGATTGACAAGAGGTGTCGCGACATCCAATTGTGTTTTCTACCGCAATGCATACCGCGTATTCGCCGGCAGTGCTGAATGTTAGTTGCTGAGTGGTGTCGGGATCATTCACCACCGCGTTGTCAAGCATCCAGCTATAGTTCACAACATCACTTGATAGATTGGCCGTGAACTCAACAGAGGTAGGCAAATAACATGAGTTTTGAGATCCGATGGTGAATGAGGCTTCCGGGTAGTTGGTAGTAACGTGGATGAGCTCTGGCGCAATGAATGAGGAGAAGCAGCCGTGTTCGTCTTCGATGGCAAGTACGGGCGTGAAAACACCCTCTTGCTCATAGCAATGCGAAGGATTTGCTTCGTTCGATGCCGTGCCATCGCCAAAATCCCAACTGCGCCAAACGATTGCACCCGATCCGGGAATGGACGAGTCGATTAGGCTTGTGCAGTGTGGCAAACATCCTTCTGGGTCGGTTGTTGAAATCGATGCCTGAGGCTTGGCGTAAATGGTGATGAAATTCTCGAAGAGTGAGGTAGTTCCATTGACAACGATGCTTACGGTGTATGCGCCCGGCTGGTTGAAAATAGCTACGTATGGATTGGCTATTGATTGTAAAGTAGATCCTGACGGTGTGGTGATGGCCCATTGAGCATTGGACACAGGGTTTCCGTTTAGGTCGTTAGCATGGATGATAATACCGTGTGGAGCACAACCAGAGGGTTCCTCACACTGCAGCAGAACTTCTTGTGCTTGACTGGAGAGTGAACACGCCAGCGACAGCAGAATAAGTTGGAAATATGTAAGAATGTGACTCGTCATGGTTTGAAACGGGGTGTCGTTTCCGACTCTTTATACCGAGGCTAGCGCGGAATGGTTACGCTATTGAATGCTTAACCCTAACTTTGTTGCCAATTCATTACTCGAATGACAAACCGGTACTTGCGCAAATTCATTAATTACGTTCTGAACGGACTGATAATTACCCTCCCGGTGTTTGGAACGGGCTACATCGTTTTTCAACTGTTTAGCTTCCTGGATAGCATCGTACCACGAATTCTCTATTCGGAAGACGAGATGCTCACCAAAGGAGACCACTTTTCCGGTTGGGGAATTCTAATGTTGGTGTTAGTGCTTTTTGTAATGGGTTGGTTCGGAAGCATGTTTATCAACGACCGCATCAAGGAGTTGTTTCAGAGGCTTCTAGATAAGATTCCGGGAGTAAACAACTTGTACAATGCCATATCCGATGTGTTGAGCGCTTTTGTAGGCAAGGAAAAGAAGTTCAACCAGCCCGTTTTAGTGAAGGTAAGTGACCAACTGGATATGGAAATGATTGGTTTTATAACCGATACGGATTTATCGGAATTGGGGAACATTCAAGGAAAAGTGGCGGTCTACTTTCCGATGAGCTACAGTTTCTCGGGCCACATGATGATTGTTCCTGTTAAAAACCTCACGCGTATCGATCGTAACTCGGTGGATATTCTGAAGTATACCATGAGCGGTGGAATTGTAGAATTGGATCCCGAAAATGAAGGGAAAATTCGCCACTAACCTACTGTTGCTTCATGTCATTGTTCTTGTGTGGGGACTCACAGGAATTCTAGGTCATGAAATCACACTGGAGCCCTTTTTACTCGTTTGGTGGAGGGTGTTTATTGCCATTTTCGCAATAGGAGTCATTGCATTTTTTTCCAAAACGTCGCTGCGAATTAGTAAATACGATGCGCTGCGTTTCGCCGGCGTAGGACTTCTAACCGCTGCGCATTGGGTATGTTTTTTCGCCAGCATCAAGTATTCTAAGATTTCGGTGGCGCTCGTGGTCTTGAGTACCTCCGCTTTTTTTGTTTCCGTAATCCATCCTGTACTGAAACGAGAGGCCCCCAGGCGTTATGAAATGTTGCTCGGTTTGATTGTGGTCGGCGGCCTGTTTTTAATCTTCAAGTTTGAGTCGGAATACGCCATTGGAATTGCGCTTTCCTTGTTGGCGGCGTTTTTGGCGGCGTTGTTTTCCACACTTAACTCACGACTGGTAGCAACACGGGAACCCACGCAAATCGCTTGGTGGGAGATGTTGTTTGCTTGGTTGGGCCTTACTGTTTTCTTGGGTTTAACTGACAACAACACGAATATGTTGGTGTTGCCCTCGGCACGCGACATGTGGTTGTTACTTGTTTTGGGGGTCTTGTGCACGGGCGTTGCGTTTGTGGTTAGCATTCGCGTAATGCGCGTATTAAGCCCTTTTACCTGCGCGTTGGCAATAAACATGGAGCCTGTTTATACCATCATAATCGCATTGCTTTTGTATGGTCGCGAAGAGTGGATGAGCCCGCAATTTTACCTCGGGGGTTTGGTAATAGTGTCGACTCTTTTTGTAGACACATGGCTAAAAAGCAGAGACCACGCAAAACGCGCCTGAAGAGCCCTCGGTTGTATCAGAGATACAAATGGTGCTTCTCGATATAGTCTAAAACAGCAGGATTGACTTTACCGGATACCGATTGTCCTTCTGCGATGCTGGATCGTATTTCAGTGGCAGATACGGGCAACAACTCCCCTTTTAACCGGTGTATGCGGTCATGGAAAGGCGTAAGGTTAGTCGGTAAATCTTGTGGCGTTTCAGAACGAGGATAGACGAGCAGCTCAACCACTGAAAGAATCGCGGTATAGTCTTTCCACAAAGGAAAGGAGGGTAAATTATCTTCTCCGATGATGAGGTAAAAACGGGTTTCCGGATGTTGTTGAAGCAGTGTTCTGAGCGTATGGATGGTGTACGACGGACGTGGAAGTTCCAGCTCAATTGTGTTTACTTCGATGGCGGCCTCTTGAGCACAAGCGAGTTGCGCCATGGCAACGCGGTGATGTTCGGATGCGAGTTGGTGGTTTTCTTTGAAAGGGTTTTGCGGACTTACTATCAACCAAATCTTGTCGAGTTTGCCCTGCAGGAGCGCTTGTTTGGCAAGTTGAATATGTCCCAAGTGGATTGGGTTGAATGAACCGAAATACAGGCCAATTCTCATGTCAGCGATTTAGAAATTCGCGCACACGTTGTTCGGCTTCAGCAAGGGCCTCGTCCAACACATCATTTACGATTACACAATCGAATCGTGGCTCGAAGCTCATTTCGTGGTTGGCTTTCGCAATGCGCTGTTCTATTTTTTCGGGAGTTTCTGTGCTTCGCTTGCGGAGGCGTTCTTCTAGCGCAGCTATGTTGGGTGCTTTTACAAAGACAGAAAGTGCTTTTTCACCCAGAATTTTTTTGAGGTTGAGTCCACCTACAACATCCAAGTCAAAGATCACATGGCCACCTTCTTCCCAAATGCGTTCAACTTCTGAGTAAAGCGTGCCGTAGTATTGATTGGTATAGACCTCCTCCCATTCAATGAACTTACCTTTTTTAGCTCGCTGCAGAAAATCTTCAGGGGAAATAAAGTAATAGTCCTTGCCGTCTACCTCGTAGTCTCGCTTTTCGCGGGTTGTAGCCGACACCGAAAAAAACAGCCTTAAGTCTGGCAACTGCATGAGATGGCGCACAATGGTGGTTTTGCCGGCACCACTGGGAGCAGAGAATATGATTGCTTTGCCTGTCGCCATTCGCGTTAATCGGGGTGCAAAGATATCGTTAGAGAACGTTGTTGATTTGCTCTTTGATTTTTTCGAGCTCGTCTTTCATGATTACAACAATGCGCTGCATATCGGCGTCATTTGCCTTGCTGCCAATCGTGTTTATCTCGCGCCCGATTTCCTGCGAAATGAACCCGAGTTTTTTTCCTTGTGAATCTCCTTTAAGTTCATCACTGAAGTGGGCACAATTCGTATCGAGGCGCTGATATTCTTCGCTGATATCGAGTCTTTCGAGGTAATAAACCAACTCTTGCTCAAATCGATTAGGATCAATTTTATCAATCGGAATAAGTTCCTCCAGGTTGTTCCTCAACTTTTCACGCACACGTTGATTACGCGCCGCAATGGGGTTATTTAGCGCTAAGCGATTCTCTAGAATGATCGCAATGCGATTGTGAAAATCAATCGATAGTTTTTCACCCTCCAGCTTTCGGTATGTATCAAACCTGTGATACGCTTCTTTGATAATTGAAAAGAGGGCTGCCCACTCTTCTTCGTCCAGTTCTGTCGACTCCGGTTTCAGCACATCCGGAATACGCATAATCGCGTTGATGTAGTCGCCACCTGTAATCTGTGCCTCATCGGCAAACGACTTTAGGTCTGCATAGTAGGCCATCATAAGGGGTTTGTTGATGGCCATGCGCTTTTCAGCCTCTAGGCTTTCGTAATAGACCAGCAAATCGGCTTTGCCGCGTTGAACGTTCTCGCTGAGCCACGAACGAAGCTCCAGTTCTTTTTCCCGATATACACTGGGTATTCGCATATTCAGGTCGAGTTGCTTGCTGTTGAGAGAGCGTAACTCAACCGTGAATTTTTTGTTTCCTACGGTGCCTTCGGCTTTTCCGAAGCCGGTCATGGATCGAAGCATGGTGTTGTGTTTTAAAGGGGCATGTTGCTGTGCTTCTTTCGAGGCATGGTATCAACCTTGTTTTCGAGCATACGAAATGCACGAATCAGTTTTTCTCGTGTTTGTGAAGGAAGGATAACCTCATCAACGTAACCGCGTTGTGCTGCGCTGTATGGGTTTGCAAATAACTCTGCGTACTCCGCTTCTTTTTCCTTCCACTTTTGGTCTGGGTTGGAGGCTTCGGAGATTTCTTTTTTGAAGATAATCTCAGCGGCTCCTTTCGCCCCCATCACGGCAATTTCTGCAGTAGGCCAGGCGTAATTCATATCAGCGCCGATGTGCTTTGAATTCATCACATCATAGGCACCGCCGTATGCTTTTCGGGTAATTACGGTTACTCGTGGGACCGTTGCCTCGCTGAATGCGTAGAGCAATTTCGCTCCATTCGAAATGATGCCGTTCCACTCCTGATCGGTGCCGGGCAGGAAGCCGGGTACATCTTCGAATACAAGAAGGGGAATATTGAAGGAGTCGCAAAAACGAACGAAGCGAGCGCCTTTGGTCGAAGATTTAATATCGAGTACACCCGCCAAAAAAGCAGGTTGATTAGCAACTACACCCACACTTTTGCCACCAATGCGCGCAAATCCCACGATGATGTTTTCTGCGTAATCCTTGTGCACTTCCATCCATGATCCCGCGTCGATTACCTCATCGATTACCTCGTGCATATCATAAGGCTGATTGGGGTTGTCAGGAATAATGGAGTTCAGTTTAGGTCGAGCTTCATTAGCAGAATCATAGGCTGCAGCGGGCGCCTGCTCTTCGCAGTTTTGTGGCATGTACTGAAGCACTTCGCGAATCATGCGCAAGCACGCCACATCGTTTTCGGCTGTAAAATGAGTTACACCGCTTTTAGTGGCGTGTGTGTTGGCACCACCAAGCTCTTCGCTGGTAACCTCTTCGTGTGTTACGGTTTTCACAACATTGGGTCCGGTCACAAACATGTAGCTTGTGTTCTCTACCATGAAAATGAAATCCGTTAGTGCCGGTGAATACACCGCGCCGCCCGCACACGGACCCATGATGGCGCTTATTTGCGGCACCACACCACTTGCTCGGGTGTTTCGATAAAAGATATCGGCATATGCACCAAGTGACACCACACCCTCTTGAATGCGCGCACCACCGCTGTCATTCAAGCCAATCACGGGAGCTCCGTTTTGCATGGCTAAATCCATGATGCGACAAATCTTTTCGGCATGAGCTTCTGCAAGCGATCCCCCCATTACTGTAAAGTCTTGGGAAAACACATAGACCAAGCGGCCGTGAATAGTTCCGTATCCGGTTACCACCCCATCGCCAAGGTATACTTCCTTGTCCAAACCAAAGTTGGTTGACCGGTGAGTAACGAGCATTCCCAATTCCTCGAATGAGTTTTCATCCAGCAGAAAATGGATGCGTTCACGCGCGGTGAGCTTGCCTTTTTTGTGTTGTGATTCAATGCGTTTTTCGCCACCACCCAATTGTGCGGCGGCAATTTTTTCGGACAGAATGTGATGTTTGTCGGACATGGTTGCTATATGTGCGCGCAAATGTAGGGCTGCACAGCGAATATCAACCTTCGCGGTTAACGTGCACCGGGAATGGCGCTCAGCAACTTTCGTGTGTATTCCGATTGAGGATTGTTGAATACACGGTCGGCGTCGCCCATTTCCTCAATCTTCCCTTTGTTCATGACCAATATTCGATCACTCATGTAGTGCACAACGCGCAAGTCGTGCGAGATGAATAGGTAGGTTAATCCGAACTCGGATTTTAAGTCGTTCAACAGATTCAACACTTGTGCTTGCACAGAAACATCCAACGCTGAAACGCTTTCATCGCAGATGATGAAAGAGGGCTTGCATGCTAAAGCCCGCGCTATGACGATTCGCTGACGCTGTCCTCCACTGAACTCATGCGGGTATCGACTCAAGTGCTCACCGGCCAATCCAACCTTTTCCAACAGTTGAACCGCCATGGCTCGTCGGTCGGATTCTGAATTTCCTATACCATGCACCTGCATCGGTTCCGTAAGCGCAGTGCCAACTGTATGTTTTGGGTTTAAAGCGCTGTATGGGTCTTGAAAAATAATTTGTATCTCGTTGCGAACACTTCTGAGCTCCGCTTCACTCGCTTGTGTAATGTCGATGTTTTTTTTCGACGCCAAGTGATATGCAATGGATCCGCTGGTGGCGGGTATGAGCCCAAGTAGCATCCTACTAAGGGTTGTTTTTCCGCAACCGCTTTCTCCTACAAGCCCCAGTGTCTCCCCTTTCCGAATATCAAATGAAACATGTTCAACAGCGGTAACGGCGCTTGTTTTTTTACTGAACAGACCGGTCGATGCATAGGATTTTGTAAGACCACCGACAGATAGAAAAACGTCATCGGAAATGGGCTTGTCGTTGCGTGTTTGTTGAATGGGCTCGTTGTTCAATTCGAAGTCATTCACCGTTAGCAAGCGAAGGTGTTTTTGCTCAGCGTTGGGCCTGCATCGCAACAGGCCTTTGGTGTATTCGTGCTTCGGATTGGTGAGAACGTTGGTTGCGCTGCCATATTCAACCACAACGCCCTTTTTCATTACGAGGATTTCGTCAGCAATTTCCTCTACAACCCCCAGGTCGTGAGTTATGAAAATCATTCCCATGTTTCTGCTTTGCTGGAGCGTTCGAAGAAGGGTAAGAACTTCCTTTTGAACTGTAACATCGAGCGCTGTGGTGGGCTCGTCGGCTATCAGCAGTTTTGGCTCGCAAGCAATCGCCATTGCAATCATGACGCGTTGCCTTTGCCCGCCGCTTAACTGATGCGGGTATTGGTCGAGCATCGATTCTGCGCGCGGCAGCTTCACTTCTTCGAAGAGGGAATGTGTTTTTTGCCTTGCTTTTTCACGTGAAAACCCCATGTGCTTAATCAACACCTCGGCCACTTGTTCTCCGCACGTCAGCACCGGATTGAGCGAGGTCATCGGTTCTTGAAAGATCATGGCAATGCGTTTACCACGGAGTTGCTCGAGCAAGGAATCATTTGGCAACACGTTGTTTTCTGCACCAATCCCTTCCAAAATGGATGCATCAAATAAAAATCTTCCCGATGAAAAAACTGTTTTTTCAGGATGGAGCAACTTCATGATGCTGAGAGAAGACACAGACTTACCACTACCCGACTCACCCACGATGGCCAGCGTTTTTCCGGCATATACCCAAAACGAACTGTCGTTCACTGCGGGGCGGATTTCCGATCCCTGGCGGAATCCAATACTCAAATGATCGACGTGTAGAAGGAAATCGTTCTTCATGGATTGGTTTCGTTGAAAACCAACCGAAGGTGCTGTCGACCGTTTCGTGCAGGCTCACGCGTGAGTGAAACCATCACATACAAGCCTTGAACTGTGAGACCTCTCCACTCTTTGTGATTTGAGAAGTCTCTGCATATGCCGTAACGCTGGTTGTAATAATCTAAGAACTCATTGTACAGATGATTTTCCAACGTTTCACCTTGAGGAAAAACATCCAGATTGATATGATTGAGGCCGTCTTGGTTGAAGCTATACGAGATTTCGTACCACGTGGAATCTGTTTCTCCCGAATCGAAACGATAAATGAGTTCGTCGGGCATGCTGTACACGGAGCTTGCTTCCTCTTCTCGCTTAATGGAACTGGGTTTGTCGCCAAGACGAATACCGCGAAAATCACCTCCCTTAGAAGTTTGCAGAATGCTTGCCGCGTTGATGGGAACGGTTGATTGTTGGCAGCTTACCAACAGCCAGCTTGCTAAGACCACTAAAGACCATGTCTTCACTCCCATGCATCAAATATGGGCTATTCAAGTCCTGCTTCCGGGGCGATACTTGAATGAAATCAGCACCAATTTGTTGATAGAGGCAATAATTCGAATTCTCCGGCGGTTTGTCTTTATGAACCAAACCCACATAGACATGAATACTAAAATCGTTGTAGCGTGTGCATCCCTCTCTGTATTGTGTTGTTTGTATTTCGTGCGTCTTTCGAATGCTGCAGAATCAGCGTTTGATACGAGTGTTGAGCCCACCACGGTGTTAAACACGGCCGGTTCTGAATCGGAACCCGACACTTCAATGCTTGTTCCCCCTTCCAATGCGGGTCTGCGCATTCGCTCAACACGAAGTGAACTCACTATCCGCAGCAATCGCAATGAAACAGTAACATGCAAGGATGGTACAGTACTGTTTTTTCCGGCGGAGTCGTTTGTAACCTCCACAGGAAAGGCAGTCACAGGAAAAGTGAGGCTCGTTGTGGATGAATGTTACGGGTTGGACGATATGGTGGCTGAAAAACTGAGCACTACATCGGGCGATAAACGCCTGGAAACAGCCGGAATGATACGAGTGAAAGCTTACTCGAACAACCGCGAAGTTGTTTTACGTGAGGGTGGACGATACAACATCCATTTCCCGGTGAAAGGAGAATTCAAAGATGATTTCAAATTGTTTTATGGTTCTCGCAACAGTCAAGGCATCATGGATTGGAGATTGGAAGAGGCGGCTACTCCTGTTGACGAAAGCACACCTGTTTCCTCCACCATCATAAACGATTGTTTCATTCAGATTTCAGCCAGTCAGTTTAGATGCTGCACACGCATTCAGGAAATGGATTACTTCAATTGGCCTCTGTCGAATGGCCAAAACCTGAATCAATGGTTTGTTTCCAATTTCAATCCCGATCCGGAGATGCTCGATGATTTTTGTGCCGGCAGATTGTATTCGCAACTTACATTTCATTTGAATGAAGACGGAACATTCCGCGATTACTATGTTTCCCACAGTTCGCGAGAGGATTATGATCGTGTGCTGGCAGAAGTTCTTTCTTCCATGCCACCGATGGCAATGAATCAGTTTATGCCGGTTTACAATAACGACCACGCGTGCATCCTATCGTTCGGACGACAGCAAGGAAGAAATGCCGGAAAGTTTTTGGATCGTTTTGTAAAGCGATACGATTATGCGGATGCCGACAAAAAACTAACAGGCGTAAAGACCGAGGATCTTGAGTATTATGTTTTTTCCAGCACCGAGTTAGGGTGGATTAACTGCGACCGTTTTTTGAACAACGAGGCTCCTTTGTGCGATGTGTTTGTTGATGCTAAAGGCTATACAGGTGCTAGTGTATCGATGGTTTTTGACAGCGACCGCAGTATAGTGGCCGGCACCAAGAACGGAAGTGTATTTGAGTTTAGACGCGTTCCCGCAAACAGAAAGGTTCGTTTACTGGCTCTCGATAATACGGGCGGAAATCCGCGTATGCGCGTGGAGTCTATAAACACCTCATGCGAAAAGCATAGTTTGCGGTCTCCTGAACCGATTACGCTGGCTGATTTGGATAGGGCATTGTGTTGGAATTAATGATGCCTTCTATAGCGCCTGTTGCTCGTTGAGCATCTATCTTTGCGCCCAAAATTTGAACACATGCAAATCGATCACG
>Ga0315899_10003384_pt1 | contig 17382 bp, 16 predicted proteins | sample LakEriMetagenome_2_FD_203518 | JGI IMG/M metagenome (GOLD analysis project Ga0315899, IMG submission 203518) | Freshwater fungal communities from buoy surface, Lake Erie, Ohio, United States - Buoy 4 MA112 | ecosystem: Environmental > Aquatic > Freshwater > Lake | place: USA: Lake Erie, Ohio... | reverse complement strand
CACCACTAGCGATCTCGACTCAAACGTGGTCGCTGCCTCCCCGGCGACACGACCGGTGGATGCATTCATGGTGACACCACCGGGCAACGACTCGCTGACCTCAGTGGTGATCCGGAAGGAGAGTGGCGACATCAGCCCCGAAGTGGTGAACGTGATGTCGACCGGATGCCCCTTGACCATCGACACCGTCGAAGGTGTTGCCGTCACACTGGGCGCACCGGTCTCGAATTCAAATGCACCCACATCGCATGTCGCACCGGAACGGGATTCCCCACGTTGATCGGATGCCAAGCAGTTCGCCTGGTCAACTGCGTCGATGGCGACACTGTTTGCACCGATGGAGACCGCCGGCGTTTCTCCACCCCACATGGCAAAGAAGCCCAATCTCAGCGAAGCGTACGTGACGGCCGACTCTCCATTCGCAAGGCAGGAGGGGTCGGTGGAGACATTGTTGACGAGCGGAGTGCTTTGCCCGCAAGGCTCTGTAGGCACCCGGACGGTCGGCGAATAGGCCACGAGACTCCGTGCCATCCCAACCGACCACACCGTGTCGCCGCCTTCTCCAACAGCGGAGAAGTTGTCGAGGAAAGTTGAACTCGAGGCCGTGATGTTGGAGAACGATCCGCCGATTGCTCCGCCCTGTCGTCCGGCATTGTTTGAGACGAATGTGCTGTTTCGAATGATGTTGGCAGTGCCATTCATGCCCACCACCACGATGGCGCCACCGTCGAAGGCTTTGTTGTCGAAGAATGCACTACCCGTCACCGTAAGAGAGCCCGAGTTGGCGAGACCTTCCTGCCCCACCATGCCGATCGCCCCACCCTTTGCTTCACTCACTGCGCGGTTGTGAGAGAAGTGTGAGTTCGAGACGGTCACGTGCGAGTTCGGGTGCGGATTGAGCGCTGCACCGAAGTTTCCGTCGTTGGAGATCCTGCCCTTGCGAAACCACAACCGACTGATCGTCACCGTGGATGCTGCAGACGTACCGACGCTCATGATGCGATTCGCGTTTCCGCCATCGAGGACGGGAAGCGTCGAACCCGAACCAGTCAAAATGATGTTCTTGTCCACCGTGATAGTCGAACCGACTGCGTACTCACCGCTGCAAATGATCACTTCGTCGCCTGCCGTCGACGCGTCGATCGCCCCTTGGATGGATGCGTGCGTCGCTCCGACGTAGTTGGGGCTCGCGCAACTGGTGCCGTTGCCCACCGTTCCAGAAGCGGCGACCCAGCGAACAGTCGAAGCATGCGCCGGCGTGGGCGCCGCCACACCAGCGAGACAGGAGGCAGCCAGCAGAGCGCCGAGGAGGGCGGCGAGGGTCGGTCGCCGAGTGGAACCATTGGTGCGAATCATGTTGCGTCGAGCCTTTTCCCCTGGGTTGAGTACTTGATAGTTACTTTTAGTATCTGGCAGTTACTTAGAGTAACTAGCGACTACTCATCAAGCAAGCCACGGCGACATCTGTTGACAAATGGGGCTCTGCTGGCCTCACGGTGAGACCACTCGGAGGCTCCGCCCATAACCTGCGCGGATGCGCGTAGGTATCACCGGAGCATCCGGGCTCATCGGAACAGCACTCGTCTCCCATCTCAAGGGCAACGGCCACGACACCGTCTCTTTTGTCCGTCGGACCGCAACATCGTCGTCGGAGATTTCCTGGGATCCGGCAAACGCCAAGGCTCTCGAGGGCCTTGACGCCATTGTCCATCTCGCGGGTGCTGGCATTGGCGACAAGCGGTGGAGTGCTGCCTACAAGCAGGAAATTCTCGAAAGCCGCACCAAGAGCACGTCGCTGCTCGCAACACGCATGGCAACACTCGACAAGAAGCCGAGTGTCTTCCTCTCCGGCTCGGCAATCGGCATCTACGGCGCACGCGGCGACGAAGAGTTGAACGAGTCGTCAAGCCATGGTTCGAGTTTCCTCGCCACTGTGTGCGAAGAATGGGAATCGGCCACGCACGAAGCACAATCCGCCGGCGTTCGCACGGTGCATCTGCGCACAGGCATCGTGCTCAGCTCGAAGGGCGGCGCACTGAAGAAGCAGCTGCCACTTTTCAAACTGGGCCTCGGTGGCCGCTTCGGAAAAGGCAGCCAGTGGCAGAGCTGGATCTCCATCACCGACGAAGTTCGGGCAATCTCGCATCTCCTCACGAGTTCGTTGTCCGGTCCGGTGAATCTCACCGCTCCAACTCCGGTCACCAACACCGACTTCACACGCATCCTGGCGGCTGTGGTCAAACGACCCGCTCTGCTTCCCATCCCCGGTTTCGGACCAAAGTTGTTGTTGGGATCAGAACTCGCCGATGCCCTGTTGTTCACAGGACAGCGTGTGGTCCCCACTGCCCTCACGACCGACGGCTACGTGTTCACACATTCGACACTCGACGTGGCACTGCGCGACCTTCTCGGCAAGTGAGAATGTCGGAGTGAACGAAGCGGCAACGTACGACGCAATCATCGTCGGAGCAGGCTTGGCAGGTCTGCAGTGTGCGCGTCACCTGCAACGCGCCGGACGCAGCGTGTTGGTACTCGAAGCCTCCGACGGTGTGGGCGGTCGCGTACGCACTGACATGGTCGACGGATTCCGCCTCGACCGAGGTTTTCAGGTGTTGCTCACCGCATATCCCGAACTCGCCACCGAAGTCGACCTGGTCAAGTTGAACATGCGCTACTTCCATCCGGGAGCCTTGGTGCGGGGCGACGACAAAGACCACGTCGTCAGCGATCCGCTGCGCGACCCCGCACATTTCATTCCCACCGCCATTGCACCCATCGGCAACGTTTTCGACAAGGCGCGCATCGGCCTGTTGAGTTGGCGCGTGCAGCGCTCGACCCCGCGCTCGATTCTGCAGAACGAAGATCTCTCCACAGTCGACGCACTGCGCGAACAGGGTTTCTCCACCAAGATGATCGACCGTTTCTTCAAGCCCCTCGTTGGCGGTATCCAACTCGACCCGAATCTCGAAACGTCGCGCCGCATGTTCGACATCATCTTCCGTTCGCTTTCCAACGGCGAGGCCGGCGTACCCGAGATGGGCATGGGTTCGCTTTCCGAACAGATCGCTTCGCATCTTCCGGCCGAATCGATCCGATTGAACACCACAGTTGCACGGGTCACTCCCACCACCGTCACCACAAGCGCCGGCGAAACGCTCACCGCACGTTGCATCATCGTGGCCACCGAGGGCCCCGCCGCGGCCGCCCTCACCGGATTGCCCGCCGTGACTTCACGTTCGGTGAGTTGCGTCTATTTCGCCGCACCCACCGCGCCGACACCTCACAAGTTGGTGGTCCTCGACGGCACCGGAAGCGGGCCGGTGCTCAACCTTGCAGTGATGAGCAACGTGTCCCCGGCCTACGCCCCGCCCAGACAGCATTTGATTGCTGCCGCTTGCCCCGCAGTCACCGAACAACAGCGACCAACACTGCTCGACGACGCGAAAGCGCAGTTGCGCTGGTGGTGGGGCCCGCAAGTCGACTCTTGGTCGCATCTCAAGACCTACAACATCGCACACGGCCAACCCGGCCAGAACCCGCCGTTTCCGCCGAAGAAGTCGGTGTCGCTCGGAGAGGGCCTCTTCGTCTGCGGCGACCACCGCGACACCGGCTCGATTCAGGGAGCCATGTACTCGGGTAGACGTTGCGCCGTGGCTGTGCTCGAATACCTCTCATGACTGCACCCGGAGAATTCGTCGAGAGCACCCTCGACATCAAGAACGAAGTTGCCCGCGTCTCGAAGATCATCTCTGCGTCGCCCGAGGCGATCTTCGAACTCTTGGCCAACCCCGCCAGCCACGCCCTCATCGATGGCTCGGGCAGCGTGAAAGCATCGCAGTCGACAAGTCCGCAACGTTTGGCGCTGGGCTCGAAGTTCGGCATGAGCATGAAGATCGGCGTGCCCTACAAGATCACCAACGAAGTGGTGGAGTTCGAAGAGAACCAACGCATCGCATGGCGTCACTTCGGCGGGCACATCTGGCGCTACGTTCTCGAGCCCGTCCCCGGCCAGAGCAACGCCACAAAGGTGACCGAAGAGTTCGACTGGAAGTCCAACAAGTCGAAGTTGATGCTGAAGGTGATGAACGCCTTCAAGAACAACCACCGCAACATCGAAAAGACGCTTGATCGCATGCAGGAACACTTCGCCGCAGCGCAATAGTCTGACCGAGTGCAATCGGTTCTGCTTCCCAAGGGCTTCTGCGCCCACGTCACCAACGTCGGCGTCAAAGACGCCAGCGACGACTTCACGCTGATTGTCGCCGACACCGTGTGCGCCGCCGCTGGCGTGTTCACCCAGAGTCGGTTTGCCGGACCCAGCGTCACCGTGAGTCGCCGCCATCTCACCAACAACTCTGCGCGCGCGATCGTGGTGATCTCGAAGAACGCCAACGTCGCCAACGGGCCACAAGGACTGGCCGATGCCAATGAAGTGGTGGCCGGTGTCGCCACAGCGATCGGCTGTGCGCCAACCGACGTACTCATCGCATCCACAGGGGTGATCGGCAGGCCCTACCCGATGGAGCGCATTCGTGCAGGACTCGCGGGCATTCCTGCCGCACCAACCGCAACCGATGCAGTGCGCGTGGCGCAGGGAATCATGACAACCGACACCGTGCACAAGGTTGCCGAAGCCACCATTGCCGGATCCACTGCGCGCGTTGTGGGCGTCGCCAAGGGGGTCGGCATGATCGAACCGGACATGGCCACCCTCATCACCCTCATGTTCACCGACGCGCACATCGACGAAGTCACGCTCGATACGGTGTTCCGCCGCGTCATCGACAAGACCTTCAACTGTGTCTCTGTCGACACCGACACCTCCACCAGCGACACCGCCGTCATCCTGGCCAGTGGTGCTGCGGGTGCCGTCGATCTCGGTGCATTCGAGGACGCACTCCACCAAGTTGCGTTGTCACTTACCAAGCAGGTTGCCCGCGACGGCGAGGGCGCCGAGACCCTGATCGAGGTGAGAGTCGACAAGGCCCGCGACCCCGAACAGGCAAAGCGCGTGGCCAAGTCGATCGTCAACTCACCTCTCGTCAAGACCGCCGTCCACGGTGCAGACCCCAACTGGGGACGGGTCGCCATGGCGGTGGGCAAGTGCAACGACAGCGACATCGACCAGGAGAAGGTCGTGATTCGATTCGGCACCCAAGAGGTGTACCCACGGCAAGTCGATGCCTCGGGACTCGACCAGCTCTCCCGCTACATGAAGGGCGACGACGTTCTGATCCACGTCTCGCTCGAAACGGGCAACGCCACGGCCACCGTGTGGGGTTGCGATCTCACCGACGGCTACGTGCGTATCAATGCCGACTACACCACCTGATTTCTTGCGACCGTTTCACGAAGAACGCAAGAACGCGAGCAACTGATCGCGGTACGGCGTCAACGACTTGTAGTTGAGAACGTCGGGCGGAAGCTCGTCGATTGCCCCAGCCAGATTTTCGGCCACGTCGTCCCCGCGCGAACGAACAGAGTTCATGGATTCCATGTAGGTGCGAATCGAGAAGAGAATGACGTCATCTTCGATCTGACGAAGTGTCTGGCGTTCGATCCGCAACCACAGATCGGCCGGCTCCAACTCTGGTCGAGGTGGCGGAATGCGGGGCTCGAAGTACTCGCCAGTGTCGGAAACACCCCAGTTCGAACGCTCGACAATGCGACCATCGCTCAGTCGGTTCAACAACGAGTCGACCCCCGCGCCAACTTGCTGCGCATAACCGGGTACCGGATCATGAATGGCCATCACAGACAGACCCAACTTCTCGGTCAACACCCACCGATTCGGGAAGCACAGATCTGCCCCCGCAAGAATCCACTTTCCTTCGCGTTCCACCAGAACGCACAGATCGTCGCCACCGTCTCGCGGGAAGTCGCTCAACACTCGCTCCACCAGCGATTCGTGGCCGGCAAGGCACGCAAACACATCTTGCGGGTGCTGTGACGTCACTGCCTTTCGCAGTTCGACCAACCGGGAACTCTCCTCGTCGGGGCTCAACCAGTTGTCCGGAGTGATGGCGCGGGCGCCGATGATGTGGCGTCCCCCGCGAGGCCCCGGCAACAGGTCCTCGCGAGGGATGCGCATCAGATCATGATTACTTGGGTGGCATACGAATGCCACCATCCACGCGGATGGTCTCGGCATTCATGTAGCTGTTGGTGACACACTCGATCACCATGGAGGCGAGTTCCTCCGGGGAGCCAAGGCGCTGCGGGAAGAGAACGCCCTTCTGCAAGTTGTCCTTGAAGGCTTCGCTGTTGTCGCCCTCGCCGTAGATCGGCGTGTCGATGAGACCGGGAGCAACCGTGTTGACACGAACACCGACGGCCGCGAGATCGCGAGCCACCGGAAGTGTCATGCCAACGACGCCACCCTTGGAAGCGGAGTACGAGGCTTGTCCGATCTGTCCGTCGAACGCGGCAACCGATGCAATGTTGACCACTGCGCCACGCTCACCGTTGGCAAGTGGCTCGGTGACGCTCATGGCGGTGGCGGCGATGCGGATGCAGTCGAACGACCCGATGAGGTTGATGGCAATCACACGCTTGAAAGCATCGAGATTGGCTGCTGATTCGTATTTGCCGTCTTTGCCCACGGTGCGCTGTGCCCAACCGATACCGGCAGAGTTGACCAGCACGCGCAGCGGGCCCATCGACTTTGCCATCTCGACGGCATTGATGATGTCGTCGGTGTTGGTGACGTCGACCTTGCAGAAGGCCCCGCCGATTTCCTTGGCCAAAGCTTCGCCCTTGTCGGCTTGAAGATCGGCCACCACTACTTTTGCGCCACGCTTGGCAAGGAGACGTGCGCTGGCCGCGCCGATCCCCGATGCTCCGCCGGTGACGATTGCACTTGCACCTGAAATGTCCATGGGCGCGAGGCTATGCCCCTGCTGCCGCAACTGCCAAAGCGTCCACCAGATCGTTCATCGGATCGCCCGAATGACCCTTCACCCAGGTGAAAATCGTCTGACCGGTGCCCCGAAACACGACCTCGTTCAACATTTGCTGCCACAGGTCCTGGTTGGCCACGGGCTTCTTCTGGGAGTTCAGCCATCCACGGGACAACCAGCCGTCCCACCAACGCTGGCGGAAGCAGTTCACCACGTAGGTGCTGTCGGACACGATGTTGACAGGATCGGTGAAGGTGCGATGCGCACGAAGCGCTTCGATCGCCGCGCGAATCTCCATACGTTGGTTGGTACTCGGTCGCTCGGTACCGCTGTCACGCGGGCTGCCCTCGGGTGCAACGGCCCACGCCCAACCTCCGGGCCCGGGATTTCCCGAGCATGCACCATCGGTGTAGATGGCAATCGCACCCTGCGGCGCACGATCGGGGAAACTGAGGCTGCGCATTGCGGCGAGTAGTTCACGGTCCGTTCGCTGCTGCGACGTCGGCTCGAAAGGGAGTTCCATCGCCCCTCATCATGCTCCATATGTGGAGATTCGTTCATGATGCTTCGAGGACAACGTATGACAGACAGGCCGGATCCTGCGAGAATGAACCCATGATTTTCGACGGCTCCGTTCACCAGCTTCCCGACACAGATCCGGAAGAGACACAGGAATGGATGGAGTCGCTCGATGCAGTGATCGACAGCCACGGCAAGACCCGGGCCCGCTATCTCCTCTCCCGCCTCCTCGAGCGCGCCCGCGAAAACCAGGTCAGTTTTCCTGCCACGGTGTCCACCCCCTACGTCAACTCGATTCCGCGCGAGCACGAGCCGTGGTTCCCCGGCGATGAACATCTCGAGCGGCGCATCCGTGCATACATTCGATGGAACGCCGCGGTCATGGTGATTCGTGCCAATGCACGCGCCGAAGGCATCGGTGGACACCTGTCCACTTTCGCGAGTTCCGCCTCGCTGTACGAGATCGGCTTCAACCACTTCTTCCGTGGGAAAGACGACGGCCAAGCCGGAGACCACATCTACTTCCAGGGCCATGCCGCTCCGGGTGTCTACGCCCGTGCATTCCTCGAGGGGCGACTCAGTGCCGACGACCTCGACCACTTCCGTCGCGAGATCGGGCGCGAGGGCCGCGGTCTGTCGAGCTACCCGCACCCGCGGCTCATGCCGGATTTCTGGGAGTTTCCCACGGTGTCCATGGGTCTCGGCCCGATCACCGCGCTCTACCACGCCCGTTTCAATCGCTATCTGCTCAATCGCAAACTCGACGACACGTCGGCGAGCCGGGTGTGGGCATTCCTGGGCGACGGTGAATGCGACGAGCCCGAAACGTTGGGCGCCATTTCGCTTGCCGCGCGCGAACATCTCGACAATCTCGTGTTCGTGGTGAACTGCAACCTGCAACGTCTCGACGGACCCGTGCGTGGCAACGGCAAGATCATCCAAGAACTCGAAGCTGTGTTCCGCGGCGCCGGATGGAACGTGATCAAGGTGATTTGGGGCTCCAAGTGGGACGACCTTCTTGCTCGCGACGTCGACGGCGTGCTGCTGAACCAGATGAACACCACTGTCGACGGCGAGTTCCAGCGCTACACCGTGGAAGACGGTTCGTACATCCGCGAGAACTTCTTCGGGCCCGACCCACGCCTGCGCCAGATGGTCTCTCATCTCTCCGACGAAGAGTTGCAGACATTGCCGCGCGGAGGTCACGACTACCGCAAGCTCTACGCCGCCTACCGTGCTGCTGCAGAGAATCTCGGCTCGGGTCGACCCACCGTGATTCTCTGCAAGACCATCAAGGGATGGACCCTCGGTTCTGCGCTCGAGGGACGCAACGCAACGCACCAGATCAAGAAGATGACCGTCGAACAGTTGCGCACCCTCCGAGATCGTCTGCACCTGGAGAACGAGATTCCCGACAGCGCGCTCGAAGCCGACGAGGCCCCGTACTTCCGACCCTCCGAGGACAGCATCGAACACCAGTACATGGTCGAGCGTCGCCGTGCACTCGGAGGTTCGGTGCCCAAGCGCATCATCGTGAATCGTCGCCCCTTGTCGCTTCCCGACCCGGGCGTGTTCGTCGAGTTGAAAGGTGGCAGTGGCACCCAAGCTGTGAGCACCACCATGGGTTTCACCCGTCTCTTGCGCAGTCTTGCCCGCGACGAAAACGTGGGTGCTCGCATCGTGCCCATCGTGCCCGACGAGGCACGCACCTTCGGAATGGACTCGCTCTTCCGAGAACTGAAGATCTACGCAAGCCAGGGCCAGAAATACGAACCCGTCGACCACGACCTTCTCCTGTCGTACGCAGAATCAACCGACGGGCAGATCCTGGAAGAGGGCATCACCGAAGCCGGAAGCATGTCGTCGTTCATTGCCGCAGGAACCAGTTATGCAACGCGCGGCGTGCCGATGATTCCCTTCTACACCTTCTATTCGATGTTCGGATTCCAGCGCGTGGGCGATCTCATCTGGCAGGCCGCCGACGCACGCACCCGCGGCTTTCTCATGGGAGCCACGGCCGGACGCACCACGCTTCTGGGCGAAGGTCTCCAACACCAAGATGGACACAGCTTGGTGTTGGCCAGCACGGTGCCGCCTTGCCAGGCCTACGACCCAGCCTTCGCCTACGAAGTCGCCGCAATCATCGAAGAAGGCATCCAGCGGATGTACGGGCCCGCGCCCGAAGACATCTTCTATTACATCACGCTCTACAACGAGAACTACCTGATGCCTGCGCAGCCCGATGGTGTCTCTTCGGAACACATCACTCGCGGTCTGTACAAGTTCAGTGATGCACCCGCGGGCAAGGCGCTCCACGCAACGGTGTTGTTCTCGGGCAGCGCACACACGGCGGCACGCGAAGCCGCCGATGTCTTGGCAGAGGAATTCGGTGTCGGCGTCGAACTGTGGTCGGCAACGTCGTACAAGTCGCTGCGTGAAGAGGCACTCGAGTGCGAGCGCATCGCCCGCCTCAACCCCGACCACCCGCCGGCAACGCCACTCGTGACCCGTCTCCTGTCGGAAGCTTCCGGCCCCATCGTCGCAGTCAGCGACTTCATGCGCATCGTGCCCGAACAAATCGCTCGCTTCCTCCCCAACAAGACGTTCGTCCCACTCGGTACCGACGGCATGGGTCGCAGCGACACCCGCGAGGCACTGCGTCGCCATTTCGAAACCGACACCGCACACGTTGTCCTCACGGTTTTGCATGCACTTCATCAAGAGGGCAAGGTCGGCGCCGACGTGGTGGGCAAGGCAATCAGAAAATTCGGTTTGTCGTCCGGCACTCCAGCTCCGTTCATCGACTGACACCCTCACAAACACAGCGAGATCATCATGGGAACACTCTTCATCACCGGCGACACACAGTCCGACAAACTTCTCAATGCCAACGGAACTGCACTGCTCATCGGCATGCTGCTCGACCAGCAGGTACCCATGGAATGGGCCTTCAACGGCCCGGCCACATTGAAGAAGCGCCTGGGTCACCTCGACCCGAAGAAGATCTCGCAGATGGATGTCGAAGAGTTCGTGTCCATCTGTTGCGAAAAGCCGGCCGTACACCGCTTCCCTGCCTCGATGGGACGGCGGATCCACGAACTGTGCGGCATCATCGCCACGCAGTACAAGAACAAAGGCGAGAACATCTGGGCAGGAGTCGCCGACGCTAAAGAACTCACCGCGAGACTCCGCGTGCTGCCCGGTTACGGCGAAGAAAAGGCACAGATCTTCATCGCCCTTCTGGCCAAGCGAATGGGCGTGAAGCCGCGCAACTGGCAAACGGAAGCCGGAGTGTTCAGCGATGACAACCCGCGCACCGTTGCCGACATCACGTCGCCCGAGACCTTGCTCTTGGTGCGCAGTTGGAAAAAGGCCGAAAAGGCCGCAGATCTCGACAAGCGTGGCAAACCACTGAAGAAGCCGGCCAAAAAAGCCACGACAACGGCGACGAAGTCGTGACGATCCTTGTCACGGGTGGGGCCGGCTACATCGGCTCGCACACTGTGCGTCAACTCCGCGATGCGGGTCGCGACGTGGTCGTGCTCGACTCGCTGGAACTGGGTCACGAGGCCGCATTGCTGGGTGCCGATCTGGTGGTGGGCGACATTGCCGATCAGGATCTGGTCACCTCGTTGTGCAACGAACGCGACGTCACTTCGGTCATTCACTTCGCCGCCTACAAGAGCGTTGGCGAGTCGATGACAGACCCCGTGCGCTACTTCACCAACAATGTCACCGGTTCCACCATGCTGATCGAAGCGGTCATGAAGGCCGGTGTGGACCAGTTCGTGTTTTCTTCGTCTGCCGCCGTGTACGGAAATCCCGACACCGTGCCTGTCACCGAGACCTCGGCCCTGCGACCCGAAAGCGTGTACGCAGAGACCAAGGCGATGATCGAATGTGTCCTCATGTGGATGGGCGAAACACGCGGCCTGCGCAGTGTGTGCCTGCGGTACTTCAATGCCGCCGGCGCCTCCTTCGACTCACGCATTGGCGAGGACTGGAGCGTGACCACCAATCTCGTCCCCATCGTGATGAAGGCGACACTCGGCAAACGCGGCCCCCTCGAAGTGTTCGGCAACGACTACCCCACCCGCGACGGCACCGGAGAACGCGACTACATCCATGTGGTCGATCTCGCCGATGCGCACGTGAAGGCCATCGACTATCTCGCCACAGGCAAACCCAGCGTGGCCTGCAACGTGGGTACCGGCAAGGGAAGCACAGTGCTCGAAGTGTTGAATGCAACCAAGCGCATCTCCGGTCACGACGTACCGCACGTGTTTTCACCGCGTCGTGCAGGTGATCCCACCCAGGTCTATGCCGATCCGCGGTACGCCGAGGAGACTCTCGGTTGGAAGGCGCGCTTCGGCCTGGAAGAGATCATCGAGACAGCATGGGCCTGGCACAGCACCCACGTCGATGGTTACGCCTGAACTCTTTCTGGTCTTGCGCTGAACTTTGCCGGATCTCGCTGTCAGGCGCGCGAGCGTTGCCGATCCAGCCAACCCAACAACACCGCAACAGCGCGCGGGTCATGCCGCAATCGGTGACCAGCGCCCGGAATCACGCGCAGCTCCGCCGAACCATGCGCTTGGGCCAACACACGGGCATCGGCAGCGGGCACACTTTCGTCGTCATCACCGTGCAGCACCAACAACGGCCGTGGCGCGAATCGGCGCGCCGCATCGATTGGCCGGAACCGCCGCAGCTCGCGAGTCCATTCGTCGAAGTTGGGCGGGAACCCGGCACGACGAATGGCCCCGATCTCGCGGGCGTGCTCGAGAAATCGACGGGGTTGCGCTGCCCAGTCGTCGAAGTCGGCGCGACCGCTGAGCGAAGCACACCCGCGCACACGGGGATCGTCGGCGGCAACGCACAACGCGAGCGAGGCGCCCGTGTTGGTGCCCACCAGCCACACACCGTCGACTTCGCCGGTGTCAACGAGATGATCGATGGCGGCACGAAGATCGTCGATCCACCCCTGAAGCGAAAAATCACCTTCGCTGCCGCCACAACCGCGAAATGTGAAGGTGAGAGCCGCACACCCCACCTCGTTGGCGATGCGATCGATGAGTTGCGGAAATGTTCCGGCGGACTGTCGGGCATCGAGTGGCCCGATCGGAAAGCCATGACACAAGACCACACCTGGCAACGGGCCGGCAACACCGTTCGGACGGGCGAAATAACTCGACAGCCGCAGTGCACCCGACATGAACGACGAGTTGCTGGCCATCATGGCCACCGGTGCATCGCCCTGGGCAGCCATGGTTCGATTCAGGCGCGCGGCTTGAGGTGGCGACGAGTCTTGCCCGGTGTGGCAAGTGTGTAGCCGCGGTTGCGAGCCTCGACCAAGGTGTCGGGCCCGAAACAGAGTCCCACCTCACTGTCGACGATGTCGTTGATGACGGCCTCGTCGGTCCACGAGTCGAGGTCGTACACGAGCTGCGTGCGCTTGTCTCCGAGAAAACGGGTGTGCTCGAACTTCACTGGGCGCTCCATTCGCCCAAGAGTAGCGGCAGTAGGCTCGGTCGCGTGGTGCTCAGCAATGACGAGATCGACGCTCAGCTTGCCCAGTTCGCCCGCAACGATGCCGATGTCGGCGCCGCGGCCGAAGCCCACGTCACGGCGTACCGCGCCCGAAACGGCATCACCGACGAGACCTACGCCTTCCCCACCTACAAGTCGGCCGAAGAACGCAAGGTCTGGGTCCACAAATGGTGGGTTCGCCCAATCCGCTTTTTCTACCGACACCTTCCACGCGGTGTTCGATCGCGCATCAAACGAGTTGCCACATGACCGCTCCGGTTGCCGCCAAACGCGTTGGTCGTTTCGTCGCCTTCGTCCCCGCGTATTGCACTCTGTCGCGAAAGACCCGACGCGTGGTACGCCAGAGCGATGCCGACTTCCTGTATGGCGACTCGCTTCATCCCACCAACGACAAACACGAAGAGCCGATTCACGTGTACCGCCCGGGATGGTCGCCCGAGCGACTGCGCGGACATTGCTACGTCGGCGACGTGATTCTGGCCACCACCCAGGTGGTGGAGTCGGCGGGTGGAGCCGCGTTTCTGTGCACCCTGTCGCCGCACGATCGCGCACTGCGATTGGCTGAACATGCCCGGCGACATCGCCACGTGCCCACCTTTCTCTACTCCTCGGCGTGGCAACACCGGTTTGCCAATGTCGACCTGGCCGCAGTGCAGTCGCATTGCTCACGCACCGGGATCGATGCCGAGTGTCGTCTTGCTCCCGATCACTCGGCAGTGCACGTGATACGACGACGCACCACCCAACCCAGTGTCTGTGTGATCGTCCCCACCCGTGGCACCACCGCCGAGGTGTGGGGCACGAAACGCGTGCTCGCCGCCGAGGCCATTGCATCGTTTCGCACGCGATCGGGATACCGACCAGTGGAGTTCGTTGCGGTGGTCGACTCCGACACGCCGTCCACGGCGATCGCCGCCATGCAGACGGCGGGTGGCGACGCCATTCGCTTCGTGGAATACAACCGGCCTTTCAACTTCGCCGAGAAGATCAACCTTGCCGCAGCACAAACCGATGCGGATTATTTGTTGCTTCTCAACGACGACACAGAAGTCGTCTCACCGGATCTGCTGGAAACCATGCTCAGCTATTTCGAAGACCCCGAAGTGGGCATGGTGGGGCCGATGTTGTTGTACGAAGACGGCACCATTCAGAGTGCCGGACACTTCTTCAACCCCGTTCCGTACGACTACTACCGCGGGTACCCCGCCGACTGTGCCGGGGCGTACAACATGTTGCGCGTGGCACGCGAAGTATCGAGTGTGATTGCCGCATGCGCGTTGACCCCGCGAGCGCTCTTCACCCAGGCAGGCGGCCTTTGCACCAAGTTTCCGGGCAACTACAACGACATCGACTACGCACTCAAACTTCAGTGGCTCGGAAAGCGTGTCATCTGGACTCCGTTGGCTTCGTGCCACCACTTCGAGTCGAAGACGCGCGAGCCGGTGATGAAACCAGTTGACGTTGCCGCTCTCGGTGCGCGTTGGCGCGACAAGCTCGAGCACGATCCGTATTCACACGATGCGTTGCAGCGCTACCAGCCGATTTGGAAGTCCAATCGCCCCGGTCAGAGATCGTTGGATGAAGCGGTGGGCCCCACTGCACCGATTGCCTCGAAATAGGCCAAGTGAGCGGTGACCACATGAACCACGTCGACGTCGTCGAGTAGCTCGACCCCGGCGAGCTCGGCCTGCGACAGCAGATACGCCGAAAGTTGATCTTCGGTGATCAACACCATTTCCCGAATGTCCTGCTCGCGGTCGACCACCTTGTCGGGTTGCAGGCCCTGGGCATGCAACCAACGCATGTGCAGCACCAGCATCTGGCGCAATTCGTCGGGCGTGAGCCGAGCTTGGGTGTGTTCGGGAAGTCGATCTGCAACGAAATCGACCGCCTCTTCGATCTCGTAAACGGCACGAGGCGCAACGGCATCGAGCCGTCGCGCCTCGCGACCAATTACGACTGCAGCGATGATGAAAACGCAGACCGCTGCGGCTGCGATGAACAGATAAGTGATCAAATGCCGATGCGCTGAGCCAAGAGCTCGCGATGGTAGGTGGGATCACCGAACATCAACTCGCTGGACTTGGCACGCTTGAAGTACAGGTGCGCCGGGTGTTCCCAGGTGAAACCGATACCGCCATGGATCTGGATGTTCTCTGCAGTGGCGTGGAAGTACGCCTCGGAGCAGTAGGCCTTGGCCAGCGAAGCGACAGAGGCGAGCTCTTCATTCATCTCTGCGGCACACCACATGCCGTAGTACGCAGCCGACTTGGCCGACTCGACTTCCAGCAACATGTCGGCGCACTTGTGCTTGATGGCCTGGAACGAACCGATCGGGCGACCGAACTGCACGCGGACCTTCGCGTACTCGACAGCCATTTCGAGAACCTTCTGGGCTCCACCCACCTGCTCGGCGGCAAGGCCGACAGCAACGAGGTCGAACACCTTGGACAAGACGTCCCAGCCCTTGCCCTCTTCGCCAACAAGGCGAGCGGGCGTGTTGTTGAAGTCGAGCTTGGCCTGCTTGCGGGTCTGGTCCATGGTGGACAACTGCGTGCGGGTGAGGCCAGCCGCGCTGCCATCAACGGCAAACAAGCTCACGCCCTTGCCGGTGCGGGCAGCAACGAGAATCAACGAGGCGATGTGACCGTCGATGACGAACGACTTGGTTCCCGACAACTTCCAGTCGGAACCGGATCCTGTTGCGGCCATCTGGATGCCCGCTTCGTCCCACTTGCCCGAGGGCTCGGTGGTGGCGAGAGTGGCGATGGTGGCACCTGCGGCAATGCCGGGCAGGTACTCCTTCTTGGCGGCTTCGTCGCCCGAGTGCAGCAACGTGTTGGCTGCAAGCACAACGGTGGAGAAAAACGGTGCACACAGAAGTGCGCGACCCATCTCTTCGAGCACCACGCCGAGTTCGATGTAGCTGTAGCCGGAGCCACCGTATTCCTCGGGGATGTGCAGGCCCTGAAGGCCCATCTGCTCACCCATCTGGCTCCATACGGCGGCGTCGTAGCCCTGGTCGGTCTCCATCTGCTCACGCACGGCATCTTCCGCCGACTTGGTGTCGAGGAAGGAGCGAACGGTCTTGCGGAGTTCTTCTTGTTCTTCACTGAAGGCAAAATTCATGGCTTCAGTTTGCCGTTGCCCAGCGCAGTCGAACAAACCAGTGTGTGTACGCTTGTGTACACAAAAAAGTTCCCACACGGCTACACTTTCCACATGGCTTCGCGCATCGGCACCCGAGAACTCCGAGCCCAGTTGGCCGTAGCCCTGCGCCGGGCCAACGCCGGCGAGCGCATTGTGGTCACCGACTCCGGCCGACCTTTGGCTCAACTCGGCCCCATCGATGCGCCGAACATCAGCAGCAGCGCCATAGAGATGGACGAACTGGTCGCCCGTGGGTTGGTGGTACCTCCCCGGAGACGCAGCGCGGCTGGTCCCCGAATCATTCCTGTCGATGTCTTCAGCGGCGTGCGCTTCGACCAAGTGGTGAGGGATCTGCGATGAGCCTCATGCTGGACACCACGGCACTCCTTGCCCTGCACGTTGCGTGTGCCCAACAACGCATCGTGGAACAGGCCATGGCCAGCAACCCCGTGTGGTGCGCGTCGGCGATGGCTCTCGCCGAGTCGCTGGCCGGTATCGACCGCCTCACCGAAGAGCCGGTGTTGCGCGAAGAAATTGAAGACGCCCTGCGTCGCACCTGGGACTACATCCACGTGGTTCCCATCGACCAGCGCTGCATCGACGAAGCATCCCTCATCTCCCGCGCACAACCCGTTTCGCTTGGTTCGGCACTGCATCTCGCCGCCGCCCAACGATTGCCCGGCCCGGTCTCGTTGGCCACCTTCGATCCCGGCCAGATCACCATTGCCATGGGTATGGGTTACGAAATCGTGTCGGCATAGGCCCGATGGGCGAGAATGATCCCGTGACGTCCGAACTGCAGTGGTCGAATGCCGATGTCGAAGTGCACAAACTCGTTGTCGGCCCGTTCGAGAACAACGTGTTCATCGTGCGCTGCAAGATCACCGGCGAAGCGGCACTGATCGACGCGGCCAACGAACACGAAAAACTTCTGGAACTGTGCCGTGCGCTCGGTGTGCGACGCGTGCTCGAAACACACGGCCACTGGGATCACATACAGGCAGTTCCGGCCATGCGTGAAGCGGGCTACGAAGTGGCCGTTACCGCGCTCGACGCACCACGCCTGAAAGAGGTGGGCTACGACGTGTTTCTCGACGACAAAGAAGTGGTGGAAGTGGGTCGACTGCGCATGCACGTGATCCACAACCCGGGCCACACCGAAGGCTCGATCTCGTTCGCAGTCGAGAACACGCCACTCCTCTTCACCGGCGACACCCTGTTCCCTGGCGGACCGGGCAACGCCACCTTCGAGGGAGGCGACTTC
>Ga0315899_10003383_pt1 | contig 17382 bp, 17 predicted proteins | sample LakEriMetagenome_2_FD_203518 | JGI IMG/M metagenome (GOLD analysis project Ga0315899, IMG submission 203518) | Freshwater fungal communities from buoy surface, Lake Erie, Ohio, United States - Buoy 4 MA112 | ecosystem: Environmental > Aquatic > Freshwater > Lake | place: USA: Lake Erie, Ohio... | reverse complement strand
GGCGGCGGTGGCGGCGTTTTCTTTCAGCCTGCCCCAGGCCATGGTGGCGCGGGTGGTGGGCGTGTTGGGTTGGGTGTCGGTGGGGTTTTTGCTGTTCATTTTGGCCTTGTCCAACCCCTTTGAGCGTTTGCTGCCGGCCGCTGCCGATGGGCGCGACCTGAACCCCTTGTTGCAAGACCCCGGTTTGATCATTCACCCGCCCATGCTGTACATGGGCTATGTGGGCTTTTCAGTGGCTTTTGCCTTTGCCATCGCGGCCTTGATGGCGGGGCGCTTGGACGCGGCTTGGGCGCGCTGGTCGCGGCCGTGGACCTTGGTGGCATGGTTGTTCATGACCTTTGGCATTGGCCTGGGTTCGTGGTGGGCGTATTACGAGCTGGGTTGGGGCGGTTGGTGGTTTTGGGACCCGGTGGAGAACGCCTCGCTCATGCCTTGGTTGGTGGGCACGGCGCTGATCCACTCGCTCATGGCCAGCGACAAGCGCGGCAACTTCAAGGCCTGGACGGTGTTGTTGTCGATCAGCGCTTTTTCGTTGTCGCTGCTGGGCACATTTTTGGTCCGCTCGGGGGTGCTCACCTCGGTCCATGCGTTTGCGTCTGACCCCAAGCGTGGCGTGTTCATCTTGATGTTTTTGGTTGTGGTGGTGGGTTTTTCGCTCACCTTGTACGCCTGGCGCATGCCCAAGGTGCGCATGGGGCAAGCGGTGAGCTTGCTCTCGCGGGAAACCCTGCTCTTGGCCAACAGTGTGTTGCTGGTGGTGGCCTGTGCGGCGGTGCTGTTGGGCACCATTTACCCGCTGGTGATCGATGCGCTCAATTTGGGTAAGTTGTCGGTGGGGCCGCAGTATTTCAATGCGGTGTTCGTGCCCCTGATGGTGCCCTTGTTGGTCATCATGGTGCCGGGCACGGTGGTGCGTTGGCGCGAGTCGAACTGGGGCGAGTTGCTGCTGCGTTTGCGCTGGGTGGCGTTGGCCGCATTGGGCGTGGGTTTGGCCGCACCGGCACTGGCGGGTGAATGGTCCATCGGTGCTGCATTTGGATTTTTCTTGGCCGCCTGGGTGGTGCTGGGGTCTGTGCAGCACATGGTGCTGCGTTGGCGTCAACCGGGGCAGATTGGTGCGGCCTATTGGGGCATGCAATGCGCGCACATCGGTTTGGCGGTGGTGGTGGCGGGCATCACCGGCGTGAAGTCGTATGAGGTGGAGCGCGATGTGCGCATGGGCGTGGGCGACGTGGTGACCATTGCGCCGTATGCGTTTCGCTTGCAAGGCATGTCCGAGGTCAAGGGGCCCAATTACCGCGCGGTGCGCGCTGATGTCGAGGTGCTGAAAAACGGCCAGCCCATCGACCGGCTGTACCCAGAAAAGCGGCGCTACTTTTCAACCGCCATGCCCATGACCGAGGCGGCGATCGATACCGGTTTCATGCGCGATTTGTATGTGTCGCTGGGCGACCCGATTGATGGGCCCACGCCGCAGTGGAGCATGCGGGTGTATTACAAACCCTTTGTGCCCTGGATTTGGGCTGGGGTGTTGTTGATGGTCTTGGGCGGCGCGCTGGCCGCTGTGGACCGGCGCTACCGCGCCGCCAGCGCGCGCACTGAACCCATGCCCGCCGGTGTGGCGCCTCAGGCTGGCGCATGAAAAAGTTTCTCATTCCTTTGGGTTTGTTTTTTGGCTTGGTGATTTTTTTGGCCCTGGGCTTGCAGCGCGACCCGCATGAAATCCCATCCCCATTGATCAACAAGCCAGCGCCCGCCTTCAGCCTGCCCACACTTGACCCGAAAGCGGGCACGTTCAGCCCCGCCGAGATGCAAGGTCGGGTGTGGTTGCTCAACGTGTGGGCCACCTGGTGCGTGGCCTGCCGCCAAGAGCATCCGCTGCTGGTGGACTTTGCCCAGCGCCATCAAGTGCCCATCGTGGGCATGAGTTACAAAGAAATTCAGCCCCAGGACGTGCAAGCTCAGGGCATGGACGCCACGGCCAAGCTGCAATTCGCCCGCGAGCGCAGCCAGGTGTGGTTGTCGCGCTATGGCAACCCGTATGTCTTGTCGGTGATGGACTTGGATGGGCGCGTGGGCATCCAATACGGCGTGTATGGCGTGCCCGAGACCTATGTGATCGACAAGCAAGGCGTGATCCGCTACAAAGCGGTGGGCGAGGTGACCCCCGCCATCTTGGCCAGCAAGGTGTTGCCCTTGATCCAAAAATTGAATGCCTCTTGATGGGCGCGTTGAACACACCCTCTCATTTTGTTGGGCTGGACGCTGCGAGGCGCAGTGGGGTTGCAGGCTTTGGCCTGCCCACAAGACGGGCTCTGGCCGCCAGCCTCAGCCTGGCCGTGGCCGGTCTGTTCCAGTTGACCGCAGCGGCCCAAGGCCCAAAGCCTGCACCTGCCGATGTCTCTGCGTCTGCAGCTGTGACCACCCCCCTGCCTGCTGCTTCAGCTGCGCCTGCTGCGGCGGTGGCGCCCGCGCCCGAATCCAGTGGCCAAGCCGTGGCCCCACCCATCAGCACCCTGGGCCCCGAGGCCGCGCCGATGACCGACGAGCCCGTGCTCGAGGCGCGCTTGCTCAAGCTGTCCGAGGAGTTGCGGTGTTTGGTGTGCCAAAACGAATCGCTGGCTTCCTCGCGGGCCGAGTTGGCCGATGACTTGCGCCGCGAGGTGCGCAGCTTGCTGAGCGAGGGCAAAACCGACCAACAGGTGAAAAGTTTTTTGGTCGAGCGTTACGGCGACTTTGTGCTTTACCGCCCCGAGCTCAAGCCCATGACGTGGCTGCTGTGGTTTGGCCCCTTTGTGTTGTTGTTGGGTGCGGTGTCGGGCTTGGGTTGGTACTTGCGCCAGCGTCGCAAGCTGGCCGACAGGGCCCCGGCCATGAGCGACGCGGAACGCGCGCGGGTGGATCAATGGTTGAAGGACTGATGTGAATGTTGCCCTGAGTTTTGTGGCCCTGACCTTGCTGATGGTGGTGGCGGTGTTGGGTGTGTTGGTGTGGTCTTTGTGGCGCCCGCCGGTGCTGGCCGCCGCAGACGCCCATGAAGAAGCCAATGCGCAGGTTTACCGCGATCAAAGTGCCGACCTCGCGCGCGAGCACACCCTGGGGCATCTGAACGATGCCGAGTACGCCCAGGCCCTGGAGGAACTCAAGCTGCGCTTGCGCGACGATTGGGTCAGTGGCCCCGTTCAGGCGCAGGCTGGGCTGAGCGATAGGCCGCGCAAAACGGTCTTGGCCCTGTGCCTGATGCTGCCGGTGTGCGCGGTGCTGCTGTACGGCACTTGGGGCTCGCCCATGGGTTTGGACCCAGCGGCATTGGCCAGCTCGGCCCCCGATGACGGCCCCAATGCAACGGTCACCCCCGAAAAGATTGCGCAGATGGTGGGCCAATTGGAGCGCCGCTTGCAAGACGAACCCAACAACATGGACGCTTGGGTCATGCTGGCGCGTTTGCAGCGCAGCCAAGAAAAGTTCCCTGCCTCTGAAAAATCCTTTGCCAAAGCCCTGGCCATTTCCGCCGATGACGACCTGGCCGTCGAGCGCGCCGAGGTGGTGGCGCAGGTGCAAGGGGGCGACTTCAGTGGCGAGCCCTGGGCCGTGATCAATCGCATCCTCAAGGCCAACCCGAACCAAAACAATGCCTTGTTGTTGGCCGGCAGTGCGTCGTTTTCTGAGGGGCGTTTTGCCCAGGCCATTCAATACTGGGAACGGGTTCGGGCCAGCTTGCCACCGCAGTCGGAGGACATCAATGCCTTGGACAGCGCCCTGGCCCAAGCCAGAGAGCGGTTGGCCCCTGGTCGCGCCAGCGACCAGATTTCCTCTGCAGGTCGCGCCAGTGCCCAGCCCTTCAATTCGGCGAGCGCGAGCGTCCAGTCCGCATCCCCCACCAACCCGTCGACCTCCCCCAGCGTGGCAGCAGCCCGCATCGCTGGCCGGGTCAGCCTGTCCCCCGAACTGGCGGCCCAAACCAGCCCCAGCGACACGGTCTTCATTTATGCCACGCCGGCGCAAGGCGGGCGCATGCCGCTGGCGATCGTGCGCACCACGGTGGCGGCACTGCCTTTTGACTTTGTGCTCGATGACAGCCAGGCCATGGGTCCGCAGTCCAAGTTGTCATCGGCCAGCGAGGTGGTGCTCAAAGCCCGCATCTCCAAAACCGGTCAGGCCATGGCCCAGCCCGGCGAGTTGGGGGTCAGCCTGGGGCCCATCAAAAACCCATCCAGCCAACTCAGCTTGGTGATCCGCGGCCCGATGCCATGAAAAAAGGGCTGCCGCAGCAGCCCTGGATGACCCGTTGAGAAAGTGGGGTTCAGCCCGATAGCAAGCCGTGGGTGCGGGCAAAGTGCAAGGTTTGGGTGCGGCTTTTCACACCGAGTCGGCGGAACAAACGCCACAAATGCACCTTGACGGTGTGCTCGCTGATGCTCAGCTCAGCGGCGATGTCGCGGTTGGACAGGCCCCGGTCGAGCATCACGATCAATTGCTTTTGGCGCTTGGACAGTTTGGTGTCGGTGGGGGCCATTTCCTCGAAATTGGCATCGGCGGACATCAGGCCTTGGATGGCAGCTGAGATATCGTTGGGCGGGGAAGATTTTTCAATGTAGAGGTCGGCACCGGCTTCAATACAGGTTTCCTCGGCTTCACCCGCGGGCATGGCCGACAGCACCACCAGGGGAACCTCGGGGTACATGGCCTTGGTGTCGTGGACCGCGCTGGTGCCTTTGACCCCGGGCAGCAGCAAGTCCAACACAAACAACTCTGGGGTGCCATGTTTGATGATGGCCGCTGGCAACTCGCTGAACTTTTCGAGTTCGACCACCACCGAAGTGGGGCGCAGCCTGCGCAGCAGCATGCCAATGGCTTGGCGCACCAAGGGGTGGTCGTCGATAACAAATAAGCTCATGGTTTTTCTCCAGGTCAGTAGTTCAGGCCAATGGCCTCGCGCACTTCGCGCATGGATTGCCGTGCAGTGATGCGGGCACGTTCGGTGCCCGCGTCCACAATGTCACGGACAAGTTGGGGGTGATCCAAATAGGGCTGGGCGCGCTCGCGCATGGGTTGTTGCTCGGCCAAGATGCCGTCAATCACCGGTTGTTTGCATTCCAAACAGCCGATGCCGGCGCTCTTGCAGCCTTGTGTGACCCACGCGCGGGTGGGTTCGTCGCTGTAAACCAGGTGAAATTGCCACACCGGGCATTTGTCGGGGTCGCCCACGTCGGTGCGCTTGACCCGCGCCGGGTCGGTGGGCATGCGTTTGACTTTGTGCGCCACGCTGTCGGCCTCTTCGCGCAAGGCAATGGCGTTGTTGTAGCTTTTGCTCATTTTCGCGCCGTCCAAGCCCGGCAGTCGGCTGGTGGGGGTGAGCAAGACCTGGGGTTCGATCAACACTGAGCGACCCGTGCCTTTGAAGTGGCCCGACAGGCGTTCGCGGTCATCGGCGTCGAGTTCAGGCGCTTGGGTGATGTAGGACATGGCCCCTTCGAAGGCCTTGGTGTCGCCTGTTTCCTGGTATTGCTTGCGCGATTTTTCAAACCGCTTAGCGCTGTCGCGGGGCAACTTGGCCAGGCTGGTGGCGATGCGTTGTTCGGCGTTGCGTTCGCGGCCATACAAATGGTTAAAACGCCGTGCCGCTTCGCGGGTGAGCTCCACATGGCTGGCCTGATCTTCGCCCACAGGTACATAGTGGGCTTTGTAGATCAGGATGTCGGCCGCTTGCAGCAGGGGGTAGCCCAAAAAGCCGTAGGTGCTGAGGTCTTTGTCCTTGAGCTTTTCTTGCTGGTCTTTGTAGGTGGGCACACGCTCCAACCAACCGATGGGGGTGCCCATGGCCAACAAGGTGAACAACTCGGCGTGCTCGGGCAAGCGGCTTTGCAAAAAGATGGTGCATTGGGCCGGGTCCAGGCCAGCGGCGAGCCAGTCGATGACCATTTCGTAGACATGTTGCTCGATGACGCTGGCGTCTTCGTAATGGGTGGTGAGGGCATGCCAGTCGGCAACAAAGTAAAAACACTCCATCTCTGACTGCAAGCGCACCCAGTTTTTCAAGGCCCCGTGGTAGTGACCCAAATGCAAGGCGCCCGTGGGGCGCATGCCGGATAAAACGCGCTCGCGTGCCATGCTCATCCCAGCAACCACTCAACAGGGGTCATCAACCAGCGCAAGGCGTCCAAGGTCAGGCCCATGAAAGGCTGCATCCAAATGCCATTGATGACGCCAAACAACACCAAGGCCATGACGATGTAAAACCCCCATGGCTCAATGCGCGAAAACTGTATGGCTTGCTTCATGGGCAGCAAACCCACGGCAATGCGCCCGCCGTCCAGCGGGGGCAGGGGAAACAGGTTGAAGACAAACATCACGACATTGGTCAAGATGCCCGCTTTGCAGACTTCCAAGAAAAAGCGCTCGCTCACGCCCACAAACAGCAACAGGTAAAGGGCCGTCCACCACAGCAGGGCTTGCAAAAAGTTAACGCCGGGCCCGGCCAGGGCCACCCACACCATGTCGCGTTTGGGGTTGCGCAATTGGCCAAAGCGCACCGGCACTGGTTTGGCAAAACCAAAGAGCAAAGGGCCCATGGGGGTCATGGCGGTAGACAAATACATCAAAACGGGTAGCAAAATCGTGCCCACCAAGTCGATGTGAGCGATGGGATTCAAAGTGACCCGCCCCATGACCCAAGCGGTGTCGTCACCCAGCATGTGGGCGACATATCCATGGGCTGCTTCGTGCAAAGTGATGGCAAACAACACAGGCAGTGCGTAAATCAAAAGTGTCTGAATCGAATCGGATAAATTCACACCTGCATTGTGCAATGAAACCAGATGATTTAATCCGAAATGAATCAAAGATTTAACAAATGAAGCTCACCCCGACCCTTTCGCACCAATAGCGGCTCGCCCCCTAAGTCCATAGGCGTCAAATCCACCACGGTGGTCGGCTCTAAGCTGCAGGCCCCGGCATCCATCACGGCACAGAGTACTTTTTCATACTTTTCGCGAATTTCTTCGGCGTCGTTGAGCGCCTCGGTTTGGCCTGGTGGAATCAGGGTGGTGGCCAGCAAAGGCCGACCATGGGCTTGCAGCAGGGCTTGCAAGCTGGGGTGGTCGGGCAAGCGCAGGCCAATGGTTTTGCGCTGCGGGTGGCTGACGCGGCGCGGCACCTCTTTGGTGGCTTCCAAAATAAAGGTGAAAGGCCCTGGCGTCGCTGCCTTGAGCAAGCGAAATTGGCGGTTGTCCACCTTGGCGTAACTCGACAAATCAGACAGGTCGCGGCACAACAAGGTCAGGTGGTGGCGTTCATCCACACCTCGGATGCGGCGCATGAGGTCCACCGCAGCTTTGTCATCCAAATGGCAAACCAAGGCATAGCTGGAGTCGGTGGGCACCGCCATCACGCCGCCCGCGCTGAGCAATTTGACCGCGATCTGGATCAAGCGCGCTTGGGGGTTTTGGGGGTGTACTTGAAGAAACTGGGCCATGGCTACCGGGCCAAAAGTGGGGTGCGCATGTGCTACAAAGCGCCCAGCACGGGAGGTTCTTTTTCACGTGCATTGAGCCACCCAGCGGCGGCGCCACAGACCATGATCAGCAGCATGCCCACCAAGCCCCAGCCTGCGGGCACAAAGGAAAACGCGACCCAACCCGCCAAGGTGGAGAACACCACTTGCAGGTATAAAAAGGGCGACAAGCGCACGGGGGTGACGCGGGCAAAGGCGAGGATGAATAAATAGTGCGCCATTGAGCCGAGCAGGCCGCACATCACCAGCAGTCCCCAGTTGAGCGGGCTGATATCTGTGGTCCAGTGCCAATACACCAGGCATGACACCGCGGCCGTACCCACCCAGCCGGTGTAGAAGTGCATGGTCATGGGGCTTTCGGTGCGCGCCATGTAGCTGGTGAGCAACTGGAATGCGGTGTAGAACATCACCATGGTCAGGGGCAACATGGCCACGGCCCCAGTCAGGTGACCGCCGGGGCGCACGATCATCATGGCACCGGCAAAGCCACCCAAGATCAGCACCCAGCGCAGTGGTGAGATGCGTTCTTTGAACAAGATGCGCGACAACACCGTGATCGCCAGCGGGGTGAGCAAGGCGATGGCGGCAAATTCGGCCAAGGGCATGTGCTGCAAGCTCAAAAACCCCAATACGCTGCACATCATCAGCAAAAAGCCGCGCAGCACTTGCAGTCTGGGTTGTTGGGTGCGCAACAGGCTGCGGCCTCGCCTCGGCCACAGGGTCACGCTGGTGGAGACGGCTTGGACCACATAGCGAAACCACAGCACCATCACCATGGGCAAGAGGTTCACCAAGTGTTTGATGATCGCGTCCAGCACGGCAAAGCAAATCATCGACAAAATCAGGTAGCCAATGCCGGCCCAGGTTCGGCTGGGGCTCATGGGCGCTGAGGCGCAAGCCTCATTGGATGCGGTGCTCGACCAATTCCCAAACCGGTTTCAAACCCTTGGGCAGTTCTGGCAGCAGACCCAAATCGATGCGGCTCTCGTGCGGGCTGTGAAAGTCACTGCCCCTCGATGCGGCCAAGCCAAACTCTTGTGCCACTTGCGCATACACCGAGGCCTCGTGCGCTGTGTGGCTGCCCGTGACCACCTCGACCCCCACCCCGCCATGGGTTTTGAATTCGGAGAACAAGGCGTATTCCTCGTTGGCGGTGAATTTGTAGCGGGCCGGGTGGGCGATCACGGCCACTCCGGCGCATTCAGTGATCCATTGAACCGCCTCGCGCAAACTGGCCCAGCGGTGCGGCACAAATCCCGGCTTGCCTTCGGTGAGGTAATTGCGGAACACCTCGTGGGTGTCACTGCACACCCCGGACTCGACCAAATGGCGGGCAAAGTGGGTGCGTGAGATCAACTCTGGGTTGCCGACAAAACGCAAAGCGCCTTCAAAGCAGCCGGGGATGCCGGCGGCGGCGAGTTGGTCGGCCATTTCTTGGGCGCGTTGCTCGCGTCCGCCTCGGGTTTTGAGCAGGCCTTGGGCCATGCGGGGGTCGTGGGCGTCAAAGCCCAGGCCAACAATGTGCACCGTTTTGCCGGCAAACGAGACCGATATCTCGGTCCCGGTCAGGTATTTCATCCCCGCGGCCTGGGCCGCTTGCAAGGCCCGGGCCTGGCCGGCAATTTCGTCGTGGTCGGTGAGCGACCACAGGTTGACCCCATTGGCTGCAGCGCGCACGGCCAGCGCCTCAGGCGTGAGGGTGCCATCTGACATGACAGAGTGGCAGTGCAGGTCGGCGTTCAGGGTGGTCACGACTTGATTTTAGGCCTTGGCCAGTCAGCGAGTATGAATGGGCCCGCATGCACCCAATTTGGGCAGGGCTTGCAAGGCGTTCGCCGTGGTGGCCAAGGCCAATTCTGCCAAGCCCATGCCGCGCAAATCGGCCAGGAATTGGGCGATGCGCACCAACTCTGCAGGCTCATTGCGCCCCATGGCCGCGCCCAGCGCCCGCTCGGCCTGGGTCCGGTACAGCCAGCGCGGTGGGATATCGGGTGCATCGGTTTCCAAAACCAAAGCGTTGAGCGGCAATTCCCCGGCCAAGCGGCGCAGTTGCAAGGCGCGTTCAAAAGTGAGGGCGCCACCAAAGCCCAGCTTGAAGCCCATCGCGATGAATTGATCGGCCTGCTGCCGGCTGCCATTGAAGGCGTGGGCCAACCCACCCGCCACCGGGCATTGGCGAAGTCCGCTGAGCAAAGCATCGGCCGAGCGGCGCACATGCAGCAGCACGGGCAAGCCATGGCGCTGCGCCAGCGCCAATTGGGCACGGTAAAAATGCTGCTGGCGCGCCATGTCCAGCCCGGGCACAAATCCGTCCAGACCGATTTCTCCCACCGCCACCAAGTGCGGGTCGCCCTGGGCCTGGGTCAGGGCCAGGTCCAGGGTGTGCAAATCTTGGTCTTGGGCTTGCGGGGTGAACAAAGGGTGAATGCCCAGCGCATAAGCGTCGCCATGCGCCGTGGCCAGCGACCGCACCCGGTCGAAATCGGTTGCCTGCACGGCAGGCCACACGCACAAACCCACCCCGGCTTGGCGCGCCCGCTCGCGCACTGCAGGCAGATCGCTGGCAAATTCGGGCGCGTCCAGGTGGCAGTGGGTGTCGATCCAATGGGGCATATCAGGGTGAAAATATAAAAAATTAATAATTCTGAAACTTTTTTATTTTATGGTAAGCGTCATGTCAAAGATCTTCTCCAGCACCATTCTTGTAGCCCTTTTGGCTTGCTTCGCGGGCCCATTGTGGGGACAAGACATTCAAAAACTTTTGCTGCACGCACAAGACAGAAAAACCGCGATCGAGATGACGTTTTTAAGCGGCAACCGGTTTGAGATGCAGGTCTCCGAGTCCAAGTCGAACAGCCTGAGCGACCCGCAAGCCCGTGTTGAGGTTTTGCGTGGCAGCGCCAAACGGGTGGCCGATCGGATGGAGTTGTCGGTCGATGGCCGCTCGATTGGCTATGTGCAAATGTGGACCGGTAGCGGCCAAATCCAGGCCCAACTTTACTGGGTCGCTCAAGAGGCCCCACGCGCATTCTTCGGCACAGCGTTTCGCTGACGCCTTTCGGTCATGGGGCTGGGCAGCCCTCAACCCCCCAACTGACCCGAGACCAACTGGCATTGCCGCGCACAACGTTGCGCCAACCGCATGTCGTGGGTCACCACCACCACGGCGCTGCCATGGGCGTGGGCCAAATCGAGCAGCAAATCAAACACCCCGTCGGCCGTGTGCTGGTCCAGGTTGCCCGTGGGTTCATCGGCCAAGATGCAGGCTGGGCGGGTCACCATCGCGCGCGCCAGGGCCACGCGCTGGCGCTCACCGCCCGACAATTCGGCGGGGCGGTGTTCGGCGCGTTCGGCCAAGCCCACTTGCGCCAAAAGCTGGCGGGCTTGATCTGCGGCTTGTTGGCGGTCCATGCGCCGAATCCACAGCGGCATGGCCACGTTGTCCAAAGCGCTGAACTCGGGCAGCAGGTGGTGAAACTGATAGACAAAACCCAGGTGCGCATTGCGCAGGCGACCGATGGCTGCTGCGTCCATGGTTGCCAAAGCATGGCCCATCAAATGGACTGCGCCTTGCGAGGGCGTGTCCAAACCGCCCAGCAAATGCAACAAGGTGCTTTTGCCCGAGCCCGAAGCGCCCACGATGGCCAGCGTGTCGCCGGCTTGTACTTGCAAGTGAACCTCGCGCAGCACCGTCACGTCCAAGGGGCCTTGGCGAAAGCGCTTGCCCAGGCCCTGGGCCAGGATCACGGCTGGGGTGGGGTTGGCCTCATTCATAGCGCAAGGCCTCGGCGGGTTGGATGCGGCTGGCGCGCCAACTGGGGTAAACGGTGGCCACAAACGACAGCCCCAGCGAGATCAGGGCGATGGGCCAAATGTCTGCGCTTTGCGGGTCGCTGGGCATGCGGCTGATGAGGTAGATGTCGCGAGGCAAAAAACTCGCGCCCAAAGCGTTTTCGATGGCCGGCACGATCACGTCAATGTTCAAGGCCACGCCCAGTCCCAGGGCCAAGCCCAGCAAGGTGCCGACCACCCCCACCAGTGCGCCTTGCACCATAAAGATGGACATGATGCTGCCCGGGCTGGCCCCCAGGGTGCGCAAAATGGCGATGTCGGCGCGCTTGTCGGTGACCAACATCACCAAGGTGCTGACCAAATTGAACGCAGCCACCGCCACGATCAGGGTGAGGATGATGAACATCATGCGCTTTTCCACCTGCACCGCGGCAAACCAGGTGCGGTTTTGACGCGTCCAGTCGCGCACCCACAGGCCAGGGAGCATGGGCATCAACTCGTCGGCGACTTGGCGTGCGCGGTGCAAATCGCGCAGCTTTAAGCGCACGCCGCTGGGCCCTTCCAGCCGAAACAAGGTTTGCGCATCGGCCAGGTGCAACAAGGCCATGTTGGCGTCGTATTCATAGTGGCCCGAGTCAAACACACCCACCACTTGCATTTGTTTCAAGCGCGGCAGCACCCCGGCTGGGGTGATTTGCCCACCCGGGGCGATCACCGTCACCCGCTCGCCCACCCGCACACCCAGGCTGCGCGCCAACTCGCTGCCCAACACCACCCCAAAGCGGCCTGCTTGCAGTTGTTCGCGCACGGCGGGGCTGAGTTGCAGGCTCAAATCAGTGACCGCGCCATCTAAAGCGGGGTCGATGCCGCGCACCACCGCGCCTTTCATGTCCTCGCCGCGTGCGATCAAGGCCTGGGCGGCCACAAACGGCGCGCCGGCCAACACATCGGGGTGCTTCAAGGCCTGTGCCAATGTCGCAGCGGCATCCGGCAGGGCGCCACCATCGGGGGCGTAGACCTCGATGTGCGAAACCACCCCCAGCATGCGGTCGCGCACTTCTTTTTGAAAGCCGTTCATCACGCTCAACACAATGATGAGCGCGGCCACCCCCAGCGAGATGCCCAGCATCGACACCCCAGAGATGAAGGAGATAAACCCATTGCGCCGGGTGGCACGCCCGGCACGGGTGTAGCGCCAGCCCAGCACCAGTTCGTAGGGGATGAAGGAGGGGGCAGGGCGCGACATGGGTGTGGATTGTGTCATCTTGCACAATGCGCCCTGTGCCAACGCCCCATGCCCTTGTGATTCCCTCTGCCCTGGTGGACCCGCTGGACAGCGCCTTTGTCCAGGCCCTGGCCGGGTTGCGCTTGCCCCATTTGACGCGTTTGTTGGCACGCTCGCGTGTCATGCGCACCCCCGAGCACACGGCTCAGCGCTTGAGCACGGTGCATGAATGGGCCCAGGCCCAGGCCTGGGGGTGGACGCCCACAGATGGTTTGCTGCCTTGGGCTGCCTGGCATGCCCAAACGCTGGGCTTGGACACCCTGGGTGAACAGGCCTGGGCGGTGTTCACCTTGTGTCACTGGCATGTGGCCCAAGGCCAAGTTATTTTGGAGTCGCCAGCGCGGTTGGGCGTCACCGCGGCTGAAAGTGAGAGCCTGCGCTTGGCCATGCAAACCTACTGCGCGCAAGACGGCATCACCTTACACCCTTGGGTTCCAGGCCAATGGTTGGCGGCTTCGGACTTGTTTCGTGGCCTGCCCACCGCCACTGTGGACCGCGTGGTGGGCCAAGCGGTCGAGGATGGGTGGGTGGGCGCAGGGCTGAACCCGCCCTCACCAGCGGCCCAACACCTGCGCCGCTTGCAAAACGAAATGCAAATGTTGTTCTACACCCATGCCTGCAACGAAACGCGGCCGACCGCCATCAACTCTTTTTGGATCAGTGGCACTGGGGATTTGGCCGCAGCCAACGCTCTAGGTGGCCCATCTTTACCTGCAGCCCGTGCGGGTGCCGCGCCCGCAGCCGTGCCGCCTATTTTGGCGGTGGGTGCGGTAACTCCGGCTTGGCATCCCCCAGCGGTGCAGCGCTTGCACCAAGCCGCACAAATGCGCCATGTGGCGGCCTGGGTGGAGGCGTGGCATGAGGTGGACGATCAACTGCTGGCGCCTTTGGCGTCAGCGCCCACGGCTGAACTGGTGCTGTGCGGCACCCGCCATGCTTGCGTGGTTCAATGCGAGCCCAGCGCTTGGCCGCAGTGGTGGCGCACGTGGCGCTCCCCCCCCTTGGAACAGGCTTTGTTGGACCGATGAAATTCACACAACGCGACATCCCCCCCCGCAGCCTGTGGGCGCTGGAGCAAGCGGGCGTGCACCCCTTGTTGGCGCGTTTGTTCGCAGCGCGTGGCGTGCATGGACCGCAAGACCTCGACCCCGATTTGGCGCACCTGCTGCCCCTGCAAAACCTCAAAGGTGTGCAACAAGCGGCCGAGTTGCTGGCCGACGCCATCCAGCGCCAAGCGGCCCTGTGCATCGTGGCCGATTACGACTGCGATGGCGCCACCGCCTGCGCCGTGGCCTTGCGCGGCTTGCGCCTGTTGGGCGCGCAACGGGTCGACTTTGTGGTGCCCGACCGGGTGGTCGATGGTTATGGCCTGACGCCGCCCATTTCCGAGCGCGTCAAAGCCCAGGGCGCGGACGTGTTGATCACGGTGGACAACGGCATTGCCAGCGTGCAAGGGGTGGCGCGGGCGCGTGAGCTGGGCTTGCAGGTGTTGGTCACCGATCACCATTTGCCTGGCTCCGATTTGCCCGATGCCGATGTGATCGTCAACCCCAATCAACCTGGCTGCACCTTCCCCAGCAAAAACTTGGCCGGTGTGGGCGTGATGTTTTATGTGCTGCTGGCTTTGCGCGCTGAACAGCGCCGCCGAGGCGTGTGGGACGCGCCTGGGCAAGCCGCGCAGCCGCGCTTGGACAGCTTATTGCCGCTGGTGGCTTTGGGCACGGTGGCCGATGTGGTGCGGCTGGACGCGAACAACCGGCGCTTGGTGACCCAAGGCTTGAAGCGCATCCGCAAAGGGCAGATGCCCGCCGGCATGGCTGCTTTGTTTGTCGCCGCAGGCCGCCATCCTGAGCGGGCCAGCGCGCAAGATTTTGGCTTTGCCTTGGGCCCGCGCATCAATGCCGCCGGCCGCTTGGCCGATATGCGTTTAGGCATTGAATGCTTGCAAACCGATGACTTGTCGCACGCCACCCAATGTGCCCAAGCGCTGGACCTGATCAACCGCGAGCGCCGCGACATCGAAGGCGGCATGCGCGAGCAAGCCTTGTTGCTGGCCCAATCCATGCTCGACGGCTTTGACGAACCGCCCAGCGCTTTGTGCTTGTTTGACCCCGACTTCCACGAGGGGGTGGTGGGCATCGTTGCGGCCCGCATCAAGGACCAATGGCACCGCCCAACCTTTGTGTTTGCCGCCAGCCAAGCCGATGGCAAGGGCGATGAGCTCAAAGGCTCGGGGCGCTCTTTGCCGGGCTTTCACTTGCGCGACGCGCTGGACCTGATCTCCAAGCGCCACCCTGGCGTGTTGCTGCGCTTTGGGGGCCATGCCATGGCCGCTGGGTGCACCATCCATGCCGACCACATCGATGTGTTTGAGTCGGCCCTGCAACAAGTGGCCCAGGAGTGGTTGGACGAGGCCACCTTGCAGCGCCGCTTGGACACCGATGGCCCTTTGTCGCGCGAATACCGCCGCGTGGAGTTGGTGGAACAACTCAACAACGAGGTCTGGGGCCAGGGTTTTGCCGCCCCCACATTTTGTGAAGAGTTGGAGGTGGTGAGCCAACGCTTGGTGGCCGAAAAGCATTTGTCCTTGCGCTTGCGCCACCAAGGCGATGTGGTCGATGCCATTTGGTTTGGCCGTGTCCAACCCCTGGCCGCGCACGCCACCCTGGCTTACCGTGTCGAGACCGATGCTTGGCAAGGTCAAACCCGGGTTCGGTTTGTCATTGAAGCCGCCCAAGAATGAGGTCATCCCCCATGTCCCGAATCAAGCGCAGTGCCAGCACCGGTTTGCCCACGGTGAATTTTTCCGACCACGGCCCGGTGCGCTATTTGCACCTGGGCACCGACTGGGTTCAGGGCTCGATGTGGCCAGACCGCCCCTATGAGATCCATCTGGACTATGTCCAGCGCATGATGGGTTGGTTGTTGTGGGTGCCGCCCGAAACCGTGGCCGATCTCAAGGCCATGCAATTGGGCCTGGGAGCCGGCACTTTGACCAAGTTTTGTGCCCACAAACTGGGCATGCACACCACGGCGATTGAAATCAACCCCCAGGTCGTGGCGGCTTGTCGTTTGTGGTTCAAGCTGCCCCCCGACAGCGGGCGCTTGCAAGTGGTGCTGGGGGATGCGGCCGAGGTCGCCGCCCACACCCATTGGCGGGCACAGGTGGATGTTTTGCAGGTTGATTTGTATGACCACGAGGCCGCCGCACCAGTGCTCGATAGCGAGGCTTTTTATGCCGATTGCCGCCAATTGCTCACGCCCAGCGGTTGCATGGTGGTGAATCTGTTTGGCCGCAGCCACAGCTATGCGCGCAGCCTGGAAAAAATCAGCGCGGTGTTTGGCGCCGACGCGGTGTGGGCGTTCAAGCCCACGCGCGAGGGAAATACCGTGGTCATGGCCCAGCGCACCAGCGCGGTGCCTGACCCAGAAGTTTTGCTGTCGCGCTCGCTACACATCGAGCAACACTGGGGTTTGCCCGCATCCAAGTGGTTGCGGGTGCTCGCGCCCGCCGCCTTGTCACATGGGGATTGATGGTTTTGAGCGGCATGCCGGCACGCATCAAACCAGCGCAGGACCGCGAATGCGATCAAATCGCATACAAAAACCCCGGCCTATAGGTGAAACCCACATAGACGCAGCACCAGAACCTGCACACAATCGGGCAGTTTTGTTTCATTGAGGAGATCATTCGTGAACATCAAAAGTCAGAAAGACTTTTTCTCAGGCCTCATGTTTTTGGTGGTCGGTGCCGCGTTTGCATGGGGTGCAACCAAGTATTCCATCGGCACGGGCGCCCGCATGGGCCCCGGCTATTTCCCCTTGTTGCTGGGCGTGATGTTGGCGGGCATTGGCGCTGTCATCTGCTTCACCTCTTTGGTGGTGGAAACGGCCGATGGCGAAAAAGTGGGTCGATTTGTGTGGCGCCCCATCATTTACATCCTGGGCGGCAACTTGGCCTTTGGCGTTTTGCTGGGCGGCTTGCCCAGCATCGGCTTGCCCCACATGGGTTTGATCGCGGGGATTTTTGCCTTGACCATCATTTGCAGCAAAGCCGGCAGTGAGTTCAACTGGCGCGATGTGCTGCTGTTGGCCTGTGTGCTCAGTGTGGGCAGCTACCTGGCCTTTATTGTCTTGCTCAAACTGCAAATTCCGGTTTGGCCAAAGTTCATCACCGGTTAAGGAGAGACAGAGCATGGATTTAATCGCAAACCTGGCCACTGGTTTTGGGGTGGCGTTCACCCCCATCAACCTGCTGTACTGCCTGATTGGTTGCATCTTGGGCACTTTGATTGGCGTCTTGCCAGGCATTGGCCCGGTCGCCACCATCGCCATGTTGTTGCCCGCCACCTACGCTTTGCCGCCGGTGTCGGCACTGATCATGTTGGCCGGTATTTATTACGGTGCGCAATACGGTGGCTCCACCACGGCCATTTTGGTCAATCTACCGGGAGAGTCGTCCTCGGTGGTGACCATGATCGATGGCTACCAAATGGCCCGAAAGGGTCGAGCGGGGCCGGCCTTGGCCGCTGCCGGCTTGGGCTCGTTTTTCGCTGGCTCTGTAGGCACCTTGATTTTGGCCTCATTTGCTGCGCCCCTGACCGAGTTGGCCTTCAAGTTTGGCCCGGCCGAATACTTCTCGCTGATGGTGCTGGGCCTGATCGGTGCCGTGGTGCTGGCGTCGGGCTCTTTGATCAAGGCGATTGCCATGATCCTGCTGGGCTTGTTGATGGGTTTGGTGGGCACGGACGTCAACTCGGGCGTCGCGCGCTATAGCTTTGAAATCCCCGAA